>Ga0302320_10029931_pt1 | contig 10397 bp, 6 predicted proteins | sample Bog_T0_3_FD_202130 | JGI IMG/M metagenome (GOLD analysis project Ga0302320, IMG submission 202130) | Peat permafrost microbial communities from Stordalen Mire near Abisko, Sweden - Bog_T0_3 | ecosystem: Environmental > Terrestrial > Soil > Wetlands > Peat | place: Sweden: Abisko, Stordalen Mire... | reverse complement strand
AGGGGAGGCGTTCGCGAAATTATCGCAGTGGGCAAACGTCGTCGCGCTTCTCTCCCAGAGCAACGGACTGTTCCAGACCGCCGCCCGGACCGAACCCTCGAATCCGGAGATCGCGAACGGGTACTTTCTGTTGGGCGAGGCGTTTTTCAACCAGGGGCAATATAGCGAAGCGGAAGGAGTCATTGGCAGGATCAGCACCAATGGACTTGCTCCACACGTAATGTGGCAGCGCCAGTATTTGCTGTGCCAGGTCCTGTTGCAAAAAGGGGAAACCGAGGAGGCGCTGGCCGGCAGCACGAACTTGGTGAAACTCATGGCCACCGTGGACGAAGCCGTGGACACTTCCTTTTTGCGCGGGGAAATTCTGGCCCGCGCGGGCCAGACCACCGAGGCCGTCGAAGCATTGACAAATAATCTGGCGACAAACCTGCCTCCGCCGGCGAATCGCAAGGCCTTTCAAGAAATCATCGTGTTAAAGGTCGAACAGAATGACCGTCCCAATACCATGCAATGGCTGGCGGATTTCATCAAAGAACGCCCCGGCGATCCGGTGCTGGACCTCGCGCGTTACCATCTGGGCGACCTCCAACTCCGGAGCTTTTTTGCCCCGGCCGGGACAACCACCAACGGCGCACCGCCGGCGGACACGAACCTTTTGTCGGCCGCGATCACGAATCTCGGCGCGGTCGCGCGCGATTTCACCAACAGTGAAGTGCTCGGCAGCGCCTTCCTGGACCTCGGCTGGTGCGATTGGGCGCAGGGAAGTTTTGCGTCGGCCACGAACCACTTTTCCCAGGCGGCCGGCGTTCTGCCGCACTCTGCAAACCAGGCGGTGGCGATTTTCAAGCTGGCAGACTCGGATTATCGCGATACCAATTACGCCGCCGCGGCCTCAAACTACGGCCGTCTGCTGCAGGAGTATGCCGGGACGGAAATTGTCACCAATAGTTTGTTCGAACCCGCGCTCTACCAGTTGGTGCAGGCCAGTGTTCAACTTGGCAATTTGCAGGCCGCCACCAACGCGGCGGATCATCTTCTCCACTGGTTTCCCTACACCAGTGCCGGCGAAAAAAGCCTGCTGCTGATTGGCGAAGATTTGTCCAGTCGCAAGACCGATTCCGACCAGGCCCGCCACGTGTTTGAGCAACTGCTGGAGAAATATCCAGACACCGCGCTGGGCCCGGAGGTGCAACTGGCCATCGCCCGCACCTATGAGCAGCAGGGAAACTGGACCAACGCGTTGGAGAGCTATGCCGCCATGCAGACCAACGCCAGTTTCCCCACCAACCTCCTGCCGGAACTGGATTATTCTCTCGCCCTGGCCTGCTGGCATGCCAATCAGGAAAGCAACGCCTTGGCCGGCATGTCGAACGTCGTCCTCCAATTTCCGGCTGACAGCCACGCCCCGCTGGCGAAAATTTGGATCGGCAATTATCAGCTCGACCACCGGCTAAACGCGGACGCCGATTTCACCTTTCAGGAGTTGATTTCCAAGTTTCCCAACGCCGGAACCCTCGTCTGGGAAGCGCGGCTCCTGGCGGGCAAGGCGGCGGCCAGGCACCAGGACCTTCCCGGAGCGATCAACGATTTTTACCTGCTGGCCGATGATACTAACGCTCCCGCGCAATTCCGAACCCAGGCTTATTTTCATTACGGATATACGCTTTTCCTGGAATTCCAGTTGGGCAAGACCAACATTTCCGGCGTCGGACGTGCCATCGATGCCCTGATCTACGTGGCGCCGCAGACCAATTCCGCCCCGACCAATACCTTGGCGGCGCTGGCGGCCGGTCAGTTGGGGAACTGTTATTTCGCCTTGAGTAATTATCCCAATGCCACGCTCTGGTACAACACGGAACTTCGCGACACCAACGACACGCCAGACGACATCATGGCCCGCGGTGAAGCTGAATTTGGCCTTGGATTGATTGCGGAGAGCCAGAAGGATTTCACCGAAGCCCTGCGCCATTACGGTGCCATTCTCTTCGACCCCGACCCGGCGCTCGTTGATCCGACGTGGCTCAAGAATGCGGGCGTCCAGGCCGCCGCGATCTACGAGGCCCAAACCAATAACGCTGACGCCATCAGGGTCTATCGCAAGGTCGAGAGCGTCGTTCCCTCGCTGGGCGACCAGATGGAGAAGAAGATCTCGCGGCTCGTAGGACGGTAAGCCGTCACGGACGGATTGAATAATGCATGATCCCAAAACAACGGCGGCGCATCTGAAGAAGGAAACGGCGCTGCGGCCCGCCTTGGCCATGGTGCTGGGCAGCGGTTTTCAACACGCGCTCGCCGGTTTCAAACCGGTGCTGGAATGGCCCTACGGCCAGTTGCCCGGCTTCCCCACAGTCGGTGTCAGCGGCCATGCCGGCAGGCTGGTGATCGGGCACTTCGGCAAGACGCCGGTCCTCGTGCTCAAGGGCCGCGCCCATTACTACGAGGGCTACGAAATGGATCGCGTCATCTTCCCCATGCGGGTGCTGGCGGAAATGGGCGTTCGAGCCGTGTTATTGACAAATGCGGCCGGGGCCGTCAACCGCTCCTTTAAGCCCGGCGATTTCATGGTGCTGGAAGACCACATCAATTTCATGGGGGTCAATCCGTTGCGCGGACCCACCCAGTCCGGACTGCCCAGTTTTCTCGACTTGTCCCGCGTCTATGACACGCAGATGCGGGAGTTTGTCTGCCAGGCGGCAAAAGTGGCGAAGCTGCGCTGGCACACCGGCGTTTACATGGCGGTCTCCGGACCGACGTATGAGACCCCGGCGGAAATCCGCGCCTTCCGCAAGCTCGGGGCCGACGCCATCGGTATGAGCACCGTGCCCGAAGCCATCATCGCCCGCCATTGCGGTCTGGCGGTGGCCGCCATCTCCTGCATCACCAACCTGGCCGGCGGCGACGCCAAATCCGGCACGTTGCTCCATCAAGACGTGCTGGCAATGGGTGAAAAAAAGAAGGACGCGGTGGCGAAGTTCCTCAAATCCTTCGTGGCGCTCTACGCCGAAGGATAGACCAACCTGGGGTAATGGCTCGCGGCGGAATTCCATTAACACCTGGGTTTGGCCAGGTGAAACTGCGACGCCGCCGGCATGAAACTGTTTCAACAGTTTCGAACTCCCCGCCTTCACTGGCGCGTTACAACCTGGGGCTTGCACACACTCCTTTCCGGGATTATTGTGTCAACCATGAATGCTACCTTGGTTGACGCCACCGTTTCCCGAAAAGTTTCCGCTCTCACCCACCGCGTGCTCGACGGCGGTGAAATCACCCGCGACGAGGCCGCCTGGATGATTTCTCTCGAAAGTTCGGCCGACATTTTTGATGTCATGGCCGGGGCCAATCGCATCCGCGAACATTTCAAGGGCAACAAAATCCATCTCTGCTCCATCGTCAACGCCAAAGCCGGCGCCTGTTCCGAGAATTGCAGCTTCTGCTCACAGTCTTCCTTTTACCAGACCGAATCGCCGCGCTACGGGTTCGTGGATCCCGAGCCGGTATTTGCAGCCGCCGATGAAGCCAATCGCAACAGCGTCACCGCCCTCGGCCTCGTCGCCGCCTGGCGCGGACTCAAGGAAGGCCCGATGCTGGATGAGGTTTGCGACCGCATCCGCGACCTCGCCCAGAGCGGCAAAACCCGCGCGGACGCCTCGCTCGGCATCATCGAAAGCCAGGCCGTGGCCGACCGCCTCAAGGCCGCCGGCTTGGAATGCTACGGGCACAACCTCGAAAGCTCGCGCCGTTTTTTCCCGAAGCACTGCACCACCCACACCTACGAACATCGTCTTGACACAATTCGTTACATCAAAAACGCCGGCTTGAAGGTCTGTTCCGGCGGCATCATCGGCATGGGCGAAACCCGGGAGGACCGGCTGGACCTCGCCTTTTCCCTCAAGGAAATCGGCGCCAACGTCGTTCCGGTCAACATTCTCAACCCGATCAAAGGCACGCCGTTCGCCGGCAACGAACCGTTGTCGCCGATGGAAATTCTCAAGACGATTGCCTGTTTCCGGTTCATCCTGCCGCGCCAGGAAATCATGGTGGCCGGCGGACGCACCGTGAATTTGCGCGACCTGCAAAGCATGGTATTCGCCGCCGGCGCCAGCGCCCTGATGGTCGGCAACTACCTCACCACGCTCAATCAACCGGTCGAGAAAGACCTGCAAATGCTGAAAGACCTCGGACTTGACCCGTCCTGGGATAAACACGATTTCAGCGACCAGGAGGAACCCTCGCAACCTCGAGCACAGAGAAATACAAATTGTGTCGCGGAAGCAGAGTTGGTTTGAAATAATTGAATGCCTCGACGCGGGAGCACGCGGCGGCGGTGCTGAATTACGGTTTGCCGCGCATTGAGAGTGATTTGGCCGCGTAAGTGCGTCGCGGGTGGCTGAAACGGCGCTTCACCCAACTCCCTGCCAAGGTTGAAAAATATCTTCCAAGGGAGTATTCCAAAGTCGCTGGAATTCAAAGCGTGCAAAAACTCGGCAACAACATTGGCGGCTATCGAGGTGAAACACTTGACCTCAAAACTGTCCTGGCGGACATGGATCGCGCGGCGACCGCGGCAAATTGGACGCGCGACCACATTGATCTTCCGTCTTCCGATCCCGCCGCCCTTTTCGGTTTTATTGCCTACCGACGTAGTCCAAACCGCCCGCGCCGGCGGCTTTATATTTCCACCGGCATTCACGGCGATGAACCGGCCGGACCGCTGGCGGTGCTGCAACTCCTGCGCGAAAACCAGTGGCCGGACGATCTTGCCCTCTGGCTTTGCCCGTGCCTCAATCCCGCCGGATTCACGATCAACCGCCGTGAAAATCCCGCCGGCATTGACCTCAACCGCGACTATCGCCATTTCCAGAGCGCGGAGGCCCGCACGCACGTGGCATGGCTGGAGGCGCAGCCGGAGTTCGATTTTTCCCTTTGCCTGCACGAAGATTGGGAATCACAGGGATTTTATCTCTATGAAACCAATCCGCGCGGCCTGCCCTCGTTCGCCGATAAAATAATTGACAATGTCGCCACCGTCTGCCCGATTGACCGCTCGCCGGTCATCGAAGGATGGCCCGCGCAAAACGGCATCATCCGCCCCGCCCTCAAGCCGGAGGATCGCCCGCAATGGCCCGAGGCCCTTTATCTCATCGCGAAACACAAAACCCGGCTCGGTTGCACACTGGAAGCCCCGTCGGATTTTCCGATGCCCACCCGTGTCGCCGCGCTGGTCACTGGCGTCCGGTCGGCGCTGCAATCGGTCCAAGTGCGAGAGTGACGCAAGCAACTTGCGATACCCGGATTGATTTCTCAACGGGCCGGTGCTACCAATAATAGCGTGAAAGTGACGATCAAACCTTCGCCGGCAACTTCTGACGACAGCATCGCGGCGGATCGCCGCGCCTTTACCCGTCAGCGGCCGCAGTTAATGCGGCGCTACCGCGACCAGTACGTTGCCCTCTCTGGCGGACGGGTGGTGGACCATGACAACGATGACGAGGCGCTGGCCGAACGGATGTTCAAGAAGTTTGGAAACGCGCCGTTTTACCTCGCACGATTGGAAGACAAGCCCACCATATTTGACGTTCCTTCGCCCGAGGTCGGGGACTGATCGTGCCAGCGTTTGACCGTCAGTTTGACCCTCCGGCGGCTGTTGCCGAGGTCGTTATTAGCCATCCGGTGAGCAGTGCCAACAGCGGCGCACTGCGCGGCAAGCTCGATACGGGCGCCGATCTGTGCGTGATCCCTGAATCCCTCGTACCGCAACTCTCTCTCGGTGTTCGCTCTCACCTTTGGGCTCGCAGTTTCGACGGGAGCTATTCCGTGCGCCCGGTTTACTACGTCCGATTCCGCATTGAGGGTTACGAGGTGGCCGCCGTTAAGTGCATCGCCGCCAACCGCCGCAACGTGTTGGTAGGACGGAACGTCCTCAACCGGTTCGTCGTGACTTTGGACGGCAGAAACCTACGCTTCGATTTGCATCCCACTTGAAAGACTAAGGCGTGTTTTCAAAATCGTCCGGGTAGCACAGGCTACCATCCTGTCCTGGCCGGCAACTTCCCGGACAGCATTTTTACACTCGAAAAACCGGTCGGCAGGTTGCCGACCGGGACGGGCAAGTTGCCCGTGCAACCCATTTTGAAAACACGCCCTAGGTACCTTTCCCTCAAATATAATCTAGCCAGGCCGCATTGCTTCGCCGTTTGTAACCGGCAAACCACTGGCACGCCGGATATAGAATCAGCAGCACGATCAGCGCGAAGAAGTAAACTCCCGGCAAGCCAAAGCCCGATTCCGGGGGTGGCGGCACCCCTTCCGGTTGCGGGCCGTAAAGCCAGTTCGCCCGCCCCAACCGGAGCAGATTGACGACGATGGCGAGCGTATGAATCAGCGGGAGGTGCAATAAATAATAGAACAACGGCGCGCGGCCGAACACCAGCAGCGGTCGAAGCAGGGCGGGAACCTTCCGGTCAAACGCCGCCAGGAGCAGCAGCGCCGGCCCCAGCGTCATCAGCAGAAAACAAAGCGACGGCGGATACTTCACGCATTTCACAAACGAAAACACCGTGAACAAACCGCTCTTTTGTTCCGACCACGGTACGGGGTCGCCGTAATGATTGATGCCTCGCACGGACAAAAAGAGCGCCACCACGGCGAAGCCCAGCAGCGCTGTCCATCTCCGGCGTTCCGCTGCTTCGCGTATCAACACTTTGCCGAAACAATAGCCCAGCGCGCCGACGCCAATCCACGGGATCAGCGGATAAATCACTTCCATCTGAAGCCCAGGGAAGACGTCAATATTCCCCGGAGCGTGCAGAATTCTCCACCAGCCCTGCCAAAGGGCGAGGCTTTCCGGCGTTATGCCGTCCAGCATGTCATGCAGGGCGATCATGGCAACGCCAAGCGACGCCATCGCCCCAATTGGCAGCCAGATCAAACCCGCCAACGCCACCATGTTCCAACCCGCCGCCCACAGCACCACCGTGTAAAGCTGGTGCGCCGAGAAATTGAACTTCCATCCAAACCAACTGGTGAAAGTGACATCCAGCAGAACCAGCCACAATCCTCTTGTGATCAGGAAGTGTGAGAGTTCGCGCTTGCTTCTGCCGCGGGACTGCCACAGAAACGCTCCCGTCCCCGCCAGGAAGAAGAATACCGGCGCGCAAAGATGCGTCATCCAGCGCGTCACGAATAGCGCCGGTGTGGTCCTCGCCAAATCCAGCGGGTCGCTGTGATCATTGGTGAAAAAACCGCGCGTATGATCCACCGCCATGAGAACCATCACCAACCCGCGGAGCAGGTCCACCGACTCCAGGCGCGACGGGGCGGGGCGCGTGGGGTCGGGCGGATTTGGTTGTGGCGTCCCGGACACGGGCGGGACAAATAACACGCCGCCGCCTCCACGGCAACCCAAGCCAACAGAATGTTGTGACCAAACCGCAGTTGCTTCCTGTTTTTTCAAACTGTTCCAAGCTTTTTTTGTTATCCATCAGTTTGCTATTGCGGGAGTTGGGTTGATTTGCTATGTTGTGGGAACACACCGAGATCCGGGGAGGTCACTATTTGTTTTTCGACGGTTACTCGATCCGGCGAATTGTGGTTTTCGATGCAGAAAATACGTCCAGGAGCGCCCATGACAAGCGAACACAGTCCTTCAGGTTTTCCACCTCGCCGATTCTCATTTCTCACCCGCGGTGGGCAATGTGAAGTGGGGCGCGCATGCTTGGGTTTGATGTTGGGGACATTCTGGTTCGGGGCGGCCATGGGCCAGTCAACCTTCACCAATGCCGCCGGGAATATTGATGTTTCCAAACTTCGCGGAAACGAATCCGACCCTGCCATCGCGTATAATCCGCTGAATCCCGCCCAAATGTTTGTTGCCGCCAACACCAACGTGGAAGCCGGTCTCTTCGGCGCTTCCAGCACCAACTTTGGCACCAATTGGACCCGAACCACTTTGACCAATCTCCCGAATGGCGCCTATCCGGCAGTGGCGTGGGACGGATTCGGAAATTTGTTCCTGGCGTACGTGGATGGCTCCTATTCAGGGATTGACGTGGCCGCCAGCACCAACGGAGGAAACTCCTTTACGCTGCTGACGAACCTCGCCACCGGGGATTTTGCCCTGGCCCCCAAGATCGCCGTCGGCCAGGGCGGCGCCCTCGGAAGTGTCTGGGTTTTATACAAGGACTTCAGCCTGGCCTACAACCCTTTGGTGGCGCAGGGCGCGGCCGTGACGGCATCGAATGTTTTCGGAGCGTTCGGCCTGGCGGAATTCATCCCTGGGTCCACCAACGATTGCGGATTCGGCGACATCGTGGTCGGCCCGCAGGGCCAGGTGCTGGTCGCCTATCAAAACCTCTACGACTCGCCCGGCATCGCCACCAATTACGTCTGCGTGGATCCGGATGGGCTGGGACCAAACCTGTTTGGCGCGCCGACCGTCGCCACGACCAACGTGGTCGGAGGCAACACCCTTCTGCCCGCGACGCCGGACGGCCAGGGCGTCAACGGCGGGTCAACCCTGGCTTGGGACAACGACCCGGCCAGCCAGCAATACGGCCGGGTGTACCTGGTCTGCACCGGCCAGGGAGCCGGCGGTGCCGCCGACACGGATATTTTCCTCAGCTCCTCGATTGACGGCGGCATGACATGGGGCGTTCCGGCCCGCGTCAATGATGACAGCGGGTCGCACAGCCAATTCATGGCTCGCGTGGCGGTGGACCCGACGACCGGCATCGTGGCATTGGCCTGGTACGATTGCCGTCTGGATATGGGCGCGATCACGATCACCAACACGGTGATGGTGACCAACATTGATGATACCCAAATGCCGCCCGTTACAAATGTTACCCCGTCCAACTATTTCACGACGAACCTGTCCGGGACCGTGGACGGCGTGCCCAATCATTCCGCCACCATCTTCGCCACCGTAAGCTTGGACGGTGGAGTCACGTTTCAGCCGAACCGGGAAATTACCAGCGACACCACCAACGGCTACGACGCGCCGCTGGCGGTCAGCCCCTCCGATTTTGGGGATTACATCGGGCTGGCCTTTTACGGAGATACATTTTACCCGGTGTGGGCCGACAACTCGGGCAGCAAGGGCAGCAATCCGGATGGAGCCAACGCCACGTTTGACATTGAAACGGCTCCGACCGCGGTGAAAGGGCTGGCCGTCGTTTCCATCTCCCAGGTGCTCACCAATACCACCAATGTCCTCCAAATCGGCTCGATGATTAATTACTATATCACCGTCAGCAACGCCGGCCCCTCCGCCGTGGGCTCGGCTGCTCTGACGGATGTCTTTCCCCCACAAATCAGTGTGATCATTGCCTTCCCAACCAATAATGGCGTCCGCGGCAACTACTCCTTGCGCGGCAACACCCTCACCTGGAACTTCGGACCGCTCCCCGTCGGGCGGGTTGCGACCATCTTGGTGCGAACCACCGCCGTCGGTTTGGGTGAGGCCGACAACCTGGCCCAAGTCTCGCCCGGCAACACCGTGGTGGACCTCGCGACCAACAGCGAAACCAGCGTGCTCCCGGTGACGATCTACGGCGCAAATATGGGTTTGACCATGACAAGTTCGCCGAATCCCATCGGATTCGAGCAACCACCGGTCACCTATACGCTCACGGTCAGCAATGAAGGTCCGGTCCTGGCCACCGGCGTGATCGTTTCCAACGCTCTGCCGACGAATCTTACCTTCACTGGACTCGTCCTCCCGGCCGGTGCGACTTGCAGCACCAACGTGGCACAGAACAGCGTGATTTTCAGCCTCGGCTCGATGACCAATGGCCAATCAGAGATCATCAGTATCACCGCGGCCAGTTTGCTGACCAATTCGTTCGGCGACGGCAGCAACCTGCTCACCAATTTCGCCGTCGTCACCGGCATTATTCAGCCCATCCAAACCAACAATGCGGCCGAGGCCGTGAATCTGTTGGTGCCGCCGGACATGGCGATCAGCATGAGCGGCGCCCCAAACTTTTTGCCGGTGGGAGACCCGGTTGCTTATACTGTGAGTGTGACAAACCTGGGGCCGGGGGTGGCCGTCAACGTGGCCGTGACCAATGTCCTGCCGCCGAACTTTCAACTGATCGGCGCCAGCGTGCCTAGTGGGATGTACTCCACCACCAGCGACACCAATGTTCCGGGAGCAACTGACATTATTGTGACTTGGTCCAATCCATTGGTGCCGGGCAAGAACTTCACCATGACTTTCACCGCCACCGCCACTTCCCTGGGCCTTGTCACAAATCAGGCGGTCGTGGGGGACGCGCTGGCGGACGTCAACCTCTCGAACAACACCGCCCAGGTGGCGACGGCCGTTCTGCCGCCCGACATGGCGATCGGCATGACCGGCGCTCCCGCTTTCATGGCCGTGGGCGACTCAGTCATCT
>Ga0302320_10029930_pt1 | contig 10397 bp, 9 predicted proteins | sample Bog_T0_3_FD_202130 | JGI IMG/M metagenome (GOLD analysis project Ga0302320, IMG submission 202130) | Peat permafrost microbial communities from Stordalen Mire near Abisko, Sweden - Bog_T0_3 | ecosystem: Environmental > Terrestrial > Soil > Wetlands > Peat | place: Sweden: Abisko, Stordalen Mire... | reverse complement strand
GGTGCTGAATCCTCCGGCGCGGAATCGGTGGGCCAACCCGGTGGAACGCTCATCGCATGCCCACGTTCGCCGACTGGGCCGGCTTCTGGCGCCCCCGCCTTCCGCGTCGCGCTAACACCACGGTTGCTGGCGGCCGCAAATAGTTCGCGCCACAAGTCACCACCCTGACATCGACCGCACCGGATGCCGCCATCGCGCGCCGGTGCTCGGTTATTTCGTCGGGAGCGCGCTCCCCCTTGATAGCCAGCATCCGCCCGTCCGGCCGTAACAAAGGCATACTCCACTTCGTCAACTTGTCCAACGCCGCGACCGCCCGTGACACCGCGGCGTCCCGCTCGCCGATTCGGTCACGGACCGACGACTCCTCCGCGCGGCCGCGTACCACCTCGATTTGCAACCCTAGATCGGCGACCACGTCGTTGAGAAACTCGCTTCGGCGAAGCAGCGGTTCCAGAAGCACCACGTGAAGATCCGGCCGCGCGATCGCCAACGGAATGCCCGGCAAGCCGGCCCCGCTGCCGATGTCGACGATCTGGTCACCCGGGTCGAGAAGTTCGCCGATCGCAGCGCTGTTCAAGAGATGGCGGTCCCAAATCCGATCGACCTCGCGCGGGCCGAGCAATCCACGCTCAACCGCAGCGTCCGCTAGAACATCTGCGTACCGCTGCGCGATGTCGAGTCGGGACCCGAAGATCGCCGAGGCGGCGTCGGTGTGCTCGCTAGGACCGACATGTTTCACGTGAAACATTCCCTCCTGACGAACTACATGGCTGTAACTCAGTCGTGCAGGACAACAACGCGGCGCGCCGGCTCAACGCCTTCGCTTTCGCTGTGCACACCGGGTACCGCCGCAACGGCGTCGTGGACGATCTTCCGCTCGAATGGGGTCATCGGCGAGAGTTCTTCGCGTTCCCCGCTGTCCAGCACGCGCCGGGCCACCCTATCGCCCAGCGCGGCCAGCTCCTCGCGCCGGCGACGTCGCCAGCCGGCGACGTCAAGCATCAACCGGCTACGCACGCCCGTCTTCTGATGGACCGCCAGCCGCGTCAGCTCCTGAAGCGCGTCTAGCACCTCGCCCACGCGGCCGACCAATTTATTCAAGTCGTCACTGCCGTCGATGCTGACGATGGCCCGGTTGCCTTCAACGTCCAGGTCGATGTCCCCGTCAAAGTCGAGCAGATCCAACAGCTCTTCCAGATAGTCGCCGGCGATTTCACCCTCGGCGACCAATCGCTCCTCTGGGTCGTCGGGTTCTTTATCGGGTTCTGCAGCGCTTACCGTTTCCGCGCTGATGTCCCCGGTGTCATCGTTCGGCAGCTCGGTATCAACCGCACGCTCGGTGGTGTCGGCGTCCGTCATTGGCTATTTCTCCCTCTTCCATGGGTCCCGTCTTTGATGGGGGTCGCCCCCTCCTACTGAGACCCGGCAAAGTTTTGGCGCTCGGTCAGCGTCTACGCCGCTTCCCTCGTGCGGCGCGATTGCTCGGACCGCTGTCAGGTCCGGGTGGATTCGGCTCGGGATCGGTCGGTGTTGGGCCCGATTCGGTGTCACCGCCGCTTGCCGCTGACGAACCGTTACCGCTCGGCAGCGCCGTCTTGGGCGCTCGCTTGGGCTTGGCTCCCGGCACGGGCGAGTTGGCCGACCGGCGCTGGATAGCCTCTTGCTTCTTGGCCTCATCCTCTTTTTCGATCATGCCGAACACGTAGTGCTGCTGACCGAAGGTCCAGATGTTGTTTGCGAACCAGTACAAGATGATCGCCAGCGGGAGGAACGGGCCGCCAACAACCACGCCCGCCGGAAACACGTACAGGGCGAGTTTGTTCATCATCGCGGTCTGCGGGTTCGCCGCGGCTTCCGGGCTCTGCCGCGCGACCGATGCGCGACTGTTGAAATAGGTCGCAACGCCGGCCAGGATCATTACCGGGAGGCCGACCGCGATCACCGACGGGCGGCTGAAATCGCTGAACGCTTCCAAGCCGGACCGCTGCGTCATGGACGCACCGATGGGCGCGCCGAATAAGTTCGCGTCCAGGAAGTGCTGCACTTCGAGTGGACTGAACACATAGTTCCCCGTCAGCCTGTTCTGCAGCACCGACAAGTGCGGCTGACCGAATCCGCCCTGGGTTCTGTTGAAGGACCGCAGCACGTGATACAGCCCGATGAACACCGGGAGCTGCGCGAGCATCGGTAAACAACCCAGGATGGGATTGAAGCCGTGCTCGCGTTGCAACTTCTGCATCTCGAGCGCCATGCGCTGACGATCCTTGCCGTACTTTTTCTGCAACGCCTTGATCTGTGGTTGCAGTTCCTGCATCTGCCTAGTCGTGCGGATCTGCCGGACGAATGGCTTGTACAGCAGCGCGCGCAGCGTGAACACAAGGAACATCACCGACAGCGCCCACGCGAAGAAATTGGACGGACCCAACAGGGCGGCAAACAGCTTGTACCAAACCCACATGATCCACGACACCGGGTAGTAGACGGCATCGAGGCTGAAGAAATCAAAGGACAAAAGACTCACTCTCCCCTTGCTCCGCCGGGGAGGCCCCAGGCATTGCCGGCGACTTCGAAGTCCGCACGGCATCCGCGGTCCGGAATCGGGTCCCATCCTCCCCGATTCCATGGTCCACACTTGGCGAGTCTGGCCGCGGCCAACCAGCCCCCCCGAATCAAGCCGTACTCGGTAAGCGCATCGGCGGCGTACTGGCTGCAGGTCGGAATGAACCGACACGTCGGCGCCCGCAATGGCGACACCATGTGGCGGTACAGCTGGATCAGAAAGACCAGGCCTGTCGCCGAACTCTTTCCTGTTTGGCTGATTGTTCGCAGGAATGCTGCCCGAACCCGCTTCCACAGAGTCACCGGTTGGTTCCCGCCAACTCGAAAGCTCGTCGCAGACCGCTTCGCAACTGCTGCTCCAACCACGCTGAGGACACATTCCGGCTGCTGGGCCGCGCCCGGATTACCACTCGGTCGGATTGGTCGAGGCCGGCCAACATAGTCCGGGCGACATGCCGCAGCCGACGCGCGACCAGATGCCGCTCGACTGCCGAACCCACCGGCTTGGCGATGATCAGGCCGATCCGTGGACCCACCCCATCCTCGTCATCAGCCCGCCGAAAGTGAACGATGACATCGCGCTGCACGGCACGCATCCCGTACTTCACCGTCTCATCGAACTCAGTCGACCGCCTCATGCGGTTGCGTGCGGGAAGCACCGCCGGAAAACCTGCCGTTCAGATCAGGCAGTTAACTCGCGGCGGCCCTTGCGGCGCCGGCCGGACACGATGGCCCGCCCGGCCCTGGTACGCATCCGCAAGCGGAATCCGTGCACGCGCGCTCGGCGCCGGTTATTCGGCTGAAAGGTCCGTTTGCCCTTGGCCACGGCGTTCTCCTGGTTCTGTCTGGCGTTCTGTCTGGCGTCCTCCGGCCGCTCACGCTTCGCAAGCGAGTTGATCCGCGGTTCGGTCGGAGGTGGTACTACTTACTGGCCGGCGCGGTCCCCAACCGACATCGATGTGGGTCGCAGCCGTATCGCCGACTTTCGGGCGACTGATTGAGAGTACTGACGCGCGTTCGCCGGGTCAAACCTGGCCCGCCCCCAACGAACGCCTTCCCCCCGGGAAGCCCTCGAAAGCCCAAATTGGAATGCGGCAGAACTGTTGGCAGCCGCACGGAAAACTGTTAGCTTCGGGCAATGCCGTTTCAGCCCGGAACGGAGCTCGACAACGAAGTGAGGATGGCGGATCAACTAGCTGCCTAGGCGACCTCCACGGGTTGTCATCAGCATGGAGATCGCGTGCCGTGGCCGGTAGGCTTCGGTTCGTTTACTCATCCTCCTGTCCACACCTGTGCATAACTATGTGGACAGTTGCTTTGTCGCCAAACGTTGTTTTGTACGGTTTTGTGTTGAAAGCCCGGATATCGCAAGAACCAGGGAGATACGTCGTTGACCGATGACCCCGGTTCAAGCTTCACAACAGTGTGGAACGCGGTTGTCTCGGAGCTCAATGGCGAGTCCGCCGCTGACGGCCTAGCGGCTAATCGCACGACTCTCGTCACTCCGCTGACTCCCCAGCAAAGGGCCTGGCTCAACCTTGTCCAGCCGCTCACCATCGTCGAGGGGTTTGCTCTGTTGTCGGTTCCGAGCAGCTTTGTACAAAATGAGATCGAGCGACATTTGCGTGAGCCAATCACCGACGCGCTGAGCCGGCGGCTCGGACAGCAGATCCAACTCGGTGTGCGCATCGCCCCCCCTTCGGACGATGCAGACGACAACGCCCTCACCAACCCGGAATCCTTCCCCCAACCCGAAGACCCCGACGTCGAGATGTCCGGCGACGCCGACGAGGGTGACGAAAACGGTGAAATCGCCGGTGATCCCCAGCACAGCTGGCCGGCCTACTTCACCGAACGGCCACACGCCGCCGATACCGCTGCCGCCGGCGGAACCAGCCTCAACCGGCGCTACACGTTCGACACATTTGTCATCGGCGCCTCCAACAGGTTCGCGCATGCCGCCGCTTTGGCGATCGCAGAAGCGCCAGCGCGTGCCTACAACCCGCTGTTCATCTGGGGTGAGTCGGGCCTCGGCAAAACCCACTTACTGCATGCCGCCGGGAATTACGCACAGCGCCTGTTCCCGGGCATGCGAGTCAAGTACGTCTCCACCGAGGAATTCACCAACGACTTCATCAACTCGCTGCGCGACGACCGCAAGGTTGCCTTCAAGCGCAGCTACCGCGACGTCGACGTGCTACTTGTCGATGACATCCAGTTCATCGAAGGTAAAGAGGGGATCCAGGAAGAGTTCTTCCACACCTTCAACACCTTGCACAACGCCAACAAGCAGATCGTCATCTCTTCGGACCGGCCACCGAAGCAGCTCGCCACCCTGGAAGACCGGCTGAGGACTCGGTTCGAATGGGGCCTGATTACCGACGTTCAGCCTCCCGAATTGGAAACCCGCATCGCCATCCTGCGCAAAAAAGCGCAGATGGAACGACTCGCGGTGCCTGATGACGTGCTCGAGCTCATCGCCAGCAGCATCGAGCGCAACATCCGCGAGCTCGAGGGCGCTCTGATCCGGGTCACTGCGTTCGCATCACTGAACAAGACAGCAATCGACAAAGCCCTGGCGGAGATTGTGCTTCGCGACCTCATCGCGGACGCCAGCACCATGCAGATCAGCGCGGCAACCATCATGGCGGCCACAGCCGAATACTTCGACACGACGGTCGAAGAGTTGCGTGGCCCAGGCAAGACGCGGGCGCTGGCCCAATCCCGACAGATCGCGATGTACCTGTGCCGCGAGCTGACCGACCTTTCACTTCCCAAGATCGGCCAGGCATTCGGGCGCGACCACACCACGGTCATGTACGCGCAGCGAAAGATCTTGTCCGAAATGGCCCACCGACGTGAGGTCTTCGATCACGTCAAGGAACTCACAACTCGCATCCGTCAGCGCTCCAAGCGCTGACTTCAACGCACGGGCCGAAGTTTTTTTCAAGAAACTTCTCACCCCCCTGTCACACCAGTAACACCCCGGTCGTGTGCGCACCCCTGTGCACAAACCGGTCAAACGTCCGTGCAACACCCGGCGGCACGTGTACACCGCTGTTTCCTCCCCAACGGACCCACACCGCGCACACAGTCAACAGCGTTGTCATCCACAACCCGATCGCTCCCCTAGCAGCATCAAGGCTGTGCTATCCCCAGAATCCACACCCCTTAATACTGTTATTGAGATATCTTCTTCCCTTCTTCTTTGAAGAACAGCCTTGGGGAAGATCCGTTACACAGGGTCTCCAGCGCGCCTGCCGACCGGGCATGTCGGCCGTTGCGATTAGCTTTGAAGATGGCCTCAGAGGATTTACGGTTGTTCTTCGACTCCCGCTTGCGGTCGTCGTGGCCCAGCGTTTGTTGCAGGGGCTAGCCATCGGGTTCGAACTCTTGCTAGGTGAAGGGACGCTATGGACGCGGCGACGACAAGAGCTGGCCTCACAGACTTGAAGTTCCGTTTGGTGCGCGAATCCTTCGCGGATGCGGTGTCGTGGGTGGCGAAGAATCTGCCCACCAGGCCGGCCGTGCCGGTCCTGTCGGGGGTTCTGTTGACCGGCTCGGACGATGGCCTGACGATCTCGGGATTCGACTATGAGGTTTCCGCCGAAGCACAGGTTGCAGCCGAAATAGCTTCTCCGGGTAGCGTTTTGGTGTCGGGAAGGCTGTTGTCAGATATCACCCGGGCGTTGCCGAACAAACCCGTTGACTTCACTGCGGAGGGCAACCGTGTGTCACTGACCTGCGGTAATGCCAGATTCTCGTTGCCGACGATGGCCGTCGAAGATTACCCGACGCTGCCGACACTGCCGGAAGAGACCGGCACCTTGCCGTCGGATCTGTTCGCCGAGGCAATCTCACAGGTCGCGATCGCGGCCGGCCGAGACGACACCCTGCCCATGCTGACTGGAATTCGGGTGGAGATCTCGGGCGAGACGGTGGTTTTGGCCGCCACTGACAGGTTTCGTCTGGCGGTTCGCGAACTGACCTGGTCCGCCTTGTCGCCCGAAATCGAAGCCGCGGTGCTGGTACCCGCGAAAACACTGGCGGAGGCCGCCAAAGCAGGCCTCGACGGCTCTGAAGTCAGGCTGTCGTTGGGAGCAGGGGCCGGAGTTGGGAAAGACGGGCTGCTCGGTATCAGCGGGAATGGCAAGCGCAGCACCACTCGCCTTTTGGACGCGGAATTCCCGAAGTTCCGGCAATTGCTGCCGGCTGAGCACACCGCGGTTGCCACGATCAACGTGGCCGAGTTGACCGAAGCCATCAAGCTCGTTGCGCTGGTAGCGGACCGGGGCGCGCAGGTGCGCATGGAATTCGGCGACGGGCTGCTGAGGCTTTCGGCGGGGGCCGACGATGTGGGTCGGGCGGAAGAGGATCTTGCGGTCGATTTCCTCGGTGAACCGTTGACGATCGCGTTCAACCCGACATATCTGACCGACGGACTGAGTTCCGTGCATTCAGAGCGGGTGTCCTTTGGATTCACCACGCCGGGTAAGCCGGCGTTGCTGCGCCCGGCGTCCGGAGACGACAGCCCGCCGACCGGTAGCGGTCCATTTGCCGCCCCGCCAACGGATTATGTCTACTTGTTGATGCCAGTTCGGTTGCCCGGGTAGGTGTACGTCCGACATTTAGGATTGCGTGATTTCCGCTCCTGGTCACACGCCGACCTCGAATTAGAACCGGGTCGGACGGTGTTCGTCGGTCCCAATGGTTTTGGGAAGACGAATCTGATTGAGGCCCTGTGGTATTCGACCACTTTGGGTTCGCACCGGGTCGGGACCGACGCGCCGTTGATCCGAGCGGGCGCCACTCGCGCGGTGGTCTCGACGATCGTGGTGAACGAGGGTAGGGAATGCGCCGTCGACCTGGAGATCGCGGCGGGCAGGGCGAACAAGGCTCGGCTGAATCGTTCACCGGTGCGCAGCACCCGCGACATTGTCGGGGTATTGCAGGCGGTGTTGTTTGCTCCGGAGGACTTGGCTTTGGTCCGCGGGGATCCCGCCGACCGCCGCCGGTATCTCGATGATTTGGCGATCGTGCGCCGACCGGTGATCGCAGCGGTGCGCGCCGACTATGACAAGGTTTTGCGGCAGCGCACCGCGTTGTTGAAGTCGCTATCCGGCGCACGACACCGCGGAGATCGCGGCGCCCTCGACACTCTCGAGGTATGGGACGGCAAGTTAGCTGAACACGGAGCCGAATTGATGGCCGCGCGAATTGATTTGGTCAACCACTTAGCGCCAGAGCTGGAAAAGGCCTACCAATTATTGGCACCCGGATCACGGACCGTGGCGGCAGCGTACCGGGCCAGCATCGAAGGCTTAGTGCCCGACGAAGCCGCAGGCGCCGACGGCTCCGACCGCGAATTGCTGCAGGCCGCATTGTTGACAGCGCTATCGGCGCGCCGCGACGCTGAACTGGAACGCGGCGTGTGTCTCGTTGGTCCGCACCGCGATGATCTCGAGTTACGACTCGGCGATCAACCTGCGAAAGGCTTTGCCAGCCACGGGGAATCGTGGTCATTCGCGATAGCCCTGCGGCTGGCGGCCTACGAGCTGTTGCGGGCCGACGGCAGCGAGCCGGTGCTGTTGCTGGACGATGTGTTCGCCGAACTCGACGCGACCCGCAGGCGCGCACTGGCCACGGTTGCAGAGACCGCGGAACAGGTGCTGGTGACCGCGGCGGTCCCGGAAGACATCCCTGCCGATTGGGACGCTACCCGGGTACGCATCGATTTACGCGACAGTGACTCTGGACGCATGTCGGAGGTGCGGCTATGACCGACGCCGACGACCAACAGGTTGGGCCTGACCCGGAGCGCACCGAAGAAGCGGCGAAGTTGACGGGCATCGACTTGGTCAGGCGAACCCTCGAGGAAGCCCGCGCCACCGCACGCGCGCAGGGAAAGGACGCCGGTCGCGGGCGCGCTACGCCGGTTTCCGGCCGCCGTGTCGCGGGCCGGCGGCGCAGCTGGTCGGGTCCAGGGCCGGACATACGTGATCCCCAACCGCTTGGTCGAGTGGCGCGGGATCTGGCAAAAAAACGCGGCTGGTCCGCGCACGTCGCCGAGGGCACGGTGCTCGGGCATTGGCCGTTGGTCGTGGGTCAGCAGATCGCCGACCACGCGACGCCGACTGCGCTCAATGAAGGTGTGCTCAGCGTGACGGCCGAATCCACGGCATGGGCGACCCAATTGCGGATGGTTCAGGCGCAAGTGCTGGCCAAGATCGCGGCGGCCGTCGGCAACGGTGTGGTGACATCGCTGAAGATCACCGGCCCGGCGGCCCCGTCCTGGCGGAAGGGGCCACGCCACATCTCCGGCAGGGGGCCTCGCGACACTTACGGTTAGGGTTACCAGCAGCCCATTTGGTTCCCGGAATCGACCCCGAAGATCGGCCGCTCAGATCCGCCAGGACGAAACGGACCCGTACGGCAAACGTCGGGACGCGCGACGAGCGAAGATATTGAGCGCACGGCACGATCAGATAGGTGGAAACGCCGCCTGAAAATCGGTGCCGTCGGTGGATAACGGTAGAGTGGTTGGATGCGACTGCTGCGGTGACTGGACCGCTCGCATGCAACCCCAAGGAGCACACACGGACCGTGGCTGCCCAGACTAAGAAGGCACAAAACGAATACGGCGCTGACCAGATCACGATTCTCGAGGGGCTGGAGGCCGTCCGCAAACGCCCCGGCATGTACATCGGGTCCACCGGCGAGCGCGGTCTGCACCACCTGATTTGGGAGGTGGTCGATAACTCGGTAGACGAGGCGATGGCCGGCTACGCCACGCAGGTCGACGTCCGGTTACTCGACGACGGCGGTGTCGAGGTCCGAGATAACGGCCGCGGTATTCCGGTCGCCATGCACGCGACCGGGGTGCCCACCGTCGATGTGGTCATGACCCAGCTGCACGCCGGCGGCAAGTTTGGTGGCGAGAACAGCGGCTACAACGTCAGTGGCGGCCTGCATGGCGTCGGCGTGTCGGTGGTCAACGCCTTGTCGAGGCTGCTCGAGGTCGATATCTCCCGGGACGGCCACGAGTGGTCTCAGGTTTACGACCACGCCGTGCCCGGCACCCTGAAACAAGGTGAGGCGACCAAGAAAACCGGAACCACGATCAGGTTCTGGGCCGATGCTGAGATCTTCGAGACCACCGAATACGACTTCGAGACGGTGGCCCGCAGGTTGCAGGAGATGGCATTTCTGAACAAGGGTTTGACGATCAATTTCACCGACGAACGGGTGACCCAAGAAGACGTCGTTGACGATGTGGTTAGCGATACCGCCGAAGCGCCCAAGTCCGCCGAAGAAAAGGCGGCCGAATCGAAGGGTCCGCACAAGGTCAAGCACCGCACCTTCCACTACCCCGGCGGCCTGGTCGACTTCGTGAAGCACATCAACCGCACCAAAAGCCCAATTCAACAGAGCATCATCGACTTCGAGGGCAAAGGCACGGGCCACGAAGTCGAAATCGCGATGCAGTGGAACGGCGGATATTCGGAGTCGGTGCACACCTTCGCCAACACCATTAATACGCACGAGGGCGGCACGCACGAAGAGGGCTTCCGCAGCGCGTTGACATCGGTGGTGAACAAGTACGCCAAAGACAAGAAGCTGCTCAAAGAGAAAGAGGCCAACCTCACCGGCGACGATATCCGGGAAGGCTTGGCCGCGGTGATCTCGGTCAAGGTCAGTGAACCGCAGTTCGAGGGCCAGACCAAGACCAAGCTGGGCAACACCGAAGTGAAGTCTTTTGTGCAGAAAATCTGCAATGAACAGTTGACCCACTGGTTCGAGGCCAATCCTTCGGAAGCCAAAATCGTTGTTAACAAGGC
>Ga0302320_10029928_pt1 | contig 10397 bp, 9 predicted proteins | sample Bog_T0_3_FD_202130 | JGI IMG/M metagenome (GOLD analysis project Ga0302320, IMG submission 202130) | Peat permafrost microbial communities from Stordalen Mire near Abisko, Sweden - Bog_T0_3 | ecosystem: Environmental > Terrestrial > Soil > Wetlands > Peat | place: Sweden: Abisko, Stordalen Mire... | reverse complement strand
TTATAGATATCGGGGACGCGGTACGCGTTCCCTTATCTTGTCCCTTTCTGCGTACGCCGTCGCGATCATCTGTCCGCGCTCGTCACCCGGCCACGCCATGACACTTAAGCCATTGATATTGGCTCGCCGGCGCCAAAGCTGGCGCGTCCGATGAGAGCGCAGGAAGCGAGGCGAGAGTCCGCCATCAATTGACGACTTGGGAGTTACGGAATCCGGGAACTCCCAAGCCGGCTGCGGAGTCGGGACGGCCCTTCTGTAGCCGAAGTCGCCGACCCACAGTCCCTTGTATCGACCTCGGCTACAGAACCCGCAACCTTCCATCCCGCGACGGCTTGGGAGTCGCCTTTCGCCCTGTCAGGCTTGGCAAGCGACGGATGCGACGGCGCACGTCCCGTAAACCCGACCGCGACTCCCTTGCGCGGCGGCGTCGGCGGACCGATGATGGCGCCCAATTGTTACCCGGGGTCGACGACGCAAATCCGGCGCGGGAGGCGGGGGATGTTCAACGAGGGGGATCTGGACGCCGCGGCGACCGCGGGCCTGATCGACGGCGATTTGCGCGATCGGCTGGTCGCTTTCGCCGCCACGCGGCGGGCAGACCTTGAGTCCCCGGCGCCTGCGGCGAGGTTCGACCCAATCCATCTGCTCTATTACGCCGGCGCGCTGATCGTAATCACAGCAATGGGCCTGTTCACGACGACCGCCTTCGCGGCGCTCGGCGGTTGGGCGCTGTTCGTCATCGCGCTCGTCTACGCCCTGGGTCTCACGGCGCTGGGCAATCGTCTGTGGCGCAACCTCGCGACCCGGATTCCCGGGGGTTTGCTGATCGCCGCGGCGGTGTCGATGACGCCGCTCGCCATTTACGGCGTTGAGGACGCCCTCGGTCTGTGGGCCGCCGACAAGCCCAGGGGCTACAACACGTTCTATCCCTTCATCAACGCCAGTTGGGTCTTTATGGAGATCGGCGCGATTGCCGCCTCAGCGCTGGCGCTGCGCCGCTACCCGTTCCCGTTCATCGTCTTGATGGGCGCCTTCGCCGCCTGGTTCCTGTCGATGGATCTGGCCGCGCTCGTCGTTCGCGGTCGCGAAGCGGATTGGGAAGCGAGCTACCAATTGCGGCTCGAGGTTTCTCAGGTCGTCGGCCTCGTCATGATCGTCGCCGCCTGGACGCTGGACCTGAAAGACCGCCGCGCCGCCGATTTCGGCTTCTGGTTGCATCTGTTCGGCGCGCTGACCTTGTGGGGCGCGATCACCGCAGGCGACGGCAGCGAATTCGGCAAGGCGCTGTATTGCCTGTTCAACGTCGCCTTCATCGGCTTCGGCCTGTTCCTGAACCGCCGCGTCTACGCCGTGTTCGGCACGATCGGGATCGCGCTCTATCTCGGCCATCTCGCCTACGACGTGTTCGAAAACGTGCTCGGCTTCACTTTCGCGCTGACGGCCATCGGTCTGGCGATCGTCGGCGCCGGGGTGGCGCTGGAGCGGCGGCGCGCGGCGCTGGCCGCTTTCCTCGACCGCGCGCTTCCGGCGCCGCTGCGCAGGCTCCGGCCTGAGTTCTGATAGTGGGCGCGCGCCGGAAACGCCGCGCGCCCTGCTTATTACCCAAACGTCACGCGCCCTGACGGTTGCGCCGATCGTTCATGAACCGCTCGAATTCCTCGCGGTCCTTGGCCTTGCGCACGTTGTCGAGGAATTCCTTGAATTCCCGATGCGCGATTTCGAGCTTGCGGCGCTCTTCCTCGAGCCGCGCAATCTCCGCCGCCTTCCAGGCGTCGAACGCGCTGTTGCCGCTGCCCGGCGCCCAGTTGGAAGTCCATCCGCGCGCGGGCGCGGCGGAAGCGCCGGAGAACGTGTTGCGCGCCCAGCGCCAGCCTTCGTCGGCCAGCGACTTGATGTCGGGTCCGCCCATCTTACGCTGCCACAGTTTGTAACCGAGAATCGCCAGACCGATCGGCCAGAACACGATGAGGCCGAGCGCGACCGCCGCGAGTTCGAACGCCGTCCATCCCCGCGAACCCGGGGCGCAAGCCCCGTGCCCATAGGTCCACGCCTGCGCCCCGGCGCCGGGGTTGCCACTGCCGCCGCCGTAGGCGTTTTGCGCATTGCTCATGAAGAGCCTCCTCAAGACGCGCCGCGCCGCGCGAAACGGGCGGGCGTTCATGAGGTTGGGAGGCGCGCGCGGCTTTGCAAGACGGGATGCGCGAATATTTCGCGCCTCCCCGGCGCCGCTGCTGCATTTCGCCGCGCTCGACAAGCCGCGCGCGCCGTGAATACTGCGCCCCGCCGAGTCCGTCGACGAAGCGGGGAGACAACATGGCCTATCGGCTGATCAAGGGCGCGCTCAAACTCATTTTCGCGCTCGTCGTCGTCGCCGGGCTGGCCGGCGCCTACCTGTTCTATCGCGCGATGCCCGCCTATTCCGGGCGCGAGACCCTGGCCGGCCTGTCGTCCGAAGTGCGCGTCTGGCGCGACGACTTTGGCGTGCCGCATATCTTCGCGACGGAATGGAACGACGGCTACCGGGCGCTGGGCTATCTGCACGCCAGCGAGCGGCTCTATCAGATGGAAATGTCGCGTCAGGTCGGCCAGGGACGCGTCGCCGAATGGGTCGGCGCCGACATGCTCGACGTCGATAAGTTCTTGCGCACCCTCGGCTTCTATAAACAGGCGCAGGCGAGTTTTGCGGCGCTGTCGCCAACGGCGCAGGCGCGGCTGCAAGCCTATGCCGACGGCGTCAACGCCTATATCGACGCGCACGCCGACGCCCCGCCCGTCGAATTCCTGCTCATCGGCGCAACGGCAGAAAAATGGTCGCCCGCGGATTCGCTGGTCTGGGGCAAGCTGATGGCCTGGGAACTCAGCCGCAACCACGCGCAGGAAATCGCGCGCGCCCAACTCGCCGAGAAATTGCCCGCCGAGCAGGCGGCGTGGTTGATGCCCCGCCTCTCCGAGAACGCTCCCGTCACCACCGCGCCCGAGCGCCGTCCTGACCACGCCGCGCTCGACGATCCCGAACGCAAGCTCAGCCAATTGTTCCCCTTCGCCCACGGCGCCTCCAACCAATGGGAGATCGCGGGCGCGCTGACCGACACCGGCAAGCCGATCCTCGCCAACGATCCGCATCTGGAAATCGGCGCGCCGATCCTGTGGTATCTGGCGCGCATCGACACGCCCAACGGCTCCATCACCGGCGCCAGCGCCCCCGGACTGCCAGTGTTCGTGCTCGGCCACAACCAGTCGATCGCCTGGGGCGTCACCTCCTCGCAGACCGACACCCAGGACCTGTTCCTCGAAACCGTCGATCCCATCGATTCCAACCAGTATTTGACCCCCGAGGGGCCGAAACCGTTCGAGACCCGCGACGAGACGATCCACGTCAAGGACGCAGCCGACGTCACGCTGCATATCCGCGCGACGCGCCACGGGCCCGTGATGTCCGACGTGAGCAAAGACTTCGCCTCGGTCGGCGGACCTGCGCAGGTCGTCGCCCTCGCCTTCTCGGGCCTCACCGACAAGGACACGACGGCGCAGGCGATGATGGGCCTCAACGACGCCCACAACTGGGACGAGTTCGTCGCCGCGTTGAAGGCTTGGCAGACGCCGATGCAGAACGTCGGCTACGCCGACGTCGCCGGCGACATCGGGCTCGTCGCGCCGGGCCTCGTGCCCGTGCGCAAATCGGGCGATGGCCTCGGTCCCGTCGACGGCGCCTCGGGCAAATTCGACTGGACCGGCTATCTGCCGTTCGAGCAACTGCCGCAGATCCATAACCCCTCCGCCGGCTTCGTGTTCAACGCCAACAACGCGCTGGTGGGGCCGGATCAGGAAATCAAGGTCGGCGCCGACTGGGACGAGCCGTTCCGCGCCCGCCGGCTGCAACAGCTCTTCAACAAGATCGACAAACACTCGTTGGCGACATCAGCGCAAATGCAGGCCGATCGCGTGTCGCTGGATGCGCTCGAATTCAAGCCGTGGCTCGCCAGGATCACGTCCGGCGACGAGCGCGCGCGTCAGGCGCTCTCGCTGCTGGCCGCCTGGGACGGCGTGATGGACAAGGACAAAGCCGAGCCGCTCATTTACACGTCCTTCGTCGCCGCGCTGCATCGCCTGCTGATCGAGACCCGAGTCGGCGTCAAACTCGGCGACAACGGACCCTTCGACGCCGCGACGCTGCTGTCGCTGCTGAAGACCCATCCGGCATGGTGCGATCAGAAGGAGGCGCCCGACGCGCCCGACCCCGATTGCCGCCGCGCGCTTACCCACGCTTTCGAGGACGGTCTGGCCCTGCTCATCAAACGCGACGGCGCCGACATGAGCAAATGGCAGTGGGGCGCCGAGCATGTGGCGATCCTGACCCACAAGGTGTTCAGCCACGTGCCGCTGCTCGACATCGTCAGCGACCTGTCGACGCGGTCGAGCGGCGGCTTCTACACCCTCGACCGCGGCGGCAGCTACGAGCCGCCCGCCGACAAGCCGTTCGCCCGCACCGAAGGCGGCGGCTACCGCGGCTTGTATGACCTCGCCGATCTCGACAAATCGCGCTTCATGATCACGACCGGCGAGTCCGGCCACATCTTCTCCCCTCACTACGGCGACCTCGTCGCCCTGTGGAACGACGTGAAGTCGATACCGATCGCCGGCACGGAGGACGAGTTGAAGGCGAAGGGGGCGAGGGAGCTGGTGCTGGCGCCGAAGTGAGGGCGTGCTGTGCGGGAAACCGCTCGCGCCGCGAATTCGACGCCGTCGCCTTTCGCGTGAAGGCGTCCAAAGCTGCGTTGCGAAGCCCGAAAACTTCGTTATGCGGCTCTTGGTCGCAATTTGGGTTCCGGACCCCTCTCGCAAGTTGCTGATTTCATTAGAGGTCAATTTCGTTTATTTCGCGGTTCCATGTGTTTTCAAGGCCTTACCGGGACGCCCTCCCCGTCTGCCCATCGAAATTCAAAACTCGCGGGCGCAGCCGGATCGTTTCTGATTGGAAAAATCATAGCCCAATTTTCTGGAAAACACAATTGCGAGATCGCCGCCGTCGATTACCTTGAACTGCGCCGAATTTGGGAATCTGCGCAGTACTCCCGATACGAAGATTTGGAACCGTCGCTCGGGCGAACGTTGCGGCTTCCGTTCCCGCCTTGCGGGACCGAGTGAAACGGACAGCGTTTCACGGGGGGTGGGCCGAAGTCCGGATGAAAGCGTCGCGCCGCAGGATTTCGACGGCGCGCGCCTCATCCGGCGCTCTTCGCTCACTTCGCCCTCCAGGGCAATCGGGTGAACGAAGGGGGCAGGGGATTCCCACTCCCCGCTTGCGGGGAGTGGGTTAGGGTGAGGGGCTGGCCGAAATGACATCGACTTTCATATTTTGATTCGCAGAAATATGGACTCGGTTTCGTGTGCTTCGGCCCCTCAGCCCAACCCTCTCCCCGCGAGCGGGGAGAGGGAGCGCCTCCGCCCGAGCCTCCAAAGACGCTCACCCGATTGCCCTGCTTCGCCCTCGGGTAGTTGATGCAAACGGCGTCGCTTCCGTGTAACTTGGCGACTACGCGGCGGGTGTGACGGCGATCAAGGCCCGAACGCGCCGGCGCGCGGATGCTGCGCGACGCGTCGCCTGGGAGCGGCGCCGACGCCGTCGTTACCGGGCTCCCCAGAGGTCAACATGTCCTCCACCATTTTCCTCGGACGACTTCTCGGGCTCTATCTCGTCGCGATCTCCGTCGGGATGCTCGTCAACCGACGCCGCACGCTGGCGGCGCTCGACGAAATGGCTCGCAGCGGGCCGTGGATGCTGTTCTCCGGCATGGTCGCCACGGCCGCGGGCCTCGCGGTGGTGCTGGCGCACAATGTCTGGAGCGGCGGCGCCCTGGCGATCGCGGTTACGATCTTCGGCTGGGCGGCTCTTCTCAAAGGACTTACGCTGCTGCTGGTCCCCGCGGAGCGAATGGCGGTTCTCTACAAGGGCGCCGGTTTCGAGCGGTTGTTCCCGGTCTGGATGATCGTCGTACTGGCGCTTGGCCTGGGCATAGCGGCGGCCGCGTTCGGCGCGTGATTGCAAAGCGGTCGCGCGGCCTGCGACGGAGCCCGGGACATGCCCCCTAAGCCCAAGAAGGTCGACTTTCCAACGTCGCAGGTCCGCCGCTATCTGGAGCCCGGACCGATCGTGCTGACGTCGTCGGCGCACGGCGGCCGGACCAACATCATGACGATGGGCTGGCACAGCGTCATGGAGTTCACGCCGTCGCTCGTCGGCTGCGTCATCTCCAGCGCCAACCACAGCTTCGAGATGATCCGGCGCAGCCGGCAATGTGTGATCAACCTGCCGACCACGAAGCTCACGGACGTCGTCGTCGGGATCGGCAACACCACAGGCGCCGAGATCGACAAATTCGAGCATTTTGGCCTCACGGCGGAGAAGGCTTCCAAAGTCGCTGCGCCGCTGATCGGCGAATGCCACGCCAACTTCGAATGCCGTCTTCACGACGACGCTCTTGTCGACCGCTACAACTACTTCATCTTCGAGGTCGTCAAGGCGCATGTCGCCCCGTCGCCGAAACATCCGCAGACGCTGCACTACACAGGGGATGGCGTGTTCGTCGTGTCCGGCAAAGTCATCAGCCGCCGGTCGCTGTTCCGTCCGGGAATGCTTTAGTCGCGCGTCAATCGTCGTCGTCGGGAAGATCGAAGCGCCCATCGGCGGCGCGCTTCTCCCAATTCGGGTTCCCCAGGGCCGAGTCGAGCGGCATGTCGTTGCGGGCTTTCGCTTCGGCGATCTTGAGCTTCAAGTCGCTCGACGCTTTTCGCAAGTCGGACGCCGAGGGTTTCTCCTCGCCAGCGGAGCTCTTTTCGGCAGGATCGCTTTGAGCGTTGGGCATAGCGCGCTCCGTTGGCGTCGACGTTCGGCGCAACAGAAAATTGGCGGTCGCTGGAGGGCGCCGGCGACCGCCTCAGTTCGAGCTTCAATCGGGGGGAGATCGCGGCTCGACGCTGTTCTATAATTGAACGATATACCATTGCGGCGCGACGGGAAGGCTCGGGATCTACGCATGGCGGAAGACAATGCGAGGCATTGAAAATCTTCCCTCATCCGGCGCTGCGCGCCAACCCGAGCGAACGCGAGGCGTTCGCGGAGTCCCGCAAGCGGGCGAGGGGAGTCGGCGCCGCGAGATCGCCGACGCAAGCCATTATTGCGGCGACTCGCCGCTCCCAAATCCGGCGCCGGCTCACATCCGCAAGCTCGCCCGCACCGCCTCCGGCCAGTTCGCCGTTTCTACGCCATGCGCGGCGAATAGCGCAACCGCCAGACGGTCGATGCCGAAGGCGACGCAGGCGGTGTGGGCGGGTTCGCCGGCGGGCGTCGCGATGCCCCAGACCTCGCCGAAATGTTCGCGGTGGTAATTGAAGCTCATGCAGGCCGTCGGCTGCTCGGTCGAGCGCACCGGGACCAGCATTTCGAATTTTAGCGCCTGTGCGACCTGATATCGGCCGACCATCTGGCCGGCGCGGCCGAAGAACGGGTCGCTCGCCGTCTCGATGCGATGGACGAGGCCCAGCGCGGCGGCGATCTCGGGGGCGCGCGCAATCCAGCGCTCGCGGAAGTCGCGGATCATTTCGGGCGCGCCGATGGCGACGAATTCGCGCATCCGGAACGACTGCATGCGGTCGATGTTGCGCGAGGGTTCGCGGCGGAAGCAGTCGGCGGCGACGTCGTAGACGAACCCCTTGGCCGGCGGGGTTCCGCGCTCGGCGGCGATTTCATAGATCGGATAGCAGGCGGCGGGAGACAGCAGCAGGTCGGTCGCCTCGACATCCCCCGTCCAGCTCGCGCCGCCGTTCATCGAACGCTCCACCGCGCCCTCGATATGCGCCTCGTCGCCCGAGAGCGCGCAGACGCAGCCGAGCAAGTTGGGGAAACTCTTCAGATAACCGGATTTCTCGATGAGTTTGCGACTCACCACGGGGGGGAAGCGATAGACCTCGGCGCCGTCAGGGCGCAGCGAGGAGATATAGCGGCCGAGCGCGTCGACCACGTCCTCGTAGTTTCCGGTGCGCAGGTGGACGCCGTCCACGCCCGTCGGCCGGAACAGTTTGGCGAGAAGAACTTCGGGGGGAGTCAGGGTCTTGCTCAAACCGACCGGTTCAACGGACATGAGGCGGCTCCAGGGGGGATAAGGGGAGCGGCGGCGTCCACGCCGCCGAATTTTCGCGCCGAATATCGGCGGCGTGGACGCCGCCGCTCCTTCAGAACGCCACATGCAGCGGCGGTTCGCTCATCAGCACCGCCGCCTCGGAATTGGCGAGCACGCGGTCGTTGTGGATCATGATCGGCGACGACAGGATGTCGCGCAGGAAGCGGCCCATCGCAAACTCCGAGTCGTTGCGATAGGCGGACAAGCCGCCCGCGCGCATCGCCTCCATCACCGTCTGCGTCGCCAGTTCGGAAGCGTTGACCTTGAGGAAGTTGAGCGACAGTTGCGCGTTCATCGAGGTCAGCCCGCCCGGCTCCTGCGCATGGCGATCGAAGGTCGCGAGTCCGCCCTGGATGGCGTTGCGCAATGTCTCCAGATGCATCCGCGCCTGGGTCAGGTGCTGCACGCCCGGCGGCATCTTGCCGCCCGAGGTGCGCGAGGCCTGGCGCACGAAGGCGCGGGCGCGGCGATAGGCGGCGGAGGCGACGCCCTGCCAGGTGGAGCTCCAGAGGATATGGGCGTGGGGCACCATCGACTGATTGTGGATGCGCTCGTAGGGTTCGCCGAGCACTTGGTCGGCGTGACCTTCGGCGCGCAACAGGTAGCCGCTGCTGCAGGTGCCGCGCATCCCCAGCGTATCCCAGGAGCGGGTCGGCTCGAGCGTATAGTCGGAGCGGCGGAACACCACGAGCACCTGATCGGAGCTGGAAGCGGCGTCGGCGCGGCGCGCGACGGTTACGATCGCGTCGGCCTGCGCCCCGTAGGAAATGCACGAGGCGTCACGGTCGAGGCGCACGCGCGCCCTGTCGAGCTTGATGGCGGCGTCGCTGGAGCGGATGTCGGCGCCCCGGTTGCCCTCGGTCGTCGAGGAGGCGAGCAGATATTGCTCGCTCACGGCGTCGCGCAGGAACGCCTTCAACCAGCCGTTCTCGCGATCGTGACGGATCAGGCACGCCACTTTCACCTGATGCATCGCGAAGATCATTCCGGTCGAACCGCAGGCGGCGCCGAGGATGGCGCAGACGTCGGCGCAATCGGAAGTGCGCGCGTTCTCGCCGCCGAGCGTCGTCGGAATCAACATGCCCAGCAGCTTTTGCTCGCGGATCGCCTGGAACGCCTCATGGGGAAAGCGCGCCTCGCGATCGACCTGATCGGCGAATCTTTCCGCCACCTTCGCCGCCTTCTCGGCGCGAGCGAGAAAATCGCGGACCTCGGGCGCCTCGCCCGGGCGCGCCCGACGATTGGCGTAGGGGAGGGGATGGATCGCAGCGTTCATGGGGTTCCTTTTGCGCGGCGGCGCCAAGACGTGTTGACCTATGGACAACAGGTGTAAGCGAAAATTCTGATCAATTCTGGCGAGGATTGTGCTAAATTGTAATGAACTTGGTTTTGCGAAAGTTAAGCTGAAAATTCGAGCGTTCCGCGGACCTTTACTTTGCGTTCAGCATGGCGCGAGCTGCGGCGGGACGATTGCGGACGATTTGTGTAGAATTTTGTTTCAATTCCGGTCCTGCGCAAGGTTCGCCATGCTCGCCCGCCCTGAGGTTTCCACGTCGGTTCTGCAACTGCTGCGTCGTTTCGCGCCGAGCCTGCCGCCGCTCGATATCGACGCCGCGCGCGCCCACCTGCCCGACGCCGGGCTAACGTCCATGGCGTCCGTCAAGCTGATGCTGGCGCTGGAGGCCGAGTTCAACATCGCCATTCCCGATCCCGATCTGACGCCGGAGAATTTCGCCACGTTGGACAGCATCGTCCTCCTCGTCGAGCGGCTGCGGGTCTGATCGTTGCCGCTCGATCCGCGCGCCCGCCGGTTCCTCGATCTGATCGCGGGCGCCGCGCGCGAGCCGGGCGACGACGAGTTGGAAGCGTTTCGCCGCGCGACCGACGGCCTTGCCGAATTCGCCGCGCCGCCTGCGCCAGTCGAACGCGAGGAGCACGTGTTCGACCTCGCTGGGCGGCGGCTGAAGGCGAGGGTTTACGCGCCGCTCGGGGCGGGCGCGGACCTGCTGCCCGGGCTGGTGTATTTCCACGGCGGCGGGCTCGTTTCCGGCGATCTCGACAGCCACGACGCGATTTGCGCATCGCTGGCCGACGCCGGATCCTGCCGGGTGATCGCAGTCCACTATCGCCTCGCCCCAAATCATCGCTTTCCCGCCGCGCACGACGACGCGCGCGAGGTGTTGCAGGCGGTGGCCGCCGACCCCGGGACATGGCGCGTCG
>Ga0302320_10029927_pt1 | contig 10398 bp, 7 predicted proteins | sample Bog_T0_3_FD_202130 | JGI IMG/M metagenome (GOLD analysis project Ga0302320, IMG submission 202130) | Peat permafrost microbial communities from Stordalen Mire near Abisko, Sweden - Bog_T0_3 | ecosystem: Environmental > Terrestrial > Soil > Wetlands > Peat | place: Sweden: Abisko, Stordalen Mire... | reverse complement strand
AGCCAGCCTATCTCTCAGTGGTGACAGTATAAAGAAGCATTTAGGGATTTTGTGGCTTATCCATGAAACCAAAGTGGATCAAGCCTCTGAAAGCATACTCTTTCTTGCCTCTCGATTCCATCCATATCCCGCGTGAAATAAGAATGATCTGGAATTCCTTTCAAATCAATTCCTTATATAAATTAATAGGGACACCGGAAGGGAAGAGATAAAGCACCCCGCCCGCTGACTTTGTTCTCCCCTTTTCCAGAAAAAACCGCTTTTTTTGCTCCGTCCTTCACTCCAAGATGTGTATCATCCTTTCCTTTAGAGTTTTTCTTAATACTCCCGGGGGGCAAAGAGAGTCTAGTCAGTAAAATGTAGTTTTAGTGAATTGATTACTTACTAGAAATTCCATTCTGTTTTCTTTTATTTTCTTATTAAAATGCCCAAATCGTTTCTATTGGAAAATGGTCACCATGTATTTCACCCGCATGGTGAGTTTTATGTATATGGGAGGCCCATGGTGAATATCTTTCGAACTGAAGTCAGTCGTATTGGCAATTGTCGCCTAATATTCGCAAGCAACAACAAACAAGCAATCAGTTACTTTTACGTACATAACCAAAACCTACTAAAAGAGAAACTTGGTACTGCTATGTGCGCATGGTTTCAGTACTGGTTCTTTTTGGTTTTTTCTTATTCTTAAATAAATCTGATTGGAATTTGATCTGAACGAACTCCAAAATTGTTTGGTTTCTTTTATTTATATGAATTAATATTTCTCAATCACCCACTAACCTCATTTAGGCTGTAATTAATTGGTACGACCACCGCATTAATTGATGGATCGATGGTTCATATATATATGAGTCGTGATGAAACATTGAATTTATAGATGTAAATATGCTTTGCCTTGTCCATGAGTTGGCCTAATTAAACTGGTGGGCCTAACATGAATTCAATAAAGGATTTCTCATTTATGGGACAAAATAAAGAATTTACATACCATGGAAGGATATGCTGAGGTCCCATTTAAAGTATACTCCGCAACAACCGCCTGATACTTACACGGTGCTGCCCCGTTATCCGTTGTGCCAAGATTCGCTGGATAACTGCCGATCTCCGAAAACCATGAGCATTTTCCCAAACTGGTGTCTTTTTTTGTGCTGTCATCTCAAAAGGGCGTAGCGCTTATTGATTCTCAAGAATTCTCTTAGTGGGATGTTTTGCCGGAGTTAAAAGCCTTCACCGGGGATGTCATCTCAAGAACTGCATTTGGTAGCAGAGGGTCGCTTCATTTTTCACCTCGCTCATTCAATCACTCGCTGGAAATTCTATTGACATCTGGAGAAGGAGAAGTTGAAGGCTTTGATCGCTGACGCTCAGCCTTCCATTCATCAAAGAAGTGTAAAGTCGAAGTTTTGGGCTGGATGCTGCTTCCTCTCGATAGAACCTTGTCTTTTTGTCTTCCGATTCTGCTCTATCTATGATAAACTCATATAGCCGTGTAGATCGATTGTTTCATCACCCAAATCACTTCCGATTCATTTGAGATTGGAATTTCCCCAAATGCTTAATTCAAACAAGTCGAGTATTTGGTTTGTAGTTCTCATGGCTAGCTTGATTTTGATAAAGAAAAGGGAGGGGTAGAGCCCTCTAGTCCTTCAATAGAATTCAAAGCCGGCGCTGCTGGCTTGATGCTTCTGATCAATAGTGCCAGGAAGCCGAACACATAGAATAGAAACTATGGACGAAAAAAAGGATCTTGCAGAGAGAAAACCTAGGCAGGCACATAGTTAATATGAGAAGAACTCTCTTGTTCCAAGCTTGCATGCCAGTCCAATTTGGGGTTGAAGCTCTTCATGTAGCAGTTTTATTGATTAATAGAACTCCTCCCCTAAATGTCTTGAAAGGAAAATCACCACATGAATTACTCTACAAGGAAAAACCCTCTGACCTGAAGTATGTCAGAACTTTTTGATGTTTGTGTTATCCAAATCTACAGGATATTTTACCACATAAGCTCTCTCTCTCAAAGATCTCTTCCCTTTTTTCTTGGTTTATCACAGCAACGCAAAGGGGTACCGGTGTCTTTCTCCTCCTTCTGGTAAAGTCTACATGTTGTTTTCAGTGAGACACAATTTCAAGATAATATCTATCTGTCCAAACTTTCAAACAATAAGGAGTCTTTAGATGTGAATAAGTTCCAACAGTTCTTATCTAATCCTCCTATTCTAGGAGAGATTCCTCAGTCCATCGAGTCAATATCAAAGTTTGCTCAAGATTTCCTAAAATCTTCTTCATTCAGGAAACAATGAACAAATTCCCTTAACAACTCATGATACTGCTTCCAATCAAAATACATTATCTGATAAGTAAATCTATACCTGATTAGAAGATCATAGTTTATACCAGACGACGTGAAAAAACCACACCATCAAAAAAATATCATCCCCCAACACAACTCAAAAAAAGCAAATTGATCTTTTTTTGAGTTGCCCCTCTTTGCTTAAGAGGTACGGTTACAGCAGGGGAAAAGTTGAACCAAATTAAAGAAATGTTTACTCATAAATATGTTATTCATATAATGGCTATCGTAAATGTTTAAATCATTAATTCCATAAAATATAAAGGATCATGGACAAAAGCATTAGAGGAAGGTGAAACACAAAAAGCACCACATAATTGGTTTTACAAGTCCTTTTTTTATTGCAAACATCTTTCACAAATATAACAATCCTTTGCGAACATTTCATGTAATTGTAAATCACCAAAATTCCAGCAGTAAATTGAAACTCAAGTATTTTTCAAAGTCGAGATTGTCAGGGTTAATTAGCATAATTAGGAGCATATATATAATGTTAGAGCTACCTTTTTGGTACTACAAGTCCATGTAAGTAACGTCATCTTAATTACCAACATGTATGTTGAAACGTCTTTTCGAGTCAATTTTCATATTGGCCTTCGATTATAATATATATATATATTAGCCACCGCACTAATATAATTTGGCGCGATTTCTCACTTTCCTTTACTATCATGGGGTAGCAGAAACCACAGAATGTTCTGCATTCTTAAGTAATTTCTATTATAATAGATACGCATAATAATAATCTGAAGCATAGGCGCTTAAGGGTACCAAAGGGTGGTCTCCCTAAATGAAACTAGCTGCTAGTCTATATATATAGGTCGTGGTGACAAGTAATTACATGACATTAATATATATAAAATAAATGCACGAATTAATTAGTTAGTGACAAGTTAAGTAATGCGGCCTAGGTAATTAAATCGAACTCCAGAATATTGCCAAAATTGATCCAATAATTAGAATTCCACTTTTTTTTTTATTTTCCGCAAAAGAAGGAAAAAGGGGGGGGGTGATAAATTAAGTAATTAAAGAATAAATGAATTTTATATACATAAGAAATAGTAATGAAGCACGCACCTTGTTCTTAATTAGTTGGACGAAAGCTTGAGCTTGACTCTTCTTACTCTGAGGAAAGAATTCATTAAGTTCTGGTTAAGGAGCAGAGAGACGCGTCGGATGCTGTGAAATATTGGGGAAAAAACAGCCAACGCCAGCGCTGCTTCTTCGGATTCCCTATATAATGAACCTAATTAATTAGGCACCTCAGCTGCTTGTCAATAAAAAGTACTAATACTTGACTGATCTCTTCATCGATCTCCTACCTAATGCACCTAATTCCCTCATTTATCGTTCCGATGCACGGTACCTAGCTATGTATTAGTTTCTCTTCCGCCACACTCAACTTATATATATCCTCACTCAATAAGTCCTCAGTGGAGAGGATATACACAACCAAACCGACTAGATGGATATCGATTGATAGATAGATATATAGAACTTAGAAGACGAGAGAATTAGTCTGAGAAGAATAAATGTGAGTGTAACTAATGAAGCCTAGCTCTAGCTTACTTGTTTGGTACGTCAAACGAGAGAGCAAGCCTAGCCTAACTATCAGACGCGCGTCTCAGTCTAAACCCAAATGAAATGCCACGTGCCTGCCATGTTAACTACCCCAGCAGGCTCCAGTTGGAAACCCAAATTAATAAGGCCTACTTATATTTATCGTAAGCATGCACATCTTTTATTATATATAAAGCTTAAATAAAAGTTGCGAGTCACCTTTCAATAGAAACCATCGGATGAAGCTGTTGGATGAAAGGGATTTGATTTGAAAAGTTTTCTCTACCAGCATACCGTGTAAAAAAAACGGAGAAAAATGATTTTTATCACTCGCCAAATTCCAGCACGAACCACTAGCATTGTTACCGATTCGGTATTTCTAAAAGTAGAAACCATGTGTTTTCAAAAAAAGTAAACCAACCATGTATAAAAAAAGAAAATAGCGAACCTTTAACAAAGTAAAGTACTGTTTGTTCAAAATGTGAACCAACTGCTAGTAATGTTAGAGATAAAATATCCTGGACAATTGTTAATTCGCAGGCCTAAAAAAAGCCAAAACAAGGGTCGCTGCTAGAGGTAGGGATGTCAATGGGCCAAGTTTGTGCCAAACCCTAGGTCCGGCCCTTCGTCCCAAATGTTAGGCCCGGCCTTGCCGTAGGCCTGAAAATTGAGGCCCGGCCTGTTGCATTCTCGATCGGGTCTGGCCCGGCCCTAAGTAATTCAAATTATTTTCAATAAATGAAATAATTTTCTCCGATGGTTGAAATTTATTAATCTCGTAATTTTTGTGGAAATTTCGTAATTTGTGTGTACGTGTAGATGAAGAAAGGTAAATCACGTCTAATGAATCTATTTTATTATTTGAGTTTTCAATTTTTGTTATTATTAAAGATTTCAAAGGGGTGAAGGCATAATGAAGGCTTAAAAAATAAAGGCATTCAAACTCTCCTCATGTTTATTATTGATCTAATTTTCTCAGTTTAATGAGAACATTTTGTTTTTTTCAAAAGAAATGGATCAGCCCCACCAACCATGAAAGAAATATGAAATGACAACCATCAGATCCATCGTTTATTAATTAACTTAATTTACACAAACAAAACATCCGCCAGCTATGCTCAAATTCATACCAATTTTTCAGAAGACGTTCAATTAGAAATAAATACTAGCTAGTTACCTTACATCAGCACAAGCTGTCAGTAAGCAAGCATATTTAGTTAGATACGATTTTCTTGTTCTTGATTAGACGTAATGTGGGAATTCTTGTTAATCTGATGATAATGTACATGTGAATATCTCAAAATTGGCTCTTACTTTATTTATAGCTGGTAAAGCATCTCAACTTGTAATTGCTTTTCGGTTGGGATCTTGAGAGTAGCGACATTCGATCTTCAATTTTGCTGCAAAAAGCGGTAAAGGTTGTCAATCACAAAGTGCTTGAACCAGCCATGCTGATCGCTCATTCTAAGTATAGTCCGACCAGTTATTCATACGACACCGTCATTCAACGCCGACTCAAGAACCTCAATCTCCTCTTGATCATCTGTTGTCTCTCTGAGCGCAGCAAAGACAGATCTGGCATACTCGTCTCCTACCATGGCTATCCATGTACCCGAATTGCACCAAGCACCGATACACACCTCTGGGTCCTATTTTGCCGACAAGGAAGCGCTCACTTGGTAGGACAGTTCGGACTGGCAGTGTTCTCACGGTCACAAACACAGTCACATTTCGAAAACTGCCGATCAGTTGTGTGTAGTGTCGTACGATTGGAGGGACACCTACATATATATATAAAATGGATTGAATACACAATTTGGATCGATGAGTTAGCTACTTGACAAACATGTCGATTTTTTCAGGAAACTTAATAAGATTACCGTCGATGAGGTCAGTGCAGAAGAAGCACACGCCGGGCATGCGCATGCTATGTGCGACCAACTGATCAAACTCCTTTCGATCCATCCTTTTATCAGCCTCATATTGCGCCTTCTTGCTTCTACCTGAACAACTAACCATTGATAGTTAGTTGCGTCCGTGCATCCCCGCCTTACCTGAGAGCACAAAGCTCATCGTAGCAATTCGATTTGTGGTTAATATCCAAAACCACGTTCGTATGCTACGTTCGGGGGGGGCAGGATTTTGGGCCACGAGATCCGTCGGGGAGATTTTAGTGTGCATGAAAATTGTTTATTATCCTTTTCTATAAGTGTAAGTTTGTGTGGGGTATACTTTAGATGTATTTGTTAGAGCTATTTTGGACTTTTTGAAAATTGGCTCTTTGCTAATTGTAAATATCTCAATGTGACTTTTTGATAGAATAACAGGTGCTGCCTCAACTATCATGATGATTCAGATCAGCATAAAAAAGTGTCAAACACATGACAGGGAGATTAAGATTACAACTGCAAATATTCCAAAATGAAATTACATAAAAAAGAAATGAAATGCATTGCCGTGCTTTGTTCTCGATAAAGTGAAACCTTTAAACAATTTCATGTTCATCACTACATGAAAGATCCCACATATATATATTTATAATGTATCAAATTATTAACCGTTAATGTATCTACACATTGATACGCCAAATCCAGCCATCCAGATCACCCGAGTACATTAATTTGAGAAGACTAGTGTCATTAGTTGGAAGGAGAGGATACATGCATGATGAAGAAGTTCAAGAGATAATTGGGCCATTGTATAAGATTTTTCAAATAAATCGTAGGAAATTAGTTCTGAATTTTGGCTTCTTTTCTCAATTTTTTGACATGGATCAATTGCCCACCTAAAGTTTGCTTATGGCAGGTATGCATCAGACCATCTATTGCATAGCTTTTGCATTGATAGATACTGCCTGCACTTGAGGAAAGGGAACGTTATTAGAACCAATTGAAATAAAGTCATACATACAATTGAGAAGTGTTTTGCAATATTTGATACGAATGGGGAGTTGAATTCTTATCTTATGCATCAACCATCAATGTCTTTGTTATGTTGTAAACTATATGTTAGAACTTTGTTAGCATACATTTATATGCAAAATTTCGAAAGTGTGTTTGTACGATCTCAAGAGCTTGCTCCGAGAAGGTCATTGATGTGTTGATTTTAGCAGCGATTATCCGCAAATATTGGATCAATTCAACAATAGCCCGCAGTGAATAAGCTCCAATTCTAATGTTCTTATTTATATAAGAGAATTGGTTTTAATGATCATATGAAAGAAAGATTATGCTCTTCAATTTAAATAACTAAAAAATTAATTACAAGCTTCCTTGTATTGGACATGTTACATGCTAGTTCGTTCTATTTGTAAATATTTTTGAACTAGCTATAAGAATGAAATTGAAACTTATAGTTCCAGTTCTAGACATGCATATACCAATCAATTTACTGAAAAGCTCTATGCTAGAATATGCAACTGCTGCAACGGACCGCAAATTTGTTATTTAATCTTTCCCGTCAGTACGGACGGGGTCCATGCCACATAATCTTAAATAGACGGATTTGATCAGCCCAACTGGAGATGAGCCTCACTTAGGGCTCCAAAAATGACCAAAACATGGTCACGCTCTTTCTCTGTAGACCACTCTTTCGGTCTTGGGCCAATGGGGAATGTGCTTTACTTATTTTTATTATGCACATTTTTGGTTTTTGCAAATTGGATACGTCCAGTCACTTAGAAACGGAGATGATGAAGTATAAATGGTTTTTGAGGTGTCAGTGTCAGTCCCACCCCACGTTGTAAAGAACACAGCGATGCTTCTGCGGTCCCTTTCCTCTGTCTCCGGTCAAAAACTCCAGTTGGATCCAGCTGCCATATCTTGAAATAGTAATAAGTTCTCTTTTTTCTTTATTGAGTTGAGTATACCATTCACTCGGATGCTTCTCGGACTAGGTTGTCAAGAGGGCCATGTGATCGCGTACGCATCCAGACAACTACGACCACATGAGCAAAACTACCCGACACATGATCTAGAGTTCGCGGCTGTGATTTTGGCACTCCGGGCGTCTGGAGAGAAGTGTCAAATCTACACCGGCCACCAAAGCTTGAAATTTGATCTAAAAAAGAGTGAAACCTTCGGCAACGCCGGTGGCTCGAGTTAATGAAGGATGACGATATGGAGATTGTGTATCAGCCAGGGAAGGGAAATGTAGTTGCTGACGGACGCCTTGAGCCAGTTGTGTGAATTGGGCCACATTGATTACTAAGGAGCATTGTTGACTTTCGGAAATGAGGCAGTTGGATCTCTCTCTGGGTAGTACGATATGAGACATGAAGGGTAATTCAAAGATAGAAGTAGAGTAGAGAAAGTTTCAGCAGTGGTTGTGCGACCGACCTTAACTGATCGAATTCGGCAAGCTCAAGACAAAGACGAGATACTTAAGAAGACTCGAGCGAAAGTAGAGTCTGGGAAAGAGACCTACTTCCACATAGATCCATAAGGTGCATTGCGGTTTGGAAACCGTATTTGTGTTCCAAATGATGAGCAACTGAAGAACGAACGACATTCTCACAGAGGCGCACGAGTCGGGTTAGAAAATACATCCCGGCGAGACGAAAATGTACCAAGAGGAGATTTTGGGTAGATCAAAATGCGGCGAGATATTGCTTTGTTTGTTGCCCAGTGTTTGGTTTGTCAGCAGGTCAAAGCGGATCGAAAGAAGCCACCCGGGTTACTCCAGCCGATCAAGCGTTCTAAAGAGAAGTTGACAATTTAGTTAGGTCGATCTTCTCTTCTCTACCATCTTATCTTCTTATAGTGGCTTTTGAGTAGGTAGTAGGAAACCGTAGGATCGGGCCCATCCTTGGTTTTCCAGTTTGTGTTATTATGCTTTCCCTTCTGAAACTAGCGAATCAACAATCAGTCACACCCGAGGAAGAAGTCAATTTCATTCTTTTTATGTGGGTTGGTCACGGAAAATGGAAATGTTTGGCCCGGCACTTTGACTCTCTTTCAGAACTAGGAAATTCATGGAAAAAGAGACGTGGCACAAGCAGCCGGTGATTGGTCAAAAAGGTTGATCACCAACCAAACTCTCTATGGTATTTGTTGATTGAAAAGAAGACACCTCTACTTTCCTCTCGTATTCCTAACAACCAATGTCCTTCCTGTCCTGGGAAACAGAAGCAAATGCCTACCTCAAAGACTAGCCGCCCTATCCCTAGTAACTAGTAGCTTACTGGTTCACATCCCTAGCCCCATGCTTTTCTACTTATTTTGTTTACCTTGTGAGAAAGATGCCAATCCATATGTCTTTCCTAGGTTACAACTATGGAATCCCATAAACAAAGTCGGAGGTCAAAGCCTATCCCGTGCTTCTATAAGCATATCTTGGCTATTCCAAGCTTTTTAAACTACTCCTCGCCTATATCCTTCTTTCCTATGACATTACTACTCAAGCTACCGATACTAGTACTTTTCCAGGCATAAAATCCATATCCCTATACGTGACTTATAAGCTTACCGGTGCTTTACTTCTCTAGCCCATGTTTTTTACTCATCACTTGCCTATGAGCTGACCTTTGAATACTTTGTCCGTACTAGCAGCCCTTGTTTCTAAGCACCCATCTCTTGCTTTGCTGAAACTTTTCCTTCCTTGCAACCAGAAACCTATCCATATGCCTCTCTTTTCAAAACAACTATTTTACCACAACTAATACAGTTACGTCCGTGCCTAATAAACGTCAAAAATATGCATCCCTTGCCTATTTGACTGACCCAGCTACCTTGTAAACAACTATACCTTGACTTGTTGACCCATACCTTGAACGCTTACCTTTGTATACTTTGACTTTACTTGGCTATGCATCTCTTTCTAGTTACGCATTCGGTGACAACTACTTGACTCCTAGCTGCTCCTTTACTCCACGCTCCTGGTTGTTGACCTATCTATCCCGTGCCATCTCTCCGTTATCCCTCCCTAGGTTGTCTAGCTCGTTAACACCTATACGTTCATGTCTTTCCAACTACTATACCTAAACCTTGCCAACTCGTTCAAGCAAATGCATATCTTGGTTATCTGTGATGACCGATCCCTTGTGACGTAACTATCACACAGAAAGGCCTATTCCAAGCTACCGATACTACCCAAATAAATGCTTATTTGACCTATACTTGGATAACTCAAACACCTATTAAACCTACTCAGGGTACTTATGAACAAACCATGTCAAGCTACCTTGCTAGTCCTATTCCTGGCTATCCGTGGGTGGTGAATATCCAACTACTACTTATCTTTCTAGTAGCCCTTGCACAAATGTCTATCAGCTATTCCCATGCCTATCCTTTAAAGAAACGTATCTTGACTAAACGCTTATCAGCTATTGATAACTACCAACTACTACTTGCTTCGCTCGCCTAGCTAGCTCTATTAAATAGGGCTATACCTAGGTATACCTAGCGTTCTCGTTCAAAGGTCTGTCCCATGCTTCTTTCTAGACTTGTTAGCCTGTCTCTTCTCAACGTTACGCATCCGTGATGAAAGCC
>Ga0302320_10029924_pt1 | contig 10399 bp, 10 predicted proteins | sample Bog_T0_3_FD_202130 | JGI IMG/M metagenome (GOLD analysis project Ga0302320, IMG submission 202130) | Peat permafrost microbial communities from Stordalen Mire near Abisko, Sweden - Bog_T0_3 | ecosystem: Environmental > Terrestrial > Soil > Wetlands > Peat | place: Sweden: Abisko, Stordalen Mire... | reverse complement strand
TGCGGGGTGGTGATGCAATTATCTAATTTAAAAAGAGGTGAAGTAAAATCAGGCGGTTCAACTTCATAAACGTCCAAAGCAGCACCGGCAATACGTTTATCCTGCAAAGCTTTAATCAAAGCAGGTTCATCAATAATCCCGCCCCTGGCACAATTAATTAAACGCACCGTATTTTTCATCAAAGCAATTTGGGTCTCACCAATCATGTGAGTTGTCTCATCTGTTTTAGGGATATGCACGGTAATATAATCTGCTGTTTTGTAGATCTCATTAAGATCGACTAATTTGATGCCATTCTTTTGGGCAATTTCAGCCGATAAGTAAGGATCATACCCCAGGATCACCATACCAAAGGCCTTGGCCATTTTAGCTAAGGTTGATCCGATGCGACCTAATCCAACAATGCCCAATACTTTTCCATTTAATTCAACACCCGTAAACTTAGATCGCTCCCATTTACCAGCCTTCAATGAAGCAACAGCTTGAGGAATATTGCGTGACAAAGCCATTATTAAACTCATGGTTTGTTCAGCGGTGGATGTGGTATTACCCACCGGGGTATTCATAGCCACGATACCTTTTTTGGTCGCTGCTTCCAAATCAACATTATCAAGTCCAACTCCCGCACGGCCGATCACTTTTAATTTAGTTGCGGCGTCAATGATTTGAGCTGTGACCTGGGTGCCTGAGCGAACAATCAAACCATCATAATCCTTGATAATTTTTAATAATTCATCAGGGGAAATCCCAAATTTACAATCAACAGTAAAACGTGGATCTGTTGTTAAGATATCGATACCTTCTTTTTCTAATTTATCACTGATCAGAATCTTAAACATATGTTGTCCTTATGCTTTGGCGAAAGGCCCTATTCCTGAGGCCTCATACGGTTATACTTTCTTGTTAAGCTCCTTTTGTGCTGCTGTTAAGGCAGCCCCCAACTCAAACTTATGACCCATTTGATGCAATACTTTTTCTAGACAAGCCAGGCCGGTTAAGATGTCATATTCATCGAGAGCGCCCATATGTGCCATCCGTATTACCTTGCCTTTAAGATGATCCTGCCCACCAGCAAAAGTAATCCCATAGGTATCCCGCATGATTTTTGTCAATTTTTCACCGTCAATATTAGCAGGAACTTTGACAGCAGTCAGAACATTGGTTGAACAAGATGCGTCAGGATATAATTCCAAACCAATAGCTGCACAGCCAGCCCGCACTGCTTTCGCTAAGTGGATATAACGCGCAAACATATTGTTCAATCCATCCTTTTTAATCATATTCAAACTTTCAACTAAAGCAATAAGAATACCAATTGCCGGTGTAAATGGTGTGTCTGCCTTTTCCATCGCTTTTTTACATTCGCGTAAATCAAAATAATAACGTGGTGTTGTGCTCTTATTAATCAATTCAATGGCTTTAGGTGAAGCGCTGATAAAGGCCAAGCCAGGGGGCAACATCAAGCCTTTATGAGAACCGGAAACAACCACATCACAATACCATTCATCTGTTTTGATTTCCTGAACAGCTAAGCCAGAAACTGCGTCAACGACTAAAACGGCCTTAAAATTCTTAACAACATCCCCGATAGCCTTAACATCAGGTGTGACCCCTGTTGAGGTTTCTGCCAGGGTGATAAATACTGCCTTCGTCTCAGGATTAGCCTCTAGTAATGATTTAATCTCTGCCGCTGTTGGCGCCTTTCCCCATTGGACTTTGTGGACGATAGTCTTGGCCTTATAAGTTTCACAAAGCTCAACCCAACGTTCACCAAATTTACCACCATCAACAGCAATCGCTGTGTCTCCTGCAGAAAGCAAATTAACGACCGCAGCCTCCATTGCTCCAGAACCTGACGAAGTTAAAATATAAATATCATTCTTTGTTTGAAAGATTTCTTTTAAACCCTCCACCACCTGTTTAATATTATCCTGAAATTGTGGTGTACGGTGATGAATGATAGGCCTCCCTAATACTTCACAAAGCTGAGGAGGAACTTGAGTTGGTCCTGGAGTTAACAACAGATTGCGTTTCATGATTGCACCTTTCGTTATTTAATGGCTTCTCCAAAATGGGCGATAACGCCGTCGACTAAACCATAATCCTTTGATTCCTGAGCGGACATAAAGAAATCACGATCAGTGTCTTTCACAATTTTTTCTAATGGCTGTCCCGTATGATTAGATAGAATCTTATTAAGCTCATCTTTCATGCGTAAAATTTCCTGGGCTTGGATATGAATATCGCTCGCAGTTCCCTGCGCCCCACCCCATGGCTGGTGAATCATGATACGGGCATTAGGAAGAGCATAACGTTTACCCTTAGCACCGGCCGTAAGCAATACAGCTCCCATGCTAGCCGCTTGACCAATACAGCAAGTGACCACATCAGGCTTAACGTATTGCATGGTATCATAAATAGCCAAACCAGCAGTTACAGAACCACCTGGCGAGTTGATATACAAGAATATATCTTTTTCTTTATCTTCAGACTGTAAAAACAAAAGCTGAGCGATGATTAAATTAGCCACATGATCATCAACCCCTGTTCCTAAAAAAACAATGCGTTCCTTTAACAATCTGGAATAGATATCATACGAACGTTCGCCATGGCTGGTTTTTTCAATAACCATGGGGACTAATAATTGAGACTTTTCCATTAGACATCCCTCCAATTAGCTTCTTTCAATAAAAATTCAATAACCTTACCTGGCAAACTCTCATTCTTATCCGTTGTCGTAATATTCTCTAATTTTGCAATTTCTTCTAGGATGAGGTAAATCTTTACTTCACGTTCAACCATAGGCTCAAGTTGTGTACGAAGCTCATCTTCTTTGGTTTTTAGTTCTTCATCTTTCATCCCTTGAGATTTTAGCCTGCGTAAATTTTCTCCCAAACGATGATGCAATTGTCGCTTAACTAAAGATTGAGGAACAATTAGTTTAGCATTTTTAATTAATTCTTCCACAATTTGATTTTCTATATCCAATCGATTGTTACGGTCCTTGTCAAACTCTAATTGACGTTTCAAGGCTGTTTTAAATTCTTCAAGGCTAGGAAAGCCCATGCCTTTGGCAAAATTATCATCAATGGTGATTTCCTGTTCACCACGGCCTTTTTTGAAAAATTCTAAAGTTTTAAGAACTTCTTCCTCAGTAACTTCGCCTTTTTTACGTTCAACCGTAATGCCTTTATAATTCTTAATTTCAATAACAGGATGAATATCCAAGGTTGCCGTAAAAGTTAAAACCCCATCTTTAAGATCAACTTCAGTGATTTCAGGCAGATCTATAGGATTTAATTGATGTTGGTTAACGCCTTCATGGTAGGCTTGAGGAATAATTTTTTTGATAGTCTCATCTTTAGCCAACTGTCCATGTGAGGTGTTTAAAATATGACGAGGAACCTTGCCTGGACGAAAACCTTTAACCTTGGCATGTTTTCCAATTTCAACATAAACTGCATCCATAGCCTCAGTGACTTTCTCCCGAGGGATTTCAAACCTTAATTCACGTTTTAAAGCATCAACTTTCTTAACTTCAACTTTCATGATAAACCCTTTCATTTTACTATTACATTGTAAACTTCTCACCCAAATAAATCTTTCTTGCCTTAGGATCATTGATCAAATCTTGGGCACTGCCCGATATAAGCACCCTGCCATCTGCGACAAGATAGGCCCGATCAGTAATGGACAGCGTCTCACGAACATTATGATCTGTCAATAGAATGCCTAATCCTTTTTTCTTTAAATCTTTAATAATGCTTTGCGCTTCAGCAACTACAATAGGATCTATTCCCGAAAAAGGCTCATCCAAAAGCAAAAATGAAGGATTTGTCACTAGAGCCCTGGTGATCTCTAATCGACGCCGTTCACCGCCAGAAAGAGTAAATGCCTTTGCCCTGGCTAAATGTGAAATATTTAATTCTTCAAGCAAGGATTCTAAGCGGCGTTTGCGTTCAGTAGGGCTGATATTAAGAGTCTCTAAAACAGCCATGATATTCTCTTCCACTGTCAACTTACGAAAAATAGAACTTTCTTGAGCTAAATATCCCATCCCTAAACGGGAACGCTCATGGATCGGTTTTTTAGTAATATCGTCCTGATCAAAAATAACTTGACCTTCTTCAGGGTTAATAATACCAACCACCATATAGAAACTTGTGGTCTTACCAGCTCCGTTAGGACCTAAAAGACCGACAATTTCTGAACGTCCGACAGTTATGCTTAAACCATCCACCACCCGACGGCCGTTATAGATTTTGACTAAATTTTTAGCTTCGAGTAAGCGCAAGATTCCCTATTCTTTCCTAGTCAAACTATCTTTATTTACCTAACGACTGAAACATCCCTTTACCTTTACCACCTTGAGTTACAAAGATTATTTTGGGACTGCCAACCATGGTTAAAAGTTGAGTTTCCCCATCATAGGTCATTTGATCTGCAAAACTAATATCAGCACCCTGGATCGCCTTAACATGCCCGGTGCAGATTGCTTTTTTAATTTTCTTTGTAGCTTGATTAAACCATATTTCCATTTTATCCGAGTCAAGCTCCCTGCCGGTGGCAGGCTCACGAGCAATAACATTAATATTAAAAACAGCGTACATGGTAGCCTGATTCATCTGCATTGGGCCATCGGAAGTGATGATAATCGTCTGACCGTCAGGATCGCCTTGAGGTTGTGTTTTAACAACAGCTTTTACATGTTTATTAATTTGAGCTTTTTTTAAATTGGGATGAGCAATCATGCCTTGACCGGTAAGCACTCCTTGTTCATCGACAATCTTAACCGGATCCTGGGTTGTTACCAAATCTTTATTTTTATTATAATCCAAGGAATTGGTAGTCATTTGAGTGCCACGATCTTCATCAGTCACCACTACATTATCTTTTAAGTTCACATTCCCATTGGTTTTATTTATCGTACCGTGATCAGATGTTAAATTAGCCTGTTCCTTCCCATAAAAATTGGCATCAACATTAGTGATCTGAATATTTGTATCTGAGATATCTGCTTTAGTGCCATTAACATCCCAAGTTTTTTCACCATTATTGTTATAGCCATTTAAATTAAAACCCTGCAGTTGCTGAGAGGCTGCGGCATTTTCAGCAGGAGAAACCTCTGTTGTTTCATCTGCACGACAAACAGTAAAACCCAATGAAAGAATTACCATAAAAAGTAATATTTTAATGTTCATAAAGTTTAGAGCTCCAATGTCCCTGTGCTTTTAATATCAATTCAATAGCTTCACGGATAGCCCCTGCGCCGCCCCGTTTGACGGTGACATAATCAGCAATCTGTTTAATTTCAAATACAGCGTTAGCTACAGCAAAACTGACACCACATCTATTCATGATACACAAATCCGCCAAATCATCACCGATAAAGCATACTTCATCATCACTAACTTTAAACTCTTCTAACAAACTTTCGTAAGCAGTGATTTTAGGATAAACACCAACCCAAACCTTGTCGATCTTTAAATCACGAGCCCTGTGCGCCACGACGGCTGACTCTCGAGCTGAAATGATGGCTGTTTTAATACCGCATTTTTTTAAAAAAACTATCCCAAAACCGTCTTGGACATCAAAATTTTTACTTTCAACACCATGACTATCAATAATAATGCGCCCATCAGTTAATACACCATCCACATCCATCGCAACTACTTTAATTTTCTTTAAAGCTTCCAACATTAGACAAGTCCTGCTTTAAGTAAATCCTGAACATCTAAAAGCCCCACCACACGACCTAAGCGGTCGATAACAGGCAACTCATCAATTTTTTTAGTCTTTAAAATATCAAAGGCCTCAGCAGCTAACTTTTCTTGTTGGATAGAAGCAGGATTCTTGGTCATTACCTCAGAAACCCTTTTTAATAAAACACTAGAATCAACTTCCAGGTGCCGGCGCAAATCACCATCCGTAAAAATCCCTAAAAGTTTGGATTTACCATCCACGACACAAGCGCAGCCGCAACGAGCTTTGGTAATCGACCATAGAACATCTTTAATCTTTGTATTAGGATTGACCAAGGCCAAAGAATCCGAACGTCGCATGATATCTTCAACTTTTAACAAAAGCCGACGCCCTAAACTACCACCGGGATGATAAAGAGCAAAATCTTCCTTCTTAAATTTTTTACGATCAATTAGGCATGCAGCCAAAGCATCCCCTAAAGCCATCGTAACCGTTGTTGAAGCCATCGGAGCCAAACCTAAAGGGCAACCTTCAATTTTGACATTAGTATTTAAGACCAAATCTCCATGCCTAGCAAGTGTTGATTGCAGATTACCTGTCATCACTATAATCTTGGCACCGATCTTTCTAACTAGGGGCAATAAACGAAGAGTTTCTTCAGTTTCACCACTTTGAGATATAATGATTAAAATATCTTTAGACGTTACCTGGCCCAAATCACCATGAACTGCTTCAGCACTATGTAAAAAAATACTAGGCGTACCTGTTGATGAGAATGTCGCCGCAATTTTTCTGCCAACAATCCCTGTTTTACCCATACCACAAATAATCACACGCCCTGAGCATTTAGCAATAAGATCAACCGCCACTTCAAAATCACGATCCAAACGACGAATCATGAGCGAAATAGCCTGGGCTTCAATGGTTAAAACTTCTTTAGCACGTTTAAGCATATTTTATTTATTTTTCGCTATAACCTCGTTAATAACTATCAATTCTTTCAATAGTGCTTCCAAATTTTTCAATGGCAAAGTATTAGGGCCATCAGAAAGAGCTTTTGACGGGTTAGGGTGTGTTTCTAAAAAGATAGCGTCCACCCCAGCAGCGACCGCACAACGGGCCAAAAGTGGAATATATTGACTTTCCCCACCTGAAGACGTCCCTAATCCACCAGGTTTCTGCACACTATGAGTGGCGTCAAAAACAACAGGGTATCCGGAAGCACGCATGATCGGCAAAGCTCTAAAATCAGAAACTAAATTATTATACCCAAATGATACTCCCCGTTCAGTCAAAAGCAATTGATGATTTCCAGCTTCTTGCATTTTTTTAACAATTCCGCTGACATCCCAAGGCGCCATGAATTGCCCTTTTTTTACATTGACGACCTTCCCAGTTTTAGCTGCCGCAACAATTAAATCTGTTTGACGGCACAAAAAGGCTGGGATTTGAATAATATCCAGTATTTCACCCGCCATCTGGGCTTGATTCACATCATGCACATCGGAAAGGATTGGCAGTCCCAATTTGGTTTTAATTTGAGAAAGCACCTTTAATCCCTCATAAAGTCCAGGTCCACGAAATGATTTTATAGAGGTGCGATTAGCTTTATCATAGCTGGCTTTAAAAACAAAAGGAACCTTTAACTTTGAAGTAATCTTTTGAATAGCCTCGGCTATACGTAAAGTCCCAGAAGGAGACTCAATCACACAAGGGCCTGCAATTAATACTAACGGCTTCTTGCCACCAAAAATTACTTGGTCATTAACTTTAACTTGTCGAACCATACCTGGGCTTTCTGTAAATCTTGCGGAGTATCCACCGCAATCGATTCATAATTGGTTGTTGTTGTTTTAATTTTTATACCACGCTCTAGCACGCGCAACTGTTCTAACTCTTCAATAGATTCTAAAATGCCCTTAGGCCAACCTTTATACTGCATTAAAAATTCTTTACGATAAGCATAAAGGCCTAAATGTTTATAATTTTTAAAACCTAATGAAAGATTGTTATTACGATGATAGGGAATAGGCGCCCTTGAAAAATAAAGCGCATACCCCTGATCATCAACGACACATTTAACAACATTAGGATTAAGATAATCTGAATTATCAGCAATTTCCTTAATAACCGTGCCCATCATAATCTTATCATCATGTTTTAAAAGAACAGCCAACGCGTCAATGGTGCGCGAATCAATAAAAGGCTCATCACCTTGAATATTTACAATAACATCTACATCTAAATCTTTAACAGCTTCGGCGATGCGGTCTGATCCAGAGGGATGTTTTGGATCCGTCATTACCACCCTAGCTTTAAAATCTTGCGCTGTTTTAAAGACATCTGCATGGTCACAAGCAATAAGAACTTCATCAAGCTCACGGCACTGGGTCGCTTTATCCCAGACATGCCATATCATTGGTTTCCCATCAATCTTAGCTAAAACCTTAGCAGGAAAACGCGTGGAAGCAAAACGCGCAGGGATTACCCCAATAGTTCTCATTTAATCCTCATCACTTGCTTTAATTCATCCAATTGCACGGCAACGGCCCCCATTTTGCCAACCACAATCCCAGCTGCGTAATTGGCTACTTTTGCCGCTTGGGATTTATCAGCACCTGAAGCCAAACATAAAGCAAAGACAGAGATAACCGTGTCACCGGCACCAGAAACATCAAACACTTGGCGTGCCATGGTAGGAATAGGAAATGGTTTTTTATCTTGTTCAAAAAGATACATCCCATGTTCACCTAAAGTTATCAAGAGCGATTCAATGCCTAAATACTTTAAAAGCCCACAGCCATTGGCTTCAATATCTTCCTTCTTATCTAATCGCGTAGAAACCATCCCGAAAACTTTGCGTGTTTCGTCAGGGATATTCTTCAGCGCTAATTCAGCTTCTTTTTTATTAGGCGTAATGCATGTGACCTGGCCATACTCACGCAAATCTTCCATTTTAGGATCCACCACCACTGGTAAATGATGAATGGATGCTAATTCATGCACCTGTCCTAAAACCCGCGAATCAATAAGACCTTTGCCATAATCAGATATAATAACTGCATCAAAATTTTTTAATTGACGACGGAGAAAAGGCAGAATCTTGCCCTCTTTAACAAGATCAAGCCCAGCGCGGGGTGGTTTTTCTCTATCTAAGCGGACAATTTGCTGATGCTGGGCAATGATACGGGTTTTAAAAATAGTGTCAATATTGGGATCAACAAATAAGGCATTCGTGTGAATATGCCGTAAAACTAATTCACGCTTAAGAATGCCACCTTCAATATCATCTCCTATCTTACTGAGCAGAGTAACTTCAGCGCCTAAACTGACCAAATTATTAGCCACATTAGCCGCACCGCCTGGTGTATAAAAAGATTGCTCTTGAAGAACGATAGGGACAGGCGCCTCAGGTGAAATGCGCGACACGCTTCCTTTGATATATTGATCAAGAACCACGTCCCCAATAACTAAAAGTCGTTTTCCCTTAAAATGCCGTATAATATTGTTATATTTAGACATAGAAATAATAGCACCTCACTTATAGAAGCCGGCATTCTAACACAGTTTATATGGGGCGTCAACTTGAAGGGATACCTAAAAATTCCCAGAGATTGTTCATAGGCCGGATCTTAATAATAACTGGTACGAAACCACTGGCATTTTGGAGCCGCTTAAGTAAAGCAGGATCAAGGTTGAATTTGAATTCTTCCCCATCATTCTTTGAATGCATGTTTTTATTTACCTTGGATAAGTCAATACCCCCTTTGATTACCATTGCCGGACTACCTTCTGATGCTTCATGAACACTATTTTTTATAGGAACACGTTCAGAAGGCTTATCAATATAAACACTGATTTCCTTTTGCTGGACATGCCGGATAATTGGATAGTCCTCAGGGATCGCTTTAATAAACTCCCCGTTGCCTTGAGCTACATTAACAATCGTACCATGAGGCAACTCTTGATAAACTCTTTCGGCAATCTCCCCCATTAAACCTTCAAAACGAATCAAAAAAGGGATTTCATTGGCTGTAAAAGTAATTTCACCAGGCCTAATGGCTACTTCAAAAACCGGTGAATTATCAATTACAGGATTTATCCATTCCCCTAATTTCTTTGTTCTTTTTAATTTACCAAGGTAAACTATTTTTTCTACACTTCTTTCTTTTTCTTCCAATTCAATAGCATATACCGAATGAAAAGGTGAATTTTTAAAAGCTAAAAAACGAAAATTGACGCCAAAGATTCCCTTAAAACCATTCTCAATTTCATTCATACTTACTTTATTTCCTTCTAATCGCTTGAGTCTTGAAGTAAAAAAAGCCAGTTGATAGGCAGATTCATATTCAGCTTTTAACTTGTTTTCCATATCTTTAACTTGTGCAATGCCTAGGTTGTTAAAAATCGTCAAGATAAACGAATTAGGTGTCAATAAATTCTGAAACTTAGCCGATTCGTTTTCAAAATCAATTTTCTTTAAGTTACGTCTAGAATTATCACTGTCCCCAAGGATAATTTTAAAATGGCCTCTTAAATCCTTACCAACCCTTAATGAAGAAGAAAGGTCCTCACCTTGGCTTACCGTAGTAATGGTGTTTTGCCCATGCAATTCTCCAAGCGTTCTACCAAGAGTGTTGGCTAAATCCATAGCGTCTTTTTCATCGTTAACTTGTAATCTCCTTGTATTGTCATC
>Ga0302320_10029921_pt1 | contig 10399 bp, 8 predicted proteins | sample Bog_T0_3_FD_202130 | JGI IMG/M metagenome (GOLD analysis project Ga0302320, IMG submission 202130) | Peat permafrost microbial communities from Stordalen Mire near Abisko, Sweden - Bog_T0_3 | ecosystem: Environmental > Terrestrial > Soil > Wetlands > Peat | place: Sweden: Abisko, Stordalen Mire... | reverse complement strand
TTTGCGGAACTCTCGCAGTTCATCAATTACGACGGCTATCGCGCCATTTTTGAGGCGCAGGGCAAGAATCGCATGGGCGTCCTGCTGTGGATGAGTCATCCCTGCTGGCCGTCTTTCGTGTGGGATACGTACGATTATTATTTCGACGTGAGCGCCGGCTACTTCGGCAGTAAGAAGGGTTCGGAGCCGCTGCACGTGCAATGGAACCCGCTCACCGAATCGGTGGAAGTAGTGAATTACAGCGCCGGCAATGTTACCGGACTGACGGCTAGCGTCGAAGTACTGAATATGGACGGCACTAAGAAATGGGAGAAGACGGCTACGCTGGATAGTAAAGAAGACAGCGTGGAAGTGCCCATTAAGATCGACTATCCCGCCGACCTGACGCCGGTGCATTTCATTCGTCTCAAGTTGACGCGTGGAGCGGCAGTGGTGTCCGACAATTTCTACCTGCGCGGCACACAGGAGAATCCGCAGTTATCCACGGCGGGTCCGGCGGGGCCCGGCAGTCCGGCGCCGTCGACCGGGACTATCGGCTACGACCTCAAGGCGATTCGCACCATGCCCAAGGTGAAGGTGGAGGCCACTACCAAAGTGGCGCGCGTGGGCAGCCGCTGGGTGTTGACCACCGAGTTGCACAATACCGATAAGACGCCCGCGCTGATGGTGCGAGTGAAGGCGGTCCGCGAGAAGAGCGGCGACCGCATTCTGCCGGCTCTTTATAGCGATAATTACCTGGCCCTGATGCCCGGCGAGAGTCGCACCGTCAAGACGGAACTGGAAGATGCCGACACGCGGGCCGAACGGCCGCGGATTACCATTGAAGGGTTCAATCTGGCATCTGCGAAGTAGATACAGTAATGGCCACGGATGAACACGGATGGACACGGATAAAACAAGCTCTTTCTTTTCTTATCTGTGTTCATCCGTGTTCATCCGTGGCTAAACTTGTTTTTGCACAAAGGCGATCATTATGAAAACCAGGACCGTTTTTCTTCTCTGCCTCGTTGCCGCCGTGTCCGTGCCGGCGTTTCTTGCCGCTCCTCCCGCGGACGCTCCCCCGCGGAAGCTCTCCTCCTTCGACGCCCAGGTCAAGCCGCTCTTAGCGCGCATGACGCTGGACGAAAAAATCGGGCAGATGACCCAGCCCGATCAGGAGTACATCAAGGACCTGTCCGACATCGAGAATCTGTCGCTCGGCTCAATCCTCAGCGGCGGCAGCTCCGACCCCAAAGAGGGAAACAGCCTGCAGGCCTGGACGGACCTCTACGACCGTCTGCAGCAGCACACCCTGAATTCGCGCCTGAAAATCCCGCTGCTCTACGGCATCGACGCCGTGCACGGGCACAACAACATCCTGGGGGCGGTGATCTTTCCGCATAACATCGGCCTGGGTTGCACGCGCAACCCGGCGCTGGTGGAAAAGGTGGAGCGAGTCACCGCCGAAGAAATGCGCGCCTCCGGGATCCAATGGGCCTTCGCACCCTGTGTGACGGTGCCGCAGGATGCCCGCTGGGGCCGCAGCTACGAAGGCTTCTCCGAAGACCCGCAACTGGTCCGCGAGTTGGCCGGCCCTGCCGTCCACGGATTTCAGGGCAACGATCTCAAGAGCCCGCTCGCGGTACTCGCCTGCGCCAAGCATTTCATCGGCGACGGCGGCACGGCGTTCGGTTCGACGCAGCAGAAGAATGGTCCGGGGCTCGACCAGGGCGACACACGCGTCGACGAAGAGACCCTGCGGCGCGTCCATCTGCAAGGCTATATCGCGGCGGTGAAGGCGGGGGTGGGCACGATTATGCCGTCGTACAGCAGTTGGAACGGCGTGAAGGTATCGGGCAGCAAACAATTGCTCACCGGCGTCCTCAAGGGCGAGTTGGGCTTCGAAGGCTTCCTGATTTCCGACTACAATGCCGTCGACCAGATCGATAAGGATTACAAAAAGTCCATCGGGATTTCCATCAACGCCGGCATGGACATGGTGATGGTGCCGGACCACTACAAGCTGTATATAGACGACCTGAAGGCGCTGGTGACCGAGGGCACGGTCCCCATGGCGCGCATCGACGATGCGGTGACTCGCATTCTGCGCGTGAAGTTTGCCATGGGGCTGCTGGATCCGAAGCGCTCCCAACTGGCCGACCGCACTCTGGCGAAGACATTCGGCTCGCCCGAGCACCGGCAGGTGGCGCGCCAGGCCGTGCGGGAGTCGCTGGTGCTGCTGAAGAACCGGAATAAGGTGCTGCCGCTTTCGAAGAGCGCGGCGCGCATCCACGTGGCCGGCAAGAGCGCCGACAACATCGGCAATCAGTGCGGCGGCTGGACTATCGACTGGCAGGGCAAGACTGGCCCCGTGACCTCTGGCGGGACCACCGTGCTGGCGGCCATCAAGAAGGCCGCGCCGGCTAGCCAGGTGACTTACTCCGCCGATGGAACCGGCGCTGCCGGCGCCACCGTGGGGGTGGTAGTGGTCGGCGAGCGTCCCTACGCGGAGGGCGCCGGCGACCGGGCCGACTTGAGACTGGCGCCCGAAGACGTGGCCGCCATCGGTAACATGAAGGCCGCCGGAATCCCGGTGGTGGTGATTCTCTTCTCGGGCCGCCCCATGGTTCTGGGCGATTCGCTCGACAAGGCCGACGCGTTCCTCGCCGCCTGGCTGCCGGGTACGGAAGGCGACGGCATCGCGGACGTGCTGTTCGGGGCGAATAAACCCACCGGCAAGCTGTCGTTCGCGTGGCCGCGGTCCATGGATCAATATCCCCATGCGAAGGACACCAATCCGCTGTTCGCTTATGGTTACGGACTGAGTTATTAAGTAGGTATTGATTGCCCTAACGTCTATAACGTTGGAGAATGAACCTATGCGCCGTGCCGCCTCATTGTCCTTAGTTGCCGCTTTGGGCGTCTGCAGCCTTGCGGCGCAGTCCATTCAGTACGTGGAGAGCCGCAAGCTCTGGCTCCTGACTACCCGCGACAGTTCTTATGCCATGGGGGTCGACCCCAACGGCGAGTTACAACATCTCTATTGGGGCGCGCCCCTGTGGCGTGCCGACGACGTGCCGGCGGCCACCGCGCGCCGCGAGTTGTCGTCGTTCGATCCGCCGGCCATGCTGGAGCGCGAGGAGTTTCCAGCCTGGGGCGGAACGCGTTACTACGAGCCCGCCCTCAAGGTAACGCGCGCCGATGGCAATCGCGACGTAGTGCTGCACTACTTATCGCACCAAATGCGCGACAACAGCCTGGATATCACGCTCAAAGACATCCGCGACGATATTCAAGTCGTCCTGCACTACCGTGTCTACCCGGACCACGGAATTCTGGAACGCAGCGCCACCATCCTGAATAAGACGGCCAAGCCGCTGATGGTGGAAAGCGCGCAATCGGCCACCTGGAACCTGCCGGCCGGCGAAGGCTATCAACTCACTTACCTGACCGGCCGTTGGGCCGCCGAGACGCAGGTGAACCATGAGGCCATCCACCAGGGCATGAAGGTGCTGGAAAGCCGCAAGGGGCACACCAGCCACAACATCAACCCCTGGTTCGCCATCGACGCGGGCGATGCCGGCGAGGAGCACGGCAGCGTCTGGTTCGGCGCGCTGGCGTGGAGCGGCAACTGGCGCATCACGGTGGAGCAGACACCCTACCAGCAGGTGCGCGTCACCGGTGGGCTCAATACTTTCGACTTCGCCTACCCGCTGAAGCCCGGTGAGACGCTCGATACGCCGGCCTTTTATGCCGGCTACTCGGGCCAGGGGTTCGGCGCCGCATCGCGCCTGCTGCATCGCTTCGAACGCGAGCGGATCTCGCCCGGCGGCCTCATGTCGCGGGTACGTCCGGTGCTCTACAACTCCTGGGAAGCGACCACTTTCAACGTCAATGAGGCCGGCCAGACGCAGCTCGCCGATACCGCGGCGAAGCTGGGCGTCGAGCTGTTCGTGATGGACGATGGCTGGTTCGGCAAGCGCAATAACGACCGCGCCGGGCTGGGCGATTGGACCGTCAATCCGCAGAAATTCCCGCAAGGGCTTAAGGGCCTGATCGACCACGTCAACGGGCTGGGCATGGATTTCGGCCTGTGGGTGGAGCCGGAGATGGTCAACCCCGATAGCGACCTGTATCGCCAACATCCCGATTGGGCCATCCACTTCCCCGACCGTCCGCGCTCCGAGTTGCGTAACCAGATGGTGTTGAACCTGGCCCGCACCGACGTGAGAGAGTATATCTTCGGCTTCCTGGACAAGCTGGCCAGCGAGAACAATATCAAGTATTTCAAGTGGGACATGAACCGCCCGCTTTCCGAGCCCGGGTGGGAAGACCAGCCCGTGGCGGACCAGCGCAAACTCTGGGTGGACTATGTCCGCAACTTATACGACATTCTGGACCGCCTGCGCGCCAAGCATCCCAAGCTGGAGATCGAATCCTGCTCGGGCGGGGGCGGACGCGTGGACCTGGGCATTCTGCGGCGCGTGGAGGAAGTCTGGGCCAGCGACAACACCGAGGCTTTCGACCGTCTGCGCATTCAGGAGGGATTCACCCAGGCCTACGCGCCGAAATTCATGTCGGCATGGGTCACCGACGTGCCCAACATGAATCGCCGCAGCACGCCGCTGCAATATCGCTTCTTAGTGGCCATGCAGGGGGCGCTGGGAATCGGCGCGAACCTGACTAAGTTCTCGGCGGACGATATGGCGGTAGCTACTAAGATGGTCGCGACTTATAAGCGGATCCGTTCCACGGTACAGTTGGGCGGCCTGTACCGCCTCTATTCACCGCGCACCGGCGACATCGCCGCCAATCAATATGTGGCTGCCGACGGCAAACAGTCGGTGGTCTTCGTGTTTCGGCACTCGCAGGAGTATTCCACCGCGCCGCCGGCCATCCGGCTGCAGGGGCTCGATGCGCGCGCGTTGTATCGCCTGGAATCGATCGACGGCAAGCTGGTGGAACGCCAGCCGCAATTGAGCGGCGCGTACCTGATGCAGGCGGGGCTCAACGTCGACCTGCGAGGCGATTTCGACAGCACGGCGGTGATTTTAGAGAAGGTACAGTAAAGCGGTCCGGAAGCGCCGACACCGCGTACAATGTGGGATTGACCGATCCGCTTCGGGTCGCTAAAACCCTGGCTCCTGGGCGCCGGCTCGGTAGTGGCTGTTATCGCCGTCGTCAAAAGTTCGGCTGGCCGGAAATGGCCGCCATGGTGGCCGGCGTCTTCAACAGTCTGCCGCCGGAGGTACGCGCCAAGACCTGCATCTTCGGGCAGAACTACGGACAAGCCGGCGCGATCGATCTCTTCGGCCCACAATACGGCCTCCCCAGGGCGATTCGCGGGCATCGGAGCTATTTCCTGTGGGGTCCGCATTCCTGCACTGGGGAAAGCGTGATCGTGATGGCCGGCCGCCAGGCATCGCTGGAATCGCAATACGCCTCGGTCCGCGAGGTGGCGATGTCTTCTATTGCCAGGGCCTGAAGTGGCCGGTGAGCGAAGTGTGGCCGAAAGTGAAGAACTGGGATTGAGGAGAGCGGCGCGCCGGCTGGAGTATGATAGAGAAATGCCGAAAGCTCCTACGGTGAGCAGTTTCTCGCTCGCCATCGAATACTATCGGGAGGAAGATGGCCGCTGGCTTGCGGACATCCAGGCACTGCCCGGCGTGACCGCATACGGCCGCACTAAGAAGCAGGCTACGGCGGCTGTGCAGGCGCTGGCGCTGCGATTGATCGCAGACAGGTTGGAACACGGCGAAGCAGTCCCCGGCCCGATGGATGTGACATTCGTTGCCGCCTCGCTGCCTTGTTGCGGCTCGGCTGGAGCGTCAAGAGGCAAGGCGGCACGTCCCACCGAATACTGCGACGTACCGGCTGGCCGGACCTCTTGTTCGCCTACCATGATCGGGTGACTCTTGGTCCCACTGCAATGAAAGCACTTGCGAAAAAGACCGGCCTACGGCGGCAAGACCTATAGCACGGAGGCCGCCCCCGATGATACCCCCTCAGCCCTTCACCGCTCCCACGTGATACCCTGTCCTTCGGAGCCTTATGTCCCTTACGCGTGAAAAAGCTCAGCTCATGAGCGCCTCCGAGATCGATCGCACCCTGGTCCGCCTGGCGCATGAGATCCTGGAGAAGACCAAAGACCTCGACCTGCTTGCCTTCATCGGCATCCGCCGCCGCGGCGTCCCCCTGGCGCAACGGCTGGCATCGAAGATCGAAACCCTCGAAACTCGCAAGGTGCCCGTCGGCATCCTGGACATTAACCTGTACCGGGACGACCTCAGCACCGTCGATATCAAACCGGTAGTCAGTGCCACCGAAATCCCGTTCAGCGTGGAAGGCAAAGACATCATCCTCATGGACGACGTGCTGTATACCGGCCGCACCGTCCGCGCGGCGCTCGATGCGCTGTTCGATCACGGCCGCCCGGCGCGCGTCCAACTGCTGGTGCTGATCGATCGCGGCCATCGCGAACTGCCCATCGAAGCAAAATTCGTGGGGCGCAACGTGCAGACCAGCGACATCGAAATTATTGAAGTGAAGTTTCACGAAATCGACGGCTCGGAAAAAGTGCTGCTGGTGGAAAGGGCCGACGCGGGAGCGGCGTAATCGACAAAATGCCTGCCGGACTGCTGGGGATCGAGGAGTTGAGCCGCGCCGGGATCGAAGCTATTCTGGCGCGCGCCAAGGATTTTCAGCCCATGCAAAGCCAGACCGTCAAAAAGCTGGACACGCTGCGCGGGAAGATGATCGTCAACCTCTTCTATGAGGCCTCCACGCGCACCCGCACCAGCTTTGAGATCGCCGCCAAACGCCTGGGCGCCGACGCGGTTTCCATCACGGCTTCGGGCTCCAGCGTGTCCAAGGGAGAATCCCTGGTGGACACGCTCAACACGCTGGCGGCCATGCGGCCGGACGCCATCGTGATGCGCCACTGGGCATCGGGCGCGCCGCACTTTCTGGCGCGGCACCTGCCCACCCCCATCATCAACGCCGGGGACGGCACGCACGAACATCCCACCCAGGCGCTGCTCGACGCGCGCACCATTCTGGACCGCGCCAGCCACCTGGAAGGCCTGCGCGTGGCGATTATCGGCGACATCGCACACAGCCGCGTGGCGCGCTCCAACGTCTTCCTGCTGTCGAAATTCGGCGCCCGGATCGTGCTCTGCGGACCGGCCTCGCTGCTGCCCGTGGAACTGGCCCAACTGGCGCCGGGCGTCGAGCTTACCACCGATATTCGCGAGGCCATCCGCGACGCCGACGTCATCATGATGCTCCGCGTGCAACTGGAGCGGCAGCACGAAGCCTCCTTCCCGGCGAGCGAGTATTTCAGGTTCTACGGCCTGCGGCTGGAGCATCTGGACCTGGCGAAACCCGACGCCATTGTGATGCATCCCGGGCCCATCAACCGAGGGCGCGAGCTCTCTTCCGAAGTGGCGGATTTCCAGCGTTCCGTGATCCTCAACCAGGTGGAGAACGGGATTGCGGTGCGCATGGCGGTGCTCGAAAAGGTGATTGGATAGGCCATGTCGATAGTCATCAAGAACGGGCGTGTGATCGACCCGGCGTCGCAGACCGACCGCGTGGCGGACGTGCTGATTGTGGACGGGCTGGTTGCCGGTGTGGCCCCCAATCTCTCGTCGCCCCACGCCGAGGTATTCGATGCCACGGGGATGATTGTGGCGCCGGGCTTCATCGACATGCACGTGCATCTGCGCGAACCGGGCTTCGAGCATGCCGAGACCATCGAGAGCGGATCGCGCGCGGCGGCCGCGGGCGGATTCACGTCGGTCTGCTCGATGCCCAACACCAAGCCGGTGAACGACAGCGTGACGGTGACCAGCTACATTGTGGAGCGGGCGCGGCGCAACGCCGTGGTCAACGTATTTCCCATCGGGGCGATCACCAAGGGCAGCGCGGGCGAGGAACTGTCGGCCATCGGCGGCATGAAGGAAGCCGGCGCGGTGGCGATTTCCGACGACGGGTTGCCGGTGATGAACGCGCGGGTGATGCGGCGCGCCATGGAATTTGCGCGGTCGTACGGCCTCCCGATTATCCAGCACTGCGAAGATCTGAACTTGAGCGCGGGCGGAGACATGCACGAAGGCGCGGCATCGGTCCGCTGGGGACTGCGCGGGATTCCGTCCGCGGCGGAAGACGTAATGGTGGCGCGCGATCTGCTGCTGGCGCAGTTGACCGGCGCCCGCTATCACGTGGCTCATATCTCGACGCGCAACGCGGTGGCGATGGTCGAATACGCGCGCCGCAAGGGTCTGGCGGTTTCCTGCGAGGCCACGCCGCATCATTTCGCGCTATCGGACAGCGACATGGCGGCGTACGATAGCAGTTACAAGATGAAGCCGCCGCTGCGCTCGGTTGACGACCGCGAGGCGGTGACGGAAGGCCTGGTGGCAGGGACGGTGAGCGCCATCGCCACCGATCACGCGCCGCACGCCGGCAGCGAGAAGATGCAGGAATTCGAGCGCTGTCCGTTCGGCATCATCGGGCTGGAGACGGCCCTCGCGCTGGCGCTGGAGCACCTCGTGCACACAGGCAAGTTGACGTTGACGCGGTTGGTGGAACTTTTTACCGTCGGGCCGGAGTCGGTATTGCGCCTGGGGCGCGGTACGCTCGGGACCGGCGCTCCGGGCGACGTGACGATTTTCAGCACGGATCTAAGCTGGACGTACGATGTGAATCAGTCATTCTCACGGTCTCGCAATTCGCCGTTCGACGGTCGCACCTTCCGCGGCGGTCCGGTGGCGACGGTGGTGGGCGGAAAGCTGGTATGGCGGAGGGACGGGGCGTGATCGAGCACATTGAGATCGAGGGCTTCAAGAGTTTGGAGAAGGTGTCTCTCGATCTCGGTGCGCTGAATATTTTCGTCGGGACTAATGCTAGCGGGAAGACTAATTTTCTGGAAGCTCTGCGGGTGCTTCAGGGGATTGGTTACGGCTTCACGGCAGACGAGATTTTCAACGGCAAGCCGAAGGGTGCGAACACCGAGGTCTGGGAAGGCATTCGCGGCGGAAGCAATTACGCCGAGTCCTTCTCCCGGCCTGGCGGTAATATTGTGTTCCGCGTCACGGCTACAGTCGCCACGGGCGCAGCACCGGTTAATTACGCAGTCACCTTCACGTTCTCCCCAAAGGACACGCGCGTCTATTCCGAGCGGCTCAACGGCCAAACTATAAATGCCGTGCCGTTCGGCAATAGACCATCCCTGAGAAGTTCTGCCGGTGACCTGGCCGAGCACATCGCGAACATGCAGCTGTTCCGCCCGTCCCCCGCAGTACAGAGAGAATACTCAGCATTGTCCTTTGCCACCCGCATGGGCGAGCACGGCGAAAACTTCGCGGCACTGGTTCAATCAATCCTGGGCAATGAAGCGACAGCCTCCGCCTACGTATCGTGGCTAAGGGAGCTCACTCCAGCGGAACTAGACGAAGTGAAAATCCTCACCGGGGCCATGAAGGATCCTCTCTTCGCATTCCGGCTCAGAGGGACGGACTATCCTGCCCCGATGCTATCCGACGGCACGCTTCGTTTTGCGGCTATCGCGGCGGCATTCTTCCAGCCCGACCCCCCGAAGATACTACTGCTGGAAGAGATCGAAGAAGGGCTGCACCCCACCCGACTGCAGTTGCTCGTCGAGCTTCTCAAGTCACAAACGGGCCACGGCGTCGAGCAAGTAATCGCAACATCGCATTCGCCATATGCCATTGCGTGGCTCAAAGAAGAAGACTACAAATACGTCTTCCTCTGTACGAAGAACGAGGAGACGGGAGCCACTTCCATCACTCCGTTTTCCGAGGTTCCAGACCTTGTGGAACTCGCACGCACCCAATCGATCGCCGACCTTTTCGCCGAGGGTTGGATGGAGAACACCCTTTGAGTTGTAAAGTCCTCATCATCCCCGAGGACCCGACAAACGATCAGCACATCCTGCGCCCGCTGGTGGCAAGGCTTCTGAAAGAGTGCGGAAAAGCGAGTGCCAAGGTCGTCGTGCTCAGCGACCCATCTGTCTCGGGGTACGAGGACGCCTGCGGAAAGCTACCCGAAATCCGCAAAGCTTATCGCCGATTCAACCTTCTTCTGTTCCTCCCGGACGCTGACGGCAAGCACCAGAGCCGGGCAGACAAGTTCGCCCAATTGGAAGCCGAGCACGGACCCAAGCTCGTCTGCTGCGCTGCCGTCGAAGAAGTGGAAGCTTGGCTGCTCGCCGGCCACCTCGAAAAACTCCCCAAGCCCTGGCCTCACGTGCGCTTCGACACTTCCGTCAAAGAAAATGTCTTCGCGCCCTTCCTGCGCGAGCACGGCAATCGCCGCCCTGGCGGTGGCCGCGAAGAACTCATGCAACAGACGCTCACCAACCTCCGTGGCCTCCTCGAACGTTGTCCCGAACTAACCG
>Ga0302320_10029919_pt1 | contig 10400 bp, 11 predicted proteins | sample Bog_T0_3_FD_202130 | JGI IMG/M metagenome (GOLD analysis project Ga0302320, IMG submission 202130) | Peat permafrost microbial communities from Stordalen Mire near Abisko, Sweden - Bog_T0_3 | ecosystem: Environmental > Terrestrial > Soil > Wetlands > Peat | place: Sweden: Abisko, Stordalen Mire... | reverse complement strand
CAAGGATGATGGTCCCTTGGGTGCATCAATTAGGGTCGAGAGGTATCCCGGCCCGCTGTCGCACACCGCAGGCAACGCCTTGATACCGAATGTACACTAAAGCTCGAGCTGTTGTCCGTTCTCGAGTGCCGTTTCCACGCGCTCGCGCAGCGCCTTAACACGTGTGCCGAAGTCTGTCTGCAAGCCGAGATCCCGATCACGCAATTGCAGCAGTTCATGACAGATATTTAGTGCAGCCATCACGGCAATCCGGTCGGCGCCCACTACTTTGCCCGAATCGCGGATGTCCTTCATGCGCCCGTTCAGGAACGTGGCGCTATCGAGCAGGTCATTGCGCTCGCTGGGCGGGCAGGCAATGAAATAATCCTTTTCAAGGATCCGGACCGTGACCCGCGCCGGCTCCCGCTCGCTCATGCGCCGTGTTCCATGGCGCGCAGTCGTCCGATCATCGCTTCGACGCGCGCCCTAACCTGTTCATTGCGATTCAGTAGCGTGGTCTTTTCGACCGCGTGGGAGTCCTGGCGCTGGCGCAGCGCGCGGTTCTCATCCTTGAGCTGGTGGATGGTCGCCACGAGTTCATCGACGCGCTTTTCCAGGCGCTTGAACTCGACCTCGATATTGCTTGTTCGGTTGGGTTCGCTCATGGCAAAACTATAGTTCCCTGCCGCAGGGCGGGTCAATCCGCGTTTGAGCTTAAAAGCAAGAATATGCGGGCTGCTCAAGTGACGGTTGCGGCCGGCGCGGCGACTGCCCTACCATCCGAATCACTTCCAACATCTGGCGCCGGGTACCCGTGGCCAATTCCCGCGATTACGCTCAGATCGAGCAGCAGCTCCAGGACCTCCACGCGATGACCGAGGCGGCCGAAGCTCATGGGACGCTCGCCGGCGCGCTGTGCGCGGCCAGCCGCTACCGGCTTGAGGACTGGGTCGGTGAGATCCTGCCGGATGAGGTGGCGGCGCAGGCACCGGCCCAGACACTGCGTACGCTCTACGCTGAAACTTCCTCGGCGCTGGCCGGCCATAACATGGAGTTCGAACTGCTGTTGCCTGATGATGAGGAGCCTCTGGAACGACGCACCGAGGCCTTGTGCCTGTGGTGCAACGGTTTTCTCTACGGACTGGGCACGGCGGGCCATGCCGATCCGACCTGCTTGCCCGGTGATGCGGGTGAGATCATCCGCGACTTCAACCAGATCATGCAGGCGGGTGTCGATGAGTCCGAAGGTAGCGAGGCCAACGAGTCGGCGTACGCCGAACTGGTTGAATTCGTGCGGGTTGGAGTCCAGATCGTCTATGAACAGCTCGCCCTCCAGCGCGAGCAACCGAGTGAGCCAGCTGTTGCGTTGCATTAGGTGCTGGCGATCGTGAAACGCTTGACGGTGCAGGAGTTTGCGCGTCGGCGCCGGCAGTTGATGCGCCTGATGGGGCGCGATGCCATTGCCATTGTGCCGGCCGCACCGGTCAGGATCCGTAACAACGATGTGGATTATGTCTATCGACAGGATAGTGATTTTTATTATCTGACCGGCTTCACCGAACCCGAGGCCGTCGCCGTACTGATGCCAGGGCGCCCGGAGGGCGAGTACGTGCTGTTCGTGCGCGATCGGGATCCGAAGAAGGAGTTCTGGGACGGGCGGCGCGCGGGTCCGTCCGGGGCCGTCAGCACCTTCGGTGCCGACGACGCGTTTCCGATCGCGGACATCGATGAGATCCTGCCTGGCCTGCTTGAACGGCGCTCGCGCGTCTATCACACGATGGGCATGTACCAGGAGTTCGATCAGCGCGTGGTCGGCTGGGTCAACGCGCTGCGCTCCCTGGCGCATACTGGGCGCCATCAGCCCCAGGAGTTCGTGGCTCTGGACCACGTGCTGCATGACATGCGTCTGTTCAAGAGCCCGGCAGAACTGAAAATCATGCAACGCTCCGGGCAGATCGCCGCTCAGGCACACGTGCGCGCGATGCGCCAGTGCAAGCCCGGCCTGTACGAATACGAGCTCATGGCCGAGCTGATGCACGAGTTTGGCCGCCACGGCGCCGATAGTGCCTACCCGCCGATCGTCGGCGGCGGCGCGAACTCATGCATCCTCCACTACCGCGACAATAACGAGCGCCTGCGCGATGGCGATCTGGTGCTGATCGATGCCGGCTGCGAGCACCAGTACTACGCCTCGGATATCACCCGCACGCTTCCGGTGAACGGCCGATTCAGCCCGGCGCAGCGCGAGATCTATCAGATCGTGCTCGAGGCCCAGCAGGCGGCCTTTGCCAAGATCCGGCCGGGCAATCACTGGAACGAACCGCACGATGCGGCGGTACGCGCGGTGACCCAGGGCCTGGTGCGCACTGGCCTGCTCAAAGGTCCGCTCAGCGCCCTGATTCGCGACGAGGCGTATCTGCGCTTTTTCATGCATCGCACCGGACACTGGCTCGGCATCGATGTGCACGATGTCGGGGACTACAAGGTGGGCGATGAGTGGCGCGTATTCGAGCCGGGCATGGCACTGACCGTCGAACCGGGCATCTACATACCGGCAGGCTCGCGCGGCATCCCGAAGCGCTACTGGAACATTGGCGTGCGCATTGAGGATGACGTTGCAGTGACCCGCGATGGCTGCAGCGTGCTAACCAGTGGCGTGCCGAGTGATCTGGACCAGATCGAAGCCCTGATGAGGGCGGCATGAGCGGGGCTGCGCACAGCAGTACCGATATTGCGATCGTCGGCGGGGGGCTGGTGGGCGCGAGCCTGGCGCTGGCGCTCGCTGGCTCGCGCCACCGCGTCGCATTGATAGAATCGGTACGCCCGGGGGCCGAGGAGCAGCCGAGCTTTGATGAGCGTACGACGGCACTGGGCAACGGCAGTCGCCGCATACTGCAGACCCTCGGTGCCTGGGCGCAGATGGCGGCGCACGCGGGTCTGATCCGTGACATCCATATCTCCGATGCCGGTCGCTTTGGCTTTGCGCGCCTGAGCGCTGCCGCGCAGGAGCTGGAGGCGTTTGGCTACGTGGTGCCCAACCGGGTCATCGGCGCGGCGCTTTGGCAGCGGCTCACGCAGCTGCCAGATCTTGAGACCCATATGCCGGTGCAGGTGACGGCGGCCGAGTTCAAAGGCGCATCGGCACGCCTGGAGTTGAGCGCCGCCAGCGGCGCGCGAACCTCCCTGAGCGCCCGACTGGTGATCGCAGCCGACGGCGCAGGATCCGCGGTGCGCACCGCTGCCGGCATCGGGGCCGAAGCCCACAGCTATGGCCAGGTGGCCCTCGTGGCGAACGTGGCGAGCGACCGCCTTGCGAACGGGACCGCTTATGAGCGCTTTACGCCAACCGGCCCGCTCGCGGTGCTGCCGTTGGCCGATGGCACCTACACCGTGGTCTGGTCACTCGCCCCGGAGCGCGCCGCACAGTTGCTGGCAAGCGATGCGCCCACTTACCTGGCCGAGCTGCAGCGCTGCTTTGGCTGGCGGATCGGCCGCCTGACGCAGCTGGGGCGGCGCGTGAGCTACCCGCTCTCGCTCACACGGGCCGGGGCATTGAGCGCCGCGCGCTGCGTGCTGGTGGGCAACGCGGCGCAGTCGCTGCATCCGGTGGCGGGCCAGGGCTTCAACCTGGGGCTGCGCGATGCCGCGAGCCTGGCCGAAGTGCTGGCGGCCGCTGAAGATCCTGGCGCACCGGCAGTGCTTGAGGGCTACGAGCGGGGCCGCAACGCGGATCGGCAAGGCATGATCGAGTTCACCGACCGGCTGGTGCGGCTGTTTGCCAGCCAGCGGCCTGGCATGGCCGCGGCACGCAATGCCGGCCTGCTGCTCTTTGATCTGCTGCCACCGGCCAAGCGCGCGCTCTCGCAGTTAAGCTGGGGCTTTGGTGGTGGCGCGAGTCGCCTGATGCGTGGCCTCAAGGCCAGTTGATTGGAGCGCGCATGAAAACCGATTTTGATCTCATTGTCGTCGGCGCCGGCCCGAACGGCGCCAGTGCTGCGGCGCTGCTGGCGCATGCGGCCAAGCTTGCACCGCAGCGCATCGGGCTGCTGGCCCCGGAACTCGCCCAGGCCCCAAGTGTGTTACCCAAGGGTCCACCCCAGCTGCGCGTCTCGGCTCTGGGCCGGGCCAGCGAGCAGGTGCTGCGCGTCGCGGGTAGCTGGGAGCGGCTGCCATCGGAGCGGCTGTGCGCCTATGAGCAGATGCGCGTGTGGCATGCCTCGATGCCGCCGGACAGCCGCTCAACACTGCGCTTCAGCGCCGCGGAGCTCGCCGAGGCCAACCTGGGGCACATCGTCGAGAACGATGCGGTGCAGGTGGCTGGCCTGGCAAGCTTCCAGGCCGCGGGCGGGCAGCTGATCGGTGCCGAGTTCAAGAGTTCGGCGACTGAAGGGGCGCTTCGTGTGGTGCACACCAGTGGCGGGACGCTCAGCACATCGCTGCTGGTCGGTGCCGATGGCGCACACTCGCGGGTGCGCGAGGCGCTGGGGATCAGAGCCCACGAGCATGACTACAGGCAGCGCGCGATTGTCGCGACGATTGCCACGGCGCAGGCGCATCAGGCCACCTGCTGGCAGCGATTCCTGCCGACCGGACCGCTCGCATTGCTGCCGCTCTTTGATGGCAACTGCTCGATTGTCTGGTCGGCTTCCGAAGCACTGGCGAGCGAACTGATGAGCCTGGCGCCGGAGGCCTTCGCCGAGCGGCTCGATCAGGCGTCCGATCGGGTGCTGGGGCGTACGCAGCTGCTGAGCGAGCGCGTGGCGATACCACTGCGGCGTTCGACCGCATTGCGCCTGGTCGCGACGCGCGCGCTGCTGGTGGGCGATGCGGCACACGTTATTCATCCCCTGGCCGGTCAGGGCGTCAATCTGGGGCTACTGGATGCGGCAGGTCTGTGCGGAGCCGTAGCCGCAGCCGTCACGGCGGGTGAGGATGTCGGCGCGGGCGTGGTGCTGCGCCACTATGAGCAGCAGCGCCTCACCCACGATGTGCTGATGAGCCTTGGGATGAGCGCCTTCAACGAGCTGTTTGCTCGCGGCGGCGCGGCGGGTTGGCTTGCCTCGCGCGCGCTGGGCCTGGCCAGCTCGAGCCCGGTTATCCGGCGGGCCTTTGCATCGCGCGCCTTGGGCCTGGCCGGAGAGTTGCCGGACATCGCGCGCCGCAGCGTGGCCTAGTCCCGCAGCCACGCGAAGCAAACAAAGAAAGCGAGAGGCAAAATGAACTCACTCGTCAGCAAGGTGCACGCCAAAGAGAAACGCTGGCGCGCTGAATTTGCGGCGCTCCGCGAGCTCTGCCTCGGCTCGGGACTCAATGAAGAGCTGAAATGGGGCCAGGCTTGTTACGATCTGGCCGGTGGCAACATCGTCTTGATCCACGGCTTCAAGGATTATTGCGCCTTGCTCTTCATGAAAGGCGCTTTGCTCAAGGATCCCAGTGGCATCCTCGTTCAGCAAACCAAGAACGTGCAGGCGGCGCGGCAGGTCCGCTTTGCCTCGCTTGCCGACATCAACAAGCGCAAGGCGGCGCTCAAGTCCTACATCCGTGAGGCCATTGCGATCGAGAAATCCGGCGCCAAGGTCGTGATGAAAACTGCGGCCCAGTTTGATTCGCCACCCGAGTTCCAGGCGCAGCTTGACGATGAGCCTGAACTAGCTGAAGCCTTCCACGCCCTCACTCCGGGAAGGCAGAAGGGTTACCTGTTGCATTTCGCCGGGGCCAAGCAGGCGGCAACCCGTGTCGCGCGCGTGAAGAAGCATGTACCAAGAATCCTGAAAGGCCTTGGACTCGATGACTAAGCGCACGCGAGGTGCAGGGCGTGGCTCAGCGTTGCGCTAGGTATCAGGGCAACAGCAGTTGCTCGATCTTGGCTGCGCAGATGAAATCGTTCTCCGACAGCCCCTTAACCGCGTGCGTGGAGTAGTGCACACGACAGTAGTTGTAACCCACCTCCAGATCCGGATGATGATCCTCAAGATTGGCGATGTGCGCCAGCGCATTGACGAAGCTCATCGTCCGGTAGAAGTCCTTGAAGGCGAAGGCCTTGGCGATCACCGTGCCGTGGGCGTTCAGCTGCCAGTCCCCGCCCAGCGCGTGCAGCTGCTGCTTGGCCTCGGCATGGGTCAGCGCGGCGGCATTGCCCTCGCACGGTTTGCAGCGCTTGTTGGCCAGCTCACTCATGGTGAAATCCTCCGCGTGTAACGACGGGCAACGTATTGCTCGACCAGTTGTTCGAATTCCTCGGCAATGCGCTCACCCTTGAGCGTCACCGTCTTCGCGCCATCCTCGTAGACCGGCGCAACCGGGCGCTCGCCGGTGCCCGGCAGGCTGATGCCGATGTTGGCCTGCTTGCTCTCGCCCGGGCCGTTGACGACACAGCCCATGACCGCCACCGTGAGGTGCTCGACCCCGACATGCGTGCGCCGCCATTCGGGCATGCGTCGGCGCAGGTGCGCCTGGATCTGCTCGGCCAGGGATTGAAAGTAGGTGCTGGTGGTGCGGCCACAGCCCGGGCAAGCCGTCACCAGAGGCGTGAACGAGCGCAGGCCCATCGTCTGCAGGATTTCCTGCGCAACGATGACCTCGCGCTCGCGTGGGCCGCCGGGCTCCGGCGTCAACGAGACGCGGATCGTGTCGCCAATGCCCTGCTGCAGCAGCACCGCCAGCGCGGCGGTGGAGGCGACGATGCCCTTGGAGCCCAGGCCCGCTTCGGTGAGCCCCAGGTGCAGCGGAAAGTCCGAGCGTGCGGCCAGGTCCGAGTACACCGCGACCAAATCCTGCACGCCGCTCACCTTGGCCGAGAGGATGATCTGCGTGCGCTCGAGCCCGAGCTCGCAGGCGCGCTCGGCGCTGTCCAGAGCCGAACGCACCAGCGCCTCGCGCAACACCGCCTGAGCGGAGGCGGGTTCGGCGCGGGCACTGTTTTCATCCATCAGGCGCGCGAGCAGATCCTGATCGAGGCTCCCCCAGTTGACCCCGATGCGCACGGGCTTCTTGTAGCGGCAGGCCATCTCGATCATCTCGGCAAACTGCGTGTCGCGCTTGCTGCCGCGGCCGACGTTGCCGGGATTGATGCGGTACTTGGCCAGCGCCTCGGCACAGCCGGGCTGCTCTCGCAGCAGCTTGTGACCGTTGAAGTGGAAATCGCCGATCAGCGGCACGCCACAGCCGGCCTGATCGAGCCGCTCGCGAATCCTGGGCACCGCGGCGGCCGCTTCATCGGTATTGACGGTGATGCGCACCAGCTCCGATCCGGCCTCGGCCAGCCGCCGCACCTGATCGGCCGTAGCCGCTGCATCGGCGGTGTCGGTATTTGTCATCGACTGCACGACGATCGGTGCGCCACCGCCGATCGGGATCCCGGCGACATGGGCCATCAGCGTGTGGCGCCGGAGGGTATGGAGCGGGCTCGATTGCATAAGCCACATATTGTAGAGGCGGAGCTGCCCGGGCTGGTATCATTTGCGCCTGCGGCGCGGTGCGCGCTGGAGAAGCCGGATAGGGCGGCAGGCGCGAGCGCCTGCCGCCTTTTGCATTCACGGGGTTACGCAGGGGGGCGCTTACAGCAGCGGCTGGCGGGCACAGTGGGAAAGCACACGCCTTTATATAATCTGCACCTCGAGCTCGGCGCCCGGATGGTGGATTTCGGCGGCTGGGACATGCCGCTCAGCTACGGCTCGCAGATCGAAGAGCATCATTCCGTGCGCCAGCATGCCGGCCTCTTCGATGTTTCCCACATGCGGGCGCTGGATGTCTCCGGTGCACGCGCAGGTGAGTGCCTGCGCCTGCTGCTGGCCAATGATGTGGCGCGACTCAAGGATCCTGGCAAGGCGCTCTACAGCTGCATGCTCAATGAGGCGGCCGGCATTCTGGATGACCTGATCGTTTACCGCCTGGCCGGCGATCATTTTCGCCTCGTGGTCAATGCCGGCACTGCCGACAAGGATGAAGCCTGGACCCGTGGCCAGGCGGCGCCGCTGGATGTGCGCATTGTGGCCCGCACCGATCAGGCGCTGCTTGCGGTCCAAGGACCTCAGGCGCGTGCGCACGTGGCTGCGCTGCTCTCGCCCCCGGATGCCGCGCGCGCGCTAAACCTGGATGTCTTTGTCGGCGCCCAAATCGGTGACTGGTTTATCGCGCGCACCGGCTACACCGGTGAGGATGGCTTCGAAATCATGCTGCCGGCAGAGGCTGCCGAGGAGCTGTGGCGCGCACTTACCGCGCGTGGCGTGCGCTGCTGCGGGCTCGGGGCCCGCGATACACTGCGGCTTGAGGCGGGTATGAACCTCTATGGGCTGGACATGGATGAGCACACCCATCCGCTGGAATCGGGGTTGGAATGGACTGTCGCCTGGGATCCGCCGGAGCGCGCGTTCATCGGGCGCGTGGCGCTGGAGCGCTTGCGTGCTGCGGGAACTGTGCGGCGGCTGTGCGGCCTGGTGCTCGAGGAGCGTGCCGTGATGCGCGCCCATCAGCGGGTCATTGTGCCCGGGGAAGGCGAGGGCCAGGTGACCAGCGGGACTTTCTCTCCGACGCTCTCGCGCTCGATCGCGCTGGCGCGGCTGCCGCCCGGGCAGGCGCGCGAGGTCCAGGTCGAAGTGCGCGGCAAGCTATTGCCGGCCCGCGTTGTCCGACCGCCGTTCGTGCGCCACGGGCGCGCGCTGATTTGAGGTGTAATCTTGGCCCCGCATAACTACCCTTGCATGGAGAGAACCTGCCCATGAGTAATGCTCCAGCGGACCGGCGCTATGCGCGCAGCCATGAATGGGTGCGCGATCTGGGTGATGGCACCGTCGAGATCGGCATCAGCGACCACGCTCAGAACTCCCTCGGCGATCTGGTGTTCGTCGAAGTGCCCGAGACCGGGCGCGCCCTGACCGCCGGTGAAGCCTGCGCGGTGGTCGAATCCGTCAAGGCCGCCTCCGATATTTACAGCCCGCTGGCGGGAACGGTCGTGGCAGTCAACGAGCAGCTGGCCAGCGCCCCGGAGCTCATCAACCAGCAGCCCTATGAGGCCGGCTGGATCTTCCGCCTGCGCCCCAGTGAGGGTGCTGCGGTTTCAGGCCTGCTCGACGCCAAGGCCTACCTGGCCGTCGCCGACAGCGAGTAGCGGGCGAGCCCAATGCCATTTATTCCTCACACGAACGCCGATGTGCAGAGCATGCTCCAGGCGATCGGCGTGCCGAGCGTGGAGACGTTGTTCGAGGAGATCCCGGCGAGACTACGCATCGGTGCGCTTGAGGGGGTGCCGGAGGCACTCAATGAGTTGCAGGTGCTGCAACTTATGGCCGCGCGAGCGCGCGAGGATGGCCGGCCGCTGTGCTTCATCGGCGCCGGCGCCTACGATCATTTCATCCCCTCGGCGGTCTGGTCGCTGGTCACGCGCGGCGAATTCTACAGCGCCTATACGCCCTATCAGGCCGAGGCCAGCCAGGGCACGCTGCAGTCGATCTACGAATTCCAGTCGATGATCACTGCGCTGACCGGCATGGCAGTGTCCAACGCCTCGATGTACGACGGCGCGACCGCGGTTGCCGAGGCCTGCCTGATGGCGGTGCGCGCCAACCGCAAGTCCAAGTCGGCCCGCATCCTGATCCCGCGCAGCGTCCATCCGCACTATCGCGCCGTGGCGCGCGCCAGCACGGCCAATCAGGGTCTGGTGCTCGAGGAGCTGCCCTTTGCGCGCGCGAGCGGCCAGACGCTGGCCGAGACGCTCAAGGGCTATGAAGGCTCAGACATTACGGCGCTGCTGATACAGCAGCCAAATTTCTTTGGCGTGCTCGAGGAGGTCGATGAGCTCACCGACTGGGCGCACGCCCACGGCGCGCTGGTGATTGCCGCGGTAAATCCCACCTCGCTGGCCCTGCTCAAGCCACCGGGGCAGTGGGGCGCTACCGGCGCGGACATCGCAATTGGCGATGGCCAGCCGCTGGGCTGCCCGCTCTCATCGGGTGGTCCGTACTTTGGCTTCATGACGGCGCGCATGGAACACGTGCGGCAGATGCCCGGGCGCATCGTCGGACGCACTGTGGATCTGGATGGGCGCCAGGGCTTCACGCTGACGCTGCAGGCGCGCGAGCAGCATATCCGCCGCGGCAAGGCCACCTCGAATATCTGCACCAATCAGGGCCTGCTGATGATGGCCGGGACCATCTACATGGCGCTGCTCGGTGCCCAGGGCCTCGAGCATGTGGCGAGCGCCTGTATGAGCCGCACCGCCGAACTGGTGAGCGCGCTGAGCGCACTGCCGGGCGTGCGACCAGTGTTTGCAGGCGCACGCTTCCATGAGGCCGTGCTGCACCTGGACCGGCCGGTGGCACCGATCCTCGAGGCGCTGGCGGCCCGTAACATCGAAGGCGGGCTGGATCTGACGCCCTACTATCCGGAATTCGGACCGAGCCTGCTGGTGTGCGCCACCGAGTCGC
>Ga0302320_10029918_pt1 | contig 10400 bp, 8 predicted proteins | sample Bog_T0_3_FD_202130 | JGI IMG/M metagenome (GOLD analysis project Ga0302320, IMG submission 202130) | Peat permafrost microbial communities from Stordalen Mire near Abisko, Sweden - Bog_T0_3 | ecosystem: Environmental > Terrestrial > Soil > Wetlands > Peat | place: Sweden: Abisko, Stordalen Mire... | reverse complement strand
AACGGGTTGCGGAATCGGTTTTGGCAGGACAGGGAGAGACTGCGCGTTTAGAGAGGCAGTTGCGGGAATCCATGGCGGACGTGTTCACCGAGCGCGTGACGCATCACGCCAAGAGATGGCGAGCCCTCCCGCAGCTTCAGGCAAAGATTGCGGGCGCGGTAAGGGGACTGCCGGAAGGCTTGGAAGCTTCTTACGCGAAGGACTTGCCACAACTCCGTGCCGGCCTCGAAAGCGTCAAGAAAGGGACACCGTTGCCCGCAGGTTTCATGGATTTGTTAAAGGAGAAGTGTGCGAACCTGCACCATCACTGGGAGCGCATGACAAACTTCGACCGCATGAAGCTCCTCAAACAGCGAATTGAACTCTTTTCGTCCCGCCAGCTTTTGCTGAGTGCCCACCAGAAACAGGTGGGCCGCGAGTTGGACCGCTTGAAAGAGCAACCGGAATTCTGGCTCAACCCATGGGCCTTGGAGCGGTGGCTGGAATCCAATCAAGCACCCAACACGATCTTGCCGTAACTGCTTCAGGGGCGACTTACATAATCGAGTTGCAAATCGATCTCCCGCCGGCCGGCCAAAACGCTGCCGGTCAGAGCCTGGGCAACGCTTCCGTTTGGAACTTCTGGTCGAGTTCGACGAATGCGGGATGATGGCCCGGCCAGAACGACGCGCGCTTGGTCGGTTTTGGAAACAGATGCGAATCGAACCGCAGCAACCGGTGCATTTGGTGAAAGGCGAGGCCATCCATCCTCAGGAGATTCTCGATCTCCTGGCCGGTGCGCGAGGTCGTCCCGGCCCGGTCGCTCCTGGCCCGAAAGGCCGCGTGGTTCATGAGGTTGACCAGTCCGGCCTGCCAGTCCAGTTGCTGGTAGTAGTAGGACCGCATCAGCTCCGGCCCGAAATCACACTCCGACTGGCTGAGGTGGTTGGACAGACGCAGGTTTCCGCCCATCCAAGAGTGCGTCAGGTGGTTGGAGAGCGGGTAAGCGCGGAAGTTGGGGGCGGCAGAAATGTTTTGGATGAGCCGCATGAAATTGGAGTAGTAGGGCTCGACGCGCTGGAAATAATTGAATCCCCGGATGGCGGCGTGCCGGGTGAAAACGGCGTAGGAGCTGAGATCGCCGGGCCGGTCCAGTTCCATTCGCCAATGGGTCAGGACGATGGCGAAGACCAAGGGCTGCATAGGAACCGGCAGGTTGAAGGGCAGGCCATCGTGCGTGACCGCTCCCCGGAGCAGGCAGGTGGCGTCTTCAAATCCCTCGCGGTCCAGCCCCAACTCCTGTTTCAACGCCGGGTCCAGGGTGGAGTAAGCGCAAGTCTCGCTGTGACGGGCGACGACCCTCTGGCCGTTGGGCAACAGCATGGCCCTATCCTCATGGTCCTCCAGAGTGAAGTCCTGCATGGAGTCGGTGGCCGCTCGGAAGGGGTATCCGTAATAGCGATCCCCGTTGCCGAAGCGGGCCAGCACACGCCAGGGGTCGGGTTCGCAGTCCACGCAGGGGTAGGCAAACCCGCCCGTGGTGGGCAGGAGGTCCGCGAAGATGGGGGCCGGCATATTGGCCAGCCCGCCCAATGGGGCGTCTGGATAAAGGTAACGCGCCGGGAACAACTGGGCCGGGCCCAGGCCCCGGGCCAGCGAACCAAGGAACAGAAACACTTTCTCAAGCTGAATGTGGGGCGCGAGGGCGAACCCGATCTGGGGCAGGGCGAGGACGAGGGTGGTATGGACGCCTTGCAGCACCTTGGGTTTCAGTTCCTGCCAGAGGCTGTGGTGATAACGCACATGGCGGGCGTTGATGCCGAGCCCGGTGGATTGCGAGGGTGATTCGAACCAGGGGAGACCCTGCAGGGTGGCAGTTTCCGGCGGCAGTGGCGCCAACTGCGGGAGCTGCGGCTCCGAGCAGAACTTCGGTTGGTATTTCCAATCCCGGAGCGAGTCAGGGAAATTGCCGGTGATGGAGGTGGTGATACAGTCGCCGGCGGTCAACCCGGCGGGCATCTGGAAATCGGTGAGGGCATGGGCCCGCGCCATGGGGACCGCGCAGTTCAACACCTTGCGCCCCCAGCCGGAGCCGCGGATGAAATCCGTGAAAGCCTGTTCGGTGTGCTCGGCGCCGGGATTGGCGATGACGTTCCATCGTTCTGCGAAGTTTTCGGTTTGTTGCGGCATCGGTTTGTTTGTCGGAGCGGTGCTCGCCAAGGAGTTGCCCCGGACGCCTTGAGGGACGCGGTTGGAGGGTTGTGGGCCGAAGAAACGACCACCGCCCCGACATGTTAAAGTATTTTTGAGCGTAAGCATTTGACGAGGAGCCTCAATGGGGGAGCCAAGTCTTGCCGGCTTGACGGCGTAATCTTTCAAGGGGAAGCCAAAGCCGGCAAGTCTGGCGACAAGGCAGCGCCAATTGGGAATACAATTGGACACGCTGGGGGAACAGCCTGACTCCGAGGAGTACCTGCCGACGGAATTCAGTCCGCGATTTCATCGTTCAACCGTTTCCACATGAAATCGGAGAATGGCAAATCTCGACTCGTGGAAATCGAGGGTGTGTGATATTGCTTCCAACAAATGAATGAAGAATCGGACGACATCCGTGGAATCAGGCAGGTGGTCGCGCTCCCTGAAGAACAGGACAGGGACAATCCCGTCTTGCCAGATGTGGCCAAGCAACATATTGAGCAAATCCGTTTGGAGAAGCTCGAAAAAGATTCCCTTGATCTGCGGGCGGCGCTTAAACTTTTGGCTGAAGAACTAAACACGAAGGAGACCCATTTCATCCTTGAACTCCTCCAAAACGCGGAGGATAACGAATACCTCGCCAGACAGCCGGAGTTGAGCCTGAGCATTGATCTTGGCAATCCGACTGGCACTCCATTTGCGGACGGCTGCCTCGTCGTCCTTAATAACGAAATTGGATTTCACTTGTCGAATGTTCGGAGTCTTTGTGCTGTCGGCCAAAGCACAAAAAAAGATAGGAGCCAAGGCTATATTGGCGAGAAAGGGATTGGCTTCAAATCCGTTTTTCGCGTCACGGACAGCCCACACATCTTTTCGAATGGGTTTCGATTTCGGTTTTACGTTCCAACTGAATCGGAAGGTCTTGGCTACATCCTGCCCCATTGGGTGGAAGACGTACCGCCGGTAGTTAGAGACGGTTTCACCGTGATTTTGTTGCCGTTGCAATCTGGCAAGCGGGAGTTGATTACGCTTCAGCTTTCCAAAATCGCGCCTGAGACGATTCTGTTCCTGCGAAAGCTGAAACGATTGTCGATTGGTGATGGGCGTTCGATTTCACGCGACGACGAGCAGTATCCAGCGGTGACGCTATGCAGCAACAATGCGGAGTCACTGTATTTCGTCCATAGCAAGCTGTGCGACAAACCGGAGACCCTCACCGACGAAAAACGGACAGGCATTAGCCAGCGCGAAGTGGCCGTTGCTTTTCCGCTTAAGACTTCCAACCCCTGCAAGGGACGCATCTTCGCATTCCTACCCACGGAATCCGACAGTGGCTTGCCATTTTTGGTCAACGCGGATTTTATCTTGAATTCAAACCGCGAACGAGTGCTTGAAGACCGGCGCTGGAATCAATGGCTGCGAGACGAAATCGCGCCAACATTCGTGGAGGCGTTCCTTTCAGTGTTGGAGAACGCCGACTGGAAAACAGAGGCATACAGATTTCTTCCCGAACTTGCCTCTGCTATGGACTTCATCCAACCAGCGGTGGAGTCCATCCAGGCGCAGCTTCAGTCGAAACCATGCGTTCTTACCGAGGCGTCAAATCCTGAACTGCCGGCAAAGGTGTTTGTGCCGGGTTCACTTGCGAGGCGCATTCTCTCGGAGGCTCCAAAAGAGCGTTTGAAGTTCGCGCTGTTGCACCCCTCTTGGGAAACCCGTTGGCATGAACGCTTGAAGCCGCTGGGAGTCCGGTCCCTGACGTTTGACCAATTGTTTGAGGCATGTAATGACGGCTCATGGCTAAAGAGCCGAAACGCTGAATGGTGGGAAACGTTTTTCGAGCTTTGCACAAAATGCGAAGTCTCCGCTGCGACCATTGGTTCGTTTCCGATCCTGCGTTGTCAGGATGGCATCTGCCGTCCACTATCATCTCGCGTCTTCTACCGTGCTGAGGACCAACCAACGCCGACGGGGATTTCTAATGATTGGCCTGCCGTTTACCTTCTCGATCCAGAACTCCAAAAGCGGCTTCAACAAAACCCGGCATTGTGGGCATGGTTAGTTAAAGTTGCCGGTATGCATCCATTTTCGGTCCAGTCCTACATCACGAGCAGTTTGCTGGATTGGATGCGGCAGCAAACTGGCGAACATCTGGTTGAGGCAACTCGATTCATTGCTGCGAATTTCCCAAACCTCGACCAAGCGGCTCGGCAAGCGCTCCGCGAGAAAATGACGTGGCTGCTCGCGGATGGACGGGTGCTTTTCCCGGAAGCACATGGGAGGCGGGAAGTCGTCACCCCAGAGTGCTTGGAAAACGAAATCGGCTGGAATCTGCTGTTCTGTGCTCTTGACCAACATTTCTTCGTCATCCACGATGATTACTGCGCCGGGCTCTCAGGTGATGTGATTACGAGTTTGCGGGAAGTGTTCAAGGCAAGTGGAGCAACGGCGCTTCCAGACCTGCGATTGCGGGAATTAAGTCCCGGGGACCTCCACTATAGCGAGGCTCTGGCCCGATGCGCTCACGCCGTTGATGGAACACCAACGCTACGGGATTGGGCGGCGCCCGGTTGGTTGCTTGGGCTTGAGAGCGTGGAGCAGACGAGTAACGGGCGACGCAAAATTGAAGCCTTGGAAGAGTGGCTAAAGCGGCTGGGGCCTGATTACGTCAAGAAGTTCCTGAATTGCGGGAAGTCCGATTACCAAGGGGACTGGCAACAGATAAACGCGTGGTCAGAGTTTGGCCTTGTGCTTCACAAGAAACCTTGGTTGCGCACCAGCAAAGGCTATGTGTCTCCGTCTGTCGCGTTCCTGGACACGCCGGAGTTCCGAGAATTCTTCGGGCAATCAGCGGCATACGTGGCGTCTGACATCGCGACGCCATTGCTGGAAGTACTTGGCGTTCGTGTTCATCTGACTTGCGAAGTGCTAATCGGCCAGTTGCGCAACATTTCTGGCGTGGAGCATCCTGACATTGAGTTGCTGGCGAAGATTTATCGCCGGCTTCAGGACTCCAGCTTCGACGCGTGTCTTTTCCGTTCCGAAAAGCTGCTATTTCTTTCTCAGCCAAAGCCGTGTTGGTATTCCTCGCAGAACCTGGTTTGGAACGACGCTGGCGAATTATTTGACGAGCATTTCGGATACGTCTCGCTGACTTACGGCAACAGTGATCTACATCACTTCTTCACCGAGAAATTGAAGATTCCTGATCAACCAGAACTCAGGCATTACGCGACTGCTTGGAAGACCTTGTCTTTAGCGAGGACACCAGACCGACAGAGCGTGGAGAGAAAACTCAAAGCAATTCTCTCCCTGCTTGCTGACAGCCAGGGCGAGTTGTCCGAGTCAGAGTGGTGGCGCGAAGTGAAGCCGCAGCTTCGGATTTGGTCAGATCGCGGAGAATTTCAACCGCCGTCCTGTGTGTATGTGCCAGATCATTCCTTCGCGGTTGAACTGTTCGCGGGACTGATTTACGTCGCTTTTCCAGCCAAGCCAACTCGATCTATGCTGGAGTTTCTTCGCTCGCTTTCTTGTCGTCCGCTGGCTGCCGCAATTCAAATGAAGCTCATCGGGGCTGCGGGAGAGTCCGCGCATTCTGCGCCGGTGTTTCTGACTCCGTCGGCGAAGGAGTTGTGCGTGTTGCTGGTTTGCAGCCATCAAGGATGGGAAGGGCGTCGTTCGCTTCTGCAAGCACTGCATGGCAGCACGGAGGTCGGTGTCAATGAAATCACCGTCGAGTATTCTCTGAGTGACAACCGCGATGTTGGTGCGCGCCAAATTACCCGCGACGCCCATTGGGATGTTGGTAGTCGCCGGTTGCTGCTCCGAGACGGCATTGACGGGGAGTCGTTGCGCGATGCAGCGGCTAAGAGCATTGCCGCCGAGTTTTTCGGCGAAGCAGCAAGTGTCGAGATGCAGGCGGAGTTTTTCCGCGTGTTGACCGTTGCCTTAGAACGCGCTCGCAAATTGATGCGAGAGCGAAGCAACTGGCGTCTTTCGCCACAGCAGCAAGCATGGTTGCGTGAACAAGGTTGGGACTTTCTCGTCACCGAACTTGACGTTGTTGAGCAGCATCCACACGCCCGTCAACCGGCAGAGCCGTCGAACACAACTGCGCCACCCCCCCTCCCTGCAAAGTCATTGCCAAGTTCGAGTAAAGACAATCTGGCCCCTGCGCAATCTCAAGGTAGCGCGGCTAGTCAATCGACCTCGCCTGCATCCACCCAGCGGCGTGAAGAAACGCCTCATTCAGAAACGCCGCCAGCAACGGGACAACAGAAAGCTGAAAAGGAACCGTTAAGCGGTACGCCGGACGAATTACATGACGCGGACACAACCACCGCAGATTTCGTCCCGGTGCGGGCGCACACCCGCTCTCGCCCACAGCGCCAATCACGCCAGCAATCACGCAGCAACGAACGCGACGACAAGAGTGGCCTGACCACCGCCACCCAAGAGAGTAAGGCAGCTCTGGAGCAGTGCGGACGCAACTTCGCGACAAAGAAACTTCAACACATGGGATACACCGTCACTCCAATGGACCAACGCAGTCCCGGATACGACCTGCTGGCAGTGAAGCCTGGAGACACTCTCAAGGTCGAGGTCAAGGCGCACGCAGGCGAGGCGAGTAGCGTCTTTATCACGCAACGCGAATGGGAGGAGCATCTGAAAACTCGCAGCGCAAGCGGAGAAGCATGGGAACTTTGGAATGTCGAAAACTTGGCGAAGTCATCAGGTAAAAATCCCACGATTCAGCGCGTCCGACATATCCCGAAGTCAGCGATGAAGGAGAGTGGCTATTGGATTGATCTGAGCCTGTGTCCGCAAGAGCCTCCCAATTGAATCAATCGCAGCTTCGATGCTGGGTTGTTAAGCCGCTGGTGCGAATGAGTTTCGCTTTAGAGTGCCGTCTCGTTGTACAAAGCTTGCGTGCGTAAAGAGAACTGCGGGCAAAGGTGATCCGGCTTGGGCATGATATTTTCTGGCGGAAGAGCCGCTCTTTTCCGGGCCAGCTTTGGCGAACCCGACCAGCCGAAAGTCTCCTCTGTCCGTGAGGCGGTAAGCTGGACTGCCGCTGATACCACCTAAGCAGTCTTTCATGTCGTTCAAGACCTGTTCATTGGTCGAATCGCGGAAGCAGGCAATGGTGCGAGCATTAGTATCCGTGACGACCAATGGGATGGCCGCGCATCCGCACCCGTACTCTATTCCTTTAGCTGTCCTCCAGGCACCGGGAAACCCTACGAACACGATGTGTTCTCCATTTGTCACATTCGGGATTGGCCATTCTGATACTTTGAACCAGTTTTTGGTATGTGGGATGTTAATGTCCTTCGGATCGAATTCTAAAACGGCGAGGTCTAAGTCTTGGTCTGCGTCGAGCAAGTGCCTTTTCGGGTTCTTAAAGGAAATGCATGAATATCCTTCGCCCAAGGCCATGGCCAGGATAGTTTCTTGGTTGGCATCGTGCTGTTTTTCATATTCGTCCAAGACATGACAACAGGTGACAAGAACCCGCCTCTGGCCGGTATCGACAAGAGCGCAGGTCCCATTATCAATCATTTGTTCCGGGTATGAATTCAGTGATGGGGCAACAAAGATTGGCCCGCAATAACTTAGCAGTTCGTTCGTTAACCAGCGATTTTTGAGTTCCCGCTCCGTTAAATCATTCATAAATATTCCCCGCCCGCTGTCACCGGGGGGGCGTGAGTGTCGTTCTCTTGAACTCCCTGGTGGTTTGGGACATGGTTCCCCCGGCATAATCCTTGTAGAGGATGCCCACTTTCCAGCGTGGCGTTCTGGACGCCAGAAACGCCTTGTAGCTGGCGATCACTTCGTCCCGGGTGTGCTCCACCATGCGCCCCTTTTCCTCAACCTCAAACTGATACTCGGTGTCGTTGAGTTGGCACAAGTATTCGCCGTAGTCAAGCAGGCCGTCATAGGTCAGCAGTTTTCGTGTCTCTTTCATTTTGTTCCTTTCGCAGCGCTTTCCGCATACCGTGTGAGTGTCCGCCTCGTTCCATCTGTGGTCAAGGCGATACGCACTGACAACCGCGCCTTTGCATGAAGCCCCTCCTTGCTTGGTTGATCGCATCGGCCCTGGGATTGTCTGGTTACTGCCCTGGGGCTGGCCAGCGGGCGGGCAGTGGAGTTGTGGTGGCCGACTGCCGGCGCGAAGCTGGTCAAGGCTGTTGGCCCTTGTCTGGGGCGCGGGGCCGCGTTGTGCCGACTTGTGCCGGCCGCGTGAGACGGGGGCCGTCGCCTTGGCGGGCGGCGGGCAGACGTAAGGCCACCGGCTTGCCCGGAGCGGCAGAGGACTGGTTTTGGGGGCGCTGTGAGCGCGGAGGTTTCGGCAAGGCCCTGATGCGCGGCCTGCCGGCTGAGGGGACTTGGCGAAAGTTTACGCGCTCATGGCGCCGGGGCAGCCTGTCTTCGGCGATTTGAGACGGTGTAAAGGAGTGGAATGGAAGCGCAGGCAGATGGCGCTGGAATGGAGCGGAGTACTTGAGTTCCGCCAACAGTTCCGTCAAGGGCACGCGCACTTTGCGCCCGCATGGGCTGCTGCGACAGCCCGCCAGCGACTGGAGAGATTGCGGGAGATCACCGCGCCTGTCTCCTTTTGTCCCGCCCCGACAGGAAAAAGGCGAATTTCATGCTTGTACGGTGCCCCGGATTGTCAGATAAAGTGGGTAGTTTTTCTGACAGGAATTGGAACCGTTATTGAATGCAAACCGTTGATGCCAAGCTGATAAGCCGTATTTACGGCAGCGGGAGGGGTGCGGTCTTTAGCCCAAATGGTTTTTTAGGTCTCGGCGGGCGAGATGCCGTGGACAATGCGCTGTCGCGTCTGACGGCCAAAAGGACGATCCGTCGGTTGGCACGGGGGCTTTTGTAAAATCGGCACCAGGCCCAGGCCCTCACCCTCTGCCAACGCGCAAAGCCGCCGGGCACTCATTCCCGAACGGAGGAGGAGCTTCTCAAATTTATCCATAAAGCCAGCCTATGCTTTACACTAGAATTGGGCAACCCCCTCTGACATGGCGTCCTCAGCAAGCTCCGCGACCTCCTGCCACAGCCCTGATTCCAGCGCTTCCACCGGTGTCATCCCGTCCATGTGGCATGGGGTGACCAGCCATTCTATAAATTGCTCGCTCCCCAGCCGGTTGCGCAGGGCCGTAATGGTGTTGAACTGAACCGCTCTTAATAATCGTTCGCTTGCACTCATGCAGGTTAGTTTGGCATCGTTTTTATGTGCCAAACCTATAATTTCATCGTGAGCGAAGTTACTTCTTCCGATGTAGCTGCGTCCGGCACACAGGCCGTAGTCGATCGCGTCACCCAACAGGCTGCCAGCGGTTGGCTCCTGTGCGTTTCGACGGGGGACGCCAGGCCGGCTCTTCGGAGTCGGCTTGAGCATTTACCCGATCCCTGGTGCCCGGTGGATTTTATGGTTGAAATTGAAGCTGATTTTGCGCATTGGAAAGGGAATCATATGAAGCAGCGAAAACTTGGAACACAAGGATTGACCGTTTCGGCGCTCGGACTCGGGTGCATGGGAATGTCGGAGTTCTACGGCTCCCGCGATGACCAGGAATCCATCGCCACGATCCACCGCGCGGTCGCTCTCGGGGTGACCTTGCTCGACACGGCGGACATGTACGGCTGCGGCGAAAACGAGCGGCTGGTCGGACGCGCCATCAAAGGCCGCCGCCGCGAGGTGATCATGGCCACGAAATTCGGAAACGTGCGCGACGAGCGGGGTAATTTCCTAGGCGTCAACGGCGCTCCCGAATACGTCCGGCAGTGTTGCGATGCCAGCCTGCGGCGGCTGGGCGTGGATGAAATTGACCTCTACTACCAGCACCGGGTGGACCCGAAGGTGCCGATTGAGGAAACCGTCGGAGCGATGAGCGAATTGGTTCGCGCCGGAAAAGTGCATTACCTGGGATTGTCCGAAGCGGCGCCCGCGACGATCCGGCTGGCGATGAAAGCGCATCCCATCAGCGCATTGCAGACGGAGTATTCCCTGTGGACGCGCGATGTGGAGGCGGAAATCCGGCCGGTCTGCCGAGAATTGGGAATCGGCTTCGTGGCCTATAGCCCGTTGGGTCGCGGCTTTCTCACGGCGAAATTCAAGAAAGCCGACGACCTGCCGCCGGGGGATTGGCGCCGGAACTCGCCGCGCTTCCAAGGGGAGAACTTCGAGCGCAACCGAGAATTGGTTG
>Ga0302320_10029917_pt1 | contig 10400 bp, 8 predicted proteins | sample Bog_T0_3_FD_202130 | JGI IMG/M metagenome (GOLD analysis project Ga0302320, IMG submission 202130) | Peat permafrost microbial communities from Stordalen Mire near Abisko, Sweden - Bog_T0_3 | ecosystem: Environmental > Terrestrial > Soil > Wetlands > Peat | place: Sweden: Abisko, Stordalen Mire... | reverse complement strand
GGGGGAATTGACGGCGGATGAATCGGCCAGCTACAGCCTGGACAGTTGCCGGCAGGGGATGCTGTTTGCGTCACGCTTCAAGCCGCCGGCGCAGCAGCCGGTGCTGGTCCGGCTGAAATCGGTGGCGCCGCCCGCCTTGCGGAAGGTGGTGTTTGATCCGAACGGGTGGGATACGAACGGGACGACGGCGATGGATTGGTGGGTGCCCTCGACGGATGGCCGGCGGGTGGCGATCAGTCTTTCCGAGCGCGGCAGTGAGATTGGGGCATTGCATTTTTTCGCGACGGCGACGGGCGACGCGTTGCCGGACGTGATTCCGGGGGTGCAGTATCCGACGGGCGGCGGGAGCGCGGCGTGGAACGCGGACGGCACGGGCATATTTTATACGCGTTATCCGCGTCCGGGCGAACGGCCGGAGGGCGACCGGGATTTTTACCAGCAGATCTGGTTTCACAAGCTGGGCACGCCGGCCGAGGCGGACAGCTATGAATTGGGCCGGGACTTTCCACGCATTGCGGAGATTGAGCTGACGGCGAGCGGCGACGGCCAATGGCTGCTGGCGAGCGTGGCCAATGGTGACGGGGGGGATTACGCGCATTACCTGCGCGACCCGTCGGGAACGTGGCATCAACTGACCCAATTCGAGGATGGGATCAAAGCGATCAAGTTTGGGCCGGATGCGGCGCTGTATCTGCTATCCAAACAGGGGGCACCGCGCGGCAAAATCCTGCGCGTTTCGCTGGTGAGTCCGGAGCTGGCGAAAGCGACGGTGGTGGTGGCGGAGGGATGGAATGTGGTGAGCGAGTATGAGCCTTCGTCGAACGGGGTTTACGTTGCGGAAATGGCGGGTGGGCCGTCGCAACTGTGGTTTTATCCGCACAACGGGGCGTCGGTGGAGGTACCGGTGCTGCCGGTTTCCGCGGTGGGGGGATTACACTGCTGGCAGGGGGATGATTTGGTATTTGCGAACACGAGCTATCTGGTTCCGACGGGCTGGTATCAGTGGGCACCGGGGATGAAGGCGCCGCGCGCGACGGCCTTGCAAATGACATCGCCGGCGAATTTCGAAGACATTGAGGTGGTGCGTGAATTTGCGGAGGCGAAGGACGGGACAAAAATTCCGATCAACATCCTGCGCAAGAAAGGCATCGTATTGGACGGGAGCAATCCGACGCTGCTTTACGGGTATGGCGGCTACGGCATCAGTCTGACGCCCCGATTCAGTTCCACGCGGCGGGTCTGGTTTGACGCGGGGGGCGTTTATGCGGTGGCCAACCTGCGGGGTGGCGGGGAGTTTGGCGAGGCGTGGCACCGGGCGGGGAACCTGACGCGGAAGCAGCAGGTGTTTGACGATTTCATTGCGTGCGCGGAATACCTGATCCAGCACAAGTACACGAACCCGGACAAGCTGGCGGTGATGGGAGAAAGCAACGGCGGGCTGCTGATGGGGGCGTTCCTGACGCAGCGTCCGGAGCTGGCGCGCGCGGTGGTTTCGCGCGTGGGCATCTATGACATGCTGCGGGTGGAACGGGACCCGAACGGGGCGTTTAACACGACGGAATTTGGATCGGTGCAGGATGCGGATCAATTCAAGGCACTGCTGGCGTATTCGCCGTACCACCATGTGAAGGACGGGCTGGCTTATCCTGCGGTACTGTTTCCCTGCGGAGAGAATGACGGGCGGGTGAATCCGGCGCATTCGCGGAAGATGACGGCGCGGCTGCAGGCGGCGACGAGTTCCAACCGGCCGATCCTGTTGCGCACGACGGCCACGGCGGGTCACGGCATGGGTTCCTCGCTGCGCGACCGGGTGGCGGAGCAGGCGGACATTTATGCCTTTCTCTTTGAGGAGCTCGGCGTGGACACGGTACCGTGGACGTTTCAGTGATTCCAAGGCAGTCAAGGGGTGGTGGGGTCCGTCCGGCCCGGGGAAAAAAAGATTAAAATTTAATGCCTGATTCCGCTGCCAGCGGCCATAAATAGTCAGATGAACGACTTGGAACTGCTGCAGGAATATCACCGGGAAGGCTCGGAAGCGGCCTTTGCGGAGCTGGTTCGGCGGCATTTGAATCTGGTGTATTCGGCGGCCCTCCGTCATGTGGGGATTTCGGCCCACGCGGAGGAAATCGCGCAGGCCGTGTTCATCATTCTCGCGCGGAAAGCCGCCGGGCTGCGTCCGGACACGGTGCTGGCGGCGTGGCTGCATGAGACCACGCGGCTGACGGCGCTGCATTTTCAGCGCGGTGAACGGCGCCGCCTAATTCGCGAACAAGAGGCTTATATGCAATCCACCCTGAACGAGGCGGAGCCCCCGGCGTGGGACCAGCTCAAGCCGCTGCTGGACGACGCCCTGTCGCACTTGGGGAAAAAGGACCGCGAGGCGGTGGTGCTGCGGTTTCTGGGCGAGAAAACGCTGGGCGAAGTTGCGGCGGTCCTGAACGTGAGCGAGGCGGCGGCCCAGAGTCGTGTCCATCGCGCGCTGGAAAAGCTGCGGAGGTGGCTGGGCAAACGCGGCGTGACGCTGACGGCGGCGGCGATTTCGGGCGCGCTCTATGCCCATTCCGCGCAGGCGGCGCCGGTGGGGCTGGCGCAGACGATTTCGGCGGTGGCGGCGGCAAAGGGGGTGGCGGCGGGAACCTCAACCTTAACCCTGACTAAAGGAGCATTGAAAATTATGGCCTGGACCAAAATGAAAACGGCGGTGTTGGTCGGCGTGGGCGTGCTGCTGGCGGCGGGGAGCGCGACCGTGGCCGTCAAGGCGGTCAACGCGGCGCGGACGAGGTCGGCGCTGGCGATGATGCAAGGCAACTGGGAAGGCGCGTTGACTGTCAGCCAGGTACAGCTGCGACTGGTGCTCAGGATGTTCGAGACCAACGGCACGTACCAGGCCACGCTTGACTCGGTGGATCAGGGGGCAAAGAACATTCCGGTGACCCGGCTGCTGGCCCGGGCGGATTCGATTCACCTGGAACTGCCGGCGCTGGATGGTGTTTATCAGGCGGCGTTAAACGGGGACAAAACGGAAATGTCGGGCACATGGACGCAATTGAAGCATGCGTTTCCGTTGATCCTCAAACGCACCACGGAGGTCGAGCAGGCGGCCGAACCGATGACGGCCGACCAGTATGCGGCGAAACCGAACTCGGATTTGCAGGGCGCCTGGGAAGGGACGTTGAAAGTGGGAAGCATGGACTTCCGGTTGAATTTGAGGATTGCGGAGCCGGAGGAGGGGACATTTCAAGCCCAGATGGACAGCGTGGATCAGGGGGCGAGAGATATGCCGGTCACAGCGGTGACTTATCAAAAGCCGGCCGTCCATTTTGAGATGGCCGCCATCCATGGTGTATTTGAAGGGAATGTCAACCGCCGGGCCGACCAAATGAGCGGCACTTGGACGCAATTCGGCAAAACGCTGCCGCTGACGTTCCAACGCGCCAAGGCCGACGCGCAAGCCGCGGCGGACGAGGGGAAGGATTATGGGCAAGGCCTGAGAACGCAGGTGCAAGGCCATTGGAAAGGGGCGCTGGATCTCAAAAAGGTGGTGTTGCACATTGTCATTCACATTGCGCAAATGGCGGATGGTTCGTACTCGGCGACGATGGACAGCCCGGACCAGGGGGCGTCCGGGATACCGGCCACGATGGCCGAATTCACTTATCCGAATCTCCGGCTGGAGTGGAAGGGATTTGCCGGAGTTTATGACGGCAAGCTGGAAAAAGGCCGCCTTTCCGGCATGTGGCATCAGGGAGCGACGGCGTTTCCGTTGAAGCTGGAGCGCGGTGCGGCGGAATGATTTTTGTGGTGATGGATCCAGTCCGGGCCGGCTTGTTCCCGCCGGGTGCAAGTTTAGGGCAACGGCACGACGCGCACCGGTGTCAGGCAGCGGTCACTTGGGCACCGGGGTTCGGGGGCTGACTGGCAGCCGTCGTTCCGCCCGCGAACCAGCCAGGAAGTGACAAAGAAAAGCGGCATTTGCTTGACTTATGGCGGAGGAAACCGCCAATTAACCGTCCAAAACGAATTGAGGTTATTAATGAAACTTTTCCGACGCAAATCCGCCGCCTCCCTGCAATCCGAAGCGCAATCCGATAAAAGCCTCAAGCGCGCGCTCGGCCCCGTCAATCTCACCGCCCTGGGCATCGGCGCCGTCATCGGCGCGGGGATATTTGTGCTCACCGGCCAGGCCGCCGCAAAATATGCCGGGCCGGCCATTGTCATCTCCTTCATCCTGGCCGGACTGGCCTGCGCCTTTGCGGGGCTTTGTTATGCAGAATTCGCGGCCATGATTCCCGCCGCAGGTTCGGCCTACACCTATGGCTATGCCACGCTCGGGGAGTTGGTGGCCTGGGTGATCGGCTGGGACCTGATTCTGGAATATCTGTTTGCTGGCGCCACCGTGGCGGTCGGCTGGTCGGGCTATGTGGTTTCGTTTCTCAAGGAATTTAACATTATCATTCCGCCACGATTTACGTCGGCACCCTTTGATCATCACTCGTCCGCCGATGCGGGTTGGAACATGTGGCGATTATTTACCGAAGGCTGGGTGAGCACCGGAGCCACCTTGAACGTGCCGGCCATGGTCATTGTGGGGTTTGTGACGATCCTGCTGGTGATTGGCATCAAGGAATCGGCCACCTTTAACAACCTCATTGTGGCGGTCAAACTGGCGGTCATCCTCACGTTCATCGCCGTGGGGGTGGCGTTTGTCAACCGGGGCAACTGGCATCCGTTTGTGCCGCCGGCGCTGGAGCCGGGCGTGTTCGGATGGGGCGGCATTGTGCGCGGGGCGGCGGTGATTTTCTTTGCCTACATTGGGTTTGACGCGGTGTCCACCGCCGCGCAGGAGGCGAAAAATCCGCAGCGCGACATGCCCATCGGCATGCTGGCGTCGCTCGGGATCTGCACCGTGCTTTACATCGCCGTGGCCCTGGTGCTCACGGGGTCGGTGAATTACAAATTGCTCAATGTTTCCGCGCCCATTGCGGTGGCGGTGGACGCCTTCGGGCCATCGCTGGCGTGGCTGCGAACGGTGGTCAAGATTGGCGCCATCGCCGGCCTCTCCTCGGTCATTCTGGTGTTGTTGCTGGGCCAGCCGCGGATTTTCTATTCCATGGCCAAGGACGGCCTGCTGCCGCCGGTGTTCGCAACGGTGCATCCCAAATTTCAAACGCCCTGGGTGGCGCAAATCCTGACGGGCGCGGTGGCGATGCTGGTGGCGGGACTTTTTCCCATCGGGCTGCTGGGCGAACTGGTATCCATCGGCACGCTGTTGGCGTTTGTGATTGTGTGCGCCGGGGTGCTGGTCCTGCGCAAGTTGCACCCGGAAATGCATCGCCCCTTCCGCACGCCGGCCATTTGGGCGGTGGCGCCACTGGGGATACTCTCCTGCGGCTACCTGATGTTCAGCCTGCCCCCCGACACCTGGGCGCGGCTGATTGTGTGGATGGCGATTGGGTTCATCATTTATTTTGCCTACAGCCACCGGCACTCCAAATTGCATCACGGCCTCCTGGGCAAGGTGGCGGAGCCACGGGATTCGTGATCCTAGGGCACTGCCGTCCACTTCGCATCCGGATCATAGCGGGTCATGGCCGCGGCGATAGGCGCGGTGCGTTGGCCGAGATTGCACTGGAACACCCTGCCCTGCTGGTTGACGATGAAGGTCATGACGCCGGTGTTGGCCCATTCCGCCGGCCAGGCGACGAGCGCGAAGCCGGCAATCATCCGGCCGTTGATAAGGTAGTTAAATTTTCCGCCGGGTGCGTGTTTGCCCTGGCAGGTCAGGATCTTGAAGTAGTAACCATGATAGGGCGCCTTTTCATCGTTCATCATCGAGGCGGGGCGCTGATAGCCTTCCACTCGCGCGGCTGCCACCAGCGGCCCCAGCGGACTCAGGGTTTCATCAGGCTTGGCGGGCCAGAAGAGGCCGTCGTGCGTGCCCGGAGTGCTATGCAGATAGCGGGCGTACGCGAGCACTCCGTCACCCATGCGGTCAACACCGGCGTATTCGCGCTGGGCATCCACATAAGCGCGACAAACCGCGATCGCACCCAGTTCATCCTGGCCGATGCGGCGGTTGAGAATTTCGGCCCGTCCGGCGGCGGTATCGAAAGACCAGGTACCGCCCTGTTTTACCACCGGGATGGGGAACGGCCAGGCGTCAGCGCCGATGGCCAGGGTCAAGCTTGCATCGGAATTGGTGACCCATTGGGTCTTTTCCGTCAGGCGCTGCACGAACCGCTGGAACTCCAGGGTGGCTTGGACGACGTCGGGCGAAACCAATTGGTGTCCTTCCGGTCCAAAAATGGCGTGCAGTGCGTTGGTATCATGGTTGGTAGCCGCCATCAGCAACGCGCTACGCGCTGCGTCGGGCGAAAGGAAAGCCTGCTCGCCGGCCGCCGCCGCGCGTTGGGACCCGGCGAGTAGAGAAGTGCAGCCAAGCAGTAATGCGAACGGGATATGGAAATTTGTTTTCATCGGGGGATAAAGGGGGAATGAATTACGTGGACCATTAATGCCTTGGCGGGGAACCGGAGCCATGCGAGCCGCCTCCACCAGAAACTGGGGCCGGATGGGAAGCCGGGGTGGAGTGGACGGGTTCCGATTGGTTGGCGCTCCGCAAACTCTCCTGACCGCGGTCACTGAAAGTTCTCGCCGCCTGCGCGCTATCACTGCCAATAAACGCACCGTTCGACGGCGCACGAACCACCGCAGCCGGAGCGGGGTGGTCCGGAGCGTGGAATGCACCTGGACTCTGAACGGCGACCGGGCGGGGCGCTTGGGCCGGTCTGGGAGAGGCGGCGGGACGCGGAACAGCGGACGGCTTGGACAGGTTGACCAAGGTCACATTATTATGCGCCGGTTGGGCACGAACCGGGCGATCCCAGCCCCGGTCACCACGATTGATCGCGCTCGAAGCACGATGATCTTCCGTACGCCATACGGTTCCCTGACGGGCCATCCAGGCGGTGCGCTGGTCAGGACGCTCATGCCACCAATTTGCCGGGCGCCCGTGGTCACGGCCCCAGAAATATAATTGATGCTGGTGCCAGTCAAAGTCGCAATTCAGCCACCCCCCAAGGCTGAAACCCGGGCCAAAACCCGGGCCAAATCCGCCCAGAGAATAGACGCTGCCGGGTTCATAAACGGGGACATAAACCGTGTCGGGTTCGGCCGGTAGAATCTCGATATAGCCGTTGTCATCCACCACCTGCTGTTGCGGCGTGGATACGAGGTTGCCAAAGTTGCGTGCGGAAATGCGCAGGCGTTGAATGGAATCCATCACCTCCTGCTGCTGGTTGAGGAAGGCCTGTCCCAGTTCCGTGGTCCAGTCCAGATTGTCATCCAGATATTGGAGGACAGAAGGATAGTGGGCAATGGCTTGGACGCTGGCGTCCCAGGGTTGTTGGTCAATCTGGCCGGGATCGCCGCCGGCGTTCACATAGCGGTCGGCCAGCACGATCTGCGTGGGCAACGTGGCCGCTGGCAGGAGTTGCGCCAGGAGCGGGTCAGGATAAAGTGCAATCGGCCCGAGCAACTGGTCGAGTTGCTGGTCGGACAATGGCTGGTAATCGGGCATCGGCGGCGGGGCCGACGGTTGAGCGGAGACGGGGAAGGCGGCCGGACCACAGAACAAAACCACCGCACTCATGAACGCAAGCATCAGAGGTTTATTTTTCATAGTTATAACGAGTTTCGCACCTGTCATTCGCACCAATCATGCCAAGGGAGAAAAAGCGGTGATTTCTTGAGCCTCAGCACTTTGGCACAATGGTGGTCGATTGGCAACCCAGTTGCAGACAAGCAACTTTGCGGGGGTGTAAAGTTGCTTGGCACCTTGCGGAAATAAGAACGAGGCAAGTGAGGACTTAGAATGCTGCCGTTGACGCCGATGGCAGTCGACGCATCGGGGTGGACGGCCAAGTCTTCCGACTGGTCCCCCTTCGAGCGGTGGCAGCGGCGACCATCCGGTCTTTAGGAGAGCGTTTCCAGCGATATCGAACATCCGCAGTAAATGAAATCCGAACCATCGATCAATCCCGAAAATTGATGAACTGGACCGCCACGGGGAATTCCCTCGCCCGCACGGCGGCGATGACGGTTTGCAATTCGTCGCGGCTTTTGCCGTTTACGCGAACTTCATCGCCCTGAATCTGCGTGGTCACCTTGAACTTGCTGTCGCGAATGAAGCCGGCGATCTGCTTGGCCACGGTGCCCTCGATGCCCTGCTTGATCTTGATGATCTGGCGGGCATGGCCGAGGGGCGAAACGTCCGGCTCGCATTGTTCCACATTCTTGAGGCTGATGCCGCGCCTGGCGAGTTTGCCGATGACCATTTCGTTCAGTGTACTTACCTTGAAGGCGTCCTCGGCCGAGAGTTTGATCTCCGTTTTTTCCAGAATGATCTCGGCGTTGCTGCCTTTGAAGTCGAAGCGGTTGGCCAGCTCCTTTTTTGCCTGATTGACGGCGTTTTCGATTTCCATCGAGTTGACCTGCGAAACAATATCGAATGTAGGCATGGCGGCAGCATAGGAAAAACGGCGGGAAAGAAAAGCGGTTTCGCGCCAGGACGGCGCCAGCATTCCGGGCGGCTGCCGCCCCTGCCAGGCACGGAGTTTGAAGTTCGAGCCATTTGATCAAGGAAGCGGATGGGCCCTTATCAAGGAAGTGCGCGCTGCCAACGGCGAAATTCACCGCCGCAAGGGTGTCCATCACCGAATTCGGATATTTGAATTCAAGATAACGCCATCCCCAAAGATATAAGTGGACAGTAACTACCAGCCATGATATAACTTTTATACGTTCGATGAAATCCCGCATGAACATATCAGCCGCGATTTGGCCGAAGCTGTCGGTTGCGAAAGCGACCCGTCACAGCTGGTTGAACCAAGCGCGTGTGTCTGGTCTTAAGTTATCCGGGTCTTATCGCGGACATGAGAACCCCGAAATCAACCCGGATAGTCTGGAGGCAAGCAGGTAAAGAATCGAATTAGGATTTTTCCACCCTGCTTACCCCGTGTGAGCAGGGTTTTTTGTTTTCCTGAAAGCTGATACTGAAGGTAACTGGCAGCAACGAAAGGTGAACCGACTTTGAAAATAAGCAGCCCGACATCTTGAAGATGTCTGATCGCACCAGGTTAAAGATGGCGCCGAGGATGCAACACGCCCCGCCGGTGGGGTGTGCCCACAGGTCGCTGAAAAGCGCGCCGCGATGGTTTAGAACGCTTTTACAAATTAAGGGCTTCGGAGGAGGTGTGCCCCTAAACACCGAAACAGCCGCCGTGAATCCGCGGGTTGGGATCTGAACCGATCACCAAGAGGTGTTTGTTCTTTATTAAAACGGCACGGGCCGGAGGGTCCTTGCGGACGGCAATGGCCGCCGCGGCATCCGGCCCAATATAATTTCCATTCTCCAGCCGCTTGGTGAATACCCTGATAAAAAGGCTCCAAAGCTGATTAATCAACCGGGCAACCAAGATTCCGGCCAGCAAACCCAGGGTAATTCCGATGACCCAGTACCAGGGTATTGAATCCACACCTGATTAGTCGGGATGCCATTCGGGCGCTTTGTTTGGCATGCAATATCCATGCACTCCCGGAATGTTACATCCAACAACTGATACCATAGGGGCCGCAAATACCTCCTGCTTTTAGCGGCAGACGGTCGGGGATCCGTTATCCGATTCCAAACCACCGGTCGCCGTCCGCACAAACCAACCAAAACCACCAATACCATGACCATTAACCTCCCACTCCCAAAATGGCTGGCGCGCAAATTCGCCAGAGCACGACCACGCCCACGGGCGGCCCTCCGCCCGCAATTGAAGCAGCGGCAGATTCTGCCAACGCTGCCCAAGAAGCGGCGACGCTTCGTCCGCTTCCAAGACGACGACAGCCCGCCGGGTCACCGCATCCAGTGGCGGCGGTAAGGATGCCACGGTCCATCAACATTCAAAACGAAAGGAAATTCCATGCCAGCCATGTTCCGCTACCGCAGCCAATGGCTATTTCGGAAGGGCCATAAATCAAAGCGAGTCCTGCGCATCAAACCGGTTACGAAACTGAATTTCGTTTTCCGGCCGGTTCGGTTCGGATTGAAACCACAAATCAAAAAGGCCGATCCTCACTTATAAAACGCGCGAACTGCCACCAGCGTAGCGCGTTTTCAACGCCACGGAGGCAATGGGGACCAAGGTTAATGCCGGCCAGCGAGCCGGCGACCTTGGTTGTCCCACCCCATTCAGACCTGCCTTACAGCAGATTTGTCTGGCTTCCTTGGGCGGGTTTCAACCCCAATTTTTGGTAGCTCAGTTCCGTGGCCACGCGGCCTTGCGCCGTGCGGTTGAGGTAGCCTTCCATGATGAGATAGGGCTCGTAAACCTCTTCAATGGTGTCGGGTT
>Ga0302320_10029916_pt1 | contig 10400 bp, 12 predicted proteins | sample Bog_T0_3_FD_202130 | JGI IMG/M metagenome (GOLD analysis project Ga0302320, IMG submission 202130) | Peat permafrost microbial communities from Stordalen Mire near Abisko, Sweden - Bog_T0_3 | ecosystem: Environmental > Terrestrial > Soil > Wetlands > Peat | place: Sweden: Abisko, Stordalen Mire... | reverse complement strand
TCGCCTGGACGAAGACACCCGCAAGATCATCGAGCACGGCCGCCGCATCCGCGCCTGCCTCAAGCAACCGGAATCTTCCCCGGTGTCCGTGCCCGCGCAGCTCGCCGTCCTGCTAGCGTTGGCCGCAAACCTCTTCGACCAAGTGCCATTGGAGAAGATGACGGACGCCGGGCACGCCGTGCATCAAGCGGCGGCGAAGATCCCGGCAGAAGTGTGTGCGCGCCTTGAAACTGCCGACAAATTGAGCGATGAGGATCGCAAGGCGATGATTGAAATCGCGCGCCAGGCGCTCGCGCCTTTCCAACCCAAGCCGAAGGTCCAGTCCGAACCCGATAATAAAGCTGGCAAGAAACCCGAGCCACCAACGGCGCCCGGGAACAAGTCAGCACTCAAGCCGGACAAGTCCGCCTCGGCGGCCAAATCGGACACCGAGCGAAAGATTGAAACAAAGCCCGAACTCACGCCCGCCGACGGAGCCACGCCGAACGCCGCAACGAAGGCCCCCTCCGATTCCAAAGGAGAGCCAAAAGCTGAGCGCGGGACCCAGCCTAAAGCATCGGTGGAAGCCAAACCCGACTCCAACCCCAAGCCAGAGGCGAAGGAGAAGGGGTCGTAATGAGCGATACCACAGCGAGTCTGCGCCGAAAGATCAGCAGCGCCGGAGAACTCCAATCCGTCGTGCGCACGATGAAAGCCCTGGCCGCGTCGAGTATCGGCCAATACGAGAAATCGGTATCGGCTCTCGGCGACTACAATCGCACAATAGAGATGGGATTGGGCCTTTGTTTTCGGAAGAGCGGACTGGCCGCGCCGATCACCGCAGTAAAGGGGCGCACCGGCGAAGAGTCGGTCGGTGCGGTCATTTTCGGCTCCGATCAGGGGTTGGTCGGTCAGTTCAACGATGTTGTCGCCGATTTTGCGATCAAGACTCTCGCGGCCCTGCCTGGCAAACCGCGCGTCTGGGCCGTTGGCGAGCGCGTTCATGTGCGGCTGACAGACGCAGGCTTGTCACCCATGGGACTCTTCACGGTGCCGAATTCCGTCCAAGCCATCACGCCACTCGTCGGCCAGATTCAAATTGAAAGTGAGGCACACCGGGCCAAGGGCGACTATACGCAACTCTTTGTGTTCCATAACCGTCCGCAATCCGGCGCCCTCTACGAGCCAGTCAGCCAGCGGCTGTTGCCGCTCGATGCGCCCTGGGCTCAGGGTCTGGCCAAAATCCCATGGCCGACCAAAGCCTTGCCCGAAGTCGAGGGTGGCGGCTCGTCCACGTTGCGCGCACTCATCCGCGAATACCTATTCATCTCGCTATTTCGGGCGTGTGCCGAATCCCTCGCGAGCGAGAATGCCAGCCGCCTGGCGGCAATGCAGCGCGCCGACAAGAATATCGACGACTTGCTGGCAACACTCCACGGCACCTTCCACCGTTTGCGTCAGAGCGGCATCGACGAGGAACTGTTCGACGTGATCTCCGGCTTCGAGGCACTGTCGAAGGAAATTGCGCATCGGAGTTCCATGAGCCGGCAGTAGTATCCGTGCAAAGAGATGCATTTCTATCCGAAGAATGAACAAAGAGCCCAAGTGCGAGGTAATAGGTGATGTATCCGGAAATCTTATTCAGATACGACATTTGGGGCATGTGACCACCGCTGAGATGAGAGCGTGCATTGAAGAAGTTAAGATATTGCTTCCCAAAATGCGCGCCGGATTCACCTTGCTGACCGATCTCAGCGGCTTGGACTCAATGGAACTGGATTGCGTCATCGATCTTGGCAGGATGATGGATGCATGCAAGGTGAAGGGAATTGGCGCCGCGGTGAGGATCATCCCGGATCAATCAAAGGATATTGGGCTCAACATACTCGCCCAGGTACATTACAGAAGCGGCGTTCAGGTGATCACTTGCCCGAACGCTTCGGAAGCCGAGCGAACGCTGAAGCAATTGCGCAGATAGGGTCCCGTGCGCGGAAAGTCGTTTCGGCTTTCAACAAAGGCCCCTGCTTGGGTTCACCATCTCGCCAGAGCGAAGCAGAGTCTTATAGTTGTCAAAATCGTTCATATCGTCAAAATTTCAAGGTCCCCATTCAGAGTCAGACTCGCCGTGAGGCACGGGAGCCATCTTTGTTAGAAATTGTCGAACCCGAGCCGGCTTGTAGAAAAATTTTACAAAGTCTTTGGCCCGGTCTGAATTTCATCAACCGATGTGACCAGGAGATTTGTATGGGCTTTTCTCGAAAAGCCCAAGCAGCATGGCATTCTCATGGCCTATGCTATGCCTCACCCGATAAACATAGCCGACGGATGGATTATCCCGGAATCGAGGGTTGCAAGCTGCGCCTTTTGAGCGGCGGCCAATTCGCAGAGATAGCGATCGCTCACTTCCTTGTGATTGCGGATAGGGCTTCCTTTTAAAACTCCGGCAGGTGGAAGCCGATCGACAAACTCATAGCGGCTTCCCAAATCGTTGATGAATGTCGAAAGGAGCGATTCGGCATCTTCGAACGTTGCCCCGATAGTCTTGTCCGCCATGGAAACACGGATGAAGCTCAGTTCCGTGAAGGCACAGCCCAAGACCTGCGGACTCTGCTTCGCATACCAGGAGTTAGCTTTCCCATGAAGACTGTGGACGCTCCACAAGAGTCCGACCAGAGCATTCACATCTAACAGGAACCGCGGCTTCACAGGAGATCGGCATTCAGCTGAGCAATTTCCGCGGCGCTGACTTTTCGCCCTGTGGCTTTGATCGGCATCATCACCGAAAGGCCAGAAACGGGATGCTTTTTCAATTGATATCGCCGCATTTCGCGGACGGCCCTAAGAAAAATCCCTCCATCCCGAATCTCGACGTTCAAGCGCTCGCCTTTGGACAGTCTTAATTTGCGGCGAGCTTCCGCGGGAAGCACGAGTTGGCCTTTACTTGAAAGAGTCGTCTCCATGTCTTACCATGTCTTACTTTCTATCGGTTGTCAATTCTCCAGGACGTAGAAATGGGATACTCGGTGGGATGCAATCGGAGCTGTCCGGTCGCTTCGTCATCGTTTAGTTTCAAAAATCGATTGCCGTCGTGTCCGAAGACCGCGGTTCAATGACCTTAGCTAACCCCAAGCCGCCAAGAAGGCTATCCCGGACAGTTTCCCATGTTTCCACGGTCAAGGACTAGAGTTTGGCCTTCAGCTGCTCACACTCAATCGGTTTCGGCTCGGCAGCGCCGCTCAATAGAGTAGGAAGTTTGGCCGCCAGTGTGAGTCGGAATTCCTCCCTTCCCGGTTGAAAGTAATGCTTCATGACGACATGCGCTGTTCGATGGCCGGTAACCTTCTTAACGCGTTCGAGGGGACCTTCTGCCAACGTGCGCATGCAAGCCGACGCCAAAGGCCACGGGAGTCAGCAGCCCGAAACCTGACACTTACTAAAATAACGCAAATCGAACCATAGCTTGCCGGCCTACGGCGGGATGATTAGCCTCGGCCTAACCCCGATCATGAGCTACCCGTGAACGACCCAGCATTTTGGGACAGGCTGCAGTTCGCCTTCACCATCACCTACCACTATCTGTTTCCCCAACTCACGATGGGGCTAGCGCCGATGCTTGTGTACTGGAAGTGGCGGGCGCTGCGCACCGGAGACGAAACCTGCGCCCGGGCGGCGCGGTTTTGGGCCAAGATATTCGGCCTCACCTTCGCGGTCGGCGTCGTCACCGGGATTCCGATGGAGTTCCAGTTCGGCACCAACTGGGCCAGCTTCTCCCGCTATTCGGGCAATCTGATCGGACAGACCCTGGCAATGGAGGGTATGTTCGCATTTTTCATGGAGAGCGCCTTGGTCGGCGCTCTAGTCTGGGGTGAAAAACGGCTTGGTCCCCGCGGTCACTTCGCGGCAGCCGTCGGAGTGGCGCTGGGGAGCTGGCTCTCCGGGTATTTCATCCTGGTGACGAATGCGTTCATGCAGCACCCCACCGGCTATGCCGTGGCCGCCGACGGGCGGTTGCACCTGGCGAGCATGGCCGATTACCTGGGCAATCCGTGGGCCTTCGCCCTGTTCGCGCACAATCAAATGGCGGCCCTGGTGACGGGCGGGTTCGTGGTGGCTTCGGTCGGCGCGTGGTATGCCTTACGGGGCGAGCATCCCGGGCAATCCCGGCTCTTCCTGCGGACCGGGATCGCCGTCGGCCTCGCCGCCTCCGTCCTGGTCGCTTTCCCCACCGGTGATACCCAGGCGAAGATGGTTGCGAGCCATCAAGGCGCCGCCCTCGCCGCGATGGAAGGACGCTTCCACAGCGGCATCGATGCGGAAATCAACCTGATCGGCCAGCCCGATGTCCGGGAACAGCGACTGGATAATCCCATCCGCATCCCCGGCCTTCTCAGCTTCCTTGCCTTTGGCAACGTTCAAAGGGACGTGCGGGGGCTCGATGCCTTTCCCAAGGAGGAGTGGCCCACGAATATCGAGCTCCTTTACTACGCCTTTCACATCATGGCCGGCCTGGGCACAGTCTTCGTCCTGCTAATGGCCGCCGGAGCCGTGCAGCTCTGGCGCGGTCGCTTGGAACAGAGCCGCGTGTTGCTCTGGCTTATCTTAAGCGCCTTTCCATTTCCCTTCATTGCCAACACCGCGGGCTGGACGACGGCGGAGCTGGGCCGGCAGCCCTGGCTCGTCTATGGGCTGTTCCGCACCGAGCAGGGCGTCAGCGAGGTGGTCAATTCCGGCACCATCGTCTTTACCCTGATCGGCTTTACCGGGCTGTATTTTGTGGTGGGGCTCCTTTATTTCAGCCTGTTCTCCCGCGAATTGCGGCGGGGTCCCGTGGAGGATTATCATGATTGAAATCTCCTACGGCATTCTCGTGTTCATGCTGACGGCCTTTCTGGTCCTCGAGGGCTGGGATTTTGGCGCCGGCCTCATCCAGTTCCTTGTGGGGCGGAACGAAGCGGACCGGGGCGTCGTCATCAGCGCAATCGGCCCCTTGTGGATCTGGCATGAGGTCTGGCTGGTCGCTTTTGGCGGCATGGTTTTTGTCGCTTTTCCAGCTGTGCTGGCCTCTGCCTTCGCCGGATTCTACCTCGCGTTGTTTCTTCTCCTTTGGTGCCTGATCCTGCGCGGCGTGGCGATCGAGGCCCGCGGCCACCTGCACGACGCCCTCTGGCGCGAAGCCTGGGACTTTGTTTTTGCCAGTTCCAGCCTCCTGATCGCCGTCCTGATCGGCGTGGCCCTGGGCAATGTCATCCGCGGGGTGCCGCTCGATGCTGGCGGCAATTTCACACTCCCCTTTTTCACGAATTTCGGCGTGCGCGGCGCCATTGGCATCCTTGACTGGTACTCGGTCTCGATTGGAATCTTTGTCCTGGTGCTTTTCGCCGCCCACGGCGCCTCGTACCTGACCTGGAAAACGGAGGGCGTCGTCCATGATCGCAGCGCACGTCTGGCGCGCTGCCTCTGGCCCATCGTCCTTTTACTTCTCCTCGGCACGACGGTCGAAACTGCATCGGTACGGCCGGATCTTTTCACTGGCATGATCCATCGCCCGCTTGCCTGGCTCGCCTTGGTCGGAGTGACGGGAGGCGGTCTCGCGGCCTTAATTGGCCAGTGGCGGCGCAGCGAGCTGCCGGCCTTTGCCGGCTCCTGCGCTCTCATCACGAGCCTGATGATCGCAGGAGCGGTGGGAGTCTTTCCGGTCATGCTCCACTCCACCCTCGTCGAGGCGAACACCATGACGGCCTACAGCGACGCCACGGACGCCCACGGACTTCGGTTGATGCTGCTCTGGTGGCCGATTGCCCTGGTTCTGGCGGTGGGCTATTTTATTTTTATCTATCGCTACTATCGCGGCAAGGTGAGGGTTTCGGCGGATTCGCAGGGGTATTGAAGGCCTCAAACATTCGCTCAACGCATGAGCGCAAAGTCCTTGAAGGGACCCACCACACTACCAAGACCGGCACATTGATTTTCTTTAGGTCTTCAGTGAAATCCGTCTGGGAGAAGGCAACGATACCGTTATAATGCGCCATGGCGCCACCCAGAGCCCTCTAATCGCGCACACCCGATCCACATGGGCGAGGGGCGCGAATGGTCTCATATTGATAGCTCTCATAGCCGGCCACCATCACGGCGGGTGGTGAGCTCGCGCCAGTCAAGGCCGAGGTCGACGATAAGCAGGGAAGCCAGGGTGAAGGCGATGAGGCCGAGGGCGGCGAAGGTGTCGCCGAGGTGGCTCCAGTAGCGGGGCCAGAGGTTGAGCACGCGGCTGGAAACGAAGGTAAAGGTAACGGCATAGGAGCGCGCCATCCATTGGCGATGCTGGACGAACTGGCGGTTGCGCGCGGTGATGAGCGCGGCCGTGGTGCAGACGATCCAGGCAGCCGCCTGCATGGAGGTTCCGGGTAAGCCCGGACGGCCCGCCGCGAGGTCGACACCAGTTGCGGCACCGACAAAGACGGAGATGACGTAGATGCGGCCGAGAACGCGATGCAGTTGAAGATGATGCTGGCGTATCCGCGAGGAGAAATTGATCGGGCCGATGAGGAGAGCAAAAATTCCGGCGAGCGTGTGCGGGATGAGCAGATGGCGGTCGGAGATCACCTGCAGCCGGTAGGAATGGTACATGGGGTAGTCCGTGATCAGAAGCACTTCTGAAGTGATGAAGACGAAGAGCGTGGTGGAACCAAGGCCGATCCAGAGAATGGTCTTGAATCTGGAACGTGTGGAGGGTGGCGCAGGCAGTGTGGAAGTTGTCATGATTCGCCTCGCAGGGGGATAGACGTGATGAAGTGTGCCGCTAGGTGGAGAAGCGCGAAAGGCTTCATGTTGCTTAGACTCTTATTACGGCCGGAGAGACTCGCGTTTGAACGGCGGCATTGGAAGAACGACAACAGTTGAGTCTGTCTCGGAGGGTGCACCCCACTGAAAGCTCAATCCGAAACGCAGTGTTAAGATTGTCGGGCGTCGAATCAAAAATAGGCTCGATATCCGGAGCCAAGAAAGGGCGTCTGTTAGCTGGCGGGCGTAGCGAATCCGCCCATGCAAATCGTGGAAATCATCTGGCCGTTGGGCCGCAAAAGATTGAAGCGCGTGACCGGTTCGCCGATAGCTAAGTTGATCGAGTACCCCCAATGTATTGAGCATGCGGGTCGCATTAGGCCAAAGGCTCATACCAGCGCCCATTTCAGTGAAGACCGGCGCCCTCTCATGGAGGAAAAGCGAATCCCGGTTCGGTACCGGGCAAGCGCCGTCGCCATTCCGCCAATGCCGCCGCCAGCGATGATCGTGCTTCGATCCATGAAAGGCCAGTCAACCCGTCAAGGCGGCGTTACTCAAGTCCCGGAGGCTGGCAAATGACGAAAAAGCTCCCACCCGTCGGAATCGGGGCATCCGATGCTTGGCGACATGAGGACGCCACCGTTGTTCCGCTATTATGCAGGCCGCTGAAGTGCCCAGTGTATTTGTGGCTCGAAAGGCGCCCCGTAGTGACTAAGCTGCGCCTTGCTCGACTCAAAGATGACCATTCTGCGCTCCTCCGGCGCGCGCCTGCTCGCGGCGGCCATTCTAGCTCTCCCGTTGGCGACAAAAGCAAATGCCGCGCTCTTGGTGCTGGATCGCGCGGAATCGCACGTCGATATTGCGGTAAAGGCAACGGTCAATTCCTTCGTTGCCCGGCTGGAGGATTTCGACGTCGCCGTCACGCTCGATCCGGCAAGCGGTCGGGTCGAATCCACCGTGTTTCACGCAGATTTGGCCGCAGTGAAGACCGGTCGCGCGGATCGCGACCATAACATGAGCGTGTGGTTACAGACGAACACGTTCCCACAAGTCGTCTTCGAACTCAGAGCGGTGGATCGGGGTCCGAACGGAGCATTGACCGCCCGCGGCCGGATTCAATTGCATGGCCAAGAGCACGACCTGCGTTTCCCGGTAACCGTAACCGTCAGCCGCGGATTAACGACCATTGACGGCACGGCGACTTTGGATACCCGGGATTTTGGCCTGCCTATCATACGGTTTTGGGTACTTACGGTCGATCCCGTGGTGCACGTTCATTTTCACCTACGGGGGAGCCTGACTCGATAGGGCTGCTCTTCGCCGCAAACCAAAGGGGCACGCGCCCCCTCGGTACGCCGTGCCCTTTTCTGAAACGGAAAGCTGGAAACGAGCCGTTTAGTTGCTATCGCCGTCGTGATCCACGTCGCCGGTCGAAGGAGCAGACGGCTGGCTCTGCTCCTTGGCCTGAGTCGCCTGTGTGGCCTGTTTTTGCGCTTGGAGACGGGCGAGATACTCCTGGTAAATCGCCGCCGCATTGCTCGAAGATGAACCACCGACGCTATTGATTGAGGACATGATGGAGTTGGTTTACAGGCTGGAATATACCGGCGGTGAATCCACCAAAACCTGCGTACATCCCTTAATCGGACCGGCGGCCCGCTTACTTTAGCCTGACTTTCGCACGAAAGGGAGGATTTTCACTTTTTTTGGGGTAAGGGCGCAGGGCGGATTACGATAGGACAAGCACTTACTGCGGAGGACGGAGCGCAAAGGCCGTGTGGGACAACCTACCCCGTAGACGACGGGGCCGGGATCGTGCGATACTGGGGATGCGATGCACTTGAAGACGCACCGCGTAAAGCGGCACGGCAAAGAGCACGTTTACTATTCGCTGTGCGAGAGCGTGCGGGTGTCGCGCCGTCGGGTGGTGCAGCGGCAGGTGCTGCATTTGGGCGAGTTGCAGGGTTCGCAGGTCGCACAGTGGGAGCGCACGATCGCGGTGTTGACCGAGAGTGGCGAGGAGCGCCAGATGCAGCTGTGGGCCGGGCGGCCGGCACCGGCGCAATCGGATTGCGTGGAGGTGGTGCTTTCGAGTCTGAGCGTGCGGAGGCCGCGGCGATTCGGCGACTGCTGGGCGGTGACGAAGCTTTGGACGCTGCTGGACCTGGATGGTTTTTTCGCCGCCCGGCTCGACGATGAGCCCGGGGCCGTGTCCTGGGCGAAGGTGATCGAGCTGCTGGTGGTCAGCCGGCTGTGCGCCCCGGGTTCCGAGTTGTCGGTGCATCAGCGGTTTTACCCGCAAAGCGCCATCGGCTGGCTGCTGGACACGGACGCGGCGGTGGCGGAAAAAGATCGGCTCTATCGGGCGCTCGACCGGCTCCTGCCGCTCAAGGCCGAGTTGGAGCAGCACCTGGCCCGGCGCTGGCAGGATCTTTTCGGCGTCACCTGCGAGCTGTTGCTGTATGATCTGACGAGTTCCTATTTTGAGGGCGAAGCTGCCCAGGTCGAGCAAGCGAGCCGGGGATACTCCCGCGATCACCGACCCGACTGCGTCCAGGTGGTCCTCGCCCTGATCGTCACGCCCGAGGGGCTCCCCGTCGCCTACGAGGTATTCGACGGCAATCGCGTCGATGTCACGACCCTGCAGCCGATGATTGACCACGTGGAAGCCCGCCACGGCAAGATGGGGCGGGTCTGGGTTTTCGACCGCGGCATCGTCTCCGAGGCCAACCTGTCCGGGTTGCGCGCTCGCGGCGGACACTATCTGGTCGGCACTCCGCGCTCCGCTTTGGGTCCACGCGAAGCGCATTTGCTGGCGCAAGACTGGCAGGCCGTTTCGCCCGAGGTGGAAGTGAAGCTTTTGCCGGAAGACGGCGAGACCTACGTCCTCGCCCGCAGCCGTCCCCGTGCGGCCAAGGAACAAGCCATGCGCACTCGGATCGTCCGCGGCCTCATGCGTGATCTGATTCGGTTGCGCCGCTCCTGGCAGCGCGGCCGGGTCCATGCCGACCGGGTCTGGATGCGCCTGGGCCGCCTCGAGGAGCGCCATGGACGCGCCTGGCATTACGTCCAGGTCGACTTCGATGGCCAAAAACTCTCCTGGCGCTGGGACCGGGAGCGCCTGCGCAAGGCCTCCCTGCGCGATGGCGCCTATTTGCTTCGCACCAATCTCACCGCCACCGAGCCCACAGATCTATGGCGGCGCTACGTCCAGCTCTCCGAAGTAGAAGCGGCTTTCCGCGTTTTCAAGAGCGAACTGGGCGTGCGTCCCATCTGGCACTATACCCAGTCCCGGGTCGAAGCTCATATCCTCGTGGCCTTCCTCGGCTATGCCCTCTGGGCTTGCCTGCGCAACCAGCTCCGGCGGGCTGCCCCAGGCCTCATGCCCGCCGCCGTTTTCGATCAACTCGGCCGCCTGCAACTGGTTGAGGTCTGGTTCAACCTCCGCGACGGCCGCCAGCTCTGCCTCGAGCGCATCACCCAACCGGAACCCGCTCAGATCGCTCTCCTCGACGCCCTCGATTGGCGTCTGCCTGAACAGCCACCCCCTAAAATCTATCCCAAAGACGTCGGCATGTGTGGACAATAACCAGGCGGATAAATCGTATCTCGTTGATTACTCGTTCAGCGGTGCGAAAGTCGGG
>Ga0302320_10029914_pt1 | contig 10400 bp, 7 predicted proteins | sample Bog_T0_3_FD_202130 | JGI IMG/M metagenome (GOLD analysis project Ga0302320, IMG submission 202130) | Peat permafrost microbial communities from Stordalen Mire near Abisko, Sweden - Bog_T0_3 | ecosystem: Environmental > Terrestrial > Soil > Wetlands > Peat | place: Sweden: Abisko, Stordalen Mire... | reverse complement strand
CCTTACCCTTGACCCATTGTCCCGCAACCAGCGGGGTCTTGCATACGTTCTTCATCGGGCCGCCCTTCCAATCGACATGGCCGACCGTGGTCTGCAGGTCCGTGGCGACGATCGCGTCGCGCAGCGCCGTCTTGTCGGTCGGGTCTTTGGCGCGCTTGATGACGTCGACCGCGACTTCAAACAACGAATGCACGAAGCCGACCGCGCCGTTCCACTGCCGGCCGGTCGCCGCCTCGTAGTTCTTGGCGAGCTCCGCCGAGGTGACGCCGTTGAGTGACGACTTGTAGGGATTGGCCGGCGTCCACCACAGTTCCTGCGACAGGCCGGTGGCGATGTCGCCCATCGAGTCGACCACCGAAGGGAACGAATAGGCCTTGCCCATCGTCACCGCTTTCGGATGGAAGCCCTGTTGACGCGCCTGCTTCCAGAAATTGACGAAATCCGGCGGGATCGGCACGCCGCAGAGGATCTCGACGCCCTCCTTCTTGTAGGCGGAGATGACGGCGGAGAAGTCTTGCTGAAGCGGTTGGAAACGGCCGGGATCGAAGACCGTGAATCCCAACTTGGTCAGCGCTGGAGGGACGCCGAGCTTGGGATCGCCCCAGGCGTTGCCGTCGCCGTCGTTGGCAAGGAACAGGCCGATCTTCTTGTTGGTGTCGAGTTGCTTCCAGATGCTGGTGAAGGTCTCGATAATATCCTCGATGCCCCAGAAATAGTGGTAGGTCCACTGGAAGCCTTTGGTGGGATCGCCGCCACGGCCGAAGAACCAGGGCTGCCAGGGCGTCGTCGTCGAAATGCAGGGCACGCCGTTGAGCTCGCACTGGTCGCAGACGGGGTTGCTGTTCTCGGGCGTGGCGCCGACGACCATCAGGTCGATGTTGTTCTGCAGGATGAGCTCGCCGGCCACTTCCGCGGCGCGGTTGGGGTTCGACTGGCTGTCCTTGACGATGATCTCCACCGGCACTTTGCCGGCGGCGGTGGCGACGCCGTCCTTGAGCGTCTCGCGCACGACCTTCAGCACGTAATCGTCCGCCTCGCCCATCGGCGCCAACGGACCTGTCGTCGGCGTGACGAGGCCGATCTTGATCGGCCGCACGGCGGCGCGCGCGGCGACGTTGGGCGCTACCGTCGCCAGCGCCGAGACGCCGGCCAGTTGCATCGCGCGCCTGCGGGTGATCGAAAGGCGGTCGTCTCGGAAAAACTCAGCCATCTTTTCCTCCCTGTTTGTTTGACTTGTCCATTCGTCGCTCAGATCGTCAGTTGCAGTTCGCCGAGGTAAGTGGTGACGCCGGCCTTGGCGTCGGCCTGCGCGGCCCCGACATTCGCCTTGCGCACGTCGACGCGATAGAGCCCGACCCCGTGCTCGAGTCCGTCGAACTTGAAGTCGCCGAACGCGTCGGTGCGCGTCCTGGCGATCTCTCTGCCGTCGAGACTGAGCGAAACTTCGGCGTCCTCGACGCATTCGTTGCGCTTGCTGACGGTCGTGATCACGCTGCCGCCGACGAAATGCGAGGCGATGCGCGACAGGTTCTTGTAGTAGACGCGCGGTCCGGTCCCGAGTTCGGGCTTCAACACGTCGAGCCGTTCGGCGGTCGCGCGGGCCTGCATCTGCGCCGGTTCGGCATCGACGACTGTGAAGACGTCGGTTGGACAGGAATGCGCGCAACGCGGCTGCTTCCAACCTTGATCGAGAAGATGGGCGTCGAAGGTCCAATTCTGCGGAACGTCGGCTTCTTCGTTCCACACGATCGCGCCATAAGGACAGGCGGCGACGAGGTCCCTGCGGCCCTTGGCCTCTACCGGGTCGATGATGACGATCCCGTCGGCGCGCTTCTTCACCGCGCCGTTGCCGGCTTTGATACAGGGCGCATTGTCGCAATGGTTGCACATCGCCGGAAGATAGGTCACGTCGACCATGTGACCGGAGCCGCGGACATGGCGGGTGATATCGATCACGCTTCGTCCGTGGCGGGCGTGGCCGGCGCTGTAACCGGGGAAGGAATTGCCGACATATTCGTCCTTGGTGGCGAGAATGCAATTGTTGCAATTCTCGCAGAGGGCGACGTCGACGATCAGGTTCAGTTGCGTCATCGCTCAGTCCTCCCTCACGCCCGCAGCAACGAGTCAGTCGCGGGAACCCAGGGTTGGTATTCGACAAGGCAGGAGTTGGAGGCCATGCCGTCGGTGTTGCGTCCCTGCGGACGGTCCGGTGTCAGGATGTTGACGCAACCGCCGAAGTCGACGAGCCCGTAACGCGGATCGTGCTGGAAGTCGGCTTGCGCGCTCGATTCGTAGGTCTTGCAGACGCCGCGCATGACCAGCGGGCTCACGTCGGCGGCGCAGACCACCGAGCCTCGGTCGTTGAACACGCGGATGAGATCGTTGTGCTTGATCCCGCGCGTCGCGGCGTCCTGGTCGTTGATGCGCATGATCCAGTAGAAATAGCCGCCGATATTGACGCGATGATCCTTGATGTCGTTGATCGTCGAGTCTTTGCCGTCGCCGTAGGTGTGGAAACTGTAGCGCGAGTGGGTCGAGATCATCTGTAACGGATATTTGGCGACGAGTTCGGTGGTGCGCAGCCCCTCCCAGGACGGAATGTATCTGTTGAGCGGATTGCGGTCGGGGTCCGTGGAGTCGAAGCGCTTCAGCGAATTCGGGATGAATTCGAGTTTGCCCGATTGCGTCGACAGACCCTTGCCGAATTCGCCCGCCCATTGCGAGGGCATCGGGATCGGCTCGGGCGCGTCCTTATGACGTCCTTCGGCGAACCAGCCGTAGTTGCGGGGAACGCGGATCTTCTCGGGTTCGGCCGGCACGACATAATAGCCCTTCTTGACGAAGTCGGCGAACTTGACGCGCTTGGAGAGGTCGGAACCGTCGAAGATCCGCTTGACCCAGTCGAGCTCGCTGCAGCCTTCGCTGAACATCGCGCCGGTGCCCATCCGGTTGAGGATCTCGGTGAAGATCTTGTAGTCGGATTTCGACTCGCCCAGCGGCTCGATGCATTTGTGCTGGAAGATGACGGTGCGATAGTTGTTGTTGTGGGTGTTGTGGTGGATGTAACCGCCGGAATTGGCGACTTCGCTGATGTCGTAACGCTCGAAGGACGTGCAGGCGGGCAGGATGACGTCGGCGAAATTCGCGTCGCCCTCCATCCAGATGCACTGGCTGACCACCATGTCGAGCGAGTCGTGGCGGAACATGTCGATATAGCGGCCCGACTTGGCGATGGTGCCGAAGGTCGAGTTGCCGTAGCGATAGATCATATGGATCTTCGAATAACCGGGCGAGGGATATTCGTAGGCCTGGAACTGCGCCTCATTGGAGAAGCCGTCCCAGGGGAAGCCGCGGGCGTGACCGTCGATGATCGCTTCCGGCAAACGTTGGCGCGGCACCATCTGTGTGACCGGGTTCATGCTCAGCACATGCGGCATGCGGCAATAGGCGTGCGGCGCGGCGGCGGTGAAGTTGAGTTCGCCGGAGATGCCGCCCTCGGCGTAGCCGGGGAACCAGAAGTAGTTGTCGAGCGGCGAACCATATTGCAGATTGCCGAAGTTGACTCCGGGCTTGCCGAGCCCCTGCATCGCCATCATCATCACGCAATTGCGCGGCCATTGGGTGCCCGTCGCGTTGCGGCAGGCGCCGCCGAAGCCGAGGCCCGGGCCGCCCGGCGCAAAATAGGTCTTGCGCGTGCCCCATTTGCGCGCGAGCGCGCGCACCACGTGGGCGGGGACGCCGGTCTCCTCTTCCTGCCATTCCGGGGTCTTTGGCACGCCGTCGCCGACGCCCGTCACATAGTCGCGCCACTCGTTGAAGCCGGTGGTGCGGTTGGCGACATAGTCCTTGTCGTAGAGCCCTTCCTCGATCCAGACCTGCATGATCGCCAGCTGCATCGCCGGATCGGTTCCCGGCTTGATTGGAATCCAGCGTCCGCCAAACAATTGGGCAGTCGGATTGAGATTGGGGTCGATATGGACCATCTCGATGCCGAGTTGTTTGGCCCACATGCGACGCTTGGTGCCCTCGTAGCCCGAAGCGTAGCCGTTGGTGGTCTCTGGATCGGAGGACCAGAAGACGATGAGTTCGGCCTCTTTCAGGCAATCTTCGACAGTGCCGTAGAAGCCGGACACGCCGACGCGCATCGAATTGCCGTAGTGATGGGTAGCGCCCCAGTACCAGCCTTCCCAAGAATCGGGATTGTGGTGGACGCGGGTGAAGCCGAGCAGATTGCCGAAACGCAGCAGCGCGGACAGATAATAGCCGACGTTCCCCCATTGATGGTGCGAGCCGTGCCAGATCGCCAGCGCGCCGGGGCCGTAGACCTGGCGTTGGCGCTTGACCTCGTTGGCGACCAGATCGAGCGCTTCGTCCCAGGAGATGCGCACATAGCCGGACTTGCCGCGATTCTGCGGATTGCGCGCGCCGTTGGGGTCGAAGTCGACGCGCTTCATCGGATGGAGAATGCGTTTGTCGGAATAGACCATCGACTTGAGGGTCTGGGTGTGCGGATTGAAGCTGATGCGACGATCCGGCGCAAAGCTCTTGCCGCGCGCCTTGATCGTCCATGCCGGGGCGTCCGTATCGTCGAGGTCGATCGGCGTGATGCGCACGATCTTGTCGTCCTTGACATAGATGAACATCGGGCCGCCGTTGCTGTTCGACGTGTAGCGCGTCGTGCCGTCGGGCATTTTCTTGCCCATTTCGAGCTTCGCGGTGGCGGTGAGGTTCATCAGTTGCGCGAACCAGACGGCGAGCGCGTCGTCGCCGATCAGCAGCACGCGAAAATTCTTCATCGCGTGGATGATTTCGGATTGTTTGGCGTTGGGGTTGAGGAATTCCAGCGCCGTCTCGACATCGAGAATGTCGACGATGACATCCGGTTTGGGATGCAGCGCGGCCTTGCTGTTAACCCCGCTGGCCGAGATCTCGTAGTAGCGGGCGATCGAACCGTCGCGCAGCTTGACCTGCACGACCACGCGTTTGTCGCCGACGTGCCTGCGCACCAACTCATATTTCTTGATCGAGCTTCGCAGCACTTGCGAAACCATGAACAATACGAACTTAAGCTTCAGGACGTCCATCCGAGCGCTCCCGCCGAACATATTTCGTTGTGGAACGATTTCTGCTTGGGCCGTCGCGTCAGACGACCCGCTGGCGTTGCGAGCCGAGGACCCCGGCCTCGAGTTCCATCAGGTCGCCGCGTTTCAAGAACAATGGCGGCTTCATGCCGAGGCCGACGCCTTCCGGAGTGCCGGTGACGATCACGTCGCCGGGCAGCAGCGTCTGGAACTGGCTCAGATGCGAAACGATCTGGGCGACGGTGAAAATCATGTCGCTGGTGTTGTTGTTCTGCCGCTGCACGCCGTTGACTTTGAGAGACAGCGGAATCGTCTGCGGGTTGGGGATTTCGTCCGCGGTAACCAGCCACGGTCCGAGCGGGCCAAACGTGTCAAAGCTCTTGCCCTTGACCCATTGTCCCGAGCGCTTGGCCTGCCAGTCGCGCTCGGAGACGTCGTTGGCGAGGCAATAGCCGGCGACGTGGGACAGAGCGCTTTCGACCGAGACGTGCTGCGCTTTGGTCCCGATGACGACCCCGAGTTCGATCTCCCAGTCCATCGCCGCCGAACCCTCCGGCCACACGACGTCGTCGTCCGGCCCCTGCAAGCAGGTGATTGCCTTGTTGAACACGACGGGGTCGTTCGGAAGCGTCATGCCGGCTTCTGCGGCGTGCTGACGGTAGTTGAGGCCGATGGCGATGAACTGCCGCACGCCGCCCACCGGCGCGCCGATGCGCGTCCCCTCGGCCAGCGCGGGCATCTTGTTCAGATCGATGGCGGCGAGCGCGGCAAGTTTGGCGGGAGACAGCCACTCGGGGGTGATGTCGGGAACCAGCAGCGAAAGGTCGCGCTTGACGCCCTGGGCATCTAAGGCGCCGGCGCGTTCGCTGCCGGCGGAACCGTGGCGGAAAAGCTTCATCGGGTTCCCCCCCCTGGGTTGGGCGTCCGGTTTTGGGACGCTCCATTGAACTATTTTTCTAGTAACATAAGATTTGAGACTAGGAAATATATTTTTTTCGCGATAGAAAAGTTTTGTGGTTGGCAGAAAAGTTGCGCGGTGGCGGTGGTTCGGCGATATGCGGCGAACGCCGGTCGGGAAGGCCGCGAGTCGCGCGCAAGCGCGGAGCGGCGGGGTCGCGAGTTGGAGAAGCACGATTTGGGCGCCGGCGCGCGCGAGAAGCGGATCAGCCATGAGCAACAAGACTCAATCGAATCGCGTTTTCGAGGCGCTCAGGGCCGATATTCTCGGCTGTCGGCTGATGCCGGGCAGCAAATTGCGCATCAATGACATCGCCGAAGGGTTGCAAGTGAGCCTGGGAGCCGTGCGCGAGGCGCTGTCGCGACTGGGCGCCGAGGGACTGGTGATCCCCGAATCGCAGAAGGGCTACCATGTCGCCCCGCTCTCCGTCGCCGAGTTCCGCGACCTCACCGAAGCGCGGGTCGAAATCGAGCGCATCGCGCTCGCCCGTTCGATCGCCAACGGCAATCTCGAATGGGAAACCAACGTCGTCGCCGCATGGCACCGACTGTCGCGCACCGCGCAGTTCGGCGACGATACGAAACTCTATCTGGATCAATGGTCGAAAGCGCATTCGGGGTATCATCAGGCGCTGGTCGCCGCCTGCGGATCGAACAAGATCTTGCAGATTCGCGCGCAACTCTACGAGCAGGCCGAGCGCTACCGCCGCTATTCCGGCGTCGTAGCCCGCGTCGAGCGCGACGTTGCGGGTGAGCATCGGCGCATCTTCGAGGTTGTCATCGCCCGTGACAGCGCGGCGGCGACCGAGGCTCTCTCTGAGCATTTGCGGCTGACCGCGGAAATCATCATGAACTCGCCCGCGCTGGGCGTCGACGAAGAACCCGAGTTGCGTCGCAGCGTCGGTTGATGGGCTGGAAAGTCGGCGGACGACGTCGAAACGGCCTGTGCTTGTCGCCGCGACCTCGTTCATGGAGATGCTCGACGCGACAATTCTGAAGGCGGCGCGACCTCGCGTCACCGAGACCATGGGCGCGTCGGCAGGCGATCTGGACGTCGGCGTTTCGATCCATTCGCTGGCGCTCCCACCCAAGGAACAGGTTGGACCCGCGGAGCGTTGACGGGCTGCGTCACGATCGGCTGTTTCAACATCGCCAAGGTCGAAATGACCGACGCTGATCAGCGGTATCCTGTTATATTTCGGGGTTCGGCAGATCTTTCAGGAACGCGATCAATTCATGAAGCGGGGGACTCGACAAGACGATCGCGGGCAGGTTGGCGAGTGAGGTTTCGTCCACGTTGAGTGTGGCTTTCATGCAGGCGGCGAGCACGCGCAGATCATTGACCGGCTGGTGCATCGGGATCATCGGCTTCTCCAACCCAGTCAACCCCCACGCAGCCATCATCGCCGTGCGCACGGAGGTTTCCACCGTGAAGACGACGTCGCCGGGCAATTCGACGAATTGTCCGATGAAAGCGAGATTGACGCAACCGTCGGGAATGACCTTGGGGCGATCGCTGATCTTTCGCGGCATGAACTGACTGGTGATGTAAGGCATCATCGAAGTCGACACGACGCCGAGGGATTCGTATATCGTGACGTTGCCGGGGGGCATATGCGCGTCGGTGACGAGAAACGATGTGAGCGCACTTGCCCTCAATCAGCTTCGAGGGGAGGACATTGATGCGGTCGTAGTTTCTCATACTCGCGTCTCCCAGTTTGACGGTCCGTTTCCGGCGCCTCAGCAGAAAGCTTCGGCAGCCTCGGAAAACCCCCACGCATAGCGTCGCGAGACAGGGGCGCTGCTTTTACCGGCGGATGCGGGCCAGGGAGGGGACATCGAGTCGAACGGCGAGACCGGGGCGCCGTCGACGAACGGCTCCGTACGTTATGTTCATGCGCCGTTCTTACATCGACATTGGAATGAGTAGATTCCGACTCTATCGGCGCCGAAGGCCGTCCGCTATCCGTAGAATTCGGGCCAGCGGATTATGCGCGAGACGCGGCTGTCGAGGAGAACGCTCATACCCAACTCGTCAATTCTTACCAAAGCGCCGACTGGAATTGAAGGGTTGGACGAGATTACCGGCGGCGGCTTGCCTGCCGGACGCCCGACCCTCGTTTGCGGCACCGCCGGATGCGGCAAGACGATGCTCGCGCTCGAATTTCTCGTCCGCGGGGCGACGCAGTACGACGAACCCGGCGTCTTCATGATGTTCGAGGAGAATGCGGCGGAACTTACCGCAAACGTCCGCTCTCTCGGGTTCGACCTGGAAAAGCTCGTGGCAGAAAAGAAAATCGCGCTCGACTATGTCTACATCGAACGCAGCGAGATCGAGGAAACCGGCGTCTACGATCTCGAAGGTCTGTTCATTCGTCTCGGGCACGCGATCAACTCGATTGGCGCCAAGCGCGTGGTGTTGGATACTGTCGAAGCCTTGTTCGCCGGCTTCTCCAATCACGCGGTGCTTCGCGCCGAACTCCGACGCCTGTTCCGCTGGCTCAAGGATCGCGGGGTAACGGCAATCATCACCGGAGAGAAAGGCGACGGCAATGCGATCACCCGCTTCGGCCTCGAAGAATACGTCGCCGACTGCGTGATCATTCTCGACCAACGCATCAACGAGCAAATATCCACTCGGCGGCTTCGCGTGCTGAAGTACCGGGGAACCGCCCATGGCATGAACGAATACCCGTTTCTCATCGGCGCCACGGGCTTCTCCGTCCTGCCCATTACTTCGCTGCAACTCGACCACCAGGTTTCGACCGAGCGCGTTCCCACCGGTATCGCGCGCCTCGACGAAATGCTGGGCGGGCAGGGCGTGTATCGAGGCAGCAGCGTGTTGATCTCGGGCTCTCCCGGCACGGGCAAGAGCAGCATTACCGCGAAATTCGCAGAAGCCGCGTGTCGACGCGGAGAGCGAGCCCTGTATTTCGCCTACGAAGAATCCTCGGCGCAAATCGTCCGCAACATGCGCTCGGTCGGCATCGATCTCGATCCCTGGATCAAGCAAGGCGCCCTCGAGATTCACTCGTCGCGCCCGACCCTCCAGGGGCTCGAACAGCATCTGGTGACTGTACACGACCTCGTTCGCGCTTTTCGTCCCGACGTCGTCGCAGTCGACCCCATTAGCGATCTCACGATGGCGCGTGACGAATCGGAGGTGAAGCCCACGCTGATGCGGCTCATCGACTTTCTCAAGAAGCAGGAAATCACGGCGATCTTCACCTGCCTGACCAGCGGCGGCGAGGCCGACTCGGCCCCGGAGGATTCGCAAATCGGCGTCTCTTCACTGATGGACACCTGGCTCATGCTGCGCAACATCGAGTTTACCGGCGAGCGCAACCGCACGATATTCGTGCGGAAATCACGCGGCATGGCGCATTCGAACCAGGTTCGCGAATTCGTTCTGAGCGACAACGGCATGGACTTGGTCGACGTCTATCTCGGCGGCGACCGCGTGTTGACCGGAAGCGCCCGGCTCACCCAGCAAGCGCTCGAAGACGCCGCCGCCGCTCTGCGCGGTCAGGATCATCAGCGCAAGCTGCGCCAACTGGCGGCCAAGCAGAAGGCGATAGAAGCGCAGATCGCGGCGCTGCAGGCCGAAGCCGAGGCCGAAACCGAGGAGGTTCATTTTGCAATTACCCAAGAGACGCTGCTGGAGAAGACCACCAAGATAAATACGGACGCAATGGCCCAACTTCGCGGCGGGCCCCAGGGCGCCAATGGTCACGCGGAAGAAGCCCCATGAACGGCAAAGCGACAGTCGACTTACCGGCGGCGATCCGCGCAACCCCCGCCTTCCAACTCCGCCTCTACGTCGCCGGTCGCACGACTAAGTCGCTCGCCACGTTGGACAACCTCCAGCGGATTTGCGAGACCTACCTCGCCGGAGACTATCGTATCGAGATCATCGATATCACCGTAAGCCCGCAACTCGCGATAGGAGACCAGATCCTCGCTGTTCCCACGCTCGTTCGTCGGCTCCCGGAACCCATCAAGAAGATCATCGGCGACCTCTCCAACGAGCGCTGTGTTCTCGTTGGGTTGGACGTCATTCAGGCGGGGGCCTGATCCCATGATGATCGGCCCGACGGAACTGAAAGCCCCAGGCGCAAATGCAGTCGATGCGACGGCCCATGAGATGAACAACTATGTATTGCGTCTGTATGTCACCGGTACGACGCCGAATTCGGTGCGAGCGATCTCGAACATTCGCGCCCTTTGCGAAACGCATCTCAACGGACGCTACGCTTTGGATGTTATTGATATTTCCCGGTATCCCGCTCTGACTGAGGAAGAGCAGATCATCGCGGCGCCGACTTTGATCAAGAGGGCGCCGCTGCCGTTTCGCAGATTCAT
>Ga0302320_10029912_pt1 | contig 10401 bp, 9 predicted proteins | sample Bog_T0_3_FD_202130 | JGI IMG/M metagenome (GOLD analysis project Ga0302320, IMG submission 202130) | Peat permafrost microbial communities from Stordalen Mire near Abisko, Sweden - Bog_T0_3 | ecosystem: Environmental > Terrestrial > Soil > Wetlands > Peat | place: Sweden: Abisko, Stordalen Mire... | reverse complement strand
AGGACCGGATGAGACAGCCTTGGTGATATAGGCGACGGTGGTGCGAGCGTGGTCGGCGGAAGGGACGTAATAGGAGCGCTAGAATGACCCCGGTGATCACTTGCGAAACGAAGATGAATAATAGCGCCGAGCCGAAGACGTAAGCAAAACGCGCACCGCCGGGGATTGGTTAGTCGAGGGTTTCGCGCAAGAAACTGTCTAAGCCGGTGCGCCGGTGGAACCAGCCGAAAATTCTTTTTCCCGTGCTTGGGCTGCTGGTCACTAACCGATGACCTCCTTGGTGGGCACGAGTTGGCGGAAGTACTGATAGCGCACCAGGAGGCGGCCATTAGCGATCTTCGATTCGAGCGTATCCATATTGCGCGGAGCGGGGCCGCCCGTGCGCGTGCCGTTTGCCTGGTAGGTGGCTGAGTGGCAGGGGCAGACGAACGACTTTTTGGGGTCTTGCCATTGCACCGAGCAGCCGAGGTGCGGGCAGACGGCGGAGAGCACAAGCAACTCACCGGTTCCAGTTTTGGTGATGTAAACAATCCTTTCAGACACGCTTTTGCGTCAGCCGTCGACCTGTTCCACCATGACCGTGCGGGTGAGAGGCGCGGTTAATGGAAAGAGGGTAAAGCGAATCAAAGGTACCGAGAGGACGGCGGTTACGGCGGCTCCGCATAAACCAATCAGCCAGCCGATGTATGAGCGGCGGGTCGGCTCTGAAGACAGAAGGGTTGAATGACGCAAATCAAAAGCTCCTTTTGGATGTTTAAGCGACGAGTTTTTCGAGTGCTTCGGGATTTTGAATCGTGAGCTTGGAAGACGCGAGCGATGCCCAGCCTTTTCTGCGAAAGTCAGCGAGGGTCCGGGTTACCGTCTCACGGGTCGTGCCGGCGGCCTGAGAAATTTCTTCGTGAGTGAGACCGGGCATGGGAGCGGTCCAGCTCAAGAGAAACTGCGCGACACGTTCGCTCGCTGAACGGCACGAGCCGAGCAGACTCACTTGGCGGCAGGCATTTTTGTAGTTTGAACAGGCCTGTTGAGCCACGCTGAGAGCGGCTTCGGGATTATGTTTGAGATAGGCAATAAACTCTTCTCGTTCGACGTAGGAAACCTCGGTATCTTCGAGCGCCTCAGCGGCCGCGATGCATGGCTCTCCCGACAGACTGGCAGCCAACCCCAACATTTCGCCGGGGCGCGCGATGCGGAGAATGACGACGCGGCCTTTGCTTGACGTCATGTAGAGTTTGACGGTTCCCCTTCGCACGATGAAGACGCCCTGCGGCTGTTCTCCCTGGCGAAACATAACCTCGCCGCCGGCGAAATGGCGGATGCGTTTTATTTTGTCTGGATCTGAAACATCTGTAAAGGATGAGTTTCGCGGCAGCGCCGGGAAAAAGGGTATTGACGCCGACGTTTGCAGGTCGCTAAGAGCGGGCATGGGTTTCTCCTTGTGGAACTGGAGCATGGGCAATTGAGATGCCACCCTTAACTGATTGAAAGGTTTGGACTAGGCTGGCCTAATGCAAGCGATGTTGCGTCATTCAACGCAGTTGCTGTGCGAGGCGGCGTGGGCTTACGCGGGCCGTCCCTGGAGTAAGACCGTAAACGCCTGGTTCTGGAGGCGTAGGTTGATTGGCAAAGCGCGTGCGATAGATTCAACGGAGCCCGGAGCAGAGATATGACAACGCGTACGATGCAAAACTTAATCTCGGCGATGAAGGCGGAAGCCTTCGAAAGTGCGGAATTCATGCGCTTCGCCGCCGCTGCCCGCCTTCACAACAATGACAGCATGGCGGCGCTGTTTGATGAAGCAGCCGATGTGGACCGCTGCCGGCATTTCGCGCGCGAAGCCGAGTTCGCCCATTTAGCGGGGAGCGAGGACGAAAACTTGACAGCGGCCGTTGAGGCAACGATCAGGCAGATGGCTAAGTACGACGAATTCATACGGCAGGCGCGGACAGACGGCGATGAAGCGGCGGTCGGATTACTTGAAAAAGTGCGCCATGAGAAGCTGACGCAACTGGTGGCATTTCGGGCGGCGCTGAAGGGCGGTGTGGATGAGAAGAACTCAGTTCCGCCGGCGCCGATCTGTCAGTTGGCGGATCAAAGGAACGAGTTGTACCGCTGAACTTCGATGAGAGGGTTAGGGTGCTTAACGGCGATGGCGGCAGCGTAATCCTCATCGTCAATTGAGAGGCTGCGCAGGGTCCAGGCGTTCACGTCTTTGATCTGCGGAGCTTCTGAAGTTAACAATCTGGGTGCGTCCGGGAAAAACGCTATTTCGATCGACTCAGGCGCGATGGACAGGCCACTTCCAATAGCCTTGAGCAGCGACTCTTTTAGAGTCCAGATCTGAAAGAAGGCCGATATCCGTTGCGCGTCCGCAAGCGAATTGAAGCGCTGGTATTCGCTGGGCGAAAGGATGCGTTGGGCTAGTTCACTTACGACGCACTCGCCGCTGAAATGTTCAACGTCGACGCCTAGTTCAAGACCGTTCGCAAAAGCGAGCAGGGCATAATCGCCCGAATGCGAGACGCTGAAGGTGATAGGTCCGGCAACAGCGGGCTTACCGAATTCGTTGACCGTAAACTCGACGCTCGCTGGCAAGAGATTCAGATAGCGGCCTAGCAGAGTTCGCAAGATGCCGCGCGCGATGACGAAACGTTGCTGATCGGCAGGCATGCGGAAGCGCATGGCGCGATCCCATTCGCTTGTCGACAGACGCGGACGCCAGTGCTGGATCTCGTGTTCAGAAACGCGAATAACCCAAACCTGCACACTTTCGCTACTGATGGGCATCCAATGAGGTATTCTGGCACGAACGCCCCTCTATGTCGCTTTTATTGGCCTATCTCAAGCCGCATATGCGCCTGGTTCTGTTGGCACTGATCCTGGCCGCCGTCAACCAAACATTTTCCCTGCTCGACCCTTATATCTTCCGCCTGATTATTGACGGTTACGCGACGAAGTTTCACCAATTTTCGATGCATGAGTTCGTGCTGGGGGTGAGCCGTTTATTAGGCCTGGCGGTTGGCGTGGCGTTCGTCTCCCGTGTGGCAAAAAACTTTCAAGACTATTACGTGAACGTGGTTACTCAGCAGACCGGCGCGGAGCTGTACGCAGCGGGCGTGGAACGGTCACTCTCGTTGCCGTACGCTCTATTTGAAGACCAGCGCAGCGGCGAGACGCTCGGCAAGCTGCAGAAGATGCGCAACGATGTAGAACGCTTTATCAATGCGTTTGTGAACATCCTTTTCACGGCAACGGTGGGAGTGATCTTTGTAACTATTTATGCGCTGCATGTGAGTTGGATTATTGCGCCGGCGTTTCTGTTGACGGTGCCGATTTTGGGGTATTTGAGTTCGGCATTGAGCCGCAAAATTAAACCAGTGCAAAAGACGATTGTGGCTGAGACCGCTGCGTTGGCAGGCTCAACGACCGAATCGCTGCGCAATATTGAGCTAGTCAAGACCCTGGGCTTGGCGAACCAGGAGATTGAGCGCCTGAACACCACCACCGGCAAGATTCTGAAACTGGAATTGAAGAAGGTCCGTTATATCCGCAGTCTGAGTTTCCTGCAGGGAACGTGCGTCAACCTGTTGCGTACCAGCATTCTGTTCCTGATGCTCTACTTGATTTTCAGCCAGCGCATTACGGTGGGACAGTTCTTTTCCTTGTTTATTTATTCGTTCTTTATTTTTGGACCGCTGCAGGAGTTGGGTAATATCATCAACGTCTACCGGGAGACCGAAGCTTCGCTGAATACGCTCAAGGACATGCTGAATATTCCGCCGGAGGCGAAGCCGTTGCATGCCACGCCGCTGGGAAGCTTGCAATCGCTCGAGTTCGACGGAGTGAGTTTTCAACACAATTCGGCTACCCGGCCCGCGGTTTGCAACGTAGACTTCGAATTGAATAGCGGAGATACGATTGCGTTTGTGGGCCCGTCTGGCGCGGGAAAGACGACGCTGGTGAAGTTACTGGTGGGATTGTATGCACCGAAAGAAGGATCGGTCCGCTACAACGGAATTGACGCGGCGGAGATCGATCCGGATGAGCTGCGCGCGCAGATCGGTTTTGTAACGCAGGATACCCAGCTTTTTTCGGGAACGATTCGCGAGAATTTACTTTTCGTGAGGCCGGGCGCAAGCGATGCAGAGTGTTTGGATGTCCTGCATCGGGCAGCGGCGGATGCCTTGCTGGCGCGCGCGTATAAGGGCCTTGATACGGTGATTGGCGAGGGCGGCGTCAAAGTGTCGGGAGGCGAAAAGCAGCGTTTGTCGATTGCGCGGGCACTGCTGCGGAGGCCGAGGCTGCTGGTGTTTGACGAAGCTACGTCGTCTTTAGATTCGATTACGGAAGAAGAGATTACCCGCACGATTCGCGATGTCGGCGAACGGGCGGACGTAATCACCATTTTGATCGCGCATCGGTTGTCGACCGTGATGCACGCGGGGCGGATTTATGTGCTCGAGCGGGGAAAGATCGTCGAACAAGGAAGCCACGCGGAGCTCGTGGACAAGATGGGGCTGTATTATGCGCTGTGGCGCCAGCAAATTGGCGAAGGAGTGGCGCAGGAGATCAGCGCGAAGAGCTAACGGGCATAGTTGACCAAATCCGGTCATATGACGAACGGTGGCCAGCTTCCACCGTCACGCGGACGCGCCGGGGGCCTTGAAACCAAGCCGGCCGAAGTGGGTGGCCGATTGCTGATAGTGTAGATCGAAGATAAACCAATGGACCCTCTGACCCTGGCAATTCTATTCCTCATTTTTCTTGTAATCATCTGGATCATACGCTGCTTAAACATCATGCGCGAATACGAGCGCGCTGTCGTATTCCGTCTGGGACGCGTGCTGAAGAAAGCGAAAGGCCCCGGAATCGTCTTGATCCTATGGCCTATCGACAAAATCATTCGGGTCTCGTTGCGTGTAGTGACTTGGGAGATTCCTCCGCAAGATGTGATTACCCGCGACAACGTCTCATTGAAGGTTAATGCCGTCGTGTACTTCCGCGTGGTGGATGCCATCAAGGCGATTGTGGAAGTGGAAAGTTTCCGCTTTGCCGTGGAGCAAGCGGCGCAAACTGGGCTGCGTTCGGTACTTGGTGAAGTGGAACTCGATGAGCTACTTTCGCAGCGCGACGCGCTGAACCAGAAACTCCAGTTGATTTTAGACGATCACACCGAACCTTGGGGAATCAAAGTTTCCAACGTTCAAGTGAAGCAGGTTGATTTGCCGCAGGAGATGCAGCGCGCGATTGCAGCGCAAGCGGAAGCCGAACGGGAGCGCCGCGCTAAGATCATCGCCGCCGAAGGAGAATTTCAAGCCTCCGCCAAATTAGCCGAAGCCGCGGCCGTTCTCAATCGCGAGCCGGCCGCCATCACTCTGCGCTACCTGCAAACGCTTATTGAGATCGGCGTCGAGAAAAATACCACTATCGTCTTCCCGCTGCCGATAGACCTGTTAGGCGGCCTGGGCCTGAAGCGAAAAGACTGATTTCAAGTTTTCCTTTGCCCGCGAAGCGCCGCACCAAACCCTGTCAGCAAGCCGACTGCGGCGGCCATCCCGGCGCGCGCGTTCTCGCTGGTCGCCGATTTCAAGATCGCCCATAGGGATGGCGGCTTCCCGGCGGCGGGCGTCAGCAAGGCATGCATGCGATCTGCATCCAGCGTACCCAGCAGATTGCTGAACATCAGCCCTATGCGCAATGCCGTCACCGCTTCCTTCGAACTCGCCGCATCAACTACGCGATCTACCACCGTGTCGCCTGCGCACAGCAAGCCATTGGCAACGTCCAGTAATCCTTTATCGTGCAGCCTTTGCAAAAGCTCGTAGCCGGCCAACAGTGCTTCCGCATGCGCCTCGGGAGCTTGTTCCAACTTCCGTATCAGATCTTCGCGCGAGTTCTTGGGTGTGAACTGCCGGAATTCTACTGGCATCGCCATGGCTATCTCCTCTACTTTGCGTTCTGAATCTGCACCAGGCTCTCCGTCCCCGGCATCCGGTAATCACTGCGCTTCCATTTGCGTTCCACCTCGACTCCGGTCTGCGGTGTAGGGCGCCCATTGGTGCGGAAATTCAGAATACGCAGCGGATTGTCCCCTTTCTCCGCGAGAACCTCCAACCGCACCGCCGTCTCCTTGTACGCCGGAGTGTTGGTCGCTGTGTCAGTTACTGAACCAGTGAGTACATTGATGGGACCCTCCTCGGAAGTCAAGGGGAGGTAAACCTGTTTTCCAAAAACCCGGTCAGTCACCAATGCCTTAATCTTGAGTGCTCCATGGTGGCTCGTCAAGCGCACCCACTGGCCCGACGCGATTTTCCGCTCCTTTGCGACCTCAGTTGAGATCTCCACATAGCGCTCCGGATTCTCCGCGTGGATCCCGGCCACGCGGTGAGTCATATTGCCTTCATGAAAATGCTCGAGCACACGGCCATTGTTGAGCTGTAAATCGAACTCTTTGTCGGGCTGGTCAGTGGGCTCGCGGAACTGCAATGGGTAAAGCCGCGCCTTCTTATCGGGAAAATGAAAACCATTCAGATAAAGAATCGGTTCATCGGTGCCATCCTCGTGTACCGGCCACTGCAATGTCTTGTAACCCTCCAACCTGTCATAGCGTGCCCCGGCGTAGAGCGGAGTGAGTGGCGCCAACTCTGCCATGATCTCGCTCGGATGCTGGTAATTCCACGCCGCGCCCAAACGCTGGGCGATCCATTGCGTGATTTTCCAGTCCGCTTTGCTATCTCCCAACTCAGGCATGGCTTGATAGAGCCGCTGGATGCGTCGTTCCGTGCTGGTGAATGTCCCGTCCTTCTCAAGGGCCGGAGCGGCAGGCAAAACCACATCCGCATACCGGCAAGTCTCGGTAAAGAAGATATCTTGCACGACAAACAACTCGAGTCTCTCAAAGCCGCCTGCCACATGGTTGGCATTGGCATCGGCGGAAATCATGTCCTCGCCGGCCAGATACATGGCGCGCAGCTTGCCGTCGTAAATCGCGTCAATCATCTGGTGGTTATCCAAGCCACGCTCACGCGGCAGCGCAACACCCCACGCTTTCTCGAACTTTTGGCGAATCTCCGCGTCAGTCACCGCCTGGTAACCCGGGAAATTATTGGGCATCGCCCCCATATCGCTCGCACCTTGCACATTGTTGTGGCCGCGCAGGGGATAGGCCCCAACGCCAGGCCGCATGTAATTGCCGGTGATCAATAGCAGATTAGAGATGGCTGTCGATGAGTCGGAACCCATGATGTGCTGAGTGATGCCCATCGCCCACAAGATGCACATGCTCTCCGCCTTGCCAATCTCCTCAGCTACCTGCTTGAGCGTCTCGATCGGCACACCGCAAGTTTCGGCGGCATATTCCATCGTGAACGGTTCGAGACTCTTGCGGTATTCGTCTAAACCGTTCACCCAAGTGTCGAGAAATGCCTTCCTGGCGTAACCGTTGTCCAGCATATAGCGGCTCATGGCCGAGAGCCAAACCAGATCCGTGCCCGGCTTCGGACGGAAGAAAATATCGGCGCGGCGCGCCATCTCGTGCTCGCGCAGATCGGCCACTATAAGTTTCTGGCCATGCAACTTGTGCGCGCGCTTCACTCGCGTGGCCAGCACCGGATGACTCTCCGCTGTATTGCTCCCCACTGTCAGAACCAGCGAAGCCTTGCCGATATCTTCAATGGACCCCGAATCACCGCCGTATCCTACCGTGCGAAACAGCCCTTGCGTCGCCGGCGATTGGCAGTAGCGCGAACAGTTATCCACATTGTTCGTGCCGATCACCGCCCGCGCCAACTTCTGCATCACATAGCCGTCTTCATTGGTCGCTTTGGAGGAAACCACTACGCCAATCGCGTCGGGCCCATGGTCTTTCTTGATCTGGCTCAACTTGCCGCACACCAGATCCAGCGCCTCTTCCCAGCTAGCTTCACGAAACGTTGCGCCATCGCGTATCAATGGCTTCTGCAGACGGTCTTTGTGGTTCACATAATCCAAACCGAACTTGCCCTTCACGCAAGTCGAAATTTGATTAGCCGCGCCGTGCTGCGGTTCAATCTTTAATATCTTCCTGCCCTTCGTCCAGACATCGTAACTACAGCCAACGCCGCAATAAGTACAGACGGTCTTGGTCTGCTTGATGCGCTCATGGCGCATTTCCGCTTCCGTCTGCGACACCTGCATGATCGGGCCATAACCGATTTCCGGCTCAATCTCTTTCACCACGTCGATCATTTTGTCCAGTGCTTTTGCCGGCAGCCCTGTCATAAACCCGGCCTCTCCCAGCATTGACTTTTCCATCAACGCATTGCACGGGCAAACCGTGATACAGTGCCCGCAAGACACGCAACTCGAGCCGCCTATCTCCTTGCCGCCATCCCACAAAACGCGCGGATGCTCCAACTCCCAACCAATCGAGAGAGTTTCATTCACCTGCACCGTCTGGCAGGCTTGCACGCAGCGTCCGCAAAGTATGCACTGGCTCGGATCGTACCTATAAAATGGATTCGAGTTATCGACCGGGTAGGGCTTCGGTTTGAAAGGATGCTTCTGGTGCTGTACGTCCAAGGCGACAGCGGTATTGTGGACCGTGCAGTTATCGTTATTGTTGTCGCAAACCGTGCAATAAAGCATGTGATTGCCGAGGATCACATCGAAGGCATCCGCGCGCGCTGTCTTTGCGCGGGCCGAGTCAGTCGCCACTCGCATCCCCCGAGCTACCTCGACGCCGCATGCCCGCTGCAGCTTGCCGTCCACTTCAACCAGACACGTGTCGCAGGTCTGAATGGGCCCCATCAGTGCCGAGTGATAACAGACGTGCGGAATCTCTTTCTCTCTAAGAATTGCTTCGAGCAAGAGTTCGCCTGAAGGTGCGCTTACAGATTTTCCGTCAATCGATAGCTCAATCCTCAAGTGTCCGTTCGCTGAAACTGTGTCCATACCTGACCTATATTCACACAATTTTTTAAGCTATTTTCCGGTATTCGCTAGCGGCTTGATAAACCGCACAATCCCCCGCGAATCGTGAATCCAGTTGCGTGCGATCAACTCCACTTTCATATCGGTACTAGCCGATATTTCCACTCGCCCTGCCACCCGTTCCTCGGGAGTGAGCATAACGGGAGTGTTGTCATCCACCCTCACGGCCGCATACACCGCGCTCCGCGTTTGATCCGCCGGCCAACTCACGATCACCGTGTCCCCCCTGCCTTTCACCGTCAGTGGAATGACGGGAGAAGGAACTTGTAGGTAAGCGATGTAGCCCACCAGGCACCCTAACAGCGCCGCCAGCGGCAGAACCATCACAAATCGCGCCGCCGTGCTGGCCGGTTTCTTTTTGTTCAATAGCTCAATCTGCCGGTATGGGTCGGGCGCTAGCGGGACCGCTTCCTCATCGAGCGGCGTTTGCCGCAACGCAAGCATCCTTTCGGGCGAAGGCACACGTGCCGCGCGCACCGGTTCCAATTCACCGCCCACCGGCGCTGGCGTCTCCACCGAGGCCGGTGGTGGTCCCGGCTTGACGGAGGGTGGCACAGCTACCTCCGCAACCTTTTCGGGCGCATCTACCTTGGGCGTCACTTGATCCAGACTGAGACGCCGCTGCCGCCGCGCGGCCCGATTTTCGGCCGGTGCCTCGGAGGCAGGGGTAGCAATAGGTGGCGGAATGACAACGGGAGTTGCAGTGGGCTCCGGCGCACTCACTGGCGTCGCTACCTTGGCCGCCGGAGCCGCCGGCTCCTTTGCTATCGCCTCCTCGGCGGGCGTACTCGCGGGCACGTCCTCCGCTAACTTGTCACTTTCCTGGCTTTCCGCTTCCAGAGCGCGCCGGGCCGCGGCGGCACTGACCGCCGGCGCTGGAATGGATGCAATCGGACCGTTTGTCGTTTTTACATTTCGTCCGGGCAGCGGCAGAATGACCGCATTTTGCGCGGCGTCTCGCGGCAGGCTGCCATCCTTGGCGCGCACCAGAAATCCAAAACGCGTTGGTTGGAACCGCTCCGGTTTCACCAGCACCGTCAGCATGCCTGGCCGCGAAAAATAGCGCTCGCATAACTGAAATTCGCGCTCGGTCAATACCAGCGGACTGCGAGTATGCGCCAGAAACCACCCCACCGGGTCTAGACCGGCCAGTTCCAGATCCGTCGCCGAGCCCGCCAACTGGCCGCTCAACCCTTCCAGGTCGCGCGCCGACAACAGAAACGATGGCCCCTCCGCGTGCTCGCATTGTATCGGCCGAAAGGCCTCGATCCGTGTGCCCTTCTCATCAATCTTGCCGAACAGCAAACCGCCTTCTTCAATGCCGCCATGCGGAATTTTGCGATACCCTTCATTCACCGTGAAATCGATTTCGTGAAACACCGGCAAGGAATAAAGAACCGTGGCAGGAGCGTTGGGGATCTCCCAAAACGC
>Ga0302320_10029911_pt1 | contig 10401 bp, 13 predicted proteins | sample Bog_T0_3_FD_202130 | JGI IMG/M metagenome (GOLD analysis project Ga0302320, IMG submission 202130) | Peat permafrost microbial communities from Stordalen Mire near Abisko, Sweden - Bog_T0_3 | ecosystem: Environmental > Terrestrial > Soil > Wetlands > Peat | place: Sweden: Abisko, Stordalen Mire... | reverse complement strand
TGACTGTCCAGTATCGCGGCCGTGGGCCGGCTGCGCTTGCCGTGAGTTTTCCGCACGAGGACGCGCAAGGCGTCGTTGAGCGAGGCCCACTGATGGTTGTTCAACTTCGTGATCTGGTCAATCTCTCGTGAGTAAGGAAAATAGGATGCTAGAAAAGTGTGGTCAGCGTTTAGGCGTAGATACTGCGTGGAAGTGATAGAACTTGAAACAGGAAACCCGCATCGCCAGCGCACCACCATCTTTATGTCCTAGCCAGCGCGACACTGTAGGAATATCAACACCGGATTCGATACAAAGTGTCGCAAAAAGATGTCGCAAGTCGTGATGCGTGATTCGGGTCATGCCAATGACCTTGGCCGCCCTGTCCATCGCTTTCTGGCATTCCCGCACACGCATCACCGGCTGGCTCGTCGCTTCATCCTTGCGCTCGTTCCGCAGCCGATGCAGTAGTGTGAGCATTTCGGGAATCATCGGCACACGCCGGATGCTCCAGTTCTTCGTGCCGGTCACAGGGTCGCCGCGCACTACGATTTCCTTTTTTTCAAAATCACAGTCCGCCCAGGTGACGGTCGCAGCCTCACTTTTGCGGAAGCCGCCAAACGTGAGAAATCGAACTAGATCGGCGCAGGGACGACTATGACCGCTTCCGCTGGTTTCAATTTCTTTTACGAAACGCGCGAATTGCTCCGCCTCCGGTAGTTGGAGAATTTTTGCCCGTTCGCTGGCGCGTTTTATAAAACGGGCTGGATTGTCGTAACGACCGCCGACCTCGACACCGATTTCCAGCAGGGAGCGCAAAACGCTGATCGTGTGATTAAACGCCGTCGGACTGGAATTGGCCCCAAATTTTGCCGCCCAGTTCAGACAATCGGTTTTGGTCAGGGAGCGGATTTCCTTCCGGTCAATACCCGGCCAACTTTTCACCAATGCGCGCATCCGCTGGTTGTGGTAATCCCGCGTGCGCGGCTTTAAGGAGGCATCGCCAGCAACCCGTTGCCGGTGCAGGGTCATCGCGTCGCCCATCGTCATCCGGCCATGCGCGGCAGCCTCGCCAGACTCTGCCCGCTGGCGTTCCTGCTTCTCAAAATCGGCCAGCCGAAGCTTGCCCACCGACAGGACATCGGTTTTGAGGCTCTTACGGATGAGCTTGCCCTTTACGCGCAAGCGGGCATAGTAAATGCCAGATGGAACATAACGAATCAGGTTTGCGTAGGACGTTTTCTGCCAGTCTTTGCTGGTTTTGGACGCGTTTTGCCCTGCTCGTTTCGGTTTCATGCAGCCAGTATACAAAATCAGTATCCAAATTGCAACTTTTAGTTTTCACATGCGAGAAATCGCCTGTGTTTATTAGGTTGCGCCCGTAGCTCAGTTGGATAGAGCATCTGCCTTCTAAGCAGGCGGTCGTGCGTTCGAATCGCGCCGGGCGCGCCACTTTCCATTTACGATTCGCCACTTTCCATTTACGATTCCAGCCGCGTGCTGACACTTGAACATCTTTCCGAACTGATCGAAAAAAACCGCGCCGCCGCGTCCGCGCACGTGGAGGAATTTTCCATCGGGGGGAAGAAATTTAATTTTAATTCACAACCCGCCATCATGGGCGTGGTCAACCTTTCGCCCGATTCGTGGTATCGCGAAAGCGTTTGCCTGACAACCGAAGCGGCGGCGCGGCGCGGCAAAGTTCTCGCCGCACAGGGCGCGGACGTCATTGACGTCGGCGCAGAATCCACACTCGCCCACGCCGCGCACACAGGCGGCGCGGCGCAGAAATCCAAATTGTTGCCGGTGATACGGCAGTTGCGTGCGGCGAAAATCCTCGTTTCCGTTGAAACCTATTCGCCCGCCGTCACGCGCGCGAGCCTGGCGGCAGGCGCGAACATTTTGAACCTGACCGGCACGACGGCTTCAAAGGAGATTTTTAAAATGGTCGCGGCGCATGATGCCGCCGTCATCATCTGTTATGTTGCCGGAAAAAACGTCCGCGAAGTCGGCGACTTTGACTTGAGCGCTGATCCGGTTCCGCGGCTGCGCGATTTTTTTTCACGCCAGATTGAACTGGCGCAGCGCAACGGCGTGGAGAAGATTTTTATAGACCCCGGCCTCGGGTTTTACTACCGCAATTTGCAGGACAGTGCTGTGCGCGTGCGGCACCAGATGAATGTTTTCCTGAACACGTTCCGGCTGCGTGAACTCGGCTTTCCCGTCTGCCACGCGCTGCCACACGCGTTTGAATTTTTCGGCGAGGAAGTCCGCTGCGCCGAGCCGTTCTTCGCCGTGCTGGCCGCGCTGGGCAAGACCGATTTGTTCCGCACGCACGAAGTCCCGCGCATCAAGGCCGTGCTGGACACGCTGAAAATTTATTGAGCGGCGGATTTATTTTCCGCTGGTCCGGCTGCCGATCCAGTTCAGCATCAGAAACGTGCAGATGAAAAACTGAAAAAAACCGTAAAACGTGTCGCTGGCCGAATGCGAATACCGGTCCACCTCCAGAAAAACCGTGAAGCAGAAGATGGCGGCGAGTACACAGATGATTCTGCCCACGATGGAAACCGGCAAATAAAACCAGCTGATGCGCTTGAACCAGTTTGGATTCTTATCAGAATTTGACCAGGCCGCTGCTGCAATGTTCACGTTAATTTTTCCGGCAAAGAAAAACGCCTTCTTCCCCGGACTTCGTGACCCATTCGCCGGACACTTTCAAGCCGTGTTTTCCAAGCAATTTGCGAACAAGCGCCGGCGTGTAGCGATACGAAAAGAAGAGCCGGATGGATTCGCCGCGCCGAAAATCAAATTGCTCCAATTCAATGGCAACCCTCGTAGCGCGGGTGAAAGCAAAATCTGCGGCGATCCGCTTCAAGCCGCCGACACCCTGCTCAATTTTGAACTGCAACCGGCCATCGCCGCGCGTGATGCCGAGGTCGAGCAAAAAAGTCAGCAGCCAGTCGCGCGTCGGCGGATTGTCGTATTGTGGCAAAACTTCCTTCACGCCGGCGGCGTAATTTTTTCCCGGCGCGAGGTTGGCGCTGAACAACAGATAATCCTTCGGCCGGAGGAGCGGCGCGAGTTTCGGCAAAATTTCCTGCGGCGCAAAATTTGGAATCATTCCGAAAAAGGTGACAAGTGAGGCACCTTGCGGTGGGCCAACTTTGCGGAAAGCTTCAGATAAATTTCCTGCTGTCGCCAGGTCGTAGACAAATGGAAAACAGTTTTTATCCGTCAAAACTTCCAGCGCCGCTTGGCGCGCGACCAGCACCATCGCCGTGCTGACGTCGCACGGCGTGTAAGAAATCTCTTTGCCGCCGGATTTCAACAGCTTCAGCAGCCGCGTGTCTTTTTGTCCGCCGCCACAGCCGAGGCCGACGACATGAACGCGCTTCGATTTGATTTTTTCAGCGGCTCCGACACATGCGCAGGCGTAGGTCGCCGCGCAATCCACGTCGTTGCGTGACGGCGAATAAATTTGATGCAGCGCGAGCCATTTTTGCGTCTGCTTGACGCTGTCGTAGTGAAACTTGTGGTTGATTTTTCGCGTGCGCAGCGAGGCAAGCAAATCGCGCCGGACATTTTCCGGAAATTGGCTGGAATGGATGACAACGTGAGCGAAGTTTGAACGCCGTCTCATTTTCGCTCCGTTTCCCGCGCCAGAATTTCTTTCATGGCCGAAACATCAAGTTGATCTTTTTCCCGCCACGAATCCGCTTTGAGGAAAATCAAGTCCGCCGGGGAAAGGTAGGCGATGCGAACCTCATCGCTTTGAAGGTATCGCAGATTGGGACGAAAATCATCAATGGTTTTCCCGTTCATCTTGACGAAAATATCGAGGTCAAAATCTTCACTGACACGCACGGCACCTTGCTCGATGGAGAAGTCTTCTAGTTTGAGTTCGCGCGCCCAGCCTTCGCCCCAGCCCGCGAGAAACGTCAGCGCTCGGCGAAGATTGTCCGCCGAGGGATGAACAATGATGTCGGCATCCAGCGTGAGACGCGGATAGCCGTTTAGAATCACCGCCAGGCCGCCCACCACGGCGAAATCAACCCCGCTGCGCGCGAGACCGGCCAACAGTTTTTCGAATTGGGAAGGCGTCTGGTTCTGTTCGGATGGGTTCATTGGCGTGCTGGCGGACGAATCGCCCCATCTGCTCGACGCGCCAGAGATTCAAGCGTGGCGTCGGCGGACGGCCAACCAGTTTGCGGGTTGGTTGTTGGAATGGCTCAACTTCGTATGCCCTCTGCATTATCTGAAATTACGCCGGTTCATCCGCACCGTCAACTCACCGCTGCGGGAAAATCTGGTAGAGCAAGAGATACACGATCACGCCGGTCACGGAGACATACATCCACAACGGCCAGGTCCAGCGCGCGATTTTTTTATGAAGTTCAAACCGCTCCGTTGTTGCGCGCCACAGCGTGATGAGAATCAGCGGCACGATGACAACGGCAAGCACGGTGTGTGTGAGCAAAATCGTCAGGTAAATCGGGCGAAACCACTGGGGCTCCAGAAACCGCGTCGAGCCGCGATGCAAGGCGTAGGCGAGATAGCCGTGATACGTCAGGTAGCAGCCCAGAAAAACAATCGAGGTGATGAACGCCGCAATCATGCAGTTGCGGTGCGCGATTTTGTTGCCGCGCTTGATGAAGACAAATCCCAGCGTCAGGAAAGCCGCGCTCAAACCGTTCAGACTGGCGTTGACGGCGGGCAGATCGAGGATGGTCACGGCTCGTTCTCCAGTTGCCGGACGGTTTTGAGCAGGCGCGCCTCCACCACGTTTGTCCAGTCCACGCCGTCGCCGCCGGTCTCGAAGCTGCCGCGCAATTGCGCGTGTTTGTCCACCACCACAAAAATCGTCGTGTGGATGAACAGATCATCGATGTTTTTCTGGTCTTCGAGCTTCACCGGCACGGCGCTCAATTTCAAGCTGCCGCTGGCGAGTGCGGCGATTTCATTTTTTGTGCCGGTGAGAAACGTCCAGCGGTCGAAGTCCGCGTTAAAGCGTTCCGCGTATTTTTTCAGCACGGCGGGCGAATCGAATTCCGGGTCGGTCGTAAGTGTGACGAGTTTGGCAGCGCTGTCCGGCGGCAAAAGGTTTTGCAGCGACCGCATCTGGCCGGTCATGCGCGGACAAGGCCCGGCGCAGCGCGTGAAAATGATGTCGGCCACCCAAACGTGGTTCGTGAAATCCGCGAGCGTCGAGATTTTTCCGTCCTGGTTCATCAGCGTGAAATCCGTTACCGGGCCGATGACGGGGAGCGCCGGGCGGTAGTTACGGATGAATTCCAAAAACCACAGCGCGAACGCCAGCCCGATGAAACCGAACAGCAGCGTGAACCCGATCCAGATGGTGCGGGGCGGTCGCGGTGAATTTTCCGTCATAACGTCGGAAGATTATGCACCGAAGAAAATTTGGCGCAAGCGAACGCGCGGTTAGAAAATTCAGGTAGCCGAGCAATGCTCGGCGCTCCGGTCACAAATGTGGCTATTCAAAACTCGCGGGCGCGGCGGAGCCGGACTTGGTTTTCAGCCACGCGTCAAAGTCGGCCTGGCTTTGCACGACGACAAAGCCGCCGGCCATCGCGGCGTGGCCGTTGCCGCAGAGCTGCGCGCATTCAATCTGGTAGCGGCCGATTTTCGTGGGCGTGAACGTCACGGGAATGCGCAGGCCGGGAATCGCGTCCTGCGTGATGCGCATGGCCACGAGCTTCAGCGAATGGATCACATCCTTGGAGCTCAAATAAATCAGCACGGGCTTGTTGACGACCACATGAATTTCGTTCAGCACCTGCACGTCGTCCTTGCCGGCGGGATCGGCGGGATCCACGCCGAAGACGTTGTCGCTGGTGATGAGCTTCATGTCCTGCCGGCCGAACTTGCCGTCCAAGCCGGGATAGCGGGCGTTCCACGCGAATTGCTGCGCCATGATTTGCACGACGGTGCTGTCCTCGGGCTTCGGGAAGCGCTGCACGTTTTTCGCCCAGAGCGGAATGGCAATGCCGATGAGCAAGACCGCCTCGATCACCACCACGGCGATTTCAGAATATTTGGGCAGGTGGCTCGTGGAACCGGCGTAATCGGCCTTGGGATGGCGCGCGGCGTTGAACCGCCAGAGCACATAGCCGAAGTAAATGATCCAGCCGACGAAGAGCACGAGCATCAGCCAGTGAAGATAAACCATGAGATCGTCCACGGCTTGGCCGTTGGCCGAGGCGAGTTCGGGCAGGCAGAGGATTTTCTGGGCAAACCAATCTTTCATACTTTTTGAGCTTCGGGAGAATTCTTTTGTTCCGCCGCCGCAGTGAGCGCCTCGCTTTTGCGGATGGCGTAAATCAAAAACGTCAGGAACGCGCCCAGCACCGTCGCGCCGATGGCACCGAGCGTAAGGATGGCCCAGTTCATGCCGTCGGCCATCGGCGAATCAATGTTGCCGCCGTAGCACGCGGCGCAGCCGAAAGTCTTCACCGGCGCGAACGCGGCGAACGCGAAAAATAAAATGGTGCGGAGTGACTTCACAGGTAGCCGACGTTTTTCAATTTCTTCAAAAAATAAAACCCATAGACGATCGCCAAAACGGCGGCGACAATTCCCGCCGCGCCCCAAAGCACGCTGCCCGCTTGAAACGCCCACGCCGCGCAGCCCAGCGACAGCGCGGTGAGCAGCGTCACAAAAATGAGATGAACGGCTTTGAGTGACATGATGGTTTTAGTGGGTGGCCGTGCCGGGCGGAAAACCGTTCGTGGCCCAAACGGTCAGGCCCATCAGGCCGATGAAAAAGAACACGGTGAACGCGAGCACGGTGTAAACGAGTTTTTTCTCCGACAGCAAGTGCATCAGGTAGCCGGCGACGAGAAACGCATTCACCACGGCGATGGCGAGGATGAGCGCGACCTTCAGCGTCCAGCCTTCGCCGAGGTGCGAGAACGACGTGGCGATCATCGCCGAGGTGGTGCAGACCACGACGAGAAACACGACCGCGCAGAGGCGGAAGTAACTTTTCAGGCAGACGGGCTTTTCGGAATCGCTCATAACAGTTCAGGTCAAATAAAGCACAGGGAACAGAAAAATCCAGACCAAGTCCACAAAATGCCAGAACAGGCCGGAAACCTCGATGCGGTTGGTGAAGCGTTCGGGATCAGACTTCCACATCGCACCGCCGAAGGCCCAGAAGTAAAAGATGACAATCGTCCCGCCGAGGATGTGCAGCGCGTGCAGGCCGGTCAGCGTGAAATAAATCGCGGTGAAGGTGTTATGTTTCGGGCCGTAATTTTCCATCTTCTTGATGTCAGCGGCGGCAACGGTAATTTCTGCGGGCTTCTCGGCCGGCGTTGCGCGCAAATCCATCAGATCCTTTTCGTCCTCAACGATGCGGCCGTGCAGCGTGACAGTGCCGGTTTTTTTCGCGAGGTCGAAGTCGGCAGATTTTTCGATCAGGTGGCCGTCGGCGAATTTGCCGTTGGTCAGCTGGACTTCGTAATGAATCAGCTTGTCGTGATATTCGTAGGATTTGATTCCCAGAAATGTCAGCGCCAGCAAAATGGTGCAGGCGTGGAAAATTTTGAATTTTCGAAAATCACGGACTTTGCACGCGGCCCAGGCGAGCAGCGTGGTGATGGCCGAGAGCGCGAGCAGCAGCGTGTTGACGGTGCCGAGCGTGACGTTGAGCCAGCCGTGCGGCCACATGCCCGGTTCCGCGCCGACGCGCAGCAAAATGTAGGCGGAGAAAAGTCCGCCGAAGAGCATCACTTCCGACGCCAGAAACAACCAGATGCCGAGCTTGGCGTTGTAAAGGCCGGTGTCCGGCCGGATCTGAATGGTGTAGGGAATTTCCATGAAAAATTTTAGTGATGTGTGCCGGGAATGATCGGCGCGGCGGAACTTTCGGGTTCGTCCTGCGGCGTGAAATCGGTGGCGTGGCCGGGCGCGCTGTATTCGTAAGGCCCGCGGACGACAATCGGTTCGTGCGCGAAATTGCCGTGCGGCGGCGGCGTGGGCGTCTGCCAGTCGAGCGTGGTCGCGCCCCAGGGATTGTCGCTGTTCACTTTTTCGCCGTGGCCGATGCTCCAAAATAAATTGATGATGAAGGGAATCTGCGCGATGCCCAGCGCGATGGCCGCCCAGAGAATCCAGGTGTTGAGTTCCATCACCGTGCCGGGAAGCGCGTCAATGGCGTTCGGCACGCGCGCGGCGGAGTAGTTCACCGCGCCGTCGCTCATACGGCGCAGCATACCCTTGATGCCCTGCGCGAACATCGGCATGAACACGATGTTCATGAACGTGAACGAACACCAGAAATGCACGCGACCCCAAAATTCATTCATCCGCCGCCCGGTCATTTTCGGAAACCAGAAATAGACGCCGGCGAACAGCGCAAAGATCGTCCCCGGCGCGACGACATAATGGAAGTGCGCGATGATGTAATAGGTGTCATGCAGATACAAATCGCTCGCGGCGAGGCCGAGCGGCAAACCGGTCAGCCCGCCGATGCCGAACATCGGCAGGAAGCCGAGTGCGAACAGCATCGGCGTGTTGATGCGGATAGAGCCGCCCCAAAGCGACAGGAACATGCACGTCAAAATGATCACGGACGGAATTGAAATGATCATTGTCGTCGTCTGGAAGAACGTCGCGATTTTCTGGCCCATGCCGGTCATATACATGTGGTGCGCCCAGACGATGAACGACAGGAAGCCGACGAACAGCACCGAATACACCAGCGATTTATAACCCCAGAGCGGCTTGCGCGTGTTGTTGGCGATGACTTCACCCACGATGCCCATCGCCGGCAAAATCAAAACATAAACTTCCGGGTGGCCGAGGAACCAGAACAGGTGCTGCCACAGCAGCGGGCTGCCACCGCCGCTGCGGTCGGCGAGCTGGCCGCCGATGGCGAGTCCGGTTGGTAGGAAGAAGCTTGTGTGCGCGACGTTGTCCATCAACTGCAAAACGCCGGCGGCTTCGAGCGGTGGAAAGGCGAGCAACAAAATAAAAGCCGTCACGAACTGCGCCCAGACGAAAAACGGCATCCGCATCCACGTCATGCCTGGCGCACGGAGCTGGATGATGGTGGCGATGAAATTCACCGCGCCGAGCAGCGACGACGTTATGAGCAGCACCATGCCGACGAGCCAGAACGCCTGGCCGTTCGTGGGAATCGTCGTGGCGAGCGGCGAATAGGAAGTCCAGCCGGCCTGCGCCGCACCACCGGGAATGAAAAAGCTCACGAGCATCACCACGCCGCCGAGAAAAAATGCGTGGAAGCTCGCCATGTTGACGCGCGGGAAACACATGTCCGGCGCGCCGATCATCAGCGGCACGACGTAGTTGCCGAACGCCGCGAACGCCAGCGGCACCACGCCGAGAAACACCATGATCGTGCCGTGCATCGCGCCGAACGAATTGTAAAGGTCCGGCGAAATCGCGCCGCCCGCCGCCGGCTGGCCGAGGATTTTTTCCAGCCAATGTCCGATTAGCGGAACCGGCATTCCCGGATGCGCGATCTGCCAGCGCATGAGCATCATCAGGCAAAATCCAAACTGCATGAAGCAGAGCGCGACGAAACCGTATTGGATGCCGATGACCTTGTGATCGGTGGAGAAAATATATTTGCTCCAGAAGCCCGGTTCGTGGTGTTCGTGATGGCCGTGATCGTCGTGCCCGTGCGGGGCGGCAGCCTCGCGGAACGGCGGAAATTGTTGAACGAATGTTTCCATGTTATTTGATCTTGTCCCAGACCATCAACACCAGCAACAGCGGCAGATAAATGATGGATGCGAAAAATAATTGCCGCGCGCGCACCAGCGTGAGTTGACGCGAAAACCGGATCGCGCACCACAAAAATCCCGCACTCAAAACCAGCGCGCCGGCGAGATACGTCGTGCCCGCCATTTTGAAAACGAACGGGCACAGGCTGACCGCCAGCAGCGCGAGTGTGTTGCTCAAGGACTGTTGCGCCGTGCGGCTGCCATCGGGATCAATGCCCGGCAACATTTTGAAGCCGGCCCTGGCGTATTCGTCGCGGTAAATCCAGGCAATCGCAAAAAAATGCGGCAGTTGCCAGAAAAACAAAATCGCGAAAAGCGCCCAGCCTTCGCCGCTTAATTCGCCGCGCGCGGCCGTCCAGCCCATCAACGGCGGTAGTGCGCCGGGCACCGCGCCGATGACCGTGTTCAGCCACGTCACGCGTTTCAGCGGCGTGTAAATGAAAAGATAGCTGACCAGCGTGACCGCGCCGATGACGCTGGTGAGCAAATTCACCGCGAGCGCGAGATATACCAGTCCGGCGGCGGAACACACGCCGCCAAAAATCGCAACGGTTGTTGGTTGCAACCGGCCCGACGGCAGCGGACGATCCTGCGTGCGGTTCATCTTGGCGTCGTATTCGCGTTCCAAAAGTTGGTTCAACGCCGAAGC
>Ga0302320_10029910_pt1 | contig 10401 bp, 13 predicted proteins | sample Bog_T0_3_FD_202130 | JGI IMG/M metagenome (GOLD analysis project Ga0302320, IMG submission 202130) | Peat permafrost microbial communities from Stordalen Mire near Abisko, Sweden - Bog_T0_3 | ecosystem: Environmental > Terrestrial > Soil > Wetlands > Peat | place: Sweden: Abisko, Stordalen Mire... | reverse complement strand
GTACGGACATCCTGCCCACACTTCAAGAATACTGGGTATCCTCAGATCGTCAAGGGAGCCCACCGTGGGAAACGCTTCGGCCTCATTTCTTCGCCAATGCCACGCCCAATCTATGCAACTGCTCCACGGATGCCGGTGCCATGTGTCCTTCCTGGTAGACGCCGACATTCAAGGTCACTGCCCCGCCGACCGCTTTGCAACTCTTGACGAAACGGAAAAGGTCGTCATCGGAATACTTTGGCGGCGGTATCGGTCCTGGGCCACCGTGCATCCACATACAATCGATGGGCACCAGGGCGTGCCATTGGCAGGTCGTTCCTTCCACGAACCGGGATTTCGGTAAATATAGCGGTGCGTTGGTCTGCCTGCCCAGTCGAATCTTTCCGTCGATCAGTACATCAACCTCGCCGGAAAGGTAATCTTCCAGAGGCGTGACCGCCTTGGTCGTGCCTGTGCAGAAAGAACCGTCGTTGAACGCAACAATCGCCTCGGAATTGCCCGCCCTGGCAGCGTCGAACCACAGAGGCCAGCGATAAGTATGGTTTGGGAACACGTTCCAGGTGTAGCATCCGTCGAACCACCATCCGTCGAGGCTCTTGCCATAACGAACAGCATATTCCCGGATGAAGTCAGTGTAACGACGCTGGAACTCAGACTGGTCCTTGGGGTTCCATGCGAAAGCGGCGTGAAGGCTTTTTGGGGCATTCACTTCACTCGGCAGGTAGGCGATAAAACGCTTGCCCAGTTTCTTGAGACGCTGGGCAATCTCAAAAACCAGATCACGTTGCGAGCAATGCCCCGGTCCTGCCAATCGGTCGAGCGTGACGTTGGGGCTGGCATAGTACGACGTGTTCTGGCCGATGGTGAAGATCAGCCAGGCAGCCCCCGTGCGTTGGAAGTCATGGAGGAAGCGATCCAGATCGAAGGCATCGACCGCACGGTTAAGATCACGGATGTAGGGGCCTTTCTCGGCAGCCGGTCCAGGGGCGAGCCAGTGGACCATGACTCCGTAGGAGCCTTGCACCATCCAGTCGGTACGATGCTGCGTTCGTTTCGTACCGGCTGACTCGGCTCCATGGGACTGATTGTGAGCGAACGCCAGCGACAAGACCGCAGGCCCGCTTGCCAGCCCCTTGAGAAAGCCACGGCGGGGGAGATTCATACGTTTCCACATTGAAAGTGTTGTATCTGGGTGGCAGAGACTCGGGCCTTCATAATAGGCTGAGATTACCTCTGAATCAACAGCCACGTCGAATCTCTTAGGAGCCAAGGAGTGGGAAGCAAATGCTTCGACCGCATCCGTGGCCTCGGCCTGTCCGGCACCGGTGGCTGCCCGGCACTGCTTGATCGCTTCGATCTTGTGGCCCGCCACCATGAGGACACGTAGTTCGTCGTCACAGTTCGTGTCACCGGTGGACATGGTTGGCTTTCTTTCCTGTGGCTATGGGCGAGGTCATGCGGCTCTTCCAAATGCCAGTTCAATCCTTGTAATGGATCGCCAGCCAAACCGTCTTCTGGTTCGGATCGGTCCAAGCAACCCGATGCCTTGCATGGGACGGGATGTTTACGTAAGAACCCCGCTGAAGTTCGACTGACTTGGGCTCGCTCTCGAACTGCACGGTAGCATGGCCCTCCAAGACCACGACCCATTCGTTCTCCTCTTGATCGTACCAGAATCCCGGTGGAGATACGTGGCCCTGCGAGACGATCCGCTCGATCCGAACGCCGTTGGCCTGGAGGATCGTGGTGAATAGCTCTTCGGGCACGTCGGCAGGAATGTTGTCGAAGAGATTTTCGATGACGTTCCGGTCCATCAGCCGTTCTCCTGGAGCCATTTGCCCAGCCCCTTTTCGAGAGCCTCCATTGCTTCCGCTAGAGTACGGCATTCTTCCTTTTCATAGACCAAGCCACCTTCATTCAACGCCCTGACAACAAAGCCTTGCCAGTCCTGGTCTCCGATCTCGATCCAACCGCAACCCTGGACCCACTCGGCCACGTTCGGGTAGGCCGCTTCGACATCGATATTCAGCTTGTCTTCCTTCTTCGGCACGTCGATTACCTGCCTATTGAGCCTGTCGCTTCATCCACGACCGCCCATGCACGACCATTCCGATCTGTGATGCGGCAAACCAAATCAGGAGAAGGCTAATCAAGACCGCTCCAAGCATTGTCCACCGACGAGAAGTGACTCTTGCTGCGACGATCTCCCCCTTCAACCCTGCCACCTTTGCGTGAAATGTTTCAATTCGCCTGCAAAGGTTAGCCATCTTTGTCTCCACTCGGGCGAGACGGGCCACAATCGCCACGGCGATGCGGCGGGCTGAAACTGCATCATCACGAATATCGATAAGCTGCTGCCGAACCTCTTGGACTGTGGTCAGTATCTCGACCACGTCGTCAGAGAATTCCTGTAACTGCTCGACCATCATAATACCCACGGAGTCTTCATGCGAGACCGCATATTGCGACGAGACCATCGCTTTGGAAATCTTGCTTGTGCCTACTGCGACGGCATGAGTTGAATCGAGCCACGTTTGAGCGGACCTCAGTGGTTCAAAGACCTCTGCCTCCAGAGTCTTCTGCAACGATTTAGCTTCTGCCTGGATCTCGGCATCTTTCTGCGGAAGGTGATTCAGGCTTTTAGACAGCAGTCCAACTCGGCGGTGGCTGTTTTTGAATACCCCCTCGATCCGATCCAGCTTTTCGTCAATGAAGGCCAGGGAATCATCGGTAGCGTCGAACACACCGTCCCCAAGCGTGTCCACACGGCTTTTCGCCATCCAAATGCCAATGATCCCTGCAAGACATAGAATCAGAACAACGGATGCAAGAAGGATGACGCCCATTCCAGCGGATCTTCTGATGACGTTCATAATGACCTCGGCTATGGGCTCGACCCATTGTTTCGTTTCACCGGCCCCTGCGAAATCCTGATGCCAACAAGGAACGCAACCATGACGGCGATATAGAACTGGCCCATCATCGCTTCCAGCCAAGACAAGGTTCGGGCCGCTGGTGATACAGGCGTGATGTCGCCATAGCCCACCGTCGTCATCGTCACGAAGCTGTAGTAGACGAGAACTGATCCCCGTGCCTCCCCAGTTTTCAAGGCATCGGCCAATTTACCCGAAGCCTGGAACGAATCAGGCTGCAACACTTCGACGACCGAGTAGAGCGATCCCCAGGCCATGCCCAGCAGGAGGTAAGCACAGATTGCTCCGAAGATGCTATCGAGGGAAATGCTGCCCTGGGTGAAGATCGCCCGCAAGATCATCACGGCCACGAACATTAGGAAGAGGATTTCGATGAAATGATCGGTCAGGGTGATGAAATCCTCGCCGGTGCTGGCAAGCATGTAGGCCAGCCATCGGCCCAAGAGGGCGGGCACTCCGAGGATCAGGGCTGCCGTCCTCGGCCATCGTCCCTCAGAAAACGAAAGGAGTGCTGCAACCAAGACGAGGGAGAACAGCACATCAAAGACCGGACTGCGGTTAGAGAATCCCCGCACCATCGGCTGGATAACCAGCAGCAGGATCAATGTGACCAGGAGAACTAGGAACCGCCAGGGACGGTACTGTTGCATGGCATGTGAAGCGATCATTTCTGCCCCCAAAGGCCCAACGCCCCAATCGCCGTCAGCACCCAGGCGATGATGAAGGCGACCCCGCCCACCGGCACCGGGTACACGAAGAATCGGCGTCCGGTCGCCAACCACGCATAGAGCAAGCCAGAGAACAGGACGATGCCGACGAGCATCAGCCATCCTGCCCCATCGAACCAGTAGCTCCGACGATGCAGCCCCAGCAGGCCGACCAGGACGAGGCCGATGGCATGGTACATCTGGTACTGGACCGCCGTCTGGTACGTTGCAAGCTGCTCAGCGGTAAGCTGCGATTTCAGGGCGTGGGCACCGATGGCCCCCAGGCCCACGGCCAGGGCGGCGAGAACGGCACCGAGGGTGATGAAAATCGTTGGCATGGTCCTACTCCGGTGGAAACGGTTCATTCTTGACATAGGCGGTTACGGTAAATTGCCCACGAAGAAAAAGGTGGTCACGAAGTGGCAAGTGCTACCTGCAATGACGAACAGGTGCCAAACTCCGTGGAAAAGGGGATGCCTATTGTCGTAGGCTAGGAACAGCGTCCCGCACGTATAGCAAAGCCCACCGACCAACATCCACCATAATACGGCTGCGGGAACCACTGCGATGAGCGACGTGGCCGTGACAACTGGCATCCACCCCAGCAGAACATAGATCCAAATCGCCACACCATACAATCTGTGCGAGAACAGGATCTTAGAGACGAAGCCGCACAAGGCCACGGTCCACATGACGCCAAAGAATAGGAACCACCATCCGGTACGCAGGTAGACCAGGGCAAGTGGCATACACGATCCTGCGATCAGCAAGTAAATAGCTCCCTGATCCAGGCGTCTAAACAAATCTGTCAGTCGTGGCCCAAAGGGGATGTGCGACAACGTGGAGGCGGCGTACACGGCAATGAGGGTCAACGAGAAGACCGTGCAGCCTACAACAAGATATGCGTCTCCTTGAGAATGCGAGCGGGCGATCAAGACGATTGCACCCACAATGCTCAGTACCAAGCCGATTCCGTGAGTGACCGCATTGACGAGTTCGTTTGTTTGAAGAACCGGCACGACAGGACGTTTTTGCGGCTCTTCCTGAGCAACGGAATCGCATTCAATCATGCCTCTTGCAACCTCTTCCTCAACGCCGTGTACCTCCTGGCCGTATCTTGCCGCCGAACCGCCATACTCAACGCCTTCTTCGTACCGACCAGGACGACCAGCTTCTTGCCCCTCGTAACGGCCGTATAGAGCAGGTTCCGCTGGAGCATCATGTAGTGTTGGGTATGCAGAGGAATGACGACGCAGGGAAATTCCGAGCCCTGGCTCTTGTGGATCGATAGGACGTAGGCCAGTGCGATTTCGTCCAAGTCGCCAAAATCATACTGCACCTGCCGCCCCTCGAAATTGACGACCATTTCCTGTTCGATGCGGTTGATCGACTCGATCACGCCGAGATCGCCGTTGAAAACATCCCGATTATAGTCGTTCTCGGTCTGGATTACCCGATCCCCAAGGCGAAACGTCCAGCCAAAGCGTTGAACTTCCGGGCCGCCGTCGCCAGGATTGAGCGCCGTCTGAAGCACCTGGTTGAGGTTCCTGGCCCCCAGTACCGAACGATTCATCGGCGTCAGCACTTGGATGTCGGTCTTGGGCGTGAAGCCGAACCGCTTGGGAATTTGTTCCTTCACCAGCCGCACGATCAAGTCCTGAATTGCTTCGGGCTCCTCGGCTTCAATAAAATAGAAATCAGACAAGCCTTCATCGGGTGCCTTGAGATTCGGCATCCGGCCCTGGTTGATGGCGTAGGCGGCGGTGACGATCTCGCTTTCGGCGGCCTGCCGGAAGATTTCGGTCAGGCGCACGACGGGCACCACCCCGGAGGCGATCAGATCGGCCAGGACGGAGCCAGGGCCGACCGAGGGAAGCTGGTCCACGTCGCCCACCAGGATCACGCAGGCGTTGCTGGGAACGGCCCGCAGAAGTTGATGACCCAGGACGACATCGACCATCGAAACCTCGTCCAGGACGAACAGATCGCCGGTGAGCGGGTGCTGCTGGTTTCGTTTGAAGTCGCCGCTGGCCGGATCGAACTCCAAAAGCCGGTGGATGGTCTTCGCCGTTTGCCCTGTGGTTTCGGCCATGCGTTTGGCCGCCCTGCCGGTGGGCGCAGCCAGCACGCATTTCATCTTCTTCGCATGGAAGATTTCGAGGATGCTACGGACCAATGTCGTTTTCCCAACTCCCGGCCCGCCCGTGATTACGAGCATCTTCTGGTGGCACGCCTGCCGGATGGCTTCCTGCTGCAAGGCAGCCAACTTGATCGCCAGCTTCCCTTCGACCCAGGCAATGGCTTTTTCTACGTCGATGACCGGCATGGGATGTGGGGTGGCCGAGGCGATCCGATGGACGGATTGCGCCAATTCCACCTCTGCCCGATGCAGGGCCGTCAGGTAAAGCCAAGACTCGCCTTCGACGGTTTCCCTGATGACCGTCTTTTCCACCAGCGCCGATTTCACGGCCGCTTCGACGATCAGTTGGTCGATCTCAACCAGCTTCGTGGTATGTTCGACAACACCTGGCTCCGGGTAGCCGACGTGGCCCTGGCTGGCCAAGTCTTGAAGCGTGTACTGGACGGCGGCCCTGGCCCGGTAGGGACTATTGCGGTCGATCCCCATCTTGGCCGCCAACTCATCGGCAGTTTTGAAGCCGATGCCCCGGATGTCGTCGGCCAGCCGGTAGGGGTTCTCCTTGATCTTGGCAATGGATTCCTGGCCGTAGGTGCGGTAGATTCGCACGGCCCGGCCGAAACTGATGCCGTGCTCGGCCAGAAACAGCATGATTTTGCGGACTTCCTTCTGCTCCTGCCAGCTTTGACTGATCCGCTTGACTCGTTCGTTGCCGATCGCCTTGATGTGGAGAAGGAAGTCGGGGGCAGTTTCAATGATTTCGAGCGTCCGCTCCTTGTAGATGCCGACGATCTTGGCGGCGAATTTCGGCCCGATGCTGCGAATTGCCCCGGAGGCCAGATACTTTTCGATGCCTTCCGCCGAGGCCGGGTGGGTGGTCTTGAGTTCGTCGGCTTTGAATTGCTGGCCGTGCTCCCGGTCCACGACCCACTTACCGGTGGCTTCCAGATGCTCACCAGCGGAAACCGATGTCGTGCTACCGACGACCGTCACCAAGTCCTGGCGGCCCTTTACCTGCACCTTCAAAACCGCAAACCCGTTGTCGGGATTATGGTAGGTGACACGTTCGATAAGGCCGGTCAAGGTTTCGGGCATGGTAAAGGGCGTGAACCAGCAAGAGTGGATTCAACGACCATTCTATCCAACGTGCGATTGTGGAGGTAGAATGGCAACAGATTGGCCTTGCCAAACGAATGTCCATCAACCCTCAACAAACCGTCGTTTTTCCGTTTACCCTTTTTTTCGAGGAGATGCGATCATGGCAGTGAAGAAAGCAGCTATCAGCAGTCCCGCAGCAGATACGAAGGCAGATGCGGATTTGGTTCAGGAAGCCTATGGGGACGCTCTGAAGAAGCGATTGGGCGTGTTCTTCGATGCCTGCATTGATAACCATCAAGAAGCAGAGGAAAGGTTTGTTGCTGGACTCAAGATCCTTCGAGATGCCCGTGATCAAGCACTTGAATTGGTGTAGGTGACTCGTTCGATGAGGCCGGTGAGAGTTTCGGGCATGGGCGGGCAGACTGCGTTCGATTCCGTTTATTTTACTGGCGAGGGCGGGCCGTCAATTCCTAATGCCTCGGCCAGTTGGTCGGCAATTCTCCTGGCAATGCCCAACAAATGCCGGTGAGCCAAGTCGCCATCGACCTTCGGCCCGCACAGGGCCAGTATGACTCCGCTCCATTCCGTGATCTCCAAGTCGATGGTCTTGCCCTCGGCAGCCATCGCCTCCATCCGGGGACGGAGCTTCTTCATTTTGGCGATTCTCGTCTTGGTCAGGATCGCTTCCAACTCATCGGCGGCCAAGCGGATCGGCACTATGGTCATCGGATCATAGCACGGAACCGGAGCGTTTTTTCTGGGGTACACCCCCTTGAACATCGCATCCGACCATTCCATGAGTTCCATTGCATCCGTGAACCAAGTCTGCTCCCGTTCTGGAAAGGGCTTCCGCAAAATGGCTTTGATCTTGCTGGCGGAAGGCGGCCTCTTCATTCTCCGCATCCACTCGATGATCGCCTCATCGAATCTCGGCAAATCGTCGCCCAAGATAACGTCGATGCCGAGTTGCCGAAGATGAGGCAATAATTCCTGCCACTGCGGACGATCTCGAAGATAAATCGTGCGGGGCCGCTGACGGTCACCGTATTGCGGTCGGAGCATGGCGTGGGCCAGCAGGTTCGCAAGGCAGTTGACGGTGGGTGGCGGCAATCGCACGTCTTCCAAAGCAAGCACGGGGCCATGTTCCCTCTCGATCACTGCTCCGCTCCATACCTCCTGGCTTTTGGTCGAGTGTTCAGGGTCGAGAAAGAAATCTGCCTCAAACTCAGCTTCGGTCTGCGGCAAGGCGTGAATGTCTCGCTTGACGAAGGCACACGACGATGTGCCGAGCTTCAGCTTGTCGCACCAATCCCACATGGTCCGTTTCTGCTCGCTATGGTTCCTTGCTTGCCTCTGCCCGATCTGTGGGAATGTACGGGATCATTCCCTTTTCGTAGGCAAGCACCTGAATCTCCCGTGGTGCATGGCGAATGTCCATCAAGAAGCCGTTCACTTCCATCATCCAGGCCATCGGATTATCATCCATCCGGCTCGGCAGCGTCCACTTGAGGTCAAACTGCCTGATCCGAAGCATCTTCCGAATCAACATGGACTTGCCCTGACCCGTGCTTCCCGCCACGCCGAATGCCTTGTCGATAAACGGCAGTTTCATGTGGGGTGTCTGGCTCCGGTCGTCCAGAAAGTTGACCCGACCGATGGTTCTCACGATCCCGCACGCCCACGTCTCCAGTTTTCCTTGTAGCAGTGGTGACGGACGCTTTCGAGCCAATGTCTCTGCCAACTTGCGGCAAAGTTCCGCATACTCCTCGTTGAGGAACTCCTTGCAGAACGCATCGGTCATCTCAATCAATTCCCCGACAATCGCTTTGGCCTCGTCGGAGCCGGAAGTCGAGCGTTGGCCAACAAGCCGCACAAACTTTTCTGGCGACCTTTTTGCTTTCGTCGGCGTCGTAGGCAAAGGTGCCAACTGGTCCCCAAGCCAAGTGACGATCCCGAACTCCTCCTTGGCTTGGTTATAGTCTTCCTTCAGGTGCCTGCGAACACCCCCGCCAAACGTAACCGAGTACGGGACAATGAGGCCGTCGTAGATGATCTGCCCCTTGAATGGCAGAAGCACGGCATTGACCAAGATCGGCAAGTTGGGGCCAATGAGTTCCTTGATTGGATCGGCCAGACCGAGAACTCCGTAGGCTTTATACGGTTTCTCGCTGATGCAGATGAAAATTGTGTGCTTCTTCAGATAGCGGAAAATATAGAACTTCCCGACCAAGGCGTTCTTCCAACCGCCGACGATTTCCAGTTCCTCTGGCGGCAGCCCGGCAGGGTTCTCTGTAATGAACTGGTCGAACAGTTCCCGATGTTCGTAAAGTGCATCCCGGACCTTGCCCCTGGTCTGCGGTGGCAGCGACGTGTACTCGCTTTCCACGGTAAACTGCTCTGGGAAGATCCCTAACTTCCGGTTCACGTAGCCCATCAGGGCCGAGAATAGCTTGTAGAAGAGCCGACCATCGTCGGGATGCAGGTTCATGCCAATGCTTCCGTTCACTTATTTGTAATCCAGTATGTAGGAAACGAGCTTCTTAGCCTCGTTGTCTCGGACAAACATGACCAGTTTGCCCAACTGCCCGGCGAGTGCATATTGCTCGGCCAGGGACACCTGGGATTTTGGAGACATATCGTTCTTGAAATCCTCGTAGGGGTATAGATAAACCCGCTCCTCTTGGATGTCGTAGAGGACGATTGGCCGCTTGTCCTCGAACTGCTTGTAGCCAGCGACAATGCTTTCCCAATGCTCGACCACTGTGTCGAGCAAGGGGTCGTCAATGTCTTCGGATTGATTCTTCATGCTGTTTCCTTCGGCAGTCCATGACGACTTACTCTTGATCCGACGTAGCAGCCGTTGCACCGCAGCCGTTTCCATTCCCCTAAGACTACGTGGCGGCGTGTCTTCAGATGGGCTTAGTCGCCTTCATCCTCATCGTAATCTTCGTCCTCTTCATCATCGATCTCCTCGTTCTCTTCTTCGTCCAGTTCTTCGACCTCCATGCCCCACCACTGGCCGGTCAAGTCGTAGAGGACGTTGCGTAGGGCGTTGTAGGCAGTTGCACCTAGGCCTGAAACAAGCGAACCCCGATGGGTGTGGTCGGACAAAAGCATGGAAAAACCCGAAAACCTTCGGCGTTTTCTGGGGTTAAATGGGTGTTAACAAAATCCATGATCCCAACGCACGGAGGTTTTCGAGTGAGTCCCAAGATACGCCAACAAATCGAACAACGCAAGCGGGAGGTCGCCCGTCGTTTGGATAAGAATGACAACCGCGGATGCGACCGGCCCATCATGACGGCCTCGAACATCCATTATGAAATTGCCGACCGCACGCGGGCCGCGGCCGCCGGCGGCGTCGGCGCGATGCAGCTGCTGGTACGCAAGCTCGGGCTCGCAGAGGCCATCGACCGGAATCTCGGCCTGCTGAAAATCCACTTGCCCTACCACGACAGCGACCACGTGCTCAACATCGCCTACAACTTGCTGGCGGGGGGCACTTGCCTGGAGCATCTGGAATTGC
>Ga0302320_10029909_pt1 | contig 10401 bp, 8 predicted proteins | sample Bog_T0_3_FD_202130 | JGI IMG/M metagenome (GOLD analysis project Ga0302320, IMG submission 202130) | Peat permafrost microbial communities from Stordalen Mire near Abisko, Sweden - Bog_T0_3 | ecosystem: Environmental > Terrestrial > Soil > Wetlands > Peat | place: Sweden: Abisko, Stordalen Mire... | reverse complement strand
GTATGCGCTGCTATTTCGTCTGGCTGCCGGAGAGATGTTTGGAGAGGACGTCGAGATAGAGCTAAGCCTTCTTGAGCTGGAGAAAGCGCTGCCCACGCTGCAGGGCGTCGTGATGGAACTGGAGGATGGGGCCTATCCGCTGTTGAAGTCCGTAACGATATCCTCCGATCCTGATCGTGCGTTCAAGGACGTTGACTGGGCCTTATTGATCGGCAGCGTGCCCCGCCGCGAAGGAATGGAACGCAGCGACCTGCTGAAGATCAACGGAAGTGTTTTTAGTGTGCAGGGCCGCTCCCTTTCCGCACATGCCAAAAACGGGTGTAAAGTGCTCGTCGTAGGGAATCCCTGCAATACCAATGCCTGGATCGCTAAGAGCGTTTGTCCGAACATTCCGGCGCAGAATTTTTTTGCCATGACCATGCTCGATGAGAGCCGCGCGCGGGCTCAATTGGCCCAAAAATCTTGCGTCAGCGTTGCCAGCGTTAAAAATGTGGCAGTTTGGGGAAACCACTCTCTAACCCAGTTCCCGGATTTCTATCATGCCACGATCGACGACAGGCCGCTGGTCGATGTGATCCGCGATGAGGCCTGGCTTAAGGGGCCGTTTATGGAGACGATCCAGAAGAGAGGAGCTGCCATCATCAAGGCCCGGGGATTTTCTTCGGCCGCGTCGGCAGCTCAGGCCGTGATCGATACGGTCAGGAACATAACGACCCCGACTCCCGCCGGAGAATTTTTTTCTGCGGCGGTCTCTTCTGATGGCAGTTATGGTATTGAGCCGGGCATTATTTTTGGGTTTCCGCTGCGATCAAACGGCCGGGATTGCCAGATCGTTGGGGGCCTGACCCATAACGAATTTGCCCAAACGAAGATCAAAGCCTCCTTGGATGAGCTATTAGTAGAAAAATCAATGGTTGCGCAAATATTTTGACTTTTTATTGACCTTTATACAAAATTAACATATGATTTTATTAGTTGAAACATAATAAGATACGAATAAATTTTAAAAAATTAGGCAAGAATTTGATGGCAACGACTTGCTTTTTGGATAAATAGAGGGTATACTTTAAAAACATTACGGGCAAAGAGAGGTTTTTATGAGAAGGTCAGGATTAACTATTTGCGGGATATTATTTCTGGCGATCGGCGTGGCCGGACTGGCCGGCTGCGATCTTTTGGGTCTTGGGCCCAAAAAACAAGATAATACGAAAAAATCTGCTGATGTGGCGGTAGTAGCGCAGCCTGCCCCCAGCGCACCCCAAGCGCAAGGGCCTTTGCCTAAAAATGTATTAGCCCGCGTGGGGGATTGGACCCTGACAACACAAGAGTTTAACGAACGCCTGAAATTATTAAAACAGGGGCTCCCTGATTTTAAGGACAGCGATAGCAATACCAAAAAAATGGTTTTAGATGAACTTATTCGCCAGCAGCTTTTGGTCAAGGATGCTCAGGATTCCGGAATAGGCGAAACCAAAGAAATTAAAGACGCCGTTGAAGATTTTCGTAAAACATTAATGGTTCAGGAATTAGCGAATCGGTTGACCAAGAACGTTTCAGCAACCGAAACTGATGCCAGGGCCTGGTATGGAGAGAATAAAGATAAATTCGCCCAGCCTGTGACCTGGAAGGCGCGCGAGATCGTGACCGCCGATGAGGCGAGCGCTAAAAACATTTTGGTGCAAATTTTACAGGGCGGCGATTTTTCCCAGATCGCCCAGGCTCAATCAAAAGGGGAAACCGCGGCTAAAGGTGGAGAGCTAAAGGCCTTTGTCACGGGCAAGGCTCCTTTTGAGGCCATGCAGACGGCCATTTCCAATCTGGATGAGGGTGGCGTCAGTGCCGTGTTCAAGGGGCCGCAGGGGTATTATCTGGTCAAGGTGGATTCTAAAAAAGGCGGTACGGTCAAGGCGTTTGCTGAGGTTAAAAGCGAATTGGTCAACGGGTTGACGATGCAAAAACAACAAGCGGTTATTTTAGAGCACTTGAACAAATTAGCGGAAAAGAACAAGGTCGAGATCAATAAAGAGCTGGTAGACGAAACAACCGGGCTTTAAAAAAAGGGAGGCGTCAGATGCCTTTAGAGAATAAAAAACAACTTCTGATCATTCTTGGTGCAGTGGCCGCAGGTATCGTGGCTGTTGTCCTGACCAGCGGCTATGTCAAAAGCAGCGTTGAAGGACAAACGGCCGCCCTGGCGGAGAGATATGATGTCAGGCAAAAAGAAGCCGTGGCACAGATCCAGCAGAGAAGCGACCAGCAAATGGCGGCGTTAGCCCAGGAATTGCAACGGGTCAAATCTGAGCAGGAACAGGTCGTCCAAAAGCAAATGGCTGCCCTGCAGGCTCAGTTGCAGCAAACGCGCAACACCCAGTCCATTCAGGTAGTTAAAAAAGTACGCAAGCCCTCTCTGGCGTTAAAAACACCGGCAGGCAAGCGTGCGGTTACGGTCATGATCGATTCATTACAGGCAGTGGGCGGATTGCTTAATGCCGGAGACTTTGTGGACGTGATCGCCGAACTCAATGTGCCGTCACAGACAGCTGAGAAGAAGACGGTGACTGCTATGATCTTTCAGAATTTACAGGTACTGGCGGTCAACACCAATCTTGATGACCCCGGTGCGTACGATGAACAACAGGCCATTTCTTCTTTAAAGGTCACTTTTGCGGTTGACCCGCAGGAAGCCGGCCTTTTGGCATTTTCGGGCAAGAACGGCAAGTTGGAGCTGGCGTTAAGGTCTCCGGATGAAAGTCAGAACCCGAGAGTCAAGGCTTCCACCTGGAAAACCCTGGCGGACTATGTGCTGCAAAATCAGGGGTATAACATTAAGGATCCGGATGACGAGAACAACGGTAAACCGGTCGACAACAAGGCCAATATCCAAATTTTCAGAGGGGGTAAGGAGCTCTAGTCAATATGAGAAATCTTTTGTCTAAATATTTTTTTGGCGCAGCGCTTTGCTTCGCTTTTTTAACGATACAGTCAACGTCTTTATCGGCACTGGAGATAGGCTCCGGTGATGTCATTGATCTGGTAGTGGGCGATATTGAAACGGTGACAGCTAATAATTTGACCAGGGTTTCCATTACTAATCCGGATATAGCCGATATTTCAGATGCCCAGAACGGCAAGGTTTCGGTTTTGGCGAAAAGAGCAGGATCAACAGTGCTGTTCCTGTGGGACACGGCCGGCAAGCGTAGCATCAAAGTGCGCGTGGTTAATGAAGATTTGAAGATGGTCAGAGCTCGGGTACAAAAGATCCTGGATGAGGCTAATATTGAAGGCGTTTCCCTACAGGTCAATGAGGAAGAAGGCAAGGTCGTTATTTCAGGGGCGGTTTCCAAGGAAGACAAGATTAGGATTGAAAAAATACTGGCCCGCTACAGCGACAGCATGTTGAATTTTATTACGGAAGAAAAAGACGAGTCCCTGGTTCAGGTAGATATGCAGATCGTGGAGATCAGCACGTCTTTGGAGCAAAATTTGGGGATCCTTTGGGGATATTCCAGCTCTTCATCCGGAAGCACGAGCAACACGAATTCCGGATCGACCAATCTGAACTACCAGGAGACGATCCCTTCCGGGAACAAGTTCAAAGACCTTTTTAAGATCGGAAATTTTCAACGCACCACTCCCATTGAAGCGACCGTAAATGCGTTGGTCCAGGAAGGGAAGGCCAAACTTATTTCCAAGCCGCGCCTGGTGGTTATCAGCGGCAAACAGGCCAGCTTTTTAGTGGGCGGTGAAATACCCATTGAGAATACGACCACGAACGCCTCCGGGACCTCATCAACAACAAGTACGACCTATTCCCAGTACGGGGTCAATTTGATGGTCACCCCTACGATCCGTGAAGGGAAGATCGATGTTGTTCTCAACGTGGATATCCGGGACATTGACAATTCCAACTCATCGAACGGGAACGTAGCTTTTATTACACGTTCGGCCCAGACCGATCTATTGATGGATAATAAGCAGACGGTGGCTCTTGCCGGTTTGATCAAATATTCGTCATCAGAGACCATCACCGGTATCCCGTATCTTTCCAAGATACCGATCGTTGGCGGACTATTCAGGAACCGCCAAAATCCGTCGCCGGACACCAATACGGAAATGGTGATCATTCTGACACCGATGGTGCTTGCCGACAAGAAATTTGCAGATAAGCAATTAGTCATGCCGACACCCGCCGAACGTCAAGGCTGGCAGGAAGTGGACTCTAAATACGAACATGAATCGATCAATGCTCCCCAAGTTGTGACACCGATGGTCAGCTCTGCCATTGTGCCTCTCGCCACACCGTCTATCATGCCTTCGGCCATAACCTCCTATGCGCGTATGGTCCAGGAAAGGATTTCCCGGAAGATCACGTATCCGTATCAGGCGATGCAAAATTATTGGACAGGAACAGTGAAACTGCAACTAAGGATCCTGAGGAATGGGACCCTGGCGTCTGAAGAAGTGACCCAGTCTTCAGGCCATATTGTCTTTGATGAAGATGCGATCCACGCGGCCAAAATGGCGGCGCCGTACGATATGTTTAGGGCGGGAATGAATCAGCAGGAACTGATCTTTACGATCCCTATCGTCTATAATAAAGCTGCACAGACAGGGAAAACGTAGGCAGAAAAGGTTATTGCCGCTTATTGATGTAGGGGCCGAGCTTGTCTCGGCCCGTTTCTCGGCCGATCAACCCCCAAAAGAAAATTTCCCCGCGACAAAAGTAATAATTGTGGTAGAATGACAGACTATGGCCTGTAAAATCATTACAGTTTTTAGTAATAAAGGCGGCGTCGGGAAGACCTTTATTGCGGTCAATATAGCTTGTGCCTTGGCAATAAAAGGTAAGAAGACGCTGATCGTGGATCTCAATTTGCAAGTAAGCCAGGATATGGCCCGCATGCTCAATTTGTCACCTACGCATTGCCTGGTGGATGTTTTAAGCGCCATGGACAGCGGCCCCTCGGATGTTATCCAGAAACATGCCGCGAACCACACCAGCGGACTGCATTTTTTACCGGGCATACGCTCTCCCAGACAGATCGGGCACATTACTCCGGATAATCTGCGTTTATTTTTTAAGAAAGCTGCTACCCTCTATGACTACATCATCGTCGACAGCGGCAGCACTTTTAGCGAGACCTTTATCAGTATCCTGGACTCTTCCAATCTGATCCTGCTGGTGGCAACCCCGGATATCCTGGCGGTCTATCAAGTCAAAACGAGCCTGGATATTTTACAAAGCCTGCATTTCCCGTTAAAGATGGTGCGCCTGGTCTTGAACAGGGCGGAAAGCCGGGGAGGCGTCGCCTGGCAGGAAGTCAAGACAGCTCTGGCGTGTGAAATTTTCTCTCTGATCCCTTCCGACGGAAAAACAGTCGGATTGGCCTTGAATCGCGGGGTTCCCTGCGTTCTGGACAGTCCCAAAGCGAGGGTTTCCGAGATCTTTTTTGAATTGGCGGACAGTTTGAAGGACGAAAGCATCTACGTGCAGGCGTCCGACGTGATCAAGGTCCGCACCAGCGACGATGTGGCCAAAAAAAATGATGCCTTTTGGGAGAAATTCGGCATTGTCCCTAATGCGGCAGCGGCGCTGGATTTTAAAAAAGAAGAAGATGAGGTCATTAAACTAAAAAGAGCGATCCATCACCGGTTAGTCGAGCGCATGAATTTGCAGAAGATGTCTCCCGAGGCGCTGAACGATCCGGCCCAGGCGGCCAATATGCGCAAAGCGGCGGAGAAAGTGGTCACGGAATTATTAGCCGAGGCGTCCGGCGGCTTTCTTTCTAGCCATGAGGAGCGCTCCCGGCTGGTTACTGAGATCGTCGGAGAAGCTCTGGGGTTAGGGCCGCTGGAGGATCTGCTGGCGGACGGAACCGTGACAGACATCATGGTCAACAACAAAGATGAGATATTTGTCGAAAAGAACGGCAAGATCCTTTTGACCAATAAAAGATTTGTTTCCAATGATCAGGTCCGGGCGACGGTGGATCGGATCATTGCGCCCCTGGGCCGCCGTATCGACGAATCAACCCCCATGGTCGACGCGCGTCTTCCTGACGGTTCGCGTATCAATGCCATCATCCCGCCGCTATCGCTCAACGGGCCGATGATAACGGTACGTAAATTTTCCCAGGACCGCTATGGGATCGAAGATCTTTTGAACCGTTTCAATACCCTGTCTCAGCCCATGGCGGATTTTTTGAATGCCTGTGTCCTGGGGCGCAAGAACATGATCGTTTCCGGAGGCACGGGCGCGGGTAAGACCACGCTGCTGAATATTATTTCTCAGTTCATTCCTGACAATGAGCGCATTATCACCATCGAAGATGCGGCGGAGTTAAGATTAGTCAAGACCCATTGGGCCCGTTTGGAAAGCCGCTCGGCCAACATAGAAGGACGCGGCCGGGTGACCATCAGGGACCTGTTTATCAACACCCTGCGTATGCGGCCCGACCGTATCATCATCGGCGAGTGCCGAGGGCCAGAAGTGTTGGACATGCTGCAGGCGATGAATACCGGCCATGACGGGTCTTTAACGACCCTGCATGCGAATACGCCCAGGGATGTGCTTTCACGCATGTCTTCCATGGTCCTGCTTTCGGGGATCGAGCTGCCGCTGCGCGCGATCTATGAAATGGCGGCATCGGCGATCAATATCATTGTGCAGATCAACCGTTTTTCTGACGGGTCGCGCAAGATCACGGCGATCGCCGAGATGACCGGCAAGATGGTGGATAATCTCCCTGAGGTTAAAGAAATATTTGTGTTCGCGCACAAAGGGATCAATGCGGAAGGCAAGATCCTGGGGACCTACGAGGCTACCGGCTACGTCCCCAAATGTTTTGAAGATCTCGTTACCCGAGGAATTCCTCTTAGTAAAACCATTTTTGACAGTAATCCGAATGCTAGTTAACCTGTCCCGTCAAAGCACAATAGCTACCAACATAGAGGTTGCCCGCAATCCCTGGCAGCGCATTAAGGGGCTTCTTGGCCGTAAAGAGATGCCTGCAGGCTACGCGCTGATCATCACCGGATGCCAGTCCATTCACATGGTTTTTATGCAATTTTCCATTGATGCCATTTTTTGCGATGCCAAAAACAAGGTAGTGGGGCTTTGCCCAAATATAAAACCATTCTGTTTTTCTCCGATTTTTTTCAAAGCCAACTATGCAATAGAATTGCCAGCAGGAAGAATAACCGTTACCAAAACGCAAATAGGTGACCAAATTAAATTGGATTAATTGGTTAATTGGTGACGTCTACCAATTATTGCAAGTATTTAATTGCTAAAATAATTGGTAGACGTCACCAATTAAATAATGTTATAATAAAATGTCCAGTCTGGACATTATTATGGGTGTTACCTATAAATTAAAAGGTGAAGTCGTCCAATTTATTATCAGCCAAAGACAGGGAGATCCCTTTATCTCCTGTCGCCAGTTGGCTGAATGCGTATCTCAACAATTTGGGCTTCGTCTTTCAAAATCCTCAGTCCATGATGTGCTTAAAGAATCCGGAGTGGTAACGCCCCGTGGCCGTAAACCTAAAGACAAGTTCAAAATTCCTTTAGAAAAAAAGAAGCAAATTCAAGCCAGCCTATCACAAGTTGCATTAGTTGTTCCCTCTTCTGCGGGCCCATTAACAATAAACGCTGGATCATTGCCGAAAACAAGCCTTGAAGTCTTGCCGCCCCCGAATGCCCCGCCTATGGACGAGGTCCCGCCAGTTGCGGTGATTTTAGTACCCCCATCCCGGGAACTATCGTTGGTCGTCAAAGGTCCAGAGATGGCGCAAGAAATTGAGCCCCCGAACGATCCAGAACCCCTGCAAAATGGGGCTATTTACGAAGGAGCGGGGAGGATTTTTATAAAAGCAGCATTATGGGATCTGGGCATTTTCTCCGAAGAAAACATAAAAGAAGAGGACTGGATCTACTATTTAACATATGCCTCCCACATTAAAGTGTTTTTAGAGAACAGCCGCAGTTATGTGATCGATCTCTTGCTGCCCCTGCAAAGAGGCATTCGAGAATCTGCCGATGGGATGATCAGCAACATAAGTCCTTTGATCGTAAGCAAAACATCCAACGATGAACTCTTTAAAGCGTCAATGGAGTCGCACCCAGGATCCAAAATCAATAAAATTGCAATAGTGGATAAAAATGACCATATTATATGCGAATTTAGCGATGTAGTGGATATAAAAAGACGGTTTAAGTTTTCAAATAGGTTTTTTGTGGAGAGCAACTGTAGAAATCTGACAGAACGGGCAGAATCGGTTTTTTTCTCGCAAATAATTGATAATAATAATGTTATGGAAAATATTTTAAATTTAAGAGGGTTTGATTCGACAAGTAAAGACGATTATATTGTTAATATTTTAATAGATAATCAATATGCTAATAAAGTCACGTTAGAGCAAGCGATAGAAAGACTAAACGGCATGTTTTTGCGGGACGGAGAAAACAGATTGGTATCGGTTAAAAGTCAACTTTCTTCGGCCGCTTCTTTTTTTTAAATTTTTATCCGCCTGGGGTTGACAGGCTATAGTATATATGGCATACTTTGGTTACGGACAACGTATTAACAGCCCTATCAAGGGCTTTGACATAGATGAAAGACCCTTTTTTCATGCGTATTTCCTCGCTCCTGAAATTCTAAAGGGGGAAGGGTCAAATTAAACTTCTGGCACGGTAAGGTGAGGCCCGATGATCTGCAAACTACGAAGTCAAAAAGCGCAAAATCTAATAGAATATGCGATCGTCGTTGCCTTGATCTCAGCAGCTGTGGCTGCTTTGAGCACCTACGTGTTCCGTTCAGTACAAGCAACACAGAAGATAATTTCTGAGGAATCCGAAAACTAATCAACCTGAACTTTCAGGAGGAATTTATGTATAAAATCAATAAAAGAGGCCAAAGCACGGTAGAGTATGTCTTGCTTGTGGCCGCGGTTATCGCCGTTATGATCGCATTTACGACTAATAAAACAACGGGGTTACAGCAACACATGAATGCGACCTTGGACGATGCTGCCAGTCAAATGGACACTATGTCAGGCAAGTTTGCGGGAGCCTACAATGCGTCTGCCGGCAGCTCACCGAATTCGCAGATCAGCGTCAACGTGACATCGAGTCAGTAAAAAATATAACTCTATGAATCTATACAGGAGGATCACATGTTAAGAAACTTCCTTAAGAACAGAAAAGCTCAAAATACCGCGGAATACGCGCTTTTGATCGCATTAGTTGTGGCCGGTGTCATTGCCATGCAAACGTATGCACAACGCGCCCTGCAAGCCCGTATCCATGATGCGGCGGGCTATATGGCGTCATCCAGTAATACGGTCTCCGGGTTTAATTCATCAACCCAGTATGAGCCGTATTATTTACAAAGCAACTATTCATCGAATAGTACCAGCGATGAAAACAAACGTCTGGCCGGCGGAACAGAGGCACAAGATTCTGTGACCAATAGCAGCAGGAACGGGGTCCAGCAATCTACGTATAATGGCACGGACACGAACCAATAGTGCTTAAGCAGGATTTAACAAACATTCTAAGGAGGAATCCTATGTTGCAACATCTGAATCAAAAACGGGGGCAAAGTACCCTCGAATACGCAATCCTGGTCGTTGTGATTATCGGTGCTCTGCTGGCCGTGCAGACGTATATCAAGCGCGGCGTGCAGGGCCGGTTGAAGAGCTCTGCCGATGATATCGGGGATCAGTTCTCTCCGGGCAACACCAATGAGCTTCGACACACTAACAGAAGCAGCTCTTCATATGAGACTTTTGCAGCGGGGGTCTCTACGTCCAACTTACTCAGCGAATCCACCAATTCCACGGCTAATGCCGCGATCATCAATGTGGATCAGGAATATTATGGAGGCAATGGAACGTAATATTGTTTAACATCCCTCTATCCCCCTCTTTAACATAAAGAGGGGGTAGGGGGAGTTAAAAGCATCCTAAAAAGGACACACGCATGCGCACGAAAAAAGCTCAGAGCACGGTGGAATATATTTTACTCGTTTCGGCGGTCATTGTGGTGGTAGTGCTGTTTACCACCCAAACGGGTAATCATTCGTTTCAGGGCGGCTTAAATTCGGTGTTTAATTCGACCACCCAGGACATGCTCAACGTGGCGAACCGGTTGTCTCAGTAAGTAGCCCGTAAATAGGGGACAGCGCCCTATTTTTCGGGAAAAAATGGCTTAAAAAATAGGGCGCTGTCCCCTATTTACGGGCCTATGAGTAAAAAATGGCGGTCACAGAGCGGGCAGTCTATTTTAACTGAACACACGATGGTTTTTTTTATCGTGGTCGCGGTAGTGGTAGCGATCACGGCATATGTGCAAAGAAGTTTTGAGGCGCGCATTCACGATGCCCGCAACTTTGCCAT
>Ga0302320_10029908_pt1 | contig 10401 bp, 10 predicted proteins | sample Bog_T0_3_FD_202130 | JGI IMG/M metagenome (GOLD analysis project Ga0302320, IMG submission 202130) | Peat permafrost microbial communities from Stordalen Mire near Abisko, Sweden - Bog_T0_3 | ecosystem: Environmental > Terrestrial > Soil > Wetlands > Peat | place: Sweden: Abisko, Stordalen Mire... | reverse complement strand
CGCCTTCGGCAATACGTGGGCGCAATCGATCCAGCGCCGAAAGCGAGTGCCGGCAAAGACGAGCTAACTCGTGGGCACTAAAACCACTCGTTCAGCGCCGGCTCAGCGCACGCCTCTTGGCCTGCGCTGAGCCCCAGGAGCATATTTATGTTTTTCTTCGGGAACGCACATAAAAGCGGAATAGAATCCGGAGCCGCGCGCTCCATTCAGTTGGACGCTGCGTTCGACTCTGATTCTGCGTTCTTGCTGTGGCTGGCGGAGGTGATCACAGGAGACTCGAAGGTCGCCCAGGAATGCCTGGTTGATGCGCGGAAGATCAGCGAGCAACAGTCGGGTTTATTTGTGGACTGGTTGAGTCAATGGTCTCGCTCAGCAACCATCCAACAGGCGATACAACGCGCCCACGGGCAGATATTGCTTGCTTCCCAAAAGTACGAACAGATACGTTGCCCCCACGGTGGACATGTTCCTCTTTCCCTGGAGCATTTCCGGATACTGCAATCCGTTCCCGCCCAGAAGATCGCCGCAGATCTGGATCCGTTTGTTCGGGCCGTGGGAATTCTCCGCGGAGTCTCCCACTGTGTGCTTCAGGACTGCGCGATGCGCCTGGGAGTATCGCGCACCTCTGTTGCAGCTGCGTGCTGTGTGTTCGAACATTGGACTGACCTGCGCAAGCCCTCGTCTGTGCAGGATGAACCCTCGCGTCACTGTGGGGATCTCATCTGGCGATTGAAAGCGCACTCCTCAGTTTTCTAGAAGGTTTGAGAATAACAAGATGAATATTGGCAACTGAAATGCTCTACAAATAAACAACTGCTGTATCCTCCTACCCCCTACACGGCAGTTCGGCGCAATCCGAACTGCCGCTGTTCTTTTGCGCGCTCAATAAATAGTGCGCTGTCTGGCACAATGAGCTCAAAGCTCCACGCTTTCAACAAGTACGGAAGGTTACTGCTGGGACCTGCAAAATACATTACTCATAAGCATCAGCTCCCTTGCATGGCTTGATGTATCGGTGTAGGCCGACTTCCATTCCCCACTGCCCGAATAAGGTCTCTCTGCCGATAAACGGGCAGCTCCATCGGCACGAACTTCCTCAATCAACTCACCAAGTAACTGAAAAACAAAGAAATGTCGTATGGCTGATTTAGGCACGTCACGTGCATTCATTCTTGTTGCAAGACATTACTGATTTGCATGGAGGGAACTAAAGATGAAACGGACTGTTGTCGTACTCGGCCTCTTGTTGGCTTTTGGCTCTTTTGTCTGGGCCCAGGAAGCGAAGAATGAAGTGACCATTCAGGGAGAGGGCTTTTTTACCAAGGACTCAACAGGCAAGGGTGTTGAGAACAACCCCACATATTCCGGAGGCTTCCTTGCCGGGTATCGCTACAACCTGAATCACCGCTTCGCGCTTGAAGGCGACTACGACTACTTTCGCAACTCGCAGGATTATCCCAAGTCCGACACAAAGATCAAGACGAACGTGAGCGCCATCACCGGCGCGGCTGTGGTGAAGTTGCCGGAATTCAAGAAGGTGAGGCCATTTGCTCTCGCCGGCGGCGGTGGAATCATCTTCAATCCTCACGACGCGAAGTCCATTGAGACGCAGGCACGTGGAGCCTTTGTGTACGGCGGAGGAGCTGACGTGCCAATCACCAAACACGTCGCGCTTCGCGCCGAGTACCGCGGCTTCGTTTACAAGGCTCCGGACTTTGATCGCAGCGATCTGAAGACGGACAAGTTCACGCACTCAGCGGTGCCCTCAGCGGGGTTGGTCTTTACCTTCTGAGGCGACGTCGTGCGCCGGGGGCGGCCGACGCCGGCCGTCTCCCGGTAGTGCGGTGGCTGCTGTTCGCCGAGCGTAGTCCCGAGCGGCTCGGCAGCAACCGCATGGATGATCTTACTTAGCGCATAAGACGGCGCAAGTCTTGAAGCTTTTTATATCAGGCGTGGAACACGGTGCGGCAAAGCTGGGCCTTTACAACTTATCGAGATTGGTAAAGACAGGAGATGGAAGTGAGCACAATGACTGGGCTCCCTCAAAATTCCGCACAGAGGGAGAGTTTACACATCAGCTCGGTTATGGCCGCAACCGACTTCTCACCAGCCTCTGACCGCGCCATTGCCGAGGCTGTTTCCATCGCCCGCCACTATGGCGCAAAGCTGCACGTCTTCAATATCGTCTCGTCGCTGGGTATTAAATTGAGCGGCGCAGGCGCAATGGCTGCGGCCACAGTGGCGGCTTGGCGTGATACGGCGCGGCTGGAAGAATATCTCTCGCTCAACCGGTTGGTGCAAGATGTCAATGCCTCTTGCATTGTCAGCACTAGATGCGTCTATGAGGAACTCGAAAGCGTAGCGCGGCGCGAGAACATTGACTTGATCGTCGTTGGTACGCGCGGCCGTAGAGGATTGTGGCGTCTCTTTGTCGGCTCGGTTGCCGAGCAGGTGTTTCGTAATTCCTCATGCCCGGTATTGACCGTTGGTCCGCGTATGCCCATGGAATGGCACACCGAGTCAGCGGCATCCGAGCGGCCCATACTCTTTGCAACTGATTTTGGGCGGGCGTCCCTGGAGGCGCTTCCGCGAGCAATCTCACTCGCAAACCAGCTTAGGAGAAGGCTTGCGTTGCTCCACGTACTATCCGACGTCCCGGATCCAGGGGATCACTGGGTCCAGGCACTGGATTTCATCAAACTACGTGACCGATTGAAAGCCACAACGATTGAAAAGCTGGCCAGACTGATTCCTCAGCAGGCTGCATTGAACCAAGAGCCGGCCTACATGGTTGAATTTGGCGAGCCTGCCGAGGGGATTATTCGGGCGGCAACTTTCCTGCACGCCGGGGTGATCATCCTTGGATTGAACCACAAAACGCACATTGAAACGGCGTCACACCTGCCATGGTCGAGTGCTTACGAGGTGGTATGCGCAGTCCAATGTCCCGTCCTGACATTGAGAAATCACTGAAGAAAGCTTGTAAACGACCATGTGGAACATGTTGAACACAAATTCCGCCGCCGGATTTCTGCCATTGCGCCGGTTCGCAGCTCTGTTTTTCCTCATTCTCTTCGCATCAACCGTGATATTGGCTCAGAGCGCTGAGGAGAATGGGTTGACCACACAGCCCGTCGTACAACTTGAGGAGCAATCCGCTGGCAAGCCGCCAGCCCAGCGCCCGGCGTTCGAATCCTTGCCCGGTGATTTCCACTTGCATCCGCTGCCGGATGCGCCGCCGCCGGCAAGCGCCGAGGGCAATCAATCCAAGCGTATTCTATGGGTGATTCCAAACTATCGCGCTGTCAGTGCGGACGTTCAATTGCCTCCGCTCAGTTCTAAGAGCAAATTGGTTCTCGCCACCCAGGACAGCTTCGATTATTCCTCTCTGGTGTATGCGGGATTCATGGCCGGAATCGGGCAGGCAGGTAATTCCACGCCTGAATTTCGCCAGGGCGGTCTCGGCTACTCCCGATACCTGTGGCATTCGTTTGCCGATCAGGCCGTCGGCAACTACTTCACCGAATTCATCATGCCTACGGTGACCCATGAGGATCCACGCTATTACACACGCTTTCATGGAGGCGTATTGAGACGGACTGTGTACGCACTGGACCGGCTCGCCGTCACTCGAACGGACTCCGGCGGCAGTTCCGTAAACTTTTCGGAGATTGTCGGCAACGGCGCCGGAGCGGGCGTTGGCTGCCTCTATTATCCCCGGGGAGAGCGCACATGGACCAAGGTGGGCCAGAGGTGGGTGACCCAAATTAGCATTGATGGAATCTCCAACGTGGTGAAGGAATTCTGGCCTGACATTCGCCACCATGTATTTCGGCAGTGACTCATGGCAGCCACACTCTGTTTGTTATATACACCAGAGACTAAAAGGAAACAGCCTCAATTGCGAATAGAAGTGCTGCCAAGCCCTTTAGAGACAGCCCGGCAACATCCGGCAGGCTATCGTTGATTCCGCCTGTAGCCTGCACCACTGGCCGCGATCTCAATCTATGCGACTTCGGGAGCGCTTGTCGGGCCATTCGCCGCATGACCCCCTCGGGAGAAATGCTGGCTAATTGCTGTGTGCCAGTCATGTGCCAAACGAGGATGAAATGGCCGAAATGAGAGGAATGGCGACATTGTGGAACCTGCAACTTTAGATTCTAAATAGGCTTAAGTGGTTTGATTCCCACGCCCGGCACCAACAAAACAATCCGTTACAAGCCTTGTAGTTCAGTTGTAGTCCAAACTGACGTTTAGAGGCATATAACGTGGCGTTTAAACCGCTGTAACGGGGCTTGAATCCGTTGCAAACCATAAAGCGAATTGTCCTTTATCCTCGCCCTGCAGTGTCCATACTGCATACCCCTGTCCTAGACAGCAGCCTGCTCAGCCGCGGCAGCAATTTCCCTGAGCATACCGCCGAAGATCCATTGATGCGCCGGATAAAGCGCATACCAGTACAGGAGGCCCGCCAAGCCGGCGGGATCGAAGATCGCCGTCTGCCGGATGACACATCCTGATGAATTGGGCGTGACTTCAAAGTGCAGCCACGCACGTCCAGGAACTTTCATCTCCGCTGCAAGTCTCAGTGAACGATCCCGATCAATAGACTCCACGCGCCAGAAATCCAGAGTGTCTCCCACCATCAGATTGTGCGGATCCCGGCGGCCACGTCGCATACCTACTCCGCCAACAAGCAGATCCAAAGCTCCTCGGAACTTCCATAGAAAGTTTGCAAAATACCATCCGTTGGCGCCACCAATCATGCGGATTGGAGCGAATGCCGCGCTGGGTGAAACATCAACCTGCACGGTGCGCGAATCGACCAGCCTGGTGCCGAAAATAACACCACCCCATTGCGGGCCGACCCCGGCGGAAGACAAGGCGTCCGACCATCGCGTCTGGGCGAATTCATGGTCTTCACTCACGCTGGCCCTTGCAATCGCTTCTCGCAGCCCCATGGGTTGAATCTTGAATTGGGTGAGCGCTGACGGATTGTTAACCAGGGTTGGGTTCCGCAGGCTATCGACGAGTTTGCGTCCGATCTTTGCATAGACCGGAGTCACCAATCCCAGCCACAGACTCGATAAGCGCGGGGTCAGCACAGGCACCGATATCATCCATCGATGAAGACCACACTGACGTGCGTATTCCTGCATGATCTCGCCATAGCTGACTTGATCGGCGCCACCAATCTCATAGGTGGCGCTTTGACCGGAGGGCAGGTTCAGCGCATTCAGTAGATACGCAATCACGTCTTCCACGGCAATCGGTTGGGCCTTCACGGCAACCCAGCGGGGACAGATCATCACCGGCAAGCGCTGCACGAGTGCACGGATCATTTCGAAGGACAAGCTTCCTGAACCGATAACGATGGAGGCACGAAACTCGATGGTGGAAATCCCCGACGATCTTAGAATGTCAGCCACTTCCTGACGGCTGCGCAGATGAGCGGACAGTCCGTGCTCCGCTTCACCAAGGCCGCCCAGATAGACAATTGTCTTGACACCAGCCTCCCTCGCGGCGTCAGCAAAGTTGCGCGCTGCCCTACGGTCGTTTTCCTCGAACTCTCCCTCCGCGCCCATTGAGTGCACCAGGTAGTAAGCAGCCTGTACACCCTCCATCGCCGCCACCAGCGTTTCGGGAGCCAGGCAATCGGCTTGAACGATCTGTGTGCCGGGAGCGACTCGCGCTTTGAGATAATCCGGGCGCCGAGCCAGGCAGCGCACTTGGCAACCGGCTTCTTCGAGCGCTTTGAGCAGTCGCCCGCCAATATAACCGGTAGCTCCGGTTAACAGGATCAGTCTGCGATCTGTAGTGGAGAGTTCCATAAGAAAGGATCCTTCGACCCGGTTGAACTAGTTCTTCGGAAGCAAAGGAATCAGTACGCTCGTTCGCCTCTTGTAATCTTCGAAGTCAGGGCGCCCAGCCATCCTCTTTTCAATCAAGGGGATTCCTGACACCTTGACGATGAGGAACGTGATCGTTATGGGCGCGACCACTCCCACCCAGCCTCCGGCGCAACCGAGCGTTACCATCCAAATGCCCCACCACTGCACAATCTCGCCGAAATAGTTGGGATGCCGCGAGTATCGCCATAGTCCACTCTGCATCATGCTGCCGCGGTTCTGCGGATTTCGTACGAATCGTGCGAGCTGGGCGTCACTCAGGGCCTCGACGATAAATCCGAACATCCAGATTGAAACACCTATGCCGCCGAGAGCGCCAAGCTTTCCTACGGCACTTCGATTGATGATCAGTACCGGCGTGGCGGTGACGAAGAGGAGTGCTCCCTGTAGTATGAAAACCTGCAGGTACGAACGCAGGTGAAACCACTTACCCCACTCTTGTCTCCAGGCCGCATAGCGATAGTCCTCTGACTTGCCTCGATGCCGGCTACCAATGTGCCACGCCAGCCGCAAGCCCCATACGCTGACGAGCGTGCTCACGAGGATTCCACGCACACCCGCTACTCCGCCGAGGAGGTACGATGTCCAGGCCAGTAAGACGAAGCCCAGCCCCCAGGCTACATCGGCAACGTCATTCCGCTTCTTCCACACTGACGCCAGATACCACAGGCTCATGTATGCCCACAGCACGGACGCCAGTGTGAGGTAGTACTTCATATCCGCAGCTTCGCAGCGATCACGCAGGTCAGGCTGGAAACCGAGGCCGCCAGCACCATTCCCCAAAGCATATCAACCACGGTCAATGCCAGCGGCCAATTCTTCATCGTCGCCAGGTTGGTGAGGTCGTATGTCGCATAGGTGATCAAACCAAATAGCGCCCCAAGGATCAACGCACGTGACCATCCGCCGCGTTCAACGGCAGGGCCGATCACGAAGACTACCAGTCCCACCAGGAAGAGAAGGTAAAAAAGAATGGCCGCTGCCCAATTGATGTTGGACTTCAGCAGCAACCCAATGTGTTGAGCGTAAAACTTCTTCGCCACCACACCCAGCCACAGCATGTCCATGGCGAAGAAGATCGGCAACGCGATTGCGTATAGCTTAAAAAACATCAAGACACTCCCTTGCATGCAGAATGAATCAACCCACCCGCGCCGGACGCAACGGAAGCAGGCAGCAGTCCGGGGCGCAGAGGTCTGGCCGAGGCCCCATTGTTCCCAAAGCCAACCTTGGCTGCGTCTCATCCATCCGTTCGCAGATCAGCTCGCGGATCATTTTGATGAACCTGGGATGAGTGCCCACGGTTTCGGCCCTCACCATGTTGATGCCAACTTCCTCGCAGAGTTGGCGCGCCTGGGTATCCAGATCAAAGAGAATTTCCATGTGGTCGGAAACGAAGCCAATCGGCGCGATCACCACGTCGACAGGAACTCCCTGCGATCCCAGCCCGCACAGGCAATCCAGAATGTCCGGCTCCAGCCATGGCTGTGTTGCAGGGCCGCTGCGGCTCTGGAAAACAAGTCGCCAGTTCGTTCGCCCCAGCCGCTCGGCCACCAGCCGCCCGGTTTCCATCAACTGCGCCTGGTAGTCGCATCCCGCGGCCATCATGCTGGGTATGCTGTGCGCGGTGTAAATCAGTTGTGCTGCGTCACGCCGCTCAAGGGGAATTTTCTCCAGCGCCTGCCTTACGTGTTCAGTTACAACCTCCACAAAGCCCGGATGGTTGTGGAAGGCGCGTATCTTGTCCACAACCGGTGCGCCCGGCCCCACGGCCTCACTAGCGCCGGCGATGTTCTCGCGATACTGCCGGCAGCTAGAGTACGAACTATACGCCGAGGTCACAAATGCCAGCGCACGCTTTACCCCGTCGGCTTTCATCCGGCCCATGGTCTCGATCAGCATGGGGTGCCAGTTGCGATTGCCCCAGTAGATAGGCAGGCGCGGCCCGTCTTCTGCCAATTCGTTCTCGAGCGCAGCGATAAGGCGGCGATTCTGTTCATTGATGGGACTGCGGCCACCAAACTGGTAGTAGTGCTTCGCCACTTCCAACATGCGTTCTTGGGGAACGTTCTTGCCCTCCAGTACGTTTTGCAGAAACGGCATCACATCGTCTGGTTTTTCCGGACCGCCGAAGGAAACCACAAGAATCGCATCGTAGGTCACTTCACTCATAGATACCTCGACACTGTTGGCCGTATATCATCGCGGGTACTCATTTCCTGCTGTTTCCAGCACCGGCTCGTTCATCAGGGGATTAAGATTCTGCACCTTCGTCAGCAGGAGCTGCACGGTACCGGTCTGGCGCTCGCGAAAGGTTGCTTCGCAGCAGGTAAGGTAGTACTCCCACATGCGCAGGAAGTGCTTGTCGAAGCCGAGGCGCTCTACTTGATTTAGATTGTTGAGAAAGCGCCGACGCCATTCCTTCAATGTCAATGCGTAATGCATGCCAATGTCTTCCATGTGAAAGAGTTGCATGCGTGTGGCGCGCGTCAAAGCGCGTAATAACTCAGCAACCGATGCAAGCTCACCGCCGGGAAAGATGTACTTGCGGATCCAGTCACTTTGTTTGAGGTAACGCTCGAACTTTGCCTCTTGGATCGTAATGGTCTGCAGAAGCATACTGCCTTCGGGCTTCAGCAGCCGGTCGCAGGCGGCAAAGTATTCGTCGTAATACTTGTAGCCTACGGCCTCAAACATCTCGATACTGACGATCTTGTCGAACTCTCCGCGCAGATTTCTGTAGTCTTCCAGTTTCAGGTGGACACGATCATCGGCGAGTCCGCGCTGCGCAAACAGTTGCTGCGCGTAGTCGAACTGTTGACGGCTTATCGTGGTGGTGGTGACGCGGCAACCATAATGTTCGGCTGCATACAAGGCAAAGCCGCCCCATCCCGTTCCAATCTCCAGCAGATGATCCGTTGGCTTCAAGTCCAGCTTCTGGCAGATCAATTCATACTTATTTTGCTGGGCATGCTCAAGTGTGTCCTGCGGCGAATGGAAGCAGGCGCAGGAGTAAGCCATTGAGAAATCTAGAAATAGCCTGTAAAAGTTATTCCCTAGATCGTAGTGGCGGCTGATGTTGCGGCGACTGCCGATAAGTGTGTTGCCGCGCAGATAGTGGCGGATACGCTCGACCAGTGAATGCAGTGCCCCTGCGGCGCGCATGCCGTTTTCAAGGTGGTCCATGTTGCGGACGGCCAGACGCAGCAGGCTTTGCAGGTCAGGAGAAGACCAGTCACCATCCATGAAAGCCTCACCCATGCCGATATCTCCACCGAGGAGCACGCGGGCGAAGAAGCGCTCATTGTTGACGACCAACATCGCCTTCAACTTTGACGATGGCGATCCGAAGCTGAGAGTTTCACGGGGGCAGACAACCTCAAGAAAGCCCTCATGTAACCCGGCAAGCAGTCGAAAGAAGATTTTCTTGTAAATAGAGTGGATCATCGAACGCTCCAGTTGGCCCCCCAGGGACGTGTGTTTGCAGCCTTATATCGTCCGGGGCCGGGATGTGGGATGAAGGGCACTTTTTTGCGATAGAGCATGAAGGCCTCCCAGTGGATGGCCATGACGGTCTTGACTGTCATTACAGGGTATTCGAAGAGCGCGCGGCGCAGAGATTGAGCACTCCATGGAGCACGCGTGAGCGAGAGCGTGGCGTCAAAGGTCGGCTCGCCGCCTTCGGCGAGGTTGGACTGGACCACCAGCGACTCGTCCGGGGGCGTGAACGTCCAGCGATATTCGCAATCCAGGCCAAGGAAGGGTGAGACGTGAAAATCCTTGCGAAAGGTATAGCTGCTCGAGTTCTCCGAGCGGGCAGTGATGTTCGCGGCGCTCATCCAGTAGTTATGCGTCTCCGCCCAGGTGTTCTTCACCTCGGCCATCACCATCTGAAGTTGCATACCTGCATCGAAGCAGAAAAAGAAAGAGACGGGGTTGAAGTTGTATCCCATGTAGCGCAGGTGGGTGAGCAGGAAGATGGGTCCCTGCGGCAGTTGCAGGTCGTGGGCGGCAGCGTCCTGGGTAAGGCGCTCACGCAGGCTCAGGCCCGCGTCGCCAAAGTGATCGCGCTGATAGAAGCTTGCCCAGTTCCAGCGCTCGTAAGAGGAAAGCCGCGAGACGCGCATCAGCTCCGGAATGCGATCAATGTCGAGATAGGCGAGGAAGATAGGGTAGGTGAACTCATGCTGCGCCGGGCGGAAGCGCCTGTGCCGTATCGAGCCGGTGTAGATTGCACTTTCCATCAGGCCTCCAACGAACTGGGCACGCCCATGGACTGCGCCACGCGAATGGCGGAGTTGAGCCCATCTTCGTGGAAGCCATAGAACCAGTAGGCTCCGCAGAAGTGAGTGCGATTGTGCCCGCTGATCTCCTGCCAGCGCTGCTGTGCGCGGATCGCCTCCAGGTTCATCAGCGGATGGTGATAGGTAAGCTCGCGTAGCACACGTGAAGGATCGATGAGCTCGTTCGAGTTGAGCGTGACGCAGTAACG
>Ga0302320_10029907_pt1 | contig 10402 bp, 5 predicted proteins | sample Bog_T0_3_FD_202130 | JGI IMG/M metagenome (GOLD analysis project Ga0302320, IMG submission 202130) | Peat permafrost microbial communities from Stordalen Mire near Abisko, Sweden - Bog_T0_3 | ecosystem: Environmental > Terrestrial > Soil > Wetlands > Peat | place: Sweden: Abisko, Stordalen Mire... | reverse complement strand
TCCTGCTGCTCATTCTCTTGGTGCCCTTCATGATGTGGTACCAGAGCGTTCAGGCCCGCGAGTCGGCGGGAGCCCGATGAATTATAAGAGCTCGTATTTCATCCTGACCTGCCTGGGGCTGGGATTCGCGTTCTTGTACATCCCCATCCTGTCCATGGTGGTGTTCTCCTTCAATGCGTCCAAGCTGGTGACGGTGTGGGACACGGCCAACTCGCCCACACTCAAGTGGTATTACTCGCTCATCAACAACGAGGAGATACTGGACGCCGCGTGGATTTCATTGAAGGTCGCCGTCATCAACGCTTCCGGATCGGTAATCCTCGGCACCTTGGCGGGCTTCGGGCTGGCGCGCTTCAGTCAGTTCAGGGGGCGCTTCACGCTCAATGCCATGACCACGGCGCCCTTGGTCATGCCCGAGGTCATCACGGGACTGTCTCTGCTGCTGCTGTTCGTCGCCCTGGAACAACTCGTCGGCTGGCCGGCCGGACGCGGCATTACCACCATGACCATAGGCCACATGACCTTTTCCATGGCCTATGTCACGGTGATCGTGAATTCGCGCATGTCGACCTTCGATACGGCGCTCGAGGAAGCCGCCATGGATCTGGGCGCGCGTCCTCTCAAGGTGTTCTTCGTCATTACGCTGCCCATCATTTTCCCCGCCATCTTGTCGGGATGGCTGCTGGCCTTCACCTTGTCGTGGGACGATCTGGTGATTTCCAGCTTCACGTCGGGTCCGGGGAGCAGTACGCTGCCCATGGTGGTGTTCTCGAAGGTACGCCTCGGCGTCAGTCCGGAAATCAACGTGCTCGCGACCATCACCATCAGTGTGGTGACTCTGATGATCATCGGCGTGAGTTGGTGGGCGTCGAGAGTGGCGAAGCTGGACAAAGCCGCCGCCTGATTCACGGCGGCAACGGTTAACGGTAGTTTCAATATGACAAACAAGAACATCGCGCTCGCACTCGTCTGGATTCTCGCCCTACCATCGCTGGCCGAGGCCGGCACCGAGCGGTTTACGGTCATATTCGGCGGCAAGAACGTCGGTCATCTGACGGCCGATACGACGGGAAATGAGACCCGGATCGACTACGACTACAAGAACAACGGCCGGGGCCCGACCATGGCCGAGACCATTCGGCTGGATGCGCAGGGCTTGCCCAGCGAATGGACCCTCGCGGGAACCACGACCTTCGGCAGCAAGGTGAAGGAGCATTTCGTCCACAAGGGTTCTCGCGCCGAATGGGTCGATTCCACCGGCAAGGGCGGCACCCCCATCCACGTGCCCAGCCTGTATGTGGCGCAGAGCGGCAGTCCCTGGTCCGACGGCATGTATGCGCGCGCGATGTTATCGACGCCCGGCAGGCAGATCGCGGCGTTGCCCGGCGGGGTGCTGCATCTCGAGAAGGGTGACACGTTCGCCGTTCAGGGTGGCGGCGGATCCATCGAAGTCACTCGTTACGACGTGAGCGGCATCGATCTGACGCCGGATATCATCCTGCTCGACTCGAAGGGCGGGCTGTTTGCCTCGGTCGATTCCACATTCATCATGGTGCGCGCGGGCTACGAGGACGAAGAGCAGCGGCTGCGCGGGCTGGCGGCAAACTGGGCCACGCAGCGGCTGGTGAACATGGAACGTGAGGTCGCTCATCACTACGCGGGACCGGTCCGCATTCGCAACGTGCGTCTGTTCGACCCGAAGACCTCATCGCTGACGGATCCCGTCTCGGTGCTGGTGAAGGACAGACAGATCAGTGCCGTCGAAACGCTCGACAGCCCGCCCACTCCGGGTGAAACCGGCATCGACGGCGCCGGCGGCACGTTGGTCGCGGGCATGTACGAAATGCATTCTCATCTCGATCAGGACGAAGGCCTGCTGGACGTCCTGGCCGGCATCACCACCGTGCGCGACATGGGCAACGATAACGAGGTGCTGGACAAGCTCATTCAGCAAATCGACCAAGGCGTCATCGGAGGTCCACACGTCGTCCGGTCGGGGTTCATAGAGGGCAAGAGTCCCTTCAGCGCCAACAACGGCATCCTGGTCGACAACCAGGAGAAGGCGCTGGATGCCGTGCGTTGGTACGGTGCGCGAGGGTTCTGGCAAATCAAGATATACAACAGCATGAATCCGGCGTGGGTACCGGCCATGACACAGGAGGCGCATCGATTGGGCATGCGCGTCGCCGGACACATCCCGGCCTTCTCGACCGCCGACGACATGATTCTCGCGGGCTATGATGAGATCACGCACATCAATCAGTTCATGCTCGGTTGGGTGCTGCAGCCCGGCGAGGATACCCGCACTCTTTTACGGCTGACCGCGCTCAAGCGCCTGGGCGGCTTGGACCTGCGGAGCGCCCGGGTGCAACACACCATCGATATGATGGTCGACCGCAAGATCGCCATCGATCCAACCTTGGGCATTCACGAACTGCTGACGCTGGGCCGAGACGGAAAGATACCGCCGGGCGCCGTGGATTATTTCGACCATCTGCCCATTGCGCGGCGACGCGACGCCATGAAGGGGCTCATCGACGTGTCCGCACCCGGCGACGACAAGGCGTATCGTGCCGCATTCGAAAAGCTGATTGACACGGTGCGCCTGTTGCACGACCGCGGCGTGTTCATCGTATTCGGCACCGATACCGGCGGGTCGTTCACTTATCATCGCGAGCTCGAACTCTATCAGCGGGCGGGCATGACGCCGGCGCAGATCCTGAAGCGGGCGACGTACGATTCGGCCCGCTATCTGGGCCAGGAGCAGCGCATGGGGTCCATCGACAAGGGCAAGCTGGCGGATTTTTTCTTGATTCCCGGCGATCCCACCAAGGACCTGAAGGCCATCAAGACCATCAGCATGGTCGTGAAGGATGGCACCTTCTATTATCCAACCGAGGTGTATCCCAAGTTCGGTATCCAGCCGTTTGCCGCCGCGCCGAAAATTACCGAGCCGGCGCCGACCAAACCATAGGCACTGACTTATACCAACACGCGTTCGATCCCGCCGGTATTGGCGCGCTGCACGTACTGGGGCAACCAGTCGGCACCGAGTAAATTCTTGGCGATTTCGATCACGATGTAGTCGGCATCCGTGCCGGTGTCATCGTTGTAGCGTTTCAGGCCCTGCAGGCAGGACGGGCAGGAGGTCAGGATCTTGACGTCGCCGATATGACCGGCGGCGCGGATTTGATCGACACCGATGCGCATTTCCTCTTCCTTGCGGAAGCGCACCTGGGTGGAAATGTCCGGCCGAGTGACGGCAAGAGTGCCGGATTCACCACAACACCGATCGTTCTTTTCTATTATGCCGTTCTGCGCACTGTTCATCAGCGTGTTCACGACCGTCAGAGGATCGTGTTTCTTCATCGGCGAATGACAGGGGTCGTGATACATGTAGCGCACGCCCGTGACATTTTCGAGCCGCACTCCCTTCTCCATGAGGTACTCGTGAATGTCCATGATCTTGCAGCCCGGAAAAATCTCCTCGAATTTATAACCCTGAAGCTGATCGAAGCAGGTCCCGCAACTCACCACGACGGTCTTGATGTCGAGGTAGTTCAAGGTATTCGCGACGCGATGGAACAGCACGCGGTTGTCGGTGATGATTTTCTCGGCCTTGTCGAATTCGCCGGCTCCGCGCTGCGGGTAGCCGCAGCATAGATAACCCGGCGGCAACACCGTCTGCACGCCCACGTGCCAGAGCATGGCCTGGGTCGCCAGCCCGACCTGGGAGAACAGACGCTCGGAACCGCAGCCCGGAAAATAAAACACGGCCTCGGATTCGCTGTTGGTCCTGTGCGGGTCGCGGATGATGGGTACGTAGTTACGGTCTTCGATGTCGAGCAAAGCGCGGGCGGTCTTCTTCGGCAGGCCGCCCGGCATGCGCTTGTTGACGAAGTGGATCACCTGTTCCTTGATGGCAGGCTTTCCCTCGGTGGCCGGCGGGCGCTTGGTCTGTGCCCTGGCAAAAGTATTGAGCGCGCGGTTCGCCAATCGCTGGGCTTTGTAGCCCCAGTCGATCATGATCTTGCGGGTGAGCTTGATGGTTTCCGGATTCGTGGCGTTCAGGAAAAACATGGAGGCGGCGGTTCCGGGATTGAATCGCCTCTTGCCCATACGGCGCAGCAGATCGCGCATCGCCATCGAGACGTCGCCGAAGTCGATATCGACGGGGCAGGGCGACTCGCATTTGTGACAGACCGTGCAGTGATCTGCCACGTCCGAGAGCTCGTCCCAATGCTGGATCGAGACCCCGCGGCGGGTCTGCTCTTCGTAGAGAAATGCCTCGATGAGCAGGGAGGTGGCCAGAATCTTGTCCCGCGGCGAATACAATAAATTGGCACGGGGCACATGCGTGGCGCAGACGGGCTTGCACTTGCCGCAACGCAAACAGTCCTTGATGGCATCGGAGATGGTGCTGATGTCCGATTGCTGCATGATCAGGGATTCGTGACCCAGCAGGCCGAAGCTCGGCGTGTAAGCGCGGCGCAGATCGTTGTGCGGCATCAACTTGTGCTTGTTGAATCGGCCTTGCGGATCCACGCGTTGCTTGTAGGAGCGGAATGTCGCGAGTTCCTCGTCGGTGAGGAACTCGAGCTTGGTGATGCCGATGCCGTGCTCGCCGGAAATCACGCCGTCGAGACGGCGGGCTATGCGCATGATCCGAGCGACCGCGCGGTTCGCGGTATGCAGCATGGCGTAGTTGTCCGAATTCACCGGGATGTTGGTGTGTACATTGCCGTCGCCGGCGTGCATGTGCAGAGCGACGAATACTCTGCCCTGCAGAACGCGCTTGTGCACGGCCTCGCACTCTGCGAGCACCTGGGTGAACGCCGCGCCGACGAAAATGCGCGAGAGGCCGGAGAGGACTTCGCTTTTCCAACTGACGCGTATGCCGCGGTCCTGCAACCGGTCGAAAACGCTCCCCGAGCCGTCAGGCGAGCAGGCAATGCCGAGCGCCTCCAGAGTCGCGTGAGCCGACTGCAGCGGCGTATCCATGGCGCCGAGCAGATACTTCCAGCGTTCCCGTGCCCGGGCCAGAAGCGCGCGCGCCTCCGTCCTACGGCCGAGATCGACATCCGCGGTCTTCCCGGCCTTGATTTCGCCCGAGAAATACTCATCCAGGGCATCGAGCAAATCCAGCTTGTTGCGGATCGACAGTTCAATGTTGATCCGCTCGATGGCGTCGGTGTACTCGCCCAGGCGCGGCAGCGGAATGACCACGTCCTCGTTGATCTTGAATGCGTTGGTGTGCCTGGCAATGGCGGCCGTCCGCGCCCGATCCAGCCAGAATTTACGCCGCGCCTCGGCGTTCACGGCGATGAAACCTTCTCCCGCGCGCGCGTTGGCGAGACGCACCACCTGCGAAGTCGCCGCGGCCACCTGCGACTCGTCCTCGCCGACGATGTCTCCGAGCAAGACCATCTTGGGCAGCGCTCCGCGCTTCGACTTGGTGCTGTAGCCGACTGCGCGCAGGTAGCGCTCGTCCAAGTGCTCCAGGCCGGCGAGGATGGCGCCTTTGGATCGGGCGGTGGACTCCAGAAATTGGGTGATTTCTACGATGCTCGGGATGGCGTCGCGTGCCTGGCCGAAGAATTCCAAACATACGGTGCGGATATGTTTGGGCATGCGATGCAGAATCCAGCGCGCGGCGGTGATCAGGCCGTCGCATCCCTCCTTTTGCACTCCCGGCAAACCGCCCAGGAACTTGTCGGTCACGTCCTTGCCGAGACCCGTCTTGCGAAACGTGCGGCCGTCGATGTCGAGTTTTTCGCTGCGCAGTATCTTGGCCTGATCGGGGTGGTCCCGGCCGTCCTTCCAAAGCAGCTCGAAGTTCGCGACCGCCACGTCGTGAATCTTCCCCAGATTGTGATTCAGCCGGGTGACTTCAAGCCAGTTGCCGTCGGGGTCGACCATGCGCCACCACGCGAGATTGTCGACCGCCGTACCCCACAGCACCGCTTTCTTGCCGCCGGCGTTCATGGCGATGTTTCCGCCCACGCAGGAGGCGTCCGCGGATGTCGGGTCGACCGCAAAGACGAAGCCGGCGCGCTCGGCCGCCTCGGTCACCCGTTTGGTGACCACTCCCGCGCCCGAGAAAATACTGGCGGTGCCGCCCTGGCAGCCTGCCAGCGCGATGCTCTCCACGGCGCCCAAGGTGTCGAGCTTTTCCGTGTTGATGACCGCCGACCAGGGCGTCAAGGGCACCGCTCCTCCGGTGTATCCGGTACCGCCGCCGCGCGGGATGACGGTCAAGCCGAGCTCGATGCAGTCGCGCACCAACGCGGCGATTTCCGCCTCCGTATCCGGCGTCAGGACCAGAAACGGCAACTCGACGCGCCAGTCGGTGGCATCGGTGATGTGAGTGACCCTGGAGAATGCATCGAATCGAATGTTGTCCTCGCGCGTGTGCTTGGCCAGCAAGCGGCGCGCTTTCTTGCGCATTTGTTCCAATTGCGTGAATCGATGTTCGAATTGCAACACGGCGTCGCCGGCTGCGCGCAGCAACTGGCCCACCTTGGCATCCCGTATGGCATCGGCCGCGTCGCGGCGTTTGGCCATTTCACTCAGACGATGATGCAGGGCCTCGATCAGTTGGCGCCGCCGTTTCGGATTGTCCAGCAGGTCGTCCTGCAAGTAGGGGTTTCGCTCAACGACCCATATATCCCCCAGCACCTCGTACAACATGCGTGCAGAACGGCCGGTACGGCGCTCGCTGCGCAGGTCATCGAGCACGGACCAGGCGTCGTCGCCCAGCAGCCGGATGACGATTTCGCGGTCCGCCAGCGAGGTGTAATTGTAGGGAATCTCCCGCAGGCGCGATTCCGGCTCGCGCTCCTCCAGACTGCGGGCCAGTCCGGGCACATTTGCAACAGCGTTCATATCCGGGGGATTTTACGCATTTAATCGCCCTCTATGTGCAGCTCAAGTCAGGGGCGCCGCCCAGAACGCGGTCGCCCCCTAGAACGCGGCCGCCCTCTGGAACGCTGCGCTTTCAATGAGGGCTTCGCTCCATTATCGTGCCATGCATGAAAAACAACACTCTGGTGAACCATCCGCCGACCGTTGCCGTGCCGTCGGACAATCGCGCTCTGGTGGCACCGATCTACCAATCGGTGAAATTCTCGTTCGACGACACCGGCGAGACACTGCGATACCTGCGCGGTGAACGAGAGGGCTTTTTTTACTCGCGTTCGGGCAACCCGACCCTGAAACAATTGCAGCTGTTGCTCGCTCAGCTGCAGGGCAGAGATGACTGTCTGCTGACCGGGTCTGGCGTCGCCACCATCGCGGCAAGCTTGCTGTCGTTGTGCAAGCAGGGCGATCACATCCTCGCCTTCGCCGAGTCCTACGGCCCGACGCGCTACATCGTGCAGCATCTTCTCGCGAAGTTCGGAGTCACTCATACCTTGTTGTCGATAGAAGACCTGGAAGGCATCGAGCGGGTGCTAAGCGAGGTGCCGACGCGGCTGGTCATATTCGAAAGTCCCACCAACCCGGTCACCAAAATAGCCGACATCGAGCACCTGACGACGCATGCGCGGCGGGCTGGTGTCGTGACGGTGCTCGACAATACCTTCGCCGGCTTTCACAATCACGGCGGGTATGACGTCGACATTTTTCTTCACAGCCTGACCAAGTACGCCTCGGGTCACGGCGATGTGATGGGCGGCGCCATCATTGCGCGCGGCGAATTGATTGCTCAGATGCGCAAGGACCTCTCGTCCATGGGCCCGACTCTCGATCCACATGCGGCTTTTCTGATTCAGCGCGGGATGCGCACGTATTTTCTGCGCTACGAGCGCCAGTGTGCCACCTCGTTGGCGTGCAGCATGTTCCTGAAGAACCACGCTCGGGTGAGGCAGGTGTATTACCCCGGTCTCGATACTCACCCGCAGCACGCGCTGGCCCGGAGGCAGATGAGCGATTTCGGCACGGTGGTGACTCTCGAATTGGAGGGGGGCTTCGAGCAGGGTGCGCGGTTCGCGGAGTCGCTGCAGTTCTTTTCGATTTCTGCCAGCGTGGGCTCCGCCGAGTCCTTGGTGATGCCGCCGCAGCTGTTGGCCGGCAACGACTACACGCCGGAGCAACGCGCCGCCTCGCTAATCACCCGTGGGACGGTGCGCCTGTCGATCGGCCTGGAGGATGAGCAGGACTTGATCCAGGATCTGGCCCAGGCCTTGGATAGAGCTTATTTGACATAATGTCATTCACATAAGTCGTAAACTCACCTCAAGCATCCCCTCTGACTGCCGATCTATGAAGGTCGACGCGTATTGTTTAGGGGGTATTCCGTGAGTCTCGAGTCGGCCGTCGTTCTCTCCGCCCTGAATTCCCAGGTAGCGCGCGATTATTTGAGCGGATCCTTGACCGGGTCCCAGAGCATCGCCCCGTTGCCCCGCGTCTGCGCCCAGCTCGCGGAACTCACGGCGCAACAAGTCACCGACGCGGCCCAGCTTGCGCGTCTGATCCAATCCGATCCGGTATTGGCCGGCGAGGTCATGCGGGTCGCCAATTCCCCGGTACTGCGCCCGCGGACTCCCATTGTCTCGCTGCAACAGGCGGTTTCTTGGCTGGGCGTTGCCGAAGTGCGCAATATCGCCATGGCGGTGATGTTGCGCGGCGAGGTGTTCGTCGCTCCCGGCCATGAACCGGAGTCCGAGGAGCTGTGGAGGGAGGCCTGGTTGGCCGGCCTATGGGCCAAGGAGATCGCACGCGAACGCCGCAAGCATGTGGAAAGCGCCTTTCTGGCTGCGTTGATGCATCGCACGGGAGCGGCGCTGGCCCTGAAGATTCTGTCCCGCTTCGAAATCGAACGGCGCACGGCGATGGATGCTCACACCTTCGGTGATCTGGTGGTTGAATTCGAGCCTGCGTTCGGACGCCTATTGATGAAAAACTGGCTGCTGCCCGACGACGTCCAGGACGGCGCGAGCGACTGGCGCAACTACCGCGATTCGAAACACAGCGATCTCGCAGGGACGGTTCACGCGGCCCATCTATTGGCGACTCACACGCTGCATCCGCAGTTATTGGATGAGGAAGTCGTGATGGACAGCCCGGTGTTCGAGCAGCTCGGTGTATTTCCCGACGATCGGCGGCGCATGCTCGCGAAGCGCGATCATGTGCGCGCTCTGGCGGGAATCTAGTGAGACCCGACGACTTCGATTTTCTCTGCGTCGGCTCGGGTCCGGCCGGACAGAAGGCGGCCATTCAAGCGGCGAAGGCCGGATTTCGCGCGGCCATCATCGAGCGCGATGCACAGGTGGGCGGCTCTTGTCTGTTGTCGGGCACCATTCCCAGCAAGGCGTTGCGGGAGCAGGCGCTGCGCTATCGGCGCATGCAGGGCAGCGCTTCATCGTTGGCGGTCGAGCTGCGCGGCGACGCACCCTTGTCCGCGTTGCTGCATGGCGTCGACAGCGTCATCGCCGCACAGGACCGGTATTTGCAAGCGCAGCTTGCGCGCAATCAAGTCGAATTGATCCGCGGCCGCGGCGTGTTTCTGGATGCGAATCGGGTCGAGGTGCAACGATTGGACGGTTCGCGCATCGTGGTGCGCGCTCCGCGGGTGCTTCTGGCCACCGGATCGCGGCCCCGGCACGTCGCCGCCATCGAAGTCGACCACGAACACATCCTGGACAGCGATTCCATCTTGAGTTTGTCTTACATACCGCGCTCCATGGTGGTGCTGGGCAGCGGCGTGATCGCCTGTGAGTACGCCTCCATTTTTGCGGCGCTGGGGTGTGCCGTGACTTTGCTCGATAAGGCGCCGGAGCCCTTAGCGTTCCTGGACTCCGCGCTGCGCAAGGGATTTCTCACGGCTTTCGAGGCCATGGGCGGCCAGTACCAGGGCGGAGGCGAAGCCGCCGGCGCGCGCTTCGACGGGTTCTCGCAGGTGCAAGTGCAGCTGCGCAGTGGCGAGGTATTGAGCACTGACATCGTATTTGCCGCGTTCGGCCGTGTGGCGAACCTCGACGGCATCGGCCTCGACCGGTTGCAACTCGCCATCACCAGCCGCGGCCACGTACAGGTGAATGATCGATTCGAGACCAATATTGCGGGAATATTCGCGGCCGGCGATGCCATCGGTCCACCGGCACTCGCTTGTGCGGCCGCCGATCAAGGACGCCGCGCGGCTCTCGCCGCCTTAGGGCTAGCGCCGCCCGCCGCCGCCAGTCTTGTGCCCACCGGCGTCTATACCATCCCGGAAATCGCCACCGTCGGGCTATCGCAGAGCGAGGCCGCGGCGAAGAAAATCGATCTGGTCGTCGGCCGGGCCGATTTCAGCGAGGTCGCGCGCGCCCACATCGCGGGCGAACCCACGGGATTCTTGGCGCTGCTCTGTGAGCGCAGCACGGGGCGAGTGCTCGGTGTGCAAGTGATCGGCGAGGGGGCGACG
>Ga0302320_10029906_pt1 | contig 10402 bp, 13 predicted proteins | sample Bog_T0_3_FD_202130 | JGI IMG/M metagenome (GOLD analysis project Ga0302320, IMG submission 202130) | Peat permafrost microbial communities from Stordalen Mire near Abisko, Sweden - Bog_T0_3 | ecosystem: Environmental > Terrestrial > Soil > Wetlands > Peat | place: Sweden: Abisko, Stordalen Mire... | reverse complement strand
CATCATTGAATTAGTCCTCGTTCTTATGGTTTTGGGTATCCTTATCGGGATGGCTGTTCCCAAGATAAAGGGGATGCAGCAAAATGCTAATTTAGTTAAAGCTAGTAAAGAAGTAGCAACGATAATGGCGGCCCTTGAGACGTATTATACGTTTAATTCCCATTCCTATCCTGTTGCAACGACTCCCATAACCAATATGCAGGCAACGTATCTAATCAACGCTACGCCTAATATGATCAGCAGTATCCTATACGACCCTTTTGTCGCGTCGGGGACAGAGTATAGCTATGCGTCTTCAAGCAATGGGGAGTATTATGTTGTCTGGTCACAAGCCCCCGGACGAAGTCTACCAACAGGAATTACCAATACAGGGGATATTACTTATTAAACGGAGCCGTGTATGAGAATAATAAAGCTGTTGATCCTGATTACTTTCGGTTTGTTGATCGTGTTGCCAACAGGAAAGGCTTTGGCCCGTGTCAATCCGCCGCCATTGGCGACGAACTCTCCCTTTGGCGCGATAGACGCTTGCGGGGGGTGCACCGGCGGCACCAGTTGTATCAGCGGCACCTGCCAATCCGGAGGCGGCGGTTCTCCCAATTATAGTACAGACGCCGCTAATTGTGGTAGTTCGGGGCATAACTGCAAAGCTAGCGGGGACAGCTCTGCTACGTGTTCCGGTGGTAGCTGTATGTGTTCCGGGACGTTGGATGATTGCGGGACAGTAGGTTGTGTGGATACGACGACGAGTGCCACCAATTGCGGGTCCTGCGCCAATGACGGCGGTGAAAACTGCAAAGCCAGCGGGGACACAGTAGCTACATGCAATGGTGGTAGCGGCGGTTGTACTTGTGATCCTTCAAATTCGAATCTGGCAGATTGCGGTACAGGTCAAGGCGGTGTCAGTTTCGGATGTACTGACACAACATCAGATCCTAATAATTGCGGTGGCTGTTCGAATAATGGAAATGGTGAAAATTGCCAAGGAGAAGGAGATACCAGTGCGACCTGTGCAAGTTCATGGTCTTGCAATTGCGATACAGCTGATGGTTGGCAAGATACCGGATGGACTGGCTGTGTCAATACTAATACCGACCCAGGCAATTGCGGGAGTATATACAATGATTGCCTGGGTGGAACTTGTTCTTCAGGCACTTGTACTTGCCAACATCCGGATAATACCAGTTGCGGTAACGGGACTTGTTTAGATTCAGACACCTACAATTGCGGTTCTTGCGGCAAAGCGTGTGCGCAGGGTAAGATTTGCATATCCGGAAGCTGTGTGGCAGGGCCATCCGATCCAACATCTTGTAATGTTTCAAGGACTTGTCCTGGTTCAGCAATGTGTAGTAGGGGGCTATGTCAGTGTAATAGTGGTATTTATAATGACAATAACAATTGCGGAGGATGTGGTAATGCGTGTAATTCAGACCAGACGTGTTCAGCAGGAACATGTGTAGCTGTTAATTTGTGCGGTAATGGTGGTTGTGCGGCAACAAACTGTTCTAATGTAACTAATGTAGGTCAAAAGTGTTCTGATGGTAATGAATATGCTGGTGGCAATTTGGAGATAACACCCGTTGATGCGGGACCGATGTCTTGGTTTAGCGCGCAAACTTACTGTCAAAGCTTAGGAGCGGGGTGGAGTTTGCCGTCAGAGGAACAGTTAAGTGCGATGAATGTTACGGCTAATAATAATGGTAGTAGTCAAAACAATACACTTGGCGTGTCGTCCTTCTACTGGTCGTCGACGCAGTACGACGCGCGCAATGCCTGGGGCCAGTACTTCCTCTACGGCGTCCAGGGCCACGACTACGAGGACGGCATCGGCGTTTCCGTTCGTTGCGTCCGGAGTCTTTGATGATTTGATTATTTGATCATTTGTTTTTTTAGTCGCGCCGAAGGCGCGTGAAATTTTTAATAGAAAAAAATAACAGGAGAAAATGAATATGAGGCAAATACTTTTAGGTTTCGTCGTGGTATCAATATTTCTTTCAACAGTGTCTTTTGCGCAACCAGCGCCAGAGCAAGCGGCTGTTGCCCAAAAAGTGGCGCGTCCGACGCCGCCTGCTGGTCAGAAGGAATGGATGGTACTGATAAAAAAACAGGCTTTAGCGCGCAAGGCATTCAATGAGCAGTTAAAGGCCGAACGCGATGCCTTCCTCAAAGACCATCCGGAGATGGCCGCCCTTGTCCAGGATCAAATGGAAAGAGGCAAAAATCTTGCCTATAAACGTAGGGCCGCATTGAAGAAGCTACAGGCATCTCCAAAGCAGGAAACTACCCCGGCAAATCAACAATAGAAGTAATAATATTATGGCCCGTTATCAACATCTACCTATTTATAAATTGAGTTATGAGCTTTTAGGCCGTGTCATGCTGGTGACAAAGGATTTTCCCAGAGATCATAAATACACGCTTGGTCAAAAACTCAGGGATGAGATCATTTCTGTCATTGTATTTATTTATCGTGCCAATAGCAGTGAACAAAAAGTTTCGGTCATCAATGAAATTCTTGAGAGAATTTTGGTTGTGGAACTATTGATCCGCTTATCAAGGGATATGCGAATTCTTACAATAAAGCACTATGCTGGTCTTGTTGAAATGACCGAATCACTGGCACGGCAAGCTGAAGGATGGAAGAAGTCAGCAAGTAAATCATAAGAAGATATTAAGTCCCCTGCGGGACAGCCAGAATGGGGACAGCCAAGGTTGTCTCCAGCGAGCGATTCATCTCGGGATAGGCCCGGTTGCATTTTTATGCACCCCGTATCTGTGTTCAACTTTATAAGTTGGGCGCAGGTTTGAAGGACTGGTCAGCCGGACCTTCAAATAAAAAGAGGCCTGTCGCAACGTGTCGTCCAACTACTGGTCGTCGACGCAGAACAACGCGGGCAATGCCTGGAACCAGAACTTCAACAACGGCAACCAGAACAACAACAACGAGAACAACAACAATTCCGTTCGTTGCGTCCGGTGATGGAAGGCCCGCAGGGGCTTAATTCTAATTCTATGGAATTGACATTTGAAGAAGTCGCGACAGCTTATTTTGACTGCCGCAGGAATAAGCGCAACTCTTTTCAGGCCAGGAATTTTGAGTTTGACCTTGAAAGGAATCTCTTTGACCTTTATGCGGAACTTCTTTCCGGGAATTACCGTATAGGACGCAGTGTTGCCTTTGTTGTGGATACGCCTAAGATCCGTGAAATATGGGCATCGAAGTTTCGTGACCGCATTGTGCATCATGTGATCTACAACCGCCTTGCTCCCAGATTTTATCCGTCGTTTATCCGCAACAGTTTTGCTTGTATTCCAGGCAGGGGAACACTGGATGGTTCCAATCGCCTGTGGGCAGGGATGAGAAGCATCACCCGTAACTGGAAGGAAAAGGCGTATTTTTTGCAGGGCGACGTGAGGAACTTCTTTGTCAGTATTAACAAGGATGTTTTGTTCGGACTTTTGACGCCCAGGATCCATGAGCCATGGCTTCTTGATCTGACAAGGCAGGTGCTTTTTAATGATCCTAGAAAAGATTGCCTGTGCAAGTCGTCCCAAGAAGCGTTTGCCCGTGTCCCGCGGCACAAGAGCCTTTGGAATACCTCGTCATCGTGTGGTTTGCCTATCGGGAATTTGACCAGCCAGTTTTTTGCGAATATTTATTTGAATGAACTTGATCGTTTTGTCAAACACACCTTAAAAGCCAAGTATTATTACCGTTATGTGGATGATATCGTGATTTTAGACGCATCTGCAAGATTGCTGAATGAGTATTTTTTGCGTATTAGCGAATTTTGTATAAAGGAACTTGCTCTTGAGCTTCATCCGTTTAAAAAGAGAATTGCGCCCATTGAACAGGGTATTGATTTTATAGGCTTTGTACATAAGCCTTTTTGCCGCAGGCTTCGCGGTAGGACGGCGTCAAAAATGGTCAGCCTTGTTCATCAATGGGAGAAAAGCTCCCATTGCTACGATCAGGAATCCTTAATAAAACTTCGTTCCAGCATGAATTCCTATATGGGACTGGCAAAATGGGCTTCGACACACCGGCTTAGGAAATATTTAGGGGACAGGGTCAATTCATTGTTTATTTATCCGGATAAGAACTATCGTAAATTGATTGTCAGTAAGGAGGGGGGTTTTTCTGAATGAAGATAAATGAGATCCTTGATATGGAAAAGACAAATATGTCTGGTATTGTTCTTTTAAAAGAAGGGATGTTTTTCCGGGCGTATAACAGGTCAGCGATGCGGATGACAAAGAATGTCAGAGCGTTAAAGGTGAATACGAAATTGATCAAGTATGTTGGGCAGATGGTTATGTATTGCGGTTTTCCTGATAACATTTTGTCGGAGATCCGTAACCTGTGTTTGCAAAAGAATTATAGCTGGAATATGCGTGGGGAAACACGGGTTGATATTGATGGTGTTGCGACAACTGATGAGGATTATGAAGCCTGGGCGAAAGGGATTCTTACACCAGACAGGCCAGCTGTTTCTGACTTATCAGTAGCGGAAGAATACTACAACCTGGTGCTGTGGTTTTTTCCGAAATTAATGAATTTCCCAAGGGACCGGCAGACTGTGCTGGCTGATCGGATAGAAAAGTTGTTGATGGAGAATTTGGGAATATTAACCGAGGTGGCTTGCAGTGATGATCGGGCGGATGGCCTAAAAGCTGTCAATGTCCGGTTGGAGCAGTTGCGTTACATGGTTAGGCTTGCCAAGGATATGAAGTATATTTCTATTGAAGAATATGATTATTTTGTTAAGAAGAACGTCGAAATTGGGAGTATGGTGAGTGAATTTCAATCCGTTAATAGCTGATCTTGAAAGTAGGGGACTTAGCGTCATCAGATTCGCGATGATCGTAGATGCGTGTCGTTTGAATATTGGCATGGCCTAACCATTTTTGAACCTCGACGATATCTGCATTATTATTTAAAGCATTAGTGGCTGCGGTCGCTCGCAAACTATGAGGATGGAATTTATTCACGTCAATTCCGGCTTGAAGCGCATAGTGCATAATGATTTTATAAATACCATCGCCGGTGATATGTTTTAAATTATCATCTTCGTCTCTGTAGTTCTTAAGAGGCAAGAATAACGGATCATCTTCTTGACCAGGATGATCACAAGCGTTAAAATATTCATTAATCAGCTTAATCGTTGATGGATTGATCGGAACACGACGGATTTTATCGCCTTTGCCTTTGATTAAAAATACGTTGACCCCGTTGTCAACGTACATGCTCTTTATCATCAGATCACAGACCTCGGCCCTCCTAAGGCCATGATATAGGAAGGTAGACAATATCGCCCGATCCCGTTTGCCTTTGATGGTGTAGGGCAGTGGGGCAGAAAGAAGCTTTCGGGCTTCGGCTTCGTTGATGATTTTGGATTTCCCAATGTGATTATCGACACTTGGGCGTGATATAACCTTAAAAGGATTGGCTTTCATAGCACCAATTTGACAGTAAAAACTAAAAAGGGACGATACAGACGATAGTTTGCGCGACACAGCCCCGTTACCGATGAGTTTGGGCGTGTCTTTAGGGATTTTATCAGCTATTTTGTATTGAGGGCCGTATTGCAGGGCCAGTTTCCATTGTGTAATGTGTTTTGCTGTGATTTCTCTGTAGTCTTCCGGCTTTTTGATGCCGAAGTATTCTTTGAATTGAAAGAGATCCGTTTTGTAGTACCTGGCCGTTTCCGGGCTTTTGGTTCTGGCGTTTTCAAGCCAGACATTTTCAGCAGGGAGTGGTGCCAAGGAAGTCATTTCAGGGTCGTTTAACATCGTTATTTTAGTGGTGTCTGATTTCATGGAGATCATTCTACTATTTAAAATTAATATAATCAATAGTTGTTGTAAAAAGAATCAATATTTATGATCACATGTGATATAATTGTATCCGGAAAGACAATAAATGGCTTTGCTCTTTGAGTGGGATAAAGAAAAAGCAAGTACCAGTTTTAAGAAGCACGGGATATCTTTTGAAGAAGCCTCAACAGTGTTTGGGGACACATGGTCTATTACAATCAGTGATCCCTTGCATTCAAATGATGAGGATCGTTTTATTATCATCGGTTATTCTTATAAACACCGCTTAGTGGTGGTTATTCATACGGATCGAGGAGATAAAACACGTATCATCACGGCACGGCTGGCTACGAAAATAGAGAGGAACTTTTATGATCAAAGGAAATAAAAAGAAAAATGCCTCCGAAATGCTAAGTGAGTATGATTTTAGCGCTGGCGTAAGGGGTAAGTACGCCAAGCGATATCAAGAAGGCAGTAACGTTGTTATACTTGATCGTGATGTAGCGAAGGTTTTTCACGACAGGACAATTGTTAATGATGCCCTTCGTGCGTTAATCGGGATTAGTCATCATTTAGTCAGTAAATAGGGAGGGGAGTGTTTGCCTACAATTTTAGTTGTTGGAGCGTATAGATTCTTTTTTTATTCAAGCGATGCAAATGAGCCTGTACACGTCCATGTTCAGTCCGGAAATTCTTCGGCAAAGATTTGGATTAACCCCTTGCGATTGCAATCGTCCAAAGGGTTTAACCAGCAGCAGATTAGTGAAGTTCTAAAAATTGTTAAGAAGCATACCACTCTTTTTGAAAGGAAATGGCGTGAATACTTTAAGTCTTGAACATGAATGTCTGAGTACAAGACTGTCCTTTTCTGAGGATTCGTTCACAGTCTATTTAAATGATGGGCGTCAGATTACTATTCCATTAGCGTGGTATCCTAGGCTTCTAGCCGGAACCAAACATGAGCGTGAGAATTATGAGCTTATCGGTGGCGGTGAAGGGGTTCATTGGCCGAAACTAGATGAGGATATCCTTATTGAGGGACTTTTAGCTGGGCGGACATCCCAAGAAAGCCAAAGTTCGCTTAAGAAGTGGCTCCAAAAGAGAAAAAAGTAAGCTGTTAATGAAAACAGTTTGTTTTTAAACCTTTTTTACTATTGATTATGGCAATAATCAATAGTTGTATTTTATTATTGATTACATTTAAAACCAATAGTATTTATGCTAAAAATAAACAACCACTCGTACGGGCTGTTTGTTTTCTAAGCAAGGACTTCTTCCAGCGCCCTCTTAATTCGCGTTTCACGATCCCCCAAAGTTGGTCTATCTATATCATGTAAACTTTCTTTAATTTTCTTCAATAAAACGCCAACTCTAAGAGCGCTGATTTTATTCTTTTTAAAATTTAGAATACGAAAACCTGTAGGTAAATTAGTAAACATCCCTAGCTCTACAAGAAGCACGTCATCCATTTCTAGACAATACGAGGGCTCTCCCGTTTTAAATGTTACATAGTATACATCGTCCTCTTCATTATAAATTTCATTAAAAGGAATGTTCATTTTTCCAATAATTTGTTTCATTGTGAGTCCTTATGGTTATATTCCTTACCAATTCTTGGTTTAAGAGTTGGATAAACGGTACAAATTCTTTTTGTAATCGAATCAATCACCACTGCCCAATATTTTATACTCGCGTCAACTTCCTTATTGCCAATTTTGATCGTATCAAATTTCTTATAATAGATAAATTGACTGCCCCCATGCTTAGAGTGCCTAACGCTTTCTGGATTAACCAGCGTTGTTGGAATTTTCTCAGCATTATCTCTATAATAAAATCTCTCCGGCTCTTGACAAACCTCGTCCCATTTTCCTTTTGAAAGCGACACTTCCCCATGATATTTGGTTGGAAAGTACGCTCTGTTGTCCTTACTAAAATTTAAGTCCGGCAAAATATCAACCTTGGTTAAAGTATACCATATCCATGCGCTTGCATAATTGATTATAAACTATCAACTAAAAAATGTACATTTTTCTTTTAACGTATTATTTCTGGTTATAGACTAAGTCCATAATCTCTTTCCTGCTTTAAATCATTCTTTATTGCCTGCTCTTGTTTTATTACCGTATATTCCAGCGTCGTGTCCTTGGCCGCGTCATAGGACCAGCTTTTTTTCATTTGCTGTAAGGCTTCTGTGCGTTGCTGCGGCTCCATCTTTACTTCCATGCCTTCCCGCTCAACGCCGCGCTCTCCTGCCACAATGTGAAGTTTAGTTTCCACCTTAGCTCGACTGATTTGAACGTATGTTGACTGCTGGGAAGCTATTGACTCATTGGCAAAACCATAAACAGAAGCACGCTCTACCGTCATCCCTTGGGCCTTATGTGTGGTTGACGCCCAGCCATACTCAATGTGATTGTACGCCGCTACGTTAATTCTCCTGTATTCTCCGCCGTCAAGACGTACATCTACAAGGCCAAAAGGATCAGCACTCTCAACCGTTGCACGTTGTCCATTACGGACATCTAACTTATAATCATTTCGGGTCAACATGATTCTGTCCCCCTTGGCAAGTCCTATTTCCCTTGTCCCGTTGTCACAGATAACAGGGTTGATAGAATCGACTACTCCCATTTCTTTTAGCTTCTCACGGATTTCGAGGTTGATTTTATCTGCGTCATGCTTGATGTTGGTCAATATGATCCCTTTACTGAAATCATCCCTATTTTCCTTAATGTATTCGTTAACCAACACAGCCCTGGCCTCTGTGGCATTTTGATAAATATTAATTTTGTTTTTCTGATCTAACGCTTCCAATGCCTCACCGGTCCGCCCCTGAGCGGCCGACTTTACAACGCCTCTCATCCATTCTTCACGCTGACGTTTAATGTCTTCCACCGCCGTTGAATACTGCGGTGCTATTTTAGCAACATGCCTGTCAATCGCATGTAAGATACCTCCGGCCGCGATAGGCTGTAGCTGTCGGTCATCCCCTACCAGAATGAGCTTTGCTCTTGCTTCTTCTACCTTTTGTATGACATCAGCCATTTGCTTAGATCCAACCATCCCAGCTTCATCAATAATAACAACCGTTTTATTATCTAATTCTGCTTTGGATAACCATGAAGCAATTGTCTTTGATTCGATACCAGATTCTTTTTGCAAATTCTGGGCCGCCACCCCAGCTAATGCTATGCCTTGTACCTTAAAACCCTCTCGCTCATAAGACTCCCGGACAGCCGTAAGCATGGTTGACTTACCAACTCCCGCTCGTCCTTGAATAACTGCCAATGCGCTCGAATCAGTAGCTGTGTTTATTGCTACCTGTTGTTCATAACTAAAAACGTTTCTTTTGCCATTGCCTGCATCAATACCTTCTTTAATTGCTTTATTTGAATCAACAAAATAATCTTTCCGATTTATCATCTGATCGGCCTTGGTCATAATGCCCAGCTCTATGTTCGCCATGTCCGGTGTCGTCAATAAGCCTTTTTTAAGGCTTAAAATATACCCTTTACCTTGAGCTTCTTTAATCAACCCCCGTACTTCTTCCCCACTGCGTGCGCCAAACGACGCCAGGGCGGTTTCGCGCAACAAAGCATTCTCTTTAAACGTGGAGTGCCCTGAAGTAAGTTTTTGGCCTGCTTCTGATAATATATGATCATCACTCTTGATTTGTGTCTTATTTAGCCGGTTGTGCTCAACATTAAGATGAATGTTATTCTCCCTGGCCTCTTTCCCCCAAGTTTCTTCTCTTTCCGAAAGATCACAATTAACCTTATTAGCCCTTGTCGAAAGCACTATCCCCCTTGTTCCAGCATAAGTCTTAATGCCTCGCTCTTGGGCTAAATCATCAATCTGTTTGTCCCTCTTGGAGAATAATTGCTCTGCCTCTTTTGAAACATCGCTTATCCGGAATGTCCCTTTGATTCCATGCTCTATTTCATAACCAAGCTTTTGCATCTGCCAGGCAAGTTCAACCTGATATAACGCCCCTGCCGCCATTTTATTCTCATAAAAGGTGCGGCTGTCAATAGTCCCTACGGTCCCATCATTCCGAACTGAAAAATTAGACACTACCACATGGGAATGAACCTGGGGATCCCCTTCACGACTGGTATAATGATTGAACCTAGAAGCCACAAGCTTCGCATCTTCATGGATAGCCCCGCCTTGACCTCTTCTTGTGAACGCATTGGCCTCCAGATACTCAAACGCGCATTCAACAGCCCTCTGGTGTGCTAATTCGATTTCCTGCTTGTGGGAAGGCTCTGCGCCCGCCCAAACGATAGATACTGACTTTGGGGCTGAAAAGGTTAAATCCCAGCCCATCTGCCGGTCTTCTTTGCCAGCATTCTTCACTTCATGCCCTGCCACATAACCGGCAAGGGATAGCTGAAACTCCTCCCGCACAACTGCACCTTCTAAACCAAGACTTTCCGAACCCTGGCCCATCCATTGACCCTGAGGATCCAAGTCTTCCACATAATAGTCAGCAGAATGCTCCTGATAATACGTAGCCGCAAGCTTGGCGGCGCCGCTTCCTGATGAAAGATTCCCTAATCCACGCAAGGACATCATTAGTCAA
>Ga0302320_10029905_pt1 | contig 10402 bp, 10 predicted proteins | sample Bog_T0_3_FD_202130 | JGI IMG/M metagenome (GOLD analysis project Ga0302320, IMG submission 202130) | Peat permafrost microbial communities from Stordalen Mire near Abisko, Sweden - Bog_T0_3 | ecosystem: Environmental > Terrestrial > Soil > Wetlands > Peat | place: Sweden: Abisko, Stordalen Mire... | reverse complement strand
GCTCGGCTTCGATCATCGCCAGCGCCGCGGCCAGGTCGTCCGGTTCTGCGGGCGAATGGCGGGCGGAGGGCTGCGAGTGCGCCGCCGAAACATTCGCGGGATGAGTATCCAGCTTGGTCAATCCTCTAACGCCTGTCCTTTGTATGGGCAGGCAGGCCGTGTCGGTCAATGAAACCAGTGTGTCAGACTGTAGCCACGGGGTGCGGAGGCCGCACCCGGTTTGCGCTAGGCCCTTGGTCTGCATAGCGTTCAAGCTGCAGCACAAAGGGGACGGCATGTCTGATACACCATTTGGCGTTAGCCGCGAAGGACCGGTCGCGCATATCCGGTTTTGCCGGCCGCAGGCGGCCAATTCGATGACGAAGGCGTTCTGGGAACGCTTCCCGGTGGCGGTGCGCGACCTGGACGCGGCGGGCGATGTGCGGGCCCTGGTGATCAGCGGCGAGGGGCGGCATTTTTGTAGCGGGATGGATATTTCCGCGTTCCAGGGCGGCGAGTTGCAGCCGGATACCGGGCCGGCGGCGCGCGAGGCGTTCGTGCACACGGTGCGGCGGCTGCAGGATGCGCTGAGCAGTGTCAGCCGGGCGCGGTTTCCGGTGATCGCGGCGATCCAGGGCGCGTGCATCGGCGGGGCGCTGGACCTGGTTTCGGCCTGCGACCTGCGGTTCGCGGCCGAGGACGCGTATTTCCGCATCGAGGAAATCGATATCGGCATGATGGCCGACGTGGGGAGCCTGCAACGCCTGCCTTACCTGCTGCCCGATGCGGTGCTGCGGCAGATGGCGTTCTGCGGCACCACGCTGCGCGCCGCGCAAGCGGCAGCTTTGGGGTTTGTGAACGGGGTTTCAGCCGATCCGTTGGCGGCCGCGCTGGAGACCGCCAGCGAAATCGCCAAGCGCGCGCCGCTGGCGGTCAGCGGCTCGAAACGCGCCATCGATTATGCGCGCGAGCATACGGTGGCGGAAAGTTTGGAGCAGGTGGCGCTGTTGCAGTCGGCGATCTGGAGCACGCCGGATGTGCTGGGCGCGATGGCGGCGCGGGCGGCTAAGACAGACGGGGAGTATGTGGGGCTGGCGGCGGTTAAATAAGCAAGGGTTCTTTTTTGCAAAAAAGAACCAAAAAACTCTTGCTATTGCTCCGCCAGCCGGGTGGCAGCGGGGGCCACCAAAGTGGCGACGATGGTAACAGGTGGCGGCGCGCCTGCGCTAACGTTTTACGTCAATTCCGGCAAATGCTGTCGTGCGAGGATTTCGACCATCGCGGATCGCGTTACGCCACGCGCGCAGGCTGTCCTGTCGAGTGCCGAGACCACGCCTTCATTAAGCGTCATATTAGCCCTTACCGGTTTGCCGGTTGCATGCACGACCATAATGCTCGCAAGCGCCGCGACAGCCCGATGCCGTTTCCGGACCCTCGCTTAGCGCCTGAGTAGTCCGCGGCGCCGGTATCGTTACGCCTTGGTTCTCGACGGCACGCACCCAATCCGCAAGTGCCTCGGCGCCGGCGCGCATGGCCCGATCGATTGTTGCGCCCATGGCGGCGCAGCCCGGCAAGTCCGGACAGACCACTTTTGCGGAAATCTTGCAGTCAAAACCGGCTAGTTAACCACCCCCCTTGGAGCTTGCTTGAGTGTCGCCTCAATACCAAATGGACCCGGAATGGAAGCATTTCTGACTTTTAACTCAGGAGTATAAATCCAAAGCCTATTGAGTGCTACCCAACCAACGTAGGCACGCATATCACTGCCGATCTCAACTGTGTAGACAACGTCAGATGGAGCAACAGAATTTCCGTGCTTGACCACCGAAATCTCGTTCAAAATAACGGTGGAGCCAAAACCACTATTGCTACAAACGCGTTCAGTTACAATCGCATCATACATATTGTCTCGGGAAGCCACACGTGCAACGACGGTCTGATTACAATTGAAGCCAGATTGTTGAGCGTCAGCTGGAACCACTAGACATGCCTCAAATATCAGTAGTCCAATAATTTTAGAAACCATCTTTGTCACCACGCGCAATGTCTGTTTTGGTCCGAGCCCCTCACGGCGAATGCCCTGCCGCAGGCGCCTGGAGCGCCATCGATCAGAGCCATGTAACCGATGTTCGAGCGACCGCGTTAAACGGATGCCGAAAACTATATCCGCGACAGCCTTGCCAAAGTTTTTGCTTCTTTTTTCAAAAAGAAGCGCTTTCTTCCTGGAACGCCTAAGGCTGCTCCGCCTCGCGGTCGCTCAGCTCAATCAGGGCGGCCATTTCGGCTTGCGCCTGCGCTTCGGTCGTGAAGCCGTGCCGGATTGTCGAGGCCGGGTGGCCGACCGGGGCGAATTCGACGGCCCATTCCTGGTCGGAAACTTGGATGACTCGGTAGGTGCTCATGCGGCAAGTATGGCACGCGGCCGCGGCGAGCCCAAGATCGTACGCACGCAAAAACGCCGTCCGGCCGTTACTCGGCGCTCGGAGGCGGCAAGGGGATAGCGCGCTCGGCCAGGTTGGGCGCCGGCAAAGCGAGCGGGCGCGTGGGCGCGCTGGCGGGCTGGGGTGTCGCTCGGTGGCTGCGCGCGAACGCGACGAACACCGCGACCAGGGCGAAGGCCAGGCCGAACCAGGTGAACGCGTATTGCAGGTGGTTGTTCTGCGGGCGCGGCAATTCGGTGGCGGGAACCGGATCGTTCGGGCCGGCCAGCGCGCCCATGGCGATCAGCGTGTAGGGCGCGACGTTATGGACACCCAGCGCCTTCGCGATTACGGCCGGGTTCAGCGTGTAGAAATGCCGGGTCGCGGTGTCGTCCTCGGCCGAGAGCGCGCCGGCCTGATCGGGTTCGCGAATATAGCCCATGATCCGCGTGGGCCGCGTGGATGGGAAAGGCGGCTTGGCGCCGTCCGGCACCCAGCCGAGATCGACGAGCACCGGGGCCTGGCCGCCGCGCAGCATGATTTGCAGGCGTTGCGCACCCATCTGGGATTGCCCATTCGGCAAATCGTGCACCTGGGCGCCATAGAGCGCGGTACCCGGCAGCAGCATGCCGGTGGCGATGACCTTGGTGAACGGCGCCGGGTTGGCGCCGAGCGGCACCGGCGGCGAGGCTTCGGCGTGGTCGATCTGCGCGAGGATGTTTTCCTTCCAGTGCAGGCGGTGGAGTTGCCAGACGCCGAGCGCCACCAGGATCGCCAGCGCGATCAGCGTGGCAATGGCAGCGGAGCGAACCTGTCTGACTTTGAGCGAAATACCGAACACGTTGCAGCCCGCATTGATATGGGTCGGAAGCTGATGTGCTAGCAGCGTCGCGGGTAACCGGTAAGCCGGAGATCTGTGACGAAAGGAAGCACCGAAAGCAGTAGGACAAGCGGTTCTTTTTTGAAAAAAAGAACCAAAAAACTTTTGTTTTATAAGGGTATATGCAGCTTCAGCGCGTACGCCAACTGGCAAGAGTTTTTGCTTCTTTTTTCAAAAAGAAGGCTTGCTTGTTTCGCTTGGTTTCAAAGCCCCATCTCCGCCTTGCGCACATGATACTGCTGCACGGCGAGAAAGCTCTTCAGATACCGCGTCATGAGCACCGCCAGCACCAACGTGAAGGGCGGCCAGATCACCGCGTGCACCCAGAGCGGCGGCGTATAGGTGAAATCGACCCAGATCGCCGAGCCGACGACGATGAAGCCTAGCACCATCAGGGTGGGAACCACGAAGCCGTCGCCGACATCCATGCGGCCGAAATCCAGGCCACAAGCGCTGCAGGATGGACGCAGGCTGATCAGGCCGCGGAACAGTTTGCCCTTGCCGCAGCGCGGGCACCGGCAGGTCAGCGCGGCCGTGGCGACGCTGACCTGGTCGGCCATGCGACGCTACTCGACCGCCGTGACGCCGGCGCCCCAGACGTAGATGAAGCAGAACAGGAACAGCCAGACGACGTCGACGAAATGCCAGTACCAGGCGGCGGCTTCGAAGCCGAAATGCTGTTGCGGCGTGAAATCGCCGCCGCGGGCGCGGAACCAGCACACCGCCAGGAACAGCGTGCCGACGATGACGTGGAAGCCGTGGAAGCCGGTGGCCAGGAAGAACACCGACGGATAGACGCCGCCGCCGTAGAACTTGAACGGCGCGTGCGAATACTCGACCGCCTGCATGGCGGTGAAGGTCAGGCCCAGCCCGACCGTCAGCGTCAAAGCGCGGATCAGGTTCGGACGGTCATTGGCAATTAGGCAGCTATGCGCCCAGGTGACCGTAATGCCCGAGAGCAGCAGGATCATGGTGTTCAGGAACGGGATCGCGAACGGGTCGAAGGTGTGAATGCCCGGCGGCGGCCAGGTGGGATTCGCGATGCCGCTGAGATGGTCGGGGAAGATGGCGTAGTGAAAGAAGGCCCAGAAGAAACCGACGAAGAACATCACCTCGGAGCTGATGAACAACGTCATGCCGTAGCGCAGGCCCAGGCGCACGACCGGACTGTGGAGGCCGGGCGTATGCGATTCCCGCAGCACGTCGCTCCACCATTTATACATAGTGAACAGCACGATGCCGAAGCCGGCGATCAGCGGAATGTAATTATGCCAGTGGGCGGCGAAGACGATGCCGGTGAGCAGCAACCCGCCGCCGGCGGCGCCCACGATCGGCCAGGGGCTGGGATCGACCAGGTGATACGGCTGCTTCAGGCCCGAGGAGGGGGCCACGCTGCTGCCGTGGTGCGCTTCGCTGTCCATCGACTACTACTCCAGAAATTTAAGGCCAGGGGCTCTGCCCCTGGACCCCGCTGGGGCCTCGAGGCCCCAGACCCCCACTACGCGCTGCGCGGCTTTTAGGCCTTCGACAGCTTTACAATCGTTATGGCGAAAAACAGCACCGCCAAACCTACCAGCACCACCAGGATCGCCACGTTGCGGCCACGCTGGCGGCGATGCAGTTCGGCTGCCTCGACCGGCGACGGGCGTGGCGGAAAATCAGCCATGGTGGCCAATCACGTGGTCCACGCCGAGCGCCATGAACAACACGGCCAGATACAGCAGCGAAAACCGGAACGCCTGCCTTGCCGGGATATCGCCGGTCAGGCTGCGGCCGGTGTCATCCTGCTTGTCGCGCAGCACGCGCCAGGCGAACACGCCGAACGCGGCGGAAAACAGGCACGCCGTCACGCCATAAACCGCGCCGGTATAGCCCAAAGCCCAGGGCAGCACGGCAGCGATGGCCAGCAGCACGGTGTAGAAAAAAATGTGCCGCCGCGTCTCACGGCCGCCCGCCACCACCGGCAGCATGGGCACGCCGGCGGCGCCGTAATCCTTGCAGGCGTAGAGCGACAGGCTCCAGAAATGCGGCGGGGTCCAGAAGAACACCAGCGCGAACATCAGCAGCGGCATGATGTCGATATTGCCTGTCACCGCGGCCCAGCCGATCACCGGCGGAAACGCGCCGGCGGCGCCGCCGATGACGATGTTCTGCGGCGTGCGCCGCTTCAGCCACATCGTGTAGATGAAGACGTAGAACGCAATCGATATCGCCAGCACCACGGCGGCGCAGGTGTTGGTGGCCAGCCACATGACCAGCACGGACGCCACCGAAAGGGCGACGCCGAACGCCAGCGCCGCATCGGGCTCGATGCGGCCGGCCGGAATTGGACGCCGCATCGTCCGGCGCATTTTCGCGTCGATATCGCGTTCCCACCACATATTCAGGCAGCCCGCGGCACCGGCCGCCACCGCGATACAGAGAATTGCGGTGAAGGCGAGCACTGGGTGCAAATGCCCCGGCGCAATCATCAGGCCGATCACGCCGGTGAACACCACCAGGCTGACCACGCGCGGCTTCAGCAGCAGAACCCAATCCCGCCATTCGGCCTGGGACTGGGTTGCGGCTGGCGTAACCGCGCCGGCGGTAAGCGACTGAGTGACCATCAGCGGATCTGCGGCAGTTCTTCAAACGTGTGGAACGGCGGCGGCGAAGACACCGTCCATTCCAGCGTCGTGGCGCCCTCGCCCCAGTAATTGTCGCCAACGCGTTCGCCGCTCGTGAAGGTGCGGTAGGCGACGTAGAGGAAAACCAGCGTGGCGGCGCCGCCGATGAAGCTGCCGATCGAGGCGACGAAATTCCAGCCGGCGAAAGCGTCCGGATAATCCGGGTAGCGGCGGGGCATGCCGGCGGCGCCCAGGAAGTGCATCGGGAAGAAGGTCAGGTTCACGCCGATGAAGGTCATCCAGAAATGCACGCGGCCCCAGAATTCGGGGTACTGGCGGCCGGACATCTTGCCGATCCAGTAGTACCAGCCGGCGAAGATGCTGAACACCGCGCCCAGCGAGAGCACGTAGTGGAAATGCGCCACGACGTAATAGGTGTTGTGCAGCACCTGATCGACGCTGGCATTGGCCAGCACCACGCCGGTGACGCCGCCGACGGTGAACAGGAAGATGAAGCCCACGGCCCACAACATGGGAACCTCCATGCGAATGGAGCCGCCCCACATCGTCGCGATCCAGGAGAAGATCTTGATGCCGGTGGGCACCGCGATGACCATCGTGGCGGTCATGAAATAGGCGCGCGTATCGACGCTGATGCCCGACACATACATGTGGTGCGCCCAGACGACGAAGCCGACCACGCCGATGGCCACCATGGCGTAGGCCATGCCGAGGTAGCCGAACACCGGCTTGCGCGAGAAGGTGGAAATCACGTGGCTGATGATGCCGAAGCCCGGCAGGATCATTATGTACACTTCGGGGTGGCCGAAGAACCAGAACAGATGCTGCCACAGCACCGGATCGCCGCCGGCCGCCGGATCGAAGAACGCGGTGCCGAAGTTACGGTCGCAAATCAGCATCGTAATGGCGCCGGCCAGCACGGGCAGCGAGAGCACCAGCAGGAACGCGGTGACGAGCATGGCCCAGATGAACAGCGGCATCTTGTGCAGCGTCATGCCCGGGGCGCGCATGTTGAAGATCGTGGTGATAAAGTTCATCGCGCCGAGCAGCGACGAAATGCCGGCCAGATGCAGCGAGAACAGCGTGAAATCCATGCCGGGGCCGGTTTCATAGGTCGCGTTCGAGAGCGGCGGATACAGCGTCCAGCCGCTGCCGCTTTCGCCCATCAGCAGGCCGGTGACGATCAGGATGAAGGCCGGCACCAGCAGCCAGAAGCTGATGTTGTTCAGGCGCGGAAATGCCATATCCGGCGCGCCGATCATCAGCGGAATGAACCAGTTGCCGAAGCCGCCGATCAGCGCCGGCATGACCGAGAAGAAGATCATCAGCAGGCCGTGCGCCGTGACGATCGTGTTCCACTCCTGGCCGTTGCTGACGATCGTGCCGTGCGGATGCAGCAATTGCGCGCGCATGATGATCGAGAGCAGGCCGCCCGTGAGCCCGCCAATGACGGCGAAAATCAGGTAGAGCGTGCCGATGTCTTTATGATTGGTGGAAAACAGCCAGCGCTGCGCGAAGGTCGGCTCGTGGTGATGATGCTCGCCATGCGCGTGGTCGGTGTCGGCGAGCAGCGGGTTCGATGCGGACATCTTAATGCTCCGAGGCGAGGGCGAAATGTGTGGGCGCAATCAAGCCGGCGGTGCTGCCTTTGGCCTTCTGCTGCGCGAGCCAGGCCTGGAAATCCGCCGTGCTGACCGCGTGCACGCTGATCGGCATGACGCTGTGGTTCATGCCACAGATTTGATTGCACTCGCCGTAGTAATCGCCGGGCTTATTGACGCGCACCCAGGTTTCGATCGTGCGGCCGGGAATGGCGTAGCGCTGCACGCCGAGCGACGGGACGAAGAAGCTGTGAATGACGTCCACACTGGTGGTGAGGATACGCACGTTCTTGCCCACCGGCAGCACCAGCTGATTATCCACCAGCAGGTGGCGCAGCTTCTTCTGCTCGTCGGTCTTCAGGTCTTCGTCGTTGACCATGTAACTGTCGAAATGCAGGCCGCCGGCATCCGGGTAGGTGTATTCCCAATACCATTGATGGCCGGTGACTTTCACCGTCAGGTCGGCATCGTGCGTACGATCTTCGTAGTACACCAGGCGCAGGCTGGGGATGAAAATCGCCACCAGGATCAGCACCGGAATGGCGGTCCAGGCGGCTTCGAGAATGGAATTGTGGCTGACAGTGCTGGCCACCGGGTTGCGGCTGGCGCGGTAGCGGAACACGACCCAGGCCAGCAGCACGGCCACGAACGCGGTGATGACGATAATGATGACCGACACGAAATCGTTCAGGCTTTGCAGCTTTTCAGCCACCGGGCTGCCGGGCGCCTGCATGCCGAGCTGCCAGGGTTTCGGCACCGCCAAAACCGGCCCGTCCGCGTAAGCCGGGCCAGCCAGCGCCAGTGTTGCAACAAAGGCGGCGAGGCGGCGGCCGAGAGTGTTCATGTTCGGATGTGGTCCCGTTCACGGCGGCCGATAAGCGCCGGCCGCACTGGTTGTCGGGGGATTATCGGACAGGCTGATTTATATCAAGGTGCAGTGCAGCGAAAGACGGCCACGAGCTCCGCCCCTGGACCAAGCTGGGGACAGGGCCCCAGACCCCATTAGCTTAGGGCGGGGGCCGCGCTTGTGTTCGATACCCACGTGAGGCTCCTCCCTGTCCCCCTACTAATTTAACGGTTCTAAGGACTTGTCCTTAGCTTGGGTCCAAGGGGCGGAGCCGCCCGGCCTTGTTGACTGAGCGGATGATGCGCGGTGACCAGCGCGTGCAACCGCTCGTGCAGCACATGCGTATAAATTTGCGTGGTGGCGATATCGGCATGGCCGAGCAGCATCTGCAAACTGCGCAGGTCTGCGCCGCGCGCCAGCATGTGGCTGGCGAAAGAGTGGCGCAGCACGTGCGGGGACAGGCGCGCCGGATCGATGCCCGCGGCCAGCGCGGTTTCGCGCACGATTTTGTCGAAACCCTGGCGCGTCAATGGTTTCACCGGATTGCGGCCGGGGAAAAGGTAGCGGCTGGCTGGGCTTGCGGCGATCAGCGACGCCGCGGCCAGGCGGGCGCTGGTGGAGAGCGGCACGATTCGCTCCTTGCCGCCCTTGCCGCGCACATGCAGCAGCTCCGCCCGGCCGGCCAGCGCGGTGCGCGGCAGCGTAAGCAGCTCCGTGATGCGCAGGCCGGTGGCGTAGAGCAGCTCGAACGCGGCGGTGGCCAGCGCCGCATGATGGCCCGGCAGGACAGTGGCGGCCTGCAGTAGGCGCTCGACCTCGGCCTCGAGCAAAAATTTGGGCAGGCGACGCGGCAGTTTGGGCGTGTCGAGCAGCGTGGTCGGGTCATCGGCGCGCACGCCTTCGCGCAGCAGAAATAGGAAGAACTGGCGCAGGCAGCTCAGGCGGCGCGCGGCACTGCGTGGCGACAGGCCGGTGGCTGACAGGCCGGCCATGTAGGCTTGCAGCGTGGCGGGGCTGGAAGCGGCGGCGCGTTCACCGCGCGCGGTGGTGAACGCGGCGAAATCGGCCAGGTCGCGGCCGTACGCCAGCAAGGTGTTGCGGGCGGCGCCGCGCTCGGCGGCCAGCATTTCACCGAAAGCCTCGATATGGCGATCGGCTTGCATGGGCGGTTAAGGCGTGTGGAAGCGATCGTTGGGCACCACGTGTTCCACCGGCGCGCGGTGCGCCTTGGGCGGGAACGCGCCCATGACGAGCAGGGCGGCAGCGGCCAGCGTGAGCAAGACCGCCGTGGCGATAATCAGCAGACGGCTCATGCGCGCGAATCCATGTGCAAGGTCTGGCCTGTGTTGTGGCGGGTAGAGCGTGTGCTAGCGTCGCGCATCATGACACGCAACATTGGCCTGCCCGATGAGCGGCCGGGCGGGCCGTGGCCGGGCGAGCAAGCGCATCACGGCGGCGGCGCGCCTTCACTCCGGCCGGCTTTCCAGGGCCGGACCATCGTGCTGGTGGGCCTGATGGGCGCGGGCAAGACCAGCATCGGGCGGCGGCTGGCGCTGCGCATGGGGCTGCCGTTCCGCGATGCCGACCAGGAGATCGAGCAGGCGGCTGGCTGCTCGGTGGCCGATTTTTTCGCCCGATTTGGCGAGGCCGAGTTTCGGCTGGGCGAGCGGCGGGTGATCAGGCGTCTGTTGAGCGGACCGCCTTGCGTCCTGGCAACCGGCGGCGGCGCGTTCATGGACCCGGAGACGCGCGCGGCGATCCGCGCGGAGGGGTTGAGCGTGTGGTTGCGCTGTTCGCTGCCGACACTCGTGCGCCGCACCGCGCCACGCAGCCACCGGCCGCTCCTGCGCCAGGGCGATCCGGCGGCGATACTGGCCGGACTGATCGAGTTGCGGCACCCGGTTTATGCGGAGGCGGATGTAGTGGTTGATTGCGGCGACGACAGCCCGGAGGTGACGACCAGCCGGGTGCTGGAGGCCGTGCAAGGTTTTCGCCCGCCGTTGCGCGTACCGGTGGCGCTGGCCGCCGGCGCCTACGACGTGGTGATC
>Ga0302320_10029904_pt1 | contig 10402 bp, 11 predicted proteins | sample Bog_T0_3_FD_202130 | JGI IMG/M metagenome (GOLD analysis project Ga0302320, IMG submission 202130) | Peat permafrost microbial communities from Stordalen Mire near Abisko, Sweden - Bog_T0_3 | ecosystem: Environmental > Terrestrial > Soil > Wetlands > Peat | place: Sweden: Abisko, Stordalen Mire... | reverse complement strand
GGCGCCCTGGGCGGCAGCTTCACCGTGGACCAGAACCGCACCAAGGCCGTGGGCCAGGGCGCCAACGTGGTGCTCTCCATCGGCGACAAAGTGAAGGTGGAGATCACCGGAGTGGACGAGGACCTGCGCCGGGTCTCGGCCTGGGTGGTGGAGGCCTCGGCCCAGGACGGCAAGGGCAAGACCCGCAGCTTCGTGCCCAGCCTGGCCGCCCCCGCCACCCTGCGCGAGGCCGACTTCGTGCCCGCGCGGCCCGCGTCCAGGACCAGGCCCAGGGCGGGCGCCGAGCGGGAACGGCCCGGCGGCAAATCCAGGGCCGTCGCGGAGCGTCCAGCCAAGCCCGGCGGCCGCAAGAAGCCCGAAGGCACCGGGCGTCCCCCAGCGCGGGCCAAGCCGGTCAAGCCGTCCAAGGGGAGCGGCAGCGTCCGGGGCGGCAAGCCCAAGACCTCACCGGTGAGCGGCTTCGGCAAGCCCCAGCCCAAACGCAAGAAAGTCTGATGGCCCAGCCCGCCCCCGCACCCGTCATCTGCCTGGGCGTGGACCCAGGCTCCCTGGCCTGCGGCTGGGCCGTGGTCTCCCGTTGCGGATCGCGCATGGAGCTGATGGATTCTGGCGTCATCCGTTCCCCCCGGGGCGCCGATTTCGACCAGCGGGTGCTGGGCATCCACCTCAAGCTGAGCGAAGTCATCGCCCGCAACGCGCCCCAGTTCATGGCCGTGGAGTCCCCCTTCGTCGAGAAGAACGCCGCCACCGCCATCAAGCTCGGCCAGATCCGCGGCGGCATCCTGCTCACCGCCGGCCTGCACGGCCTGCCCGTGGGCGACTACAACCCCATGCAGGTCAAGAAGGCCGTCAGCGGCTACGGCTGGGCCGACAAGACCCAGGTGGGCAAGATGGTCATGGTGATCCTCAACCTCAAGACCGCCCTCCCGGCCGACGCCGCCGACGCCGCCGCCGTGGCCATAGGCCACCTGCTGAGCACCCGCCGGGCCTGAACCCCTGGCCGAAGGCGGCATCCTGGGCTAGAATGAACCCCGCCGCCGGCGTGGCGAAATGGCAGACGCGATAGACTCAAAATCTATTTTCAGCGATGAAGTGTCGGTTCGAGTCCGACCGCCGGTACCAGAACTCAGTCCGTCTCCGACCATCACCCGGTGGGCCAGCACCGGCCCAGGAGTTGGAGGATGGTGCCGGAGGAATGGCTGAGGGTGGGCAGGAAAGTCGCAGGAGGATCCAAATCCCGTCGGACGAGTTGATGATGCTGGCCGGGCCATGGGCCGAACCGGCCAGGCCGGCGCAGACGAGGACCAGGGCCACCATTGGCTTTCGCAGCTGGAGCATTCGGGATTCCTCCACATTCGGCGGGGCTCAGGCGGCTGGCCAGCAGGCCCGCATCCCCAGACATGCAGGAAAGACGGATAACGTTTCAGACAAAATCACGCATCCGGCTGTTCGCTCCCGGGTTCCCCTGACTGCCAACGGTTCCGTGTGGGAACCGTTCCCGGCCAGCCCGCACCCATAGGGGATCCTTGGAGGTTCCCATGACTGGTTCCACCCCGGCAACGATCAGGCTGGCGGCGCTCCTGCTGCTGGGCGCCAGTGCGGCCACCGCGATGGACGTCCCGGCGCCAGGCTCGCGACTCGGCCCCCGCAGTCCCCTGGCACGGCCCCTCGAACGCTGGGAAGCCGAGCGGCGCGAGATCCTGGATCAGGTCCGGGCGGCCATGGCCCGCGTCGCGGAGCTGGAAACCACGACGACCAACGCGCCGGACGGCCCTGGCGGGAAGGCCCAGGCGGAATCAGCCCTGCTGCTGGCGCAGGCCGCCCTCAGGGCACGGCAGGCCGAGGCGGCCATGGTGGAAGCCGATCTGCTGGAGGCGAAGCACAAGCTCCACTGGGACCGCCAGCAGGACCTCCGGCCAAGGCGCGAGTTCAGCGGCCGGGCCCTGATCCAGCTCTGCCGTGCGCGGGCCGACCAGGCCGTGAGAACGGCCATCCTCGCCATCCAGGACGCCGAGGCCCTGACCGCCAAGGGCGAGCTCCGGCAGGCGGTGGCGGTGACCATGGCCCGGGCCGCGGAGGCCGCCGCCAGTCTCGAACCGGAACTGAAGGAGGATGCCGGGTCCCGCCTGGAGATGCTCTTGGCCGCCTGGGAGCACCTCATCACCTGCTTCGACCGGGCCGATGAGACCGCCGGGGTGCACCTGGAGTTCCTGGAAGCCCAGGAAGCCGAACTCCTCCCGGTGCTGGCGGACCTGCTTAAGCAGCGGCAAAGGGTTCCCTCGGACGAGGTCAGCAAATCCAGCTCAAATGAGGTGCCTGGCAGGCCCTGACCACTCCATGCGGCCGCGGCTGTCGAGCTGTTGAACCCCGCAATTCCCCGGCGGCCCTGGGGAATAGGCCTTATGCTGCCTCATGACCTCCGAGACCCGGGCCCGCGCCGCGAGTCCCCTCACCCTGAAGCCTCCCGACCGGGTCCGCGATCTGGCGGGGGAGGATGTCTTCGCCTTCGTCCAACGGGTGGCGGGGGGCTTCGACCCGGATCTGTACCGCCGGGTGGTCGGCGCGGCCAACCCTTTCAAGGAGGGGGACCGCATCGTCGGGGTGGCGGCGCGGGACGAGGCTGAACGTGAAGCCGCCCGCCGCCTGCTGGGCCGCACCCGCATCGGCGACCTGGAGGCGAACCCTCTCTTCCGGGATGGTCTGTCCGACGCCCTGGGCCTGGATGCGGCGCCCTTCCGGGAACCCGGGACGGAGGACCTCACGCTGGCCCAGCTCAAGGGCAAGCTGCTGGCGGAGGACCCTGCGTCCCTGGCGCCCCTGCTGGAAGGGCTGGGGAGCGACACCCTCGCCTGCGTGGTGAAGCTCATGGACCATGCGGAGCTCACCCTCCTGGGCGGGCGGTTCTGCACGGCCCTGCCGGGTTCGAAGATCGGCGCGCCGGGCTACCTGGGGGCCCGGGTGCAGCCCAATTCCCCCACGGACCATCCCGAGGACATCCTCTGGCAGGTGCTTTCGGCCTGGTCCTACGCGGTGGGCGATGTCCTGCTGGGCACCAATCCCGCGGGCAGTTCGCTGCCCGCCGTGGCCCGGGTGGAGGCCGCCCTGAAGGACCTGCTCGACACCTTCGGCCTGGGGGCCACCCTGCCCCACTGCGTCCTGGCCCACATCGACATCCAGGCCGAGCTGGAGCGGCTCGCGCCCGGCACCACGGGCATCTGGTTCCAGAGCCTGGGGGGCTCCGCGGGCGCCAACGCCACCTTCGGCCTGGACCTGGACAAGCTCATCCGGTACGCAGACCAGCGGCCCGGCCCCTTCCATTTCTACTTCGAGACCGGCCAGGGCGCCGATTTCACCAATGGCCAGGCCCACGGCACGGACATGGTGGTCCTGGAGTCCCGCAAGTACGGCCTCATCCGCCTCCTGAAGCGCCGGGTGCGGGAGCCCTGGATCCACGTGAACGATGTGGCGGGGTTCATCGGGCCGGAGGTGTTCCGCACGAAGGAGCAGCTGGTGCGGTGCTGCCTGGAGGACCTGGCCATGGGCAAGCTCCACGGCCTGGACATCTGCGCGACCCTCCACATGGACCTGACCCTGGACGACCTGGAATGGTGCCAGGACCAGCTGGCGCCGGCGGCCCCGGCCTACCTCATGGCCCTGCCCACCCGGAACGATCCCATGCTGGACTACCTGACCACCTCCTTCCAGGACCACGTGCGCCTCCGGGAACGGTTCGGCACCCGGGTGAACGATCCCATGTGGGCGTTCTTCCAGCGGCTGGGGATCCTCGACGGCGCCTCCCGCCCCACGGAGCACTTCGGCCGGCCCCTCCACGTGTGGCTCCAGTACCGCCGCCTCAAGGGGGATGACCGGGCCGAGGCGGACATCCTCGCCTCCGGGCGGGAAGGCATGGAGGCCGTCCGGAACCGGGGCGTGCCCCTGGCCGAAGGCCACGGCCAGGAGATCTGGGACCTGGCCCCGGCCCTGGAACGGGAGCTGCGCACCCTGTTCGCCGACGCCCGGAAGGTGCTGGGCCTGGGCTTCACGCCCGCCTTCCAGGCCAGCCTGGGCCCTTGCCTCCGGCTCCGGAGCCGCTCCCGGGACCGGAACGACTACCTGGAACATCCCCGCACCGGCGAGGACCTGGCCGACGCCTCCCGCCGGTCGGTCCGGAACTGGGCCCGGACCCTGGGCGGGGCCCAGGTGCTGGTGGTGGTCTCCGACGGCCTCAACGCCAAGGCCCTCATGGACCCGGGGCACCTGGCTCCCTTCCTGGAAGCCCTGGGGGAGGCCCTGGCCCGCGCGGGCCTGGCTCGGGCGCAGGAGCTCCTGGTGGTCCGCAACGGCCGGGTCCGGGCCGGCTACCGCATCGGCGAGGCGGTCTTCGGCCCGGTCCCCGACCCCCAAGCGCGCCGCGCGGTGGTGCACCTCATCGGGGAACGGCCCGGGACCATGCACCACACCTTCTCGGCCTACCTCACCGCCGCGCCCGCCTCCACCTGGGCACGGGCCGGGAGGGCCGACCACGACCTCACCCAGGTGGTCTCGGGCATCGCGGACACGGCCCTGGATCCCGCCCTGGCCGCGCGGGAGGTCGTGCGGATCCTTTGTTCCTAGACCCCAGTGGGGGGACGGAGAGGGAGCGTAGCGACCGCGATGCAACGCATGCGTTGCATCCCCCATAGTCACCCTAGACGCCATGTCCGGGCTTTGCCCGGGCATGGAGTGGGGGTTTGGGGGGACGGAGAGGGAGCGTAGCGACCGCGCGGTCCCCCCATTGTCATATCGGCGATCCGGCGTCTGGCTATACTCGATCCATCGGAACACCGGCGGGGAGGTGGCACGCTTGAGTCAAGACCCAGTCATTCAAGCCTACCGGGACCAGATCTCCAGCATCGATCTGAAGATCCTGGAAGCGCTCAACGAGCGGATCGCCCTGGTGAAGCGCCTCAAGGACCACAAGGAGTCCCTGGGGCTCGGCTTCCACGACGCCGACCAGGAGGCCCGGGTCATCAGGAACCTGCGCCAGGCCAACCGGGGTCCGCTGTCGGAGGAGGGCCTGCTGGAGCTGTTCCGGCTCATCATGGAATGCACCAAGCGCGATGCGGCCCGCCTGGGTGAATCGGAATGATCTCGGGGCTCTGACGTTCAGTGGCGGGGGCCCGGCCGCCCTCCAGGATCTTTTTTCCCGGTCTTCCGGCACCTCCGGCGCCAGGAGCGCACCCGAAGGTGTGGCGCGGGATGTCCATGACGGTCATGTGCCATCCCGTGCCGCCGGCGGGGAGTTGCAGGTTGATCACCACGCAGGAAAAGGAATGGGTCTTCCCCGGCGTCAGCGAAATGGCCGGCCGGATGCGGGCGTTCGACTGGCCCGCCACTGGCCTGGGGCCGCCCGGGAACTGGCCCCATAACCTGCAGGTGGCGGTGGGCATCTGCCTGATGTCCCGCTTTCCCATGAAGGTGTGGTGGGGGCCGCGGCTGACCGTCTTCTACAACGACGCCTACCTACCCTTCCTGGGCAAAGGGAAGCATCCCAGGGCCCTGGGCCGCCCGGCCTGGGAAGTCGCTGAAATCTGGGACAGCCTCGGCCCCATGACTGAACGGATCTGCCGCTCATGGAAGGTGACCCTGCCCAGATCCAGCAGCTGGTCATGAACCTGGTCATCAATGCCTGGGAGGCCATGGGTGGCCAGACCGGCGCCATCGCCCTCACCACCCGCCCGGAGCAGCTCGACCAGGGGACCATCGATACCCTCCTTGGAGGCCAGTCCATCCATGCGGGCCTCCATGTGGGCCTCCAGGTGTCGGACAACGGATGCGGCATGACCCCGGAGGTGCTGAAGCAGATCTTCGACCCCTTCTTCACCACCAAGTTCACCGGCCGGGGCCTGGGCCTGGCGGCCATCCACGGCATCGTCCAGGGGCACCAGGGATGCATCCAGGTGTCCAGCGAACCCGGCCGCGGCAGCACCTTCAAGCTGCTGTTCCCCGCCGTCCGGGGCCACGCTGCGCCGGCGGCCCCGGAGCCGCCATTGCCGCGGGCCCCCACCGGCAGGGACAGCGGCGCAGGCACGGTCCTGGTGGTGGACGACGAGGACGAGATGCGGTCCGTGGCGGCCGTGGCCCTGGAGCGTGCGGGCTTCCACATCCTCCAGGCCCGGGACGGGAGGGAGGCGCTGGGCTTGTTCCAGGAACACCAGGACCGGATCCGGCTCATCCTCATGGACCTGACCATGCCCAACCTGGACGGCGAGGAGACTTGCCGCGAACTCCAGCGGAGGGGCGCCGTCATGCCGATCGTCCTCTGCAGCGGATTCCACGAAACGGAAGCCCTGCGCCGGTTCAACGGCCTGGGCCTGGCAGGGTTCCTCCACAAGCCGTTCGGGTTGGGAGCCATGGTCGAACTGGTGCGGAAGCTGCTGGCCCAACACCCTTGACACCTATGAGCCTGACTACTTATCAGCTTTTTTATTTTTCTCGGCGGCCCCGCTGAGAAAAGCAGAAGCAGGATCTCTCTCTACTTCTGGGAATCGGCACTACGAGCGGCATTCAGTGCCTTCCTCGCTCGTGTCCAGCTCTTTCAGGGCTCCCCGATGGCCACCACGGAAAACCGGTCCACGGCGCCGGAACTGCTGCGCAGGCCCACATAGAGCCGCCCGTCCGGCCCCAGCGCCGGCGCGGCGGGGTTCACCCCGCCGAAGGGGCCTGGGGCCCGGAACCTTTCCTGGCCGCCGCCGGTGAGGACCACGAGGGTCCCCATGCGCGTGCAGAGATAGATCGAGCCTTCCCCATCGACGATGGGGGTGCTGGCCTGGGCGCCCTCGTCCGCGGGCAGGGCGTAGCGCCACCGGGCCTTCCCCGTCCCGGGATCCAGGCCCAGGACCTCCGCGGAGGTGGCGGCGATCACCGTGCCGTCCAGGCCCAGGACCGGGCCGCAGCGGGACGCCCCACGGGCGGTGCGGCTCCATTTCAACGCGCCTCCGGGTGCGCGCTCTGGCGCGCCCAGTTGAACGCGGCAGGCTGGGCAGCCTGGAGGTCGTAGGCGCCCACCCGATGCCCCCCCTGGCCGCCCTGGCCGTTCTGGGCCCAGTCCCCCGCCAGCGCCATGGCCCCGGCAAACGCCCACAGCATCGCCACCCCGATCCGTCCCATGGCGCCCTCCGCATCCAGCTTCCCAGTGCCGCGGGAACCCCCAAGGGATTCAAAAAAGTTGGACGGGAGAATGTCAGGCCTTGTGGGCGTGGGCGATCCGGATGATTTCCTCGGCGATCTGCTCGGGGGAAAGCACCAGGTCGATGCAGCCGCTGGCGATGGCGCTGCCGGGCATGTCCGGCTGGCTGGCGGTGTCAGGCTTCTGGGCGATGGTGATGCCCCCCACCTCCTTGATGCCGCACAGCGCCGCCGCCCCGTCCCCGTCGTAGCCGGAAACGATGACAGCGACCAGCTGGCCGCTCCAGTGGCGGGTCAGGGAGCGCAGGAACACGGTGATCACATCGGGCCACCCCCTCGGCTTGGAGATGGGCTCCAGCCGGAAGGTCCCGTCCAGCACGTGCAGGTCGCGCTGGGCCGGGATGATGAACACGTGGTTGGGCTGGATGTGCAGTTTGTCGGTGATCAGCTCCACCGGCATCCTGGTGTAGTTGGGGAGAATCTCATGGAGCAGGGTGGCCACGGTGCGCAGGTGGTTGACGATGACGATGGCGACCCCCATGTCCGCCGGCAGATGCCGCAGCAGCCGGGTATAGGCGTCCAGCCCGCCGGCCGAACCGCCTACGCAGACCACCGGGAAATCCTGGGCTTCATGGACGGATTCCATCTAGGCCGGCTCCGTTTCCAGAACCTCCGCCATGGCCGGCAGGTACAGCTTGAAGGAGGTTCCCCGGTCGGGCGTGCTGCGCACCCTCAGGCCGCCCTGGTGGCTGCGCAGGGTGCCGATGACGGCGGCCAGGCCCAGTCCGCGGCCGGTGAACTTGGTGGTGAAGAAGGGGTCGAAGGCCCGGGCCATGACCTCGGGCGTCATGCCGGGTCCCGAGTCGGCCACTTCCAGGGTCACGAAGCGGCCCGGGGTCAAGGGGAGGGCCCAGTCGCCGGCGTCGATGGCGGCCTGGTCCAGAATCTCTTCCCCGGTGCTGACCGTGATCCGGCCCGGCGTTTCCGGGCCGAAGGCTTCCGCGGCGTTGGTGATGAGGTTCAGCACGATCTGGAACAGCTGGGTGGCGTCGCCCTTCACCAGCGGCAGGTGGCCGGCCGGGTCGCACTGGAGCGAGACCCGGCTGGGAAAGGGAATGGCCAGGAGCAGGGTGGTCTCCCGGACCAGGAGGTCCAGGTCCACCTCGGCCACCATGAGCTTGCCCTTGCCCGCGTAGGCCAGCATCTGCCGGGTGAGATCCGCTGCCCGCATGGCGGCCCTCTCGATGGCCACGAAACAGGCGGCCGGCTCGCCTTCCGGCTCCGCCGCCAGGGAGCCGAGGTTGGCGTTGCCGATGATGATGGTGAGCAGGTTGTTGAAGTCGTGGGCGACGCCGCCGGCCAGGACGCCGAGGGTCTCCAGTTTCTGGGCTTCGTGGAGGGTGGCCGCGAGCTTGGCGTTCTCCACTTCGAGCCGCTTGCGCTCGCCGATGTCGCCCAGCATGATCCGGACCTCGGGCGCGGCCGCCGGGTTGTCGCCGGAGGCCCGCGCGGCGGTGGTCAGCCGCACCCAGATGACCGTCCCGTCCAGCCGCACCATCCGCAGGTCGCAGGGATGGCCTCCGCCCCGCCTGAGCAGCTGCTGGTGATGCAGGTAGTAGATGTCCTGGTCCGGGCTGAAGATGAACCGGTTGAAATGCTGGCCGGCCAGGTCGGCCCACTCCGCGCCCAGCAGTTCCAGGGCGGTGCGGTTGCTTTCCAGGATCAGGCCCTCGGCGGACAGGGTGCAATAGCCCACCGGCGCGTGGTCGTAGAGATCGAGATAGCGCGCCTGGGACAAGGCGAGTTCCGATTGGGACCGGCGCAGTTCGTCGTTCTGCATCTCCAGTTCGATCTGGTGCACCCGCAACTGGTGCAGCGTGCGCTGCATGGCCACGGGGGAAAGCGCAGGCTCTTCCAGCGGGTCGAGCTGGGCGGCCGCTTCTGCCCGCGCAAGCAGGGCGGCGGTGGTTTCGAGGTCCTGGTCTTTGGGGTCCATGGTCCGCCGCTCTCAATCCTTCAAGGGGGAAGGCCCGGCCTTGACGGCGCGGGCATGGTGCCGACGCTCGGCGATTTCCAGCATATATCCGATGACCCGCACCACCGCGCCATTCTCGGCGACCGCCTTGGCCTGGGTGCGGATCCACCGCGGCCGCCCCTTGGCGGTGGTGATCCGGCATTTCAGGCTGTACGGCTCGCCGCGCTCCAGGCACCGGGTGAAGGCGGCCTGGAGCGCCGCACGGTCCTCGGGCAGGTAGCAGGCCAGGCCCCGGGCCAGCGGCACCGGGCCGGGCGCGGGGCCGCCCGGGGTGAGCTGGTAGAGGCGGTACATCTCCCGGCTCCAGGTCATGGTCTGGTCCCGGACCTCCCACTCCCAGCTGCCGACCTTGGTCAGCGTCTGGGTGGCGGCCAGGGCGGCCTCGCTGCGCTTCAGGGCCGCCTCGATCCGCTTGCGCTCGGTGATGTCCACCAGCACCACCCGGTTCAACCCGGGTCCGGCCCCGGCCGCCAGGTGCGCCCAGAACACGGTTCCGTCGGGCCGCACCAGCCGCAGGTCCCGGCCGCGGATTTCGCCGGTCTGAAGGAACTGCTTGCGGTACAGGTAGTAGATATCCTGGTCCTGGTCCTGGATGAACCGGGTGATGGGCTGGCCGACCAGGGTGGACTGGGCGGCGCCGAGCAGGGCGACGGCGGTCTGGTTGACCTCCAGGATCCGCCCTTCCGGGGACATGATGAGGTAGCCCACCGGGGCCAGATCATACAGATCGTAGTAGCGGGCCCGGGCATCCTCCAGTTTTCCCTGCACCCGCAGCAGTTCCTCGTTCTGCATCTCCAGCTCGATCTGGTGCACCTGCAGCTCGTGCAGGGCCGCCCGCATGTCCAGCATCGAGGCCGGGTCGCGCTCCTCGGGGGCCCTGCTTCCGGCCAGGGCTTCGGCCCGCCGGCGCAGGCCCGGGCTCAGGTCGGGGCGGTCAAATCTGTTCATGGGGTTCTGCCCTCCGGTGCGGTTGCGGCCAGCTCCAGCTTACGGCAGCGCTCCTGGCAGGCCAGCAGGGCGTCTTCCGCCCGCTTGCGGTCCGTGGTGTCGACGAAGGTGATGACTGCGCCTTCGATCACGTTGTCCAGGGTGCGGTAGAGCTGGAGCCGCATGGTGTAGCACTTGCCTTCGGGGGTGCGCACTTCCACCTCCATGGGCACCAGAGTGTCCAGCACCCGCTGCAGGTCCGGCAACAGCTGG
>Ga0302320_10029902_pt1 | contig 10403 bp, 7 predicted proteins | sample Bog_T0_3_FD_202130 | JGI IMG/M metagenome (GOLD analysis project Ga0302320, IMG submission 202130) | Peat permafrost microbial communities from Stordalen Mire near Abisko, Sweden - Bog_T0_3 | ecosystem: Environmental > Terrestrial > Soil > Wetlands > Peat | place: Sweden: Abisko, Stordalen Mire... | reverse complement strand
TTTCCCTCTACAGCAACTGGCGAACCGCTATAAAGCCTGGAGCAGGATTGTATTCAAGCCTAAACAGCAAGGGGACCCGCCGGAGCGGATCCCCTTGCTGTTTGCGTTGTTGTTGCCGGCTTAGAAGGTGAAGTTGATCGAAAGCCGGATGGTGCGAGGAATCTGGTAGTGGAGCGGCTTGCCATAGAGACTGCTGATCGTAATGGGTCCGCCGTTGCTATTCAACGCGCCAGAGTCACCAGGCAGACCGCCGCCGACGTTGAGGCCGTTGAGCATGTCCGCGAGGCTGTAGCGCGACGGGTTCATGGCAGCGGCATAGAACGCCGTGCCTTCGCCGACGTTAAACCCACCCGGCTCGATGAACTGGTTGCCAGCGTAGGGCGAGTCGACCTGCTCATTCACAGCGGTTACGACATGCTGGTTAAGAGCATTGGTGAAGGTTGAGGAGAATTCCACAGACTCCTTGTCGTTGATCTTGAACGACTCCTTGGCCTGCAAATCGGACTGGATGTACCACGGGTTGCGGTTTGTGTATGGAGTGCCAACCGCGACGGCGCCTGTGGTCGGGTTCTGAGTAATATCTGCCCAAACTCCACGAGCAAACGCCTGTACCGGAAAGGCGTTATAGCTGAGGCCAGAGTCCAAGTAGGTGGTATTCGGCGAGCCCTGATAGACGGTCTGGAACAGGCCGAGATCGGTGGCGTATTTTCTCAGATACTTGAACTCATAGAACGCAAAGCCCTTGAGCTTGTTGGGGCGGTCCGTCGGCAGCATCCCGCTGGAGGATTGACCGTTGACGTTGTACTGGAAGTAAGGCTCGTCAAAGGCACGGCTGTTGTTGGGTGAGTTACGACCGCCTACGCCGCCGTCGGAGATATCGGAACTGGTCAAGCCGGTGTAGTTTCCACGGAAGCGGCTATACGTGTAAGAGAGGATGCCGGACCAGTGGTTGCTGAGGGCCTTCATCACGCGGATTTCCAAACCGTCGTAGCTGCGGGCGGCGGGAATGGTGGTGTTGGGAGGATAGTTGCCGGTGGCAGAGACGCAGCCTGAATCATCGGTGACATAGAGGAACTGGCAGAAACCGCTGAAGGTTCCGTCCACGCCCTGGCCGGGATTGACGATCACGAAGGTCTCACCGATGGCCGGGTTATAGATGGCCGAGTCTTCGATGACATGATCGAGACGGCGGCGGTCGAGACGGGCCTCAACTGCAACGCCGTTGGTGAGCTGGTAGTCGAAGCCGGCCACAGATTCGTGCTGCCGGTAGGGCTTCAGGTTGGGGGCAACGGCTTCTTCGTATGCGTTGCAAGTGCCGCAGGTGACGATGGAAGCGCGATAGTTGACATTCTCGATGAAGGTTGTTTTGGCCGGAGTCACGCCACCTTTAAAGTTTGCCGTGCTGGTGGCGCCGGTGCCGGCGCAGGTGCGGTGGGAGCTGTCAAAGGCCGGATCGACCGCGGTCAGAGAAGGATTGTCGAGGGCATATGCGCAGTTGTTCCAATAAGCGCCGCCGAAGGAGCTGATGGCGACGTTCATCTTCATCTGGTCGTTGAAGACTCCGTAGCTGCCGAACACCTTCATCTTGTTATTCTGGAAGACGTTCCAGGCAAAGCCAAGGCGAGGAGCAATCTTGTCTCCCCAACTGAAGCTGATGGGATTGACGGGAACGCCGGCGGTCTGAATCTCGCCGGGGAGATTTTCCTTCTCAACGCGGAGACCCAGGTCGAGCGTAACGCCCTTGCCCATGGTCCACGAGTCCTGCGCAAAGATGGCATGGTTGTAGCTGACTGCATTTCCGCCGGTGCCGTAATCGTAGATGAGGGCATAGCCAAGAGTGCCCTGGCAATCCGTCGTCTTGTCGGCGGCTTCAATCGCTTTGCAGTTTGTAGCGGCGACTGGGTCTTTGGCGGACGGGTATGGGTTGTTGGCGCCGGGGTAGACTTCAACGAGAGGCTCGTTGTATGCCTGGTTTATGAAGTTCGAGTTGCGGTTCAGGCCGTAGCCGAACTTGAAGTTGTGCGTGCCCCAACGGGTGCTCTTGTACCACGCAGCATCTTCGTCGAACTGAATGGCCTTGTTCGCGTTATAGGTGGTTCCTTGAACGATCGCGCCGCTCTGATATCCCGCCGGCTCCTGGAAGGAAGAGGGAAGCGCGTTACCGTTGGTATCCAACCCGCCAACGCCGTTGGTCTCGAACTGATAAACGATGCCGCCGGTTGGAAAGCCGTAGTCGTGGTAGTTCTCAAAGTAATAACCGAAGCGGGTGGTGGAAACCAGCGACTGCTTAATGGTGACGTCAGCGCCGGTGTTCCAGGTGACGTTAGGAGCGGAGAAGCCCAGGAAATGTCCGTAGGTTGATGGCGCAGCGCCGCTCGAGGTGCATCCGAGGGTCCCGATGGCAGCGCTGAAGCAGCCCGTATACGGATTGAGTTCTCCGGTGGTTGAATCCGAGCCGGGCAGGTTCTCGCCATTCTGCTTCTGGAACTGATAGAGCCAGGAGCTGAAGACGCGAATGTTCTTGGTAACGCTGGCGTCGACGCGTCCATAAGTGTAATACGTGTCGGTGTTCTGGCTGAACGGAACTTTACCGAGACCCGCGCCCTTCTGGGCGACTGTGCCATAGTTCAGGGTGCGCTCATCCCGGTTAAATTCGGGATTGAAGCCGGCGATAAAGAAGAGACGGTCGCGCAGCCTCGGCCAGAAGGGAATCAGCGGTCCGCCGATATAGAACCCTGGGAAGACATCGCTGTGCTTATCCGCCACCGGCTGATAGCTCTGAAAAGCCGCGTCTGTGAGTCCCGTGTAGGTGGGGATATAGCCTGTCCACAAGTTGGCGACTTGCTGCGTGTTGTTGTTGTAGATGGTCGACGGGCTGGGGCCGGCATCCATTCCCTGATTCTCAAACTGGGCGAAGACCGCGCCGTGATATTCCGCCGTGCCCTTCTTCATAATGACGTTGATGACGCCGCCCAGAGCGCCACCGTATTCAGCGGCAATGCCCGAGCTCTTGATCTCGACCTGGTCAACAAAGTCGAACGGCACGTTGGTGTGGGAGTAGCCGCCGATGAGGTTGGCGGTCTCCTGCCCTTCAACGAGGTAGGAGTTCTCGGAATCCGAGCCGCCGGCGATGGAATAACCATACGAGCCGCCGTTGCTGCCGTTGCCTGGAGAGACGCTGCCGGAGCCGTTGGTGGTGGTGTTGCCCATCAACGGTTCGTTGCTCGCGGAGGGCGCGAACTGAATCACGGACTGGAAGGAGCGGCCACGGGGGACGTAGTTGATGACGTCGTTGGTGATGTTTGTCTGCGTGGTTACCGTAGTTGTGTCGATTTCCGGTGCTTCCTCGGAAGTGACCTCAACGACGGTTACATCGGAGCCGATCTTGAGCGTAAAGTCGACGCTTGGCACGTGGCCAACTTCGAGGATCAGGCCCGACCGTTTGAAGGTCTCAAAACCCTTTGCGGTCACGACGATGGTGTAGGTGCCGGGCGGGAGATTGGAGAAGTGGTAGTAACCACTTGCGTCAGTCTCGACCACTTTGGTGCCCACCATCGTACTAGTGGAGACGGTGATCTGGGCGCGCGGAATGACGGCGCCTGAAGGATCCTTTACCGTGCCTTGCAAGGCGCCGGTCGTTTCCTGAGCGTAGGCCGACGGCGCCAGGATGTGGATGGCGAACCCCACGGCGAGCGCCAACGTAAGGAACAAAGCTGCATTTTGCATCCGGAAAAATCGCATCGAAAACCCCTCCGAAAACGAGTTAGGATCGGAAGACCCTGATGGGAGACTTCTCGATCCGCTTATTTTGCTGCGCCGGCTGGACAGAATACCCGAACAGCCGGTGATACCCAAGAGGAAAGAAACCGCAATAAATGTGGAGATAACTCTATCCATGTGCTCAAGTGATCGTAGAGTTGTGTTTCGAAAACTTACACGGATAGCTACTGAGGCTGATTGCACGACAGGTGCCAATCTGCTCCACTTTCGGACATAATCTGCTTCTCCTTGAAAATAGGAAGGTTAGCAGCGATGTGGGCCGTAGCGTGAGAATTGCATAAATATGAGAAACTGTAGAAATTTTGAATAATATTCCAAATACGGGCGGCGGCTTCTCTATTTTGGGAGGCCTGACCTGAGGGGTTTCAGCGGTTTGGGCCTTGGCGGCGGGGGGTCTAAATGCGGGGGCACTGACAGAGGCCGAGGGCTTATTTTGGCTGGGCGCTGGAGTTCTTGAGGCCAAGGGATCGGCGAATATGTTCTGAAGATTCCACCGCTGCCTGGATTCACCGGGTTGCGGTATTCTCCTCCTCATGCAGCTTACGCTGGCTCATGTTGGAGCGCGACCCGGTTCGCGGGATGAATTGGAGGGGCTCATTCAAGGCTATCTGGGACGATGCTCGGCGTTTGCGCGCTGCGGGACGGAGGCATTCCGGAGCGAGGACGCGATGCTCGAATGGCTGGAGCGACAGGAGCGCCGAACGCCGGCGCTTGCGGTGCTGCTGGATAGCCGCGGACGGCAGATGACGTCAGAGGGATTTGCGGCATGGCTGGGTGGTCGCCGCGACGAGGGGAACCAGCACATTGTTTTCGCCGTGGGCCCGGCAAGCGGCTGGTCGGATGCGGCTCGGGGGCGTGCGCAACTGCTGTTGTCGCTAGGGCCGATGACGCTGGCCCATGCAATGGCGCGGCTGGTGATGGCAGAGCAGCTTTACCGGGCATTTACAATTCTGACTGGCCACCCGTACCACGCGGGGCACTGAGAGGCAGGTCGAAGTTCGGGGTTCACAGTTCGTAGTTCGTAGTTCACAGTTCTACGGGCCTGGTCCGACAAATCCGCCTGGATTCCACGAGCCTAAGCGAACTGCTTGTCATCGACTACTGCGAACTTTGAACCAAGGGTTGAAAAATGACCGATTCGCGTCGAGGACTGATCCTGATCAATACGGGGCCCGGCAAGGGCAAGACGACGGCTGCCCTGGGCACGGCACTGCGCGCTGTGGGGAACGGGATGCGGGTGCTGATGCTGCAGTTCCTGAAGGGATCGTGGCACTATGGCGAGCTGGATGCGGTTGCGGCGTTCGAGGGAAGCCTGGTGCTGAAGCAGATGGGACGCGGGTTTGTGAAGGTGGGCGGCGCGGAGACCGATCCGGAGGACATTCGCCTGGTGGAGGCGGCCTGGGCGGAGGCGCGCGAGGCGATCTACTCCGGCGAGTGGGACATGGTGGTGCTGGACGAGATCAACTACGCCATCCACTACAAGATGCTGGATGCGGCGGTGGTGGCCGAGGCTCTGCGGGGACGGCCGGAGATGGTGCACGTGATCTTGACCGGACGCAATGCGCACCCGCTGCTGGTGGAGCTGGCGGATACCGTGACGGAGATGCGCGAGGTGAAGCACGCATACGCGAAGGGCATTCTGGCGCAGCGCGGGATAGAATACTGATGCTCGCTTCCCACTCTTGAACTGAGAGCAATTTCGGGATGGGGACGCGGGTTTGAGCAGCAATGAGGATGGATTCGACGCCGGGTGAGGCGATCGGGAATCAATCCAATAAAGGAGCATGCCGTGCCGGCAAGCACACACCACCGCTGGGCCGATATAGAGCCAGAGCAGATGAACCGGCTGACCACGCGGCAGTATGTCGTGGGGGCAAACACCATGGTTGCACGCCTGGTTCTGAAGAAGGGCGCGCATGTGCCACTGCATCATCACATGAACGAGCAGATCAGCCACGTAGTGGAAGGAGCGCTGAGTTTTCTGCTTGAGGGAAAGGAAGTGGCCGTGCGGGCGGGAGAGATTTTGTGCATTCCGCCACATGTGGCGCACGAGGTGATTGCGCTGGAGGACTCGGTGGCGCTGGATATCTTCAATCCTCCGCGCCAGGACTGGATCGACGGCGATGACGCCTACCTGCGAGCCGGCGAACCGGCCTGAGGGCCAACCCATTTACAATTGAGTCGGTATGTCCTGGTTCAAGCGCGAGAGCGGCGAATACGAGTCCGGGCCGGGCCCCGAGAATGGGGGCACGGATGCGTCGGGAAAAACCGTTCGCACCGAGGGATTGTGGATCAAGTGCCCGGGCTGCAACCAACCCATTTTCAGGCCGGATCTGGAAGCCAACCTGAACGTGTGCCCGAAGTGCCATCACCACTTCAAAATGGGCGCGCGGGAACGCATAGAACTTCTGCTGGAGCCCGGCTATGAGCTGGTGGATATGGGGCTGCGCTCGACCGACCCGCTGAACTTTACCGATGTGAAGCCCTATAAGCAACGGCTACGCAAGGCGCAGGAGGCTACGGGGCTGAACGATGCGATCGTCAACGCCGTGGGGCGGATGGGACCTCATGAGGTGATCCTGAGCGCCATGGAGTACGGGTTTATCGGCGGATCGATGGGGGCGGTTGTTGGCGAGACGATTGCGCGGGCTGTGGACCGCGCCAGGCTGGGACGCAAGCCTCTGATTGTTGTGGCCGCATCCGGCGGAGCACGCATGATGGAGGGCGTAGTGAGCCTGATGCAGATGGCGAAGATCTCGACTGCGCTGGCGCAACTGGACGACGCCAAGGTGCCATACATCTGCGTGCTCACCGATCCCACTACCGGCGGAGTGACGGCCAGCTTTGCGATGCTTGGGGACTTGAACATCGCGGAGCCGGGGGCGCTGATTGGCTTTGCGGGGCCGCGGGTGATTGAGCAGACGATTCGGCAGAAGCTGCCTGAGGGCTTTCAGCGATCGGAGTTTCTGCTGGAGAAGGGCTTTCTGGATGCCGTGGTGCATCGGCGGGATTTGAAGAGCTACCTGATTCGGGCGCTGGAGTTTTTGAAGACGCCGGCGGTGGCGTGAGGGGATACAGCTGATCTTAAAGTGAGCTCAGAAAAGATTGCGCAATACCAGCAACGGCCCGGCAGCGATGCCGGGCCGTTGCTGTGTTGGTCGCGTTGTTGCTTCCCACGCGCTGATGCGCAGGCCGAGATCAAATGCGCATGGGCATTAGGACGTAGCGGTACTTGTACTCGGCGTCGGGGTCTTCAGGGCGCATCTGGCCGGCGGATTGGGAGTCCTTGAATTCGAGGCGGACTTCGCCCTCGTTACTTAGGGCCTTGAGGAAGTCGAGGATATAGATGGAGTTGAAGCCGACGACGATGGGGTCGCCGGAATAGGGCGTGTCGATGGTGTCTTCGCTCTCGCCTGATTCCGTGGAGTTGGCGCTGATCTTGAGCTCATTGCCTTCGAGCCGCAGGCGGATGGCGCCGGAGCGCTCGTCGGCGAACTGTGCGACGCGCTGGATGGCGGCGGAGAGCTCACTGGAGCGGACGACGGCAAACTTGGTGTTGTCGCGCGGCATGACGGCCTCGAAGTTGGGGAATTGGCCGGAGAGCTTGCGGGTGCTCAGGGTGCGATGGCCGATGCGGAAGAAGAGCGTATGTTCGTCGTCGGCAAACTCCACCTTTTCGGCTTCCGTTGCGCCAAGCAACTGCTGCAACTCCTGGAGCGCCTTGCGGGGAATGAGCACGCGCTTCTCGCCGCTGATGCCTTCAAGATTCTCGCCAGGCTTTTCGACGTAGGAGAGGCGATGGCCGTCGGTGGCAACCATGGCGAGCGACTCGGCCTTGATGACCAGCAGAGCGCCGTTGAGGGTATAGCGCGACTCCTCGTTGGAGATGGCAAAGATGGTGCGCGCGATAAGGGTTTTGAGCGCGGGGAGCGAGATGCTGGTGGCAGCTACGCTGGGAAACTCGGGAACCTGTGGATAGTTGGCGCGCGCCATGCCGACGATTTTTGTGTTGGACCGACCGCTGCGAATCTGCACCCAATGGTTCTCAAGGAGCTTGATGGAGATGTCGCCCTCGGGGAGGAGCTTGATGTAGTCGTAGAGCTTGCGCGCGGGAATGGTACACGAACCCGGCTTCTTAACCTTGACCGCAGTGCTGGTGCGTATGGCCTGGTCGAGGTCTGTCGCAGTGATGTTTAGCCGATCGTCTTCTGCTTCGAGGAGAAAATTGGACAGAATCGGAATGGTGGTCTTGCGCTCGACCACGCTTTGCGTTGCCGTGAGTTCCCTTACCAGATCCTGGCGGCTTACGGTAATCTCCATCGCTGCCCCCTGTGCGGCCGGCTTCTCCACTTCGGTTTCCACGATTGGCATACGTGTACCTATGCTCCAGAAGCCATCCGAATGCTCTGGCCACACTCTACAACACACAGCGTGCCAGCGGAAGTGGCTGTCTTTTCTTCTTCTTGATTGTATTCATCCTGACAATTGGCTGGAGGTGGAAAACAGGGACGGTTCTCTGGAATACGGGGTTGCCGGACCAGGGTGGCGCAGAAACCGGTTTTTCGAAGGATCATGAGGCGGGAGGAACAGACAGGGAGACTTGGTTTTGAGTGGAGGACGGGTAGTGGGAAAAGGATAGAAGATTAAAAGAAAAGACAGTAGTACCCGTAGTTCAACGAGGAAAAGTGGGAAACGCTGCGAAGTGGATGTCCAGGCTGAGGTTGAGAGGGTGCGTGGTTTTCTAAATCAGGGCTGTGCAATTCTGGAGGTTTGCAAAACTGGATTCGAAGACGGCTGAGAGACCTGCGTTTCCCACGTCTCCCACAGGGGAGCGGAAAACGGCTGTGTAAAGCGGATTGTTTGTGTGAAAAGAGTGTCTAGCGTGCTATGGAATCAGGGGTTGGAGAAATGCGATTCTCCACAGAGGGCGAAGATTAGACAAATCATTTGTGGCGATGCAAAGGAGCGGATCGTTTTGGGATTCAGTGCGAATTCCCGGAGCTGGTGAGTGGCAGGAGAGGTTCCCATTCCAGCACGAGGCGTGACGAGATGTGTTGGTCGGCGCGAAGAATTTTCCGGTTTGCGTCCTAGACTTTGCGTGAGGAGTCTGGTGGAGATGTTTCAGCGAAGAGATTCGGGTTTGGGCGGGGAGCTGGAGAGATGACGATCGATGTGGAGCGCCTGGAAAGCGAATTGATGCAAATGACCGCAGAAGGCGCGCCTGGGCGTGAGTTTTGCGAGGCAATTTCAGAACTGGCGGCAACCGGGCGGTTTGCGCAACTGCGGGACGTGCTGCCGGGTATAGTTTACGACGAACTCTGGGCGCGCTACCAACAGGATGCAGCAGGCTTTGTGGCCGGCTGGCGGATGTTAGCGCAAGAGATGAGGCAGGGCTTCGTGCAACATGCTCGTCAGAGGCTGACGTCGCTTACGCAGTTGCAGCTTCCGGGAAGCGGTACGGGCACTACGGCGTGGCAAGAGATCCAGCGCGCCCTTGATGGGCAGAAGAACGACCTGCTGCGCGGCGCCTTAGCATTGGAGTTGCTGGAACTGGTAGAGCCGGCGGTGCTTCGCGCAACTCAACTTCGGGAGTGCGTTGTAGCTTCAGCGAGCTCAGAAGATGCGGACCGCTATCTGGACGAGGCGACCCGCTGCTACTTCTATGGCTTGTTCACGGCGTGCGCCGTGATGTGCCGTTCGGTGCTTGAAGAGGCAATCAAGCAGAAACTACCCGCCAGCCTGGCGCGCCAGGTGCGCAGCCGCTACCGCAATGTAGCGACCCTCGGTAATCTGCTTCACGAGGTGAACAACAACCTGCTGTTGACTGGCATCGATGGAGATTTTCCGGGCTTAGCGAACCAGGTAAACGATGTGGGCAAGAAGGCTGTTCACCAGGGCTTGTTGTCAGAGGACGAGGCTCGCGAGTGTTTGGAGAAGGCTCGCCAGGCCATGCAACTGTTGTTGCGGAATTGAGGAGATCGGGATGGGTTTTTGGGCGCTGCTCTTATACTTAACTCTCGATGTCCTACGCGGCAGCAATCCAGGAACTGAATGCCATGGCGCCGGAGCTCTACACGGGCGCCGGACACCCGCGGCGCAAATTCTCACTGGATGAGATTCGCACGCTGCTGCACGCACTGGAGGAGCCACAACTTCGCTTTCCGGCGGTGCTAATCGCGGGAACCAACGGAAAAGGCTCGACGGCTGCCACGCTGGCGTCGATCCTGACGGCAGCGGGGCTGCGCACGGGGCTTTATACTTCGCCGCATCTGGCCAAGGCCAACGAGCGTATCCGCATCGATCGCGCCGAGGTTGACGACGACAGCTTTGCGCGCATCTATTTTCGGGTGCACGATACCGCGCAGCGTCTGCTGCTGGATGGCCAATTGCCTCAACTGCCGAGCTACTTTGAGGTTTTGACCGCGCAGGCGCTCTTGTACTTTGCCGAGGCAGAGGCGGAGATTGCGGTGCTGGAAGTGGGCATGGGAGGGCGGCTGGACGCGACCAACGTTGTGGAGCCGTTGATCTCAGTGATTACCGACATTTCTTTCGACCACATGGAATGGCTTGGGTCTACGATCTCCTCGATTACGCGGGAAAAGGCGGGGATACTGCGCGCGGGT
>Ga0302320_10029901_pt1 | contig 10403 bp, 7 predicted proteins | sample Bog_T0_3_FD_202130 | JGI IMG/M metagenome (GOLD analysis project Ga0302320, IMG submission 202130) | Peat permafrost microbial communities from Stordalen Mire near Abisko, Sweden - Bog_T0_3 | ecosystem: Environmental > Terrestrial > Soil > Wetlands > Peat | place: Sweden: Abisko, Stordalen Mire... | reverse complement strand
GCCTATGACCTGCGGAAGCTCTACACCTTCTGGAGAACAGGCTCGCTCCAGCTGGCGTGATGTGGCGAGCCCTCGCCCTCCGACGTCGCCCGTTGAGCGAGTCCTTCGCAACACCGCGACCCGAACCCGCTCGACGGCCGAGCGACCGATCCGGCGATGCCGCTCGGATTACAGGGCAGGAGCGACGTCTGACCACGTCGTCGTCGCCGCTGGCGCTTTCTTGGACGGTCTCCCGGGGTCGGGGTCGGGGTCGGGGGTCGGGGTCGGGGTCGGGGTCGGGGTCGGGGTCGGGGTCGGGGTCGGGGTCGGGGTCGGGGTCGGGGTCGGGGTCGGGGTCGGGGTCGGGGGTCGCGGTCGCGGCGAGGCCATCAAGGGCGTCACTCCGGTCGCTGGATCGCTTCGTTTCTCGCGGGGGAGGCCGTGCGGGGTCTCCTCGCGGACCGCTCGCCGCCTTACTTGGCGGGCTTCGCCGCGTGCACCACGTACACCGGCAGCTTCGCCGTCCGCAGGATGCGCTCCGCCGTGCTCCCGAGCAGCGCGCGCGCCAGGCCTCGTCGGCCGTGCGTCCCGACCACGATGAGGTCCGCCTTCTGCTCCTCGGCGACCGCGTTCACCTCGTCCCACGCCGGCCCGTTGCGGAGCACGGTGGTCAGCGGCACCCCTCGGTCCGCGTGCGTCTTCGCGAGGGAGTCGAGCTGCGCCTGCGAGGCGATGCCGATGCGGGCGGCGATGTCCGCGGGCGCGACGAGGATGCCGTCCGGGAAGCCGTAGATCGGGATCTCGTAGCAGTGCACGAGGGTGAGGGAGGCCCCGAGCTGCTTCGCAAGGTCGAGCGCCTGGTCAATCACGGTGTCGGCCAGCTCGCTGAAGTCGGTCGCGACGATGATGCGTTGAATGGTGCTCATGTAACGAACATAACGACGCAGGGGTGGCTTGGCGACTGCTGGCTCATCGGCGGGTGGATGAGGCTGCCCAGGTGGGGAGATGCCGTGGCTCACCCGGCAAGACGCGGCTGTCCGCAGTGAAGGTGCCGGAGCACCGGGGTGAGGGTGCAGGAGCACAGCGGTGATGGTGCAGGAGCACAGGGGTGATGGTGCAGGAGCACAGGGGTGAGGGTGCAGGAGCACAGGGGTGAGGGTGCGGGAGCACAGGGGTGAGGGTGCAGGAGCACAGGGGTGAGGGTGCGGGAGCACAGGGGTGATGGTGCGGGAGCACACGGGTGACGGTGCGGGAGCACAAGGGTGACGGTGCGGGAGCACAGGGGTGAGGGTGCGGGAGGCAGGGGTGAGGGTGCGGGAGCACAGGGGTGAGGGTGCGGGAGGCAGGGGTGAGGACGCACGAGCGCAGGGGTGAAGACGCCGGAGCCCACCGGGATTGCCGTGGCGGACCGCATCGGCGCCCACAAGGTGCGACCTATTTCAACAAATCGACCTCGAGAGGCGGCGGGAATCGGCTCCTCGCCAATGGAAGCAAGTGAGGGTCGAGATCGTCGCGTGCTGCGGCGGTGGGCATCCTCGAGTGCAGCGATTCGAGGTTCACATGAGGAAGTCGAAGTCGAAGGCAGGGCAGGCGGCGCGCGATCAAGGGCTGATCTCGGGGTTCCCCAAGCGGCTTGCGACGGCGCAGATCCTCGTCGACGGGACGACGTACACCGCCACTTCGGCGGTGGCGTTGCTCCAGACACGAGTCACGGCGGCGGCCCAGCTGGCCTCCGCAAAGGCGGGCTATCTGGCCGCCGCAAAGGCAGCGGACGCGGTGGAGAACGCGACGGCTGCAACGGTCAGCGGGTTGGTGGAGGCGGTCTATGTCGCGTTCGGGGATGACCCGGCCGCGCTCTCCGACTTCAACCTGCCTGTCCGCAAGAAGGGGGTCATGACCCCCGCACAGCGCCTCGAGGCCAGCGCGAAGGCGAAGGCCACGAGGGTGGCACGGCACACGATGGGGCCGAAGCAGAAGCTCGCGATCACGGGGACGGCAGCCCCTGCGGCCGCGGCGCCTGCGACCGGAGCCATCGTGCCGCCGGTGGGAGGGACTGCGAGCAAGTAGCGGTCTCGTCCGCGAGGTTGCGCGCACTGCGCGCGGAATGCCCCCGGGCCTCATCGTGAGGCCCGGGGGGTCCTCACTCTCGTCACTACGGACTGCCTCACCTCGATGTACGATCTCGCCGTGACTTCCCCCTTTCGCAGCTTCGCTCCCTCGGTCTTCCTCCCTTCAGTGCTCGCGGCTGCGATGGCCCTCGCTGCAGGGTGCGGGAGCGCCACCACGCCCGCGCGCGACGGGGGCACCACCACGCCGACCTGCACGGGGGCCACGTCGGTCTGCGGCGAGGCGTGCGTCGACACGCAGACGGACTTCGACAACTGCGGGAGCTGCGGCAAGCCCTGCGCTGCGGGGCAGGCGTGCGTGGGCGGGTCCTGCGCGCTCGCGTGCGGCGGCGGGACGACGAAGTGCGGGAGCGCGTGCGTGGACGAGGCGGTCGATCCCCACAACTGCGGCGCGTGCGGGAAGGCGTGCTCCGCGGGGGAGGCGTGCGTGGGCGGGAGCTGCACGGGCACCTGCGCGTCGGGATTCACGGTGTGCATGGAGAGCGGCAGCGGCGGGACAGCCTGCGTCGACCCCCAGTCCGACGCGGCGAACTGCGGCGGGTGCGGGAAGGCGTGCGCGGCCGGGATGACCTGCGCGATGGGGGCCTGCGTCGCCTCGTGCCAGGCGGGATTGACCCTCTGCAAGCCGACCGCGCGCGCGCCCGTCGACGCCGGGAGCAGCGATGGGAGCACGCCCGGGCCAATGGTGCCGTTCTGCGCGGACCTCTCGGAGGACGAGCAGAACTGCGGCGGATGCGGCAAGGCGTGCGGGGCAGGGGGGCAGTGCGTCCTCGGCGCGTGCACGGCGGCGTGCCCGTCGGGGTCTTCGGTCTGCGGTGCCGGAGGCCCTTCGGACGCGGCGGCCCCGTACTGCGCGGTGTTCGCCACCGACAAGGCCAACTGCGGGTCGTGCGGGAACGCGTGCGTGGCCGCGGGAGAGAGCTGCACGGCCGGGGCGTGCGTATGCCCGGGCAAGCAGGTCGCGTGCGGGAGCGCCTGCACGACGACCGCGACGGACAACAACAACTGCGGCGCCTGCGGGACGGTGTGCGGCCCGTTCGCCTCGTGCATCACCGGGGTCTGCACGCTGACCACGACGTCCGCGGTGATGGTGAGCGGCACGGCGAGCTGCACGACCCAGCGCTCGAACGGGGGGCGCAAGGTCGCGATCGACGCGAGCAACACCATCTACGCCGGCATGCTCTGCGGGACGCCCGCGACGGCGGCCGAGATCGCGGTGAGCATCGACGGCGGAAACGCGTACGGAGCGCCGACCCCCCTCGCGGTGCCGAACGTCAGCACGCTCTCGGTCGTCGGAGGCGGGAGCGGGACGGCCTACGTCGCGGTGCTCGACACGGCGGGCGGCGTCTGGTTCACGTCGACCAACACGTCCGGCGCGACCTGGAGCACCCCTGCGAAGCTGGCGACGACGGCGGGAGCCAGCTGGGTGGGCGTCGCGGTCGCGGGGACCTACGTCTACGTCGCGGCGGGGGGGTCGGGCGTTCCCATCTCCGTGTACGCGAGCGCGACGCTGGGCGCTCCGTTCACGACGGCGACCGTCGCGCTCGACGCCGCGTTCGGGGATGTGGCGGTGGACTCTGCGACGGGCAACGTCTGGGCGCTCGGCGACACGGGTGAGGGGAACGCCGCCCTCAGCACGAGCCACGGGATGCTGTTCGCGACCGCGATCCAGTACCCCAAGCTGGTCGCGGAGCTCTCGGACTGGACGCTCGGAGGCGGCTACATCTTCGAGGTGGCCACCGAGGGGGCCAACGTGATCTCCCTCGCGGCGTCGACGACGAGCTCCCCGGTGACCGGGCTCTTCGCGGGTGGGCAGCCGCAGCAGCAGGCGATCTCGGCGGACGCGCACGGCAACGCGTACGTGGTCCAGGGGCTGGGGACCACGATGTCCCTCCAGCAGGTGTTCGCGTCCACGCTGACCGCGGGCCCGAACGTCGCGCTCGGGAACGGGACCTACCCGACGGTCGTCGCCGCCCCCGGCAGCGCGGTCGTGGCCTACACGCAGGGCACCTCCGTCTACGTGGTGGTGCAGGCCTTCTGATGTGTGCCACGCGAAGCGTCGTCCGGGCGCAGGCTCCTGCGCCTGAATGAGCCCGGACCGCGCGACGTAGAGGTGCGGGTGACTGCGCTCTGCTCAAATAGGCTAACCTGCGCGGCGCCATGTCCGAGACCGAGAACGCGAACGCAACCGAGAACAAGCCCCAGACCCCGCTGGTGCTGCTGAAGGCGAAGGGCAAGATCGACCCGCACGTCGTCGCGGTCCTCGCGAACGGCAAGGTCACCGACCTCCACACCCCGGTCGACCCCACGCTCGTGCTCACGCCGGTGCTCGACACCGAGCCCGCGGGCCTCCGCGTCATCCGTCACTCCACCGCGCACGTGATGGCGGACGCCGTGCAGCGCCTCTTCCCTGGCACGCACGTGACCATCGGCCCCGCGATCGACGACGGCTTCTATTACGACTTCGAGAAGCAGGGGGGCGGCTTCACCGAGGACGACCTCCGGCGCATCGAGGAGGTGATGGCGAAGATCGTCGAGGCGGACACCCCGTTCCGTCGCGAGGTCGTGTCGCGGGACGAAGCCATCAAGATGTTCACGGCGATGGGGGAGCACTTCAAGGTCGACATCATCAACTCCATCCCCGAGGGGGAGGAGATCTCGCTCTACAAGCACGGGGGGTCCGAGACGTGGGTCGACGTCTGCGAGGGGCCGCACGTCCCGTCGACGCGCTACCTCAAGGCGGTCAAGCTGACCCACGTCGCGGGCGCGTACTGGCGCGGGGACGAGAAGAACCCGATGCTCCAGCGCATCTACGGGACGGCCTTCGCGAGCAAGGAGGCGCTCGCCGAGCACCTCCGGCTCATCGAGGAGGCGCGCGCCCGCGACCACCGCAAGCTCGGCAAGGAGCTCGACCTCTTCCTCTTCAACGAGGTCGCCCCTGCGATGCCCTTCTTTCTGCCGAAGGGGGCGTACGTCTACAACCGCATGGTCGACTACGTGCGGCACGCCTACGAGGTCGAGGGCTACGACGAGGTCATCACGCCGCAAGCGTTCGACCCGTCGCTGTTCCGCACGAGCGGGCACCTCGGTCACTACAACGAGAACATGTACCGGCTCTGGACCGAGGACCTCATCGAGGGGGTGGCGGACGACAAGCTCCGCGAGACCCTGCAGCAGAGCTCCTACGGCATCAAGCCGATGAACTGCCCGAGCCACTGCGTCATCTTCGGCTCACGCCGCCGCAGCTACCGGGAGCTGCCGTGGCGCGTGGCAGACTTCGGGCGCCTCCACCGCTACGAGCGAGGCGGCGTGGTGCACGGGCTGTCGCGCGTGCGGACCTTCTGCCAGGACGACGCGCACATCTTCTGCACGCAGGAGCAGGTGGCAGGGGAGCTCAAGTCGTTCCTCGACTTCTTCTACGGGGTGTACCGCGCCTTCACCTTCGAGAAGATCGCCATCAAGCTCGCCACGCGCCCCGAGAAGCGCATGGGGACGGACGCGGACTGGGACATGGCCGAGGCGTCCCTCGAGGACGGGCTCAAGCTGGCCGGGCTGCCGTACGAGATCCTGCCGGGCGAGGGAGCCTTCTACGGGCCGAAGCTCGAGTTCCACGTCGAGGACGCGCTGAAGCGGGCGTGGCAGCTGGGGACGTTCCAGCTGGACCCGAACCTCCCCGAGCGCTTCGACCTCAGCTACACGGGGGTCGACGGGAAGGACCACCGCCCCATGATGCTGCACCGGGCGATCTTCGGGTCGCTGGAGCGCTTCTTCAGCATCTACCTGGAGCAGGTCAGCGGGAACTTCCCTGCCTGGATCTCCCCGCGCCAGGCGATCCTGGTGACGGTGAGCTCGAAGGTCGACGACTACGCCCATGCGTCTCACAAGGCGCTGCGCGCCGCCGGCCTCAGGGTCGACATCGACGACAGCGCGGACAAGCTCGGCGCGAAGATCAGGAACGGCCGCCTCGCGCGCTACCCCTACATCCTGGTCGTGGGCCCGAAGGAGGCCGAGACCGGCACCGTGGGAGTTCGGTCGAGGGACGCGGGCGAGCTGGGCGCGCTGCCCCTGGCGGAGTTCACCGCGAGGCTCCTCGCCGAGTCGAAGGCCCCTGCTCACACGTCGCCTCGAGAGAATTGAAGCGAATCGAGCCCGGCTGGGGTCGGGGGAGCGGCCGCGCTCCCCGCCAATTCTCACGGAAGGAAGGCGGGAGGCTGCCGACCGACGCCGCGAGAATTGAATTGAAGGTGTGGGTTGACGTCGACCATATGCAAGGTCGATGATTCGCCCGCGCTTGGAGGGCCGAGGCCCATCCGAGTGTGGTTCTGCAGCTCCCCGTAATGGAGGTCACAAAAATCACAATGTCAATGGGCCGTCCCCGCTTCGATCCCCGCCAGCAGCAGCGTGGCTTTCAGATTCGCATCAACCACCGCATCCGTGTCCCCGAGGTCCGTGTCATCGGGGCCGACGGGAGCATGCTCGGCGTGCTCCAGACGCATGAGGCGATGCGCATGGCGCAGGAGCAGGGGCTCGACCTGGTCGAGGTGAATCCGAAGGCAGAGCCGCCCGTCTGCAAGATCCTCGACTTCGGCAAGTACAAGTACGAGGAGAAGAAGAAGACCGCGGAGGCGAAGCGGAAGCAGACGGTCGTCGAGATCAAGGAGATCAAGCTCCGCCCGAAGACCGACGACCACGACGTCGACTTCAAGATCCGCGCGGCCCGCCGCTTCCTCGAAGCGGGGCACAAGGTGAAGGTCACCGTCCGGTTCCGCGGCCGGGAGATCACGCACCCCGAGAAGGCGCAGGAGCAGATCACGCTCATGGTGCAGGGGACGGAAGACCTCGCCAACCTCGAGTCGCGGCCGATGATGGAGGCGCGGACGATGACCGTGCTCATCGCGCCCAAGCCGGCCATCATGCAGAAGGTCGCCGCTGCCAAGGCGGCCGCCGAGAAGGCGCGTCAGCAGGCGGAGAAGGAAGGACGCGTTCTTCCCCCGCCGGAGCCGTCGATGGGATCGCTGCCGGATGTGGTCGGTGACGACGACGACGATGACGACGACGATGACGAGGAAGAAGAAGAAGGCACAGCCGCACCCGAGGTTGTCCCGTCCTGAGGGGTTGACCAGACGACGGGGGTGGCCGTCGTCTGGTGTCAGCGGTCCAAGCGCGCGGCTGCGCGTCCCGCTTCAGGCTCAAGCACGCGAAGTGCTATAGCCCGCCAGTGATGTCGTCCGACCGTCCGCTGCGGGTCTGCATCGTCGTCCCGTACGACCTCTCCGAACGTGGAGGGGTGAAGCACCATGCGTTCGAGGTCGCGCGCGCCCTGCGGGAGCGTGGCGATCACGTCGGCGTCCTCGGCCCCGCCACGGAAGATCCCAGGCTGGAAGGCGTGACGAGCTTCGGGGGGATCGTGAACGTCCGCTCCAACGCGTCCGACAACCGGATGGCGCTCTTCGTCTCGCCGTGGACGCTCCGTCGTCACTTCCGAGAGGGGCGCTACGACGTCATCCACGTGCACGAGCCGCCGATCCCGTCGGTCCCGTACTGGGCGGCCTGGCTCACCCCTGGCGTCGCGAAGATCTGCACGTTCCACGCGTACAACGAGACCCCGTCGTGGGGGATTCACTTCGGCCAGCGGGTCTGCCAGCTCCTCTCGGAGCGGTTCTACGATCACAGCCTCGCGGTGTCCGAGCCTGCGCGACGGCACGCGTCGTATGCCTGGCGGCTGCCGCTCACGATTGTCCCGAACGGCGTGTCGACGGATGTGTTCGTGCCCGGCGGTCCCCGGAACGTCGAGGGGGGGCCGCTGCGCCTCCTCTTCGTGGGTAGGCTGAGCGACGAGCGAAAGGGGCTCGCGGTGATGCTCGAGGCGTACGAGCTTCTGCGCGCACGCGGGGTCCCGGTCTCGATCGACATCGTCGGTGAGCAGGCGGGCGCGCCCGTTCCGCCCGCGCTTCCCGGGCTGACCTACCACGGGCCCGTGCCGCGCTCGGCGCTCGTGCGGGCATTCCAGGAGTGCGACCTCTACGTGGCGCCGTCGCTCGGGCAGGAGTCGTTCGGCATCGTCCTGCTCGAGGCGATGGCGACCGGAGCTCCGATCGTATGCAGCGACATCGAGGGCTACCGTGCGGTCGCGCACCCCGATGGCGCCATTCTCGTTCCTCCTCGCAATCCTGGCGCGCTGGCTGACGCAATCGCGGAGCTCGCTGGGGCGAGAGAGCGTCGGGCCCGGATGGGCGCGGTGAACCTCGAGCACGTGAAGGCGTACGACTGGTCACGCGTCGCGGCACGGGTCCGTGAGGAGTACCTGGTGGCCATCGAGCGGCGCGCCCGCAGGACGACCGAGCGGCGGTTCACACCAGGCGAGTCGCCGGCGCGGCTCACATCGGGAGGAACCACACCCGAAGCCGCGAGCGTGTCGACGATCGCGGGCGACGGGCCGCGCGCGTGAAGGCAGACTGGCGCGGTATCGGGAGGCTCGCGGCGCGCTGGTTGCCGGTCCTCGTGGTCGCCGGAGGCTGCGTCTTCGTCGTCCGCAACGTCGACTTGCGTGAGCTGGCGACGAGCCTCCGCCTGGTTCGCGTCTGGCCGCTCGGCCTTGCGCTGCTGTTCGCCACGCTCGGCGTGGTGGCTCGCTCGGCGTACTGGTACGTCCTCGTCAACACGGTGACGCGCATCAGCCTGCGCGCGATGGCGACCTACACCATCGCGTCGTACGCGGCGAACACGTTCCTCCCCCTGCGCGGGGGCGAGGCGCTGCGCGTGTGGCTCCTCCAGCGGCGGCACGAGGTGCCCGTGACGATGTCCGGGGCGATCATCGCCATCGAGAAGACCGCAGACGTCTCGTCGCTCCTCCTCCTCGTGTCTCCGCTTCCGTGGCTCATCCCCGACCTCCCGCCTTTCATCTCGACGGCGCTGCGAACCCTCGCGCTGTTCGTGGTCGGCGGGCTCATCGCGGTCGCCATCGCCAGTCGTCACGCGGTGCGGTGGAAGGTGCTCGCGGGGTTCAACGTCGTGAAACGACCGACGATCCTCGCGGCGGGCTTCGCCCTCGTGCTGCTCGCGTGGCTCCTGGACATCTCCGCGATCTTGTCCGTGCTGCTCGCGACGCACGTCGCTCCGTCCATCGCGACGGCCCTCGTCGTCATCCTCTCCGTCAACGTCGCGATCGCCGTCCCGACGACGCCTGGGGCGGTCGGCACCCACGAGCTCGGATCCACGTTCGCGCTCCACCTCGTCGGCGTCCCGGAGGCGCAGGCGATCCCCTTCGCCCTCCTCTACCACGCGACCCAGATCCTCCCGACGCTGCTCTTCGGCTTGCCCACGGCGCGGGTGCTGTCGAAGGAGGTGGTGGTGTCGCCCGAGCCTGGGTAGCGACGGTGTAGGGAAAGGGAGCCTGAAAGTGGGCCGAGCGGTCGCGCGCGTGAGAGCGTTTGCGCCATGCACGCGCCCGTCTGCGGTAATCGAGCGAAGGTCACAGGCCTTGCGCGGGTGGGTCTCGCCGCCCTCATCACGGTGCTCCCGTCCTGCGCTCCACGCCCCGCGCCGTCGATCGAGCTGCAAGAGGAGACGGTGACGACTGTCGGGGCACCCTTCGTGCCGCGCCCCGCCGTCGTCTCGTCGCCGGGGACGGACCTCCACCTCATCGTCGGCGGAGACCTCCTCCCGCATCGCCCGATGCTCCTCCCGGTCGAGCGCCTCCACGCGGCGCTCGAGCCGCTCGCCGCGCTGCTTTCGTCGGTCGATATCGCCGTGGCGAACTACGAGACGGCGACGGGGGAGACGGACCTCTTCGTCGGAAAGCACAGCATGTCGCTCGCGGCTCCGCCGGCCTGGCTCGCCGAGGTCGGCACGCGCTTCCACGCGGTCACGGTGGCGAACAACCACGCGTGCGACCTTGGCCGCGCCGGGCTCTCGGCGACGCTCGTCGCGGCGAAGCAGCTCGGCGTGACGGTGGTCGGCGGCGACGCGGATCGTGACCCCTGGCAGCCCCGCGTGATCGACGAGAAAGACGGACGGAAGGTGTGCGCGGTCGCCTGGACCACGTTCGTCAACGCCGAGGGGAAGGCGTGCAAGGGGTCGGGGGAGCTGGCGATTGCCGGCTTCGATCACAAGGGAAAGGTAGCGATCGAGACGGCGGTGGTGCGCGCCCGGAAGAGCGGCTGTGACGGCGTGGTCGCGATCTTTCACGGCGGCGAGGAGTACGTCGGGCCGATCTGGGGCGTACGCGAGCAGGCGAAGGCCGCAGCCGATGCGGGAGCGGATGTCGTGGTGGTGCACCATCCGCACGTCCCCGCGCCC
>Ga0302320_10029900_pt1 | contig 10403 bp, 8 predicted proteins | sample Bog_T0_3_FD_202130 | JGI IMG/M metagenome (GOLD analysis project Ga0302320, IMG submission 202130) | Peat permafrost microbial communities from Stordalen Mire near Abisko, Sweden - Bog_T0_3 | ecosystem: Environmental > Terrestrial > Soil > Wetlands > Peat | place: Sweden: Abisko, Stordalen Mire... | reverse complement strand
AAGGTCCACCCGGATTCTCGTAGCGGTATTTGGGTTTTGTGATGTTTAATTCATTGTTGAAGAATTCGTTGGCGTTGAATTCCTCATGCCGGTAATAATAATAAGCGCTACCGTGGAACTGAGAAGTACCGTTCTTGATGGTTAGGTTGTACTGCCCCCCATTGCGTGCGCCGTATTCGGCCGAGTAGTTGCCTGTGAGCAATTTCACTTCGGCGATGGCATCGGTGCTCGGCGCCTGGTAGGTACTGAGACTAGGCGCGCCGCTGTCTTGCGCAGCCATACCGTCCAGAGTCACGAGTACCTGGCCTTGTTGGCCGCCATTAATCACGGCAGAGTTCTGATTCCACCCACGTTGATCGTAAGTGCCGACATCAATGACGCCGGGCAGATCGTGAATGAAAGCTTGAAAGTTGCGGCCGCGGATCGGCGTTTGTTCAAGCTGCTTCAGGTTCACGTCTGTGGCGTGATCGGAGCTATCGGTAACAACGCGCGCCGCCTCCGCCTTTACTTCAACGGTACTAGTTACGTCCCCAACTTCCAGTCTGAGCGTGTGGAGATCGACTTTTTCCAGCGTACCCAGAATGATCCCGTTCTGGACAAAACCCTTGAAACCGGGATGCGTGACCCTGATATCGTAGTTGGCCGGAAAGAGATCCGGAAAAACGAAGGTTCCGTTGTTCGCGGTTTGGAATTCGCGAACTTGCTTACTAATTTCGTTGGTCAGTTGCACCGTGGCGCCAGCCACCAGCGCCCCTGATGCGTCGACGACGGTCCCCGTAATGGAACCGGTTACGGTTTGTGCGTTAGCCATTGGCGCCAGAGCCAACAGCGGGAACAGGAGAGAGACAAGGACTCCAGTTGATTTCATAATCACCCCAAAAAACCCCAGGCCGGACGACAGAAGTCCAGCTTTTAAACGTTTCAGGGGATATATATATCACCTTTCGGTACTAGCAGTCAAAAATTTTCTTCACTAAGTCAGCACGACAAAGTATGGCGTTCCTGTCAGTTGCGCCGAAAACCCGGGAAAGAGCCAGGCATTTTCGACGTTCTTGATTTCGAAGTAATATGCAATCGGGTATTGGGAGTTGGTGTACTCCGCCGGAATCGCCGCCACATGACTATCCCCACTCTTCTTCATTTCCGCTGTCTGGTAGCGTTCAGCGTGATCGACGTGGCGGTAGTGGAGCAGTACTGTCGTCGCGGCCGGCTCTTTTACAGCGATTGCCAATTCTAAGGCATGCCCCGGTTGCAATTGGGGAGGCGGCGTATGACTCGCGATCATGCGCGGACGCGCAGGCCGACCGATGACCTTCTTGATCGCCGCCGTCACCCTCGCTTGAGGCGCAGCCGCTTCCCGCTGCAATCTTCCCTCAAGACTGGCGATATCGCGGTCAATCGCAGGCAGCCGATCCAGCCAGTGACCACGCAATTGCGGATGTTCGCCAACGGTGATATCCCGCTGATAAACATCTTTGGCAAGATTGGACAGCCTGGACCAACTGGCCCGCGCCTTTCGGTATTGGTTGAGGCACTCATCAAGCGCCTGCTCATCGCCCGTCTTTTCGAACAGCCGATAAAGAACCGCAGCGCGAAATTTAGCGGCGAAAAATTGTCCCAACCCTGCTTGCAGGCCGGCATCCACCACAAGCCGCCGGTATTCGGGTGTTTGCTTGTTCAGAGCTTTCATTTCCGCCGTCGCGAGTTGCTCTTGCGCAGTTCGTGAAAAATCTTCGAGCCACTGTGCGACTTCGATAGGAGAATACTTACCGTCGATTTGGCCGCTCAAAAGGTTATCCGCAAACTCGTTGATCCGTAAAAACAACTGCGGGTCAAATGGACTGGCATTGCCGAAGACTTTCGGCGCCGTGGTATCCGAGTAAGGAGCAAAATGCTCGGCATCGAACAGAGACTGGTTTAGATACATCTCCGGCCAATAACTGTTGTTTGCCGCCGAAGGGCCATGCGTCGTCGTGACAATAGGAAGAATACGGCTGGCATTTGATAACGCCGCCACCAGGTGTTCGGCGCCTGCTCCGAATTGCTGATCCAAGCTACGCCGTGTACTTTCCGTGGACGCGTTGTGATTGAAAAGAAATCGGCCCCACACGCGGTATGTATACTCATACTTTTGCCAATCCCAACGCGGGCGCAGAGTCGCGTCGGCATAGGCGCAACGATCACCCGCAATACCAGTACCGCGCCGGCCCTTGAAGGAAAGCGGCTCGCAAATTTCAACACCGGCGCTGCCACAGAAACTGAAGGCCTTCGAGTACTCCGCCGCCGTCAGCGGATCGCCCCAAAGCAAAAGCCGCTGCGTGCCAGGCCAGATACGGTGAACCACCTTCCACGGCCTGTCTTCCCGAAGCAGGTCGCCGTAACCATAGCGCAGGAAACTTCGCGAACCCGCGCTGAATTTCATCAGCGCGTTGCCCGTCTGACCGGGCTTGGGTTGTTCCTGGTCGCGAATATCGGTCTGATGATAAGGCATGCCCATGTGCTCCGCCCAGAACTTTGGCGACAGAGTGACCCGCCGTTTGGTGGCGACGGCTACGTCAAGCATGGATTGATCCATGCCTTTCGAATGCATATCAAGCCGCACTTCCCGCCCACAACTCGTCAAGCCTTCGAAAACAGCTTTCCAAAAGTCGTAACTGCCCTCTTCTACTCCGCTTTCGCCGTGGACGCGGAACGTCACACCGCTAATCGCGGGGCACTTTTCAAGCAGCAGCCGGAGTGCATCACGGCAATAGGCAGCGTGGTTCTGTTTGGTGACGCCTTCAATCGTGTAATTAGGGTGAGGGCTATCAATCCATTCATAACCATGCATCCAAAGCCCAAGCTGAAATTCCATACCGCGCGCAACGGTCTGTTCGCTAATAAATTGCAGCATGGCCAAATTGCTGTCGCGCTCGGCGTCGGGAAGAGGTGAGGCGCGGACTTCATAGCCAGGAACCTGGAGGAAGAACGGATAAGGGAATAAAAAATAGGCGTCGGTGACCTGGCGAATGAAATCGTAGCCAATGCCCAGCGCCAAACTAAAACGATTGAACCGATGCCTGGCCAACATGGTTAGGTATTGGGGCCACATTTCCCGGTCATTGAACCAGGGTTTGTCTTCGACGTCGCTCGTGAAGAGCCGATTGATGCCACGAACTGCGTTGCTGGGAGTTTCAACGATAGGCGCCGTGATAGAGAGCGCCGCAAATGGATCTTGCGAATACTTTACGCGGTCAGAAAGTTCGAGCAGCGCATACACCAAGCCTCGGACATCGCTGCCGCGAACCTGAAGCACTCGACGTTTGTGGGTGACCGTGGGCGATAGCGCAAAGGATTCCGCAGACCCTGTACCACTACAGACAACGATGCATAGATCTCCTGGTTTTGATTGTGAAACGCTCCCACAGAGGAAAACAGTGGCGCCATGAGCAGTGATGCTCCGCGTCAGCTCGGTAGTGGCCCACAGAACCGGCGATGATGCCGCAACCGCGTGATCCGGCGTCGAAATAATCGACACACCCCGTGCCGCTGCTACAGCGCTTGCTCCCAGCGCCGTCACCGCGCCTGCGCTTTTTACGAACTGTCGGCGACTCACATTCATATTCGGTTTCGCGTTCGTAGGATAAGTATGCCATTACCGATCGGGCGTAGTAGGAAAGAGGTTTCGGTCCGGGTTAGATGGAATATTCGCATCGGCAGGCCTTCAGTGGACTCGATCTGGACGAGGTCGTGGAAGTGCGCGAAGCGAAAGGCAAGATCGTCATCGAGCCGGTGCGGCAAAAAACCTACGCCGTTGACGATCTGCTGAAAGGGATCACCTCGAAAAACCGGCATGAGGGAGTTGATTTCGGCCCTCCCGACGGCAAAGAGGTCTGGTGATGGTGAAGCCGTATGCGCCCGACACTGGCGAGATCTTGTGGATCAAACTTCGCCGATCCGCTGTGCGATCCTAGCAAGACTTGGCAACCGTAGAACAGGCCCCAATCCCAGCCGGCGATCCCAACCATGGCCTCAGGAAAGAGATGGGCCTTGGCGATTTGGTGCTCGCTCAGATCCTGTGTGTAGTGGGGTCTTCTTGGGTCGGCGTGGCGGCGAGGCTCGGCCGTGCACATGCTGTCTTCTGGCTGATTGCTATCTGTCTTTTCTATTTGCCGCTCGCTGCTGTCGTTATTTTTCTAAGCCGCAAAATCCCGCTGGAAGGTGGTCTTTACCAGTGGGCTCAACAAGGGTTCGGCGAGTTTCTTGGATTCATGACGGCATGGAATCTCTTCGTATATGCACTGATCGATATGCCGGCCATTCTCTATGTGCTTCCGACCGATTTGTCGTATCTCATCGGGCCATCGGCAAGTTGGCTCCCGGAAAACCGGGCGGTAACCGGATCCATCATTTTCGCGACCGCCATTCTTATTTCGCTGGTCGCCATGCGCGGATTAGGCGCGGCTAAATGGCTCCACAACGCGGGGAGCGTTCTAATTTGCGCCGCCTATGCTCTACTGCTGAGCTTGCCGCTACTAACCTTTTTTGCAGGACACGCGCATCACTATACTCCCTTTCCAATGCAGCGCCCTGAGGTCAGTTGGCTTCATTTGGCGATCTTTGGCCAGATGACAGTGGGCGCGCTCAGCGGCTTTGAATATGTAGCGATCATGGCTGGTGAATGCCGGAGCGCGTCACGAACGATCGCTCGCTCCGTCTGGATATCAGCGCCCATCATTGCGCTGATGTTCATTTTGGGTACCGGTTCGGTGCTCGCCTTTGTAGACGGCGCACCTATTAATTTGATTGGCCCGATTCCACAAACTTTTAGCCTGGCATTCGGTGGAAGCGGATGGGGAGCTGGTTTGGCCCGGTTCGGCATCTTTCTTTTGCTAGCTCGTGCGGTGGCTAGTGCCAGCTTGATCTTTACTGGCTTGACACGATTGCCGATGACCGCCGGTTGGGATCATTTGCTGCCAGACTGGTTCACACGACTGCATCCGAAGTGGAAGACGCCGGTCAATTCGATCCTGTTCATGACGGCGATGTTGGCGCTGCTCCTGTTGCTCAGTATGTTAGGAGTTCGAGCACAAGAGACAATGCAGTTGCTGTTGAACGCAACTAGTGTTCATTATGGTTTAGTTTATGTGGCACTGTTTGCTCTGCCGTTGTTCGGAACCGCAGGTTTCCGAACCGGAATTCCTCCATGGCTACGCGTGGTTTCGGTGGCGGGTCTGATTTCCAGTCTGGTCGCTGTTCTGATCGCGATCTACCCGATCATCGGTGTTTCAAGCCGCTTGTCCTACGCAAGCAAGATCGCAGGTACGGTCATCGTCAGCAATTTGCTGGGGGTGGCTGTTTATCGAGGCCGGAAAAAGCGATCTGGCGCTAAATCGATGCGCTGATGAGATGCTCGGAATCCAAGTGAAGTTCTTGCTTCGCCAAATCCACTACCTGCCGAAATCCCACGCCCTTAAGGAGCGCCGCTACAGCTTGCGGCTGAATCACCTGTTTGACGCCGCCAACGGGCAACGATATTCGACTGGCCAGCGCGTCCAAGGCGGTCTCGGGCAGAGTGCCAAGAGATGTGCGGTCGGCTACGTAATCAAACACTACACCGGTCCCTTTTGGCAGCGAGGCAATAAAGGCAAAACTGGACATGACGCCGTCTAAAGCCCGGTAACCCGCGCCGCCAAGCCAGATGAACAAGCTTGATTTGAATTTGTCGAAGTCTGACTTTTCAAGTGCAGTCGCCAATGGCTCCGACGCAAAGCGCGTGGGAATGAAGGTAGCCGATGGATTGGATACATAAACTTCGTCTACGACGAAGACCTGCAACGCTGGGTCCGGTTGAGCGCTGAAGGCTTCCATTAGTAGCGGTCGCGATGCTATCACTACGCACTGGCGAACGCCTCTTGCAAGAGCAGCGGCCAACTCTTTCTTAATAAAATTGATATGACTCATTTAGTGGTGTAGACGAATCAGCAGCCCGAATATTGTGACTTAGACGAAAATAGTTTCCGCTTATATCGCTTCTGCCCAAACTAGGCGGATTGACGACCTGCGAAGACTTGGCTGCGTGATACGCTCGCAAGTATGACCGATCGACAACTTGCCCTAAAAAGTAAAGTCGGCGAGCTGATCGTGCTGCTAGAGACGATCCAGTCCAAACACATTCAAAGCATGGCCGTGCAAATCGACACTCAGGAGTTACGCACCTATAGCGTTGACGGTCTGCTAGATGCCCTAAGTAGCTTGATCGGTGAAGTGAATGCCGCATCAGAAGCAACGATCCAGGCAATGGAAGAGAAATACGAGCACGATCGTGCGGATGTTCTCAGAATCGTAGGGCGACTTGCCGAGATTGTTGCCGCCACTTCCACAGGCAACGAGTATGGCGCGGCGAGCAAGCACTTCTCGACGTTTTAATAGATAGCGAAGCGTTACTTTTGCACCGTTAAATAATCGGGCAAATTTTCGTTGGCGTGGCCGATAGCGCGGGCGAGGCTGAGCTTGGCGAGATTGTGAGCGAATAAAGCGGTAATGTAATCAAGGTCGGCGGAGGCGACGCTTTCCTGGGCTTGCACGACCTCGACGGAGGCGCTAACGCCGGCGTCGTATTTTTGACGGGTGAGGTCGAGAGTGTCGCGGGCGAGTTTTTGGTTGGCGCGGGAAAGTTCGACCTGACTGGCGGCCGCATCAAGATCGAGAAAGGCGTTGCGGACATCGCTTTCAATTCGGCTCTTAGTGTCTTCGAGTTCAGCATGACGCTGCGTTAGAACAGCGCCGGATTGTTGGACGTCGCCTTCGGTGCGGCCGCCTTGCCAGATGGGAATTCGGAGAGTTCCTACAACAGTAAAGGTGCCATGCGACTGGGAGGGATTGACACCGATGGCGCCGTAATCGGCCGAAAGGGCCAGTGAAGGAAGACGTTCGGCGCGGGCGGCGTTGCGCGCCATTTCCGCGGCACGGAGTTGCGCTTCAGCGGCCTTCAAATCGGCACGGAAACTCATGGCTTTGGCCAGAGCTTCTTCCACAGTGGATGGCGGGGCCGGAGAGAAACCGATCTCGTCGGTCAACTCGTAGTGATTGGTAGGAGGAATGCCGACGATCCGAGCGAGGTTGATCTTTTGCTTGGCGAAATCGTTTTCCAGCGTGGCGATGCGCTGGCGCTGCGTTTGCTCTTGCACTTGGCTGGTGCTGACGTCAATTTGTGCGACGATACCGCTTTCGCGGCGCTCGCGCGTTTGCTTAAGAAGAGCTGTTGCCGTTTCGAGCTGTGCCTTGGCTGATGCGACGCGGGCTTTGGCGGCGATGGCTTGCAGATAAGCACCACCTGTGGCCAGGACAATCAAGTCACGCGCATCTTGGACGGATTGTTCGTCGGCTTTCACCACTTCGCGCGAGGCGCGGTAATTGTTAATGGCGGTCATGTCGGCGACGGACTGAGTGAGAGTGGCGCGGAGATCGAAATAGTTGTACGGACCGACGATAGAGGGGAAGGCAAATCCCTTGATAGGTAAGCTGATACGCAGGCCTTCCGCACGCAAGTTCGTTTGCTGAACGGCTTCACGCAAAGCTCCATTCAGATTGGGCATGAGCGCGCTGCGGGAGACGCGGGCTTGGCCGCGCGCCTGTTCGACGGCAGTGGAGAGACCGACACCGCCCAAGTTGAACTCGAGCGCTCGATGAACGGCGTCGTTCAAGGAGAGCTTGCCGGAAAAGGGCGGGCCTCCGGCGCGGCTCCCGCCATAAGGCCCAGCTACGGAAATGTTGGTGTTCAGTGCGTTGACGCTGGACGTGGTGCCGGGAATGGGCGTCTCCGATGGCGTGACGGAACCGGCTTGTGGATTGCGGCCAGAGAGGGGCAGGCTCACAGGAGCAGTCTGCGCAAAGATTGCGGGAGCGATGAGTGTTAAGAGAGCGAGAGTCTTTTTCATGGTCTTTAGCCGAGTTGTTTGCGAAAGCGCCAGACGCTGAGTGAGAGCAGAATGGCGGTGAGTATGACGAGTGCCAGGAAATTAGGCCACAAGGCTTCGAAGCCACTGCCTTTGAGGAGAACGCCGCGCGCGATTACGCTGAAATGGCGAATCGGGTTGACAAGGGTGAGCGGCTGCATCCATTTAGGCATGGCTTCAATGGGAGTGAGAGCGCCGGAGAGCGAAGACATGGGAGGGTTGACGAAGAAGCTAGTTAGCATGGCTTGCTGGGAAGTCCTGGTGAATGTGGCGATGAAGGTACCGATACCGATACCACAGAGAACGCACAAATCAGCACCAATGTAGACGAGCAATAAATTGCCGCGGAAGGGGGTGCCGAAAGCGAACTTAATCATGAACAGCGCCACGATGATCATGACGTTGAGCAGAAGAAAAAGCGGCCAGATCTTGGCGAAGATAATTTCGGCGGTGGAGGCGGGCGTCATTAGCAATTGCTCGACGGTGCCGCGCTCGCGTTCTTTGACCATCGCAGTGGCGGCAATGAGCGATGAATTCAGAATGAGGAGAAGGCCAAAGACGCCGGTGACGATGTACCAGGAAGTGACCAAGCCGGGGTTGAAGATAAATGTCGCGATCAGTTGAACCGTACCGCGCCGATCGAGATCGCGTGAACCAACGCGAGCAAATTGGGCATGGATTTGACCGTTGTTGAGCAATGTCTGGTTGTACATCTGGACGATGCCTTCGGCATAGCCTTGACCGATTTCGGCGGTGTTGGCGTTGGTGGCGTTCAGAAGCATTTGGATGGAAGTAGATTTTCCTCTTTGCAAGTTGCGGGCGAAATCATATGGAACGACGACGCCGGCATCGAGATCACCGCGTTCGATAGCGGCGCTCATTTCATTCAAGGAAAGGTAGACTCCGCCTAGAGCGAAGCTCTTGCTTTCGGTGAGAGTGGTCACTAGCTCGCGACTTTGCGGCGTACGGCTATCGTCAAGAACGCCGAGTTTCAAGTTGGAGACGGTTGAATTTAGGGCGAAGCCAAAGAGCAGCAACTGGAGCGTGGGCGGCACGATGAGCGAAATGGCCAGGCGGCGATCACGCCGGATCTGGTTGAACTCTTTGGCAACGAGGGAGCGGAGGCGCCGGGCAAAATTTTGTTGATGAAGATCTTCCATATTATGCTGCCAATTGCATGCGGCGCATCTTGCGCCACGCGAGGAGATAGAACAGTGAGCCGATGACAGCGATCATCAGCACGGAAAACCAGTTGGCACTCCAACCGCCGCCTTTAAGAAGGGCGTCGCGAACGATTTCGATGTAGTAGCGGCCCCAAACGATGTTTGAGACCCAGCGGAAACTGGCGGGAATGTTGGCCACCGGAAAGATGAGTCCGGAGAGAAGAAAGACGAGCAGGAAGCCACCAAGGGCGACGGCCTGAATGGCTGCAGCCTGATTTGGAATGGCGGCGCCAATGAGAGTACCGAACGTGGCGACGGTAAAGGTGTAGAGGATAGTAGCCACGACGAATGGAGTTGGGTCTCCGACTAAGTGCAGGCCGAAGTAGGTGAAGAGAGCGACACAGTTCAAGCACCACTCGCCAATGGCGATGACCATGAAGGCGAAGATCTTGCCGAGCAGGAATTCGTGAGCGGAGATATTGGAAACGTAGACCTGGAGGATGGTTTTCTCTTCGCCCTCCTTTGACATGGCGAGGGCGGCGAGAAGCGGAGGAAACATGGAGAGGCCGAGCACAAAGATACCGGGGCCGTAAAACTTTTTCGAAACGCGGCCGGGGTTGAACCAGAGACGAACGTCGGCCGTAACGGGATCGACCCGCAATGCGCCTGAGTTTTGGCTTGCGTAGGCGCGAACGATTTGTCCTGTGTAGCCTTGAACGAGCTTGGCGGTGTTGGAGTCAGTGCCATCGACGATTAACTGCACAGTGCTGTTCGTACCTCGGGCCAGATCGCGGCCAAAGTGTTCGGGAATGATGAGGGCGGCGCGGGCGCGACTGTCGCGGAGAGCGTCCTCGGGCTGACGATTGGATGGCCAGGCGACGATATGAAAGGTTCGAGAGGCGCTGAAGGAATCGATAAAGTCGCGGGAGGCGGTTGAGTCATCCAGATCTTGAACGACGATGGCCATGTCGGAGACGTCGAGGGAAATGGAGGTGCCGAGGAGCATGAGGAGGGCGAGCGGCAACCCTAAGGCGAGGGTGAGGGCCAAGCGATCACGGATGATCTGCGTGAGTTCTTTACGAGTTTGAGCGAAGATGCGGCGCATGCAATTAATCCTCCGCTCCGACTTTGCCGATGAGGCGGGCTTTCTCAACGGTGGTTATGAAGACGTCTTCGAGTGAGAAGGCTCCCTGGCGCGCACTCAGTACCTTCACGCCCGCGGCGTTTAGTTTTTCAGTGGTGGCGCGAATGCCCGTTTGGACATCATCTTCCGTGATGACGTGGAGGCGATCTCCGAAGAGAG
>Ga0302320_10029898_pt1 | contig 10403 bp, 9 predicted proteins | sample Bog_T0_3_FD_202130 | JGI IMG/M metagenome (GOLD analysis project Ga0302320, IMG submission 202130) | Peat permafrost microbial communities from Stordalen Mire near Abisko, Sweden - Bog_T0_3 | ecosystem: Environmental > Terrestrial > Soil > Wetlands > Peat | place: Sweden: Abisko, Stordalen Mire... | reverse complement strand
GCGCAGCTATTTCCGTAAGTTCGCCGACATCGACGACGGCGAGGCGGAGGCGATCGCGCGCTCGCTGTGGCGGGGCATCAACCTCGTCAATCTGCGCGAGAACATCCTGCCGACGCGCCCGCGCGCCAGCCTCAGGCTGGTCAAGGGCGCGAGCCACCGCATCGAGCAGGTGGCGCTGCGCAAACTGTGAGGCCGACGATGTCGCTTTCGCGTCGCGCGGCCGCCGCCGCGTTGCTCGTCGCTTTCGCGTTCTGCCCCGCGCGCTTCGCCGCCGCCGAGAGCGCGACGCCGCCGGCCTGCGGCGGGCGCGATATCGCCGTCGGGCTCGACCTCGCCGCGGCGCGCGCCGCCCGCGCCGACGAGCTCACCGACGCGCAAGGATTGCTGTGGCGCGTCGAGCGCGACGGAATCGCGCCGTCCTATCTGTTCGGGACCATCCATTCGACCGACGAAAGCGCGGCGGCGATCGCGCGTCGCGCCGCCGCGGTCGCATCGAAGGCGACGGTCGTCGCCACCGAGCTCGGCGGTCCGTTCGACGCGGTCGATCGCGGCGCGCTCGCCGCCAAGCTGCTCGCCGCGGCGATCGATCGCGACGCGGACACGTTCCAGCCCGATCTCGCCGGCGCCGCCGGCGCGTCGGTCGAGGCGCTGCTCGCCGCCCACGGCGTACCGAAGGAACTCGCGCATCATCTCAAGCTGTGGTTCCTCGCGGCGAGCGTCGAGGCGCCGTTGTGCGAGCAGGCGCGCGAACAGGCGGCGCTGCCCGAGGTCGACGAAATCGTCGCCGAGGCGGGCGCGGCGGCGAAGATTCCGGTCGTCGGGCTGGAGAGCGCCGACGAGCAACTGGCGGCGCTCGCCAGCGCGCCGCCGGCGCTGTCGGCCGCGCTGCTGACGACGTCGGCCCGCCTGCCCGAGCTCGACGACGACGCCTACGCGACCATGGTGCGCCTCTATCGCGACGGCCATCCGGCCGAGATGATCGCCGTCGTCGACGCGCTGCCCGAGCTGACGGCGGAAGAGCGCGCCGCCGAGCGGCGGTTCGACGATCTGCTGCTTGTCGGCCGCAACGCGACGATGGCCGAGCGCGCCGCGCCGCTGCTGGCCAAGGGCGGCGCCTTCGTCGCCGTCGGCGCGCTGCATCTGCCCGGCAAGGGCGGCCTGATCGCGCGCTTCCGCGCGCTGGGCTACCGCGTCGTCAACGTGTGGTGAATTGTAGGCGCGGGCGCCGACCGCGCCCTTCGTCAGGAGCCTCAGCGTGCCTGAATTCGCGATCAAACCATTGACCGCTTCGCCGCAGACGCTCGACGCGCTCGCCGACATCCTGGTCGAGACGGTGGCGGCGGGCGGCTCCGTCCACTTCCTGCATCCGCTGGCGCATGCCGACGCGCGCGGCTTCTGGGCGAAGGCGCTCGCGGCGGCGGCGCGCGGCGAGCGCATCGTGCTCGGCGCCTACGACGGGGAGAGGCTGATCTCGACCGTGTCGCTGTTGCTCGACACGCCGCCCAACCAGCAGCACCGCGCCGAGATCGGCAAGATGATGACCCACCCGAACCATCGCGGCCGCGGCGCGGCGGCGGCGCTGCTCGCCGAAGCCGAGCGCATCGCGGTCGAGAGGGGCCGCAGGCTCATCAACCTCGACACCGCCGCCGACGACGGCGCCTCGGGCCTCTACGAGAAGACGGGCTACGTCTTCGCCGGCTCGATCCCCGACTTCGCCTTCAAGCCCCACGGCGGCCTGACGGCGACGAAGATTTATTGGAAGCGGATCGGCGCCGCCGCGAACGAATAGGGCTGGGCAAGAGGACGGACGCCGCAGATTCCGGGGGTTTTCCGTCAACTGCCGCGGGGATCGAAGAGTGGACGATCGACGCCGCGATTGGGCTCGGGACGCCGGACTTCCCAGCGAGCTTTGGCGGGGCCGACACACTTTGACAGCAGGGCGCCTGCAGCCTAGGCTTTTTTAAAGCCAATCAGAAGAGTTCGGTTGCGTGATCCACGGGGGAGAAAGCACATGAAACTCACAATTGGAACGTGCCGCGTAATCGCCCGGCGTATTCTCGGCGTCGCCGGCGTGGCGGCGGCGGGCGCCGGACTGGCGTCGGTCGCGGGCGGCCAAGTCTTTGCGCACCAGTTCCTCCAAGATATGGCGCCGGGGCCAAATGTTGGAATGGTGTATGACCCGCAGCTGCAACTGATGGTCAAGCCGGGGACCGTCGATCCGGTGTTTGGCTCGAAGTCGTTTCAGGTGGCGAGTTCCGCCGTGACCCAAGGATCCGGACCGAACGGCCAAGGCCCACACGCCGACGCCGACTAACGCCGCCGTCGGCGCCCATTGCGGCCGCGCCGGTTGCGAACCGGCGCGCGTCGCGACGATTTGGTCGCGGTGTCGAGGCGTGCCGCGCGCATGAAGACGATTCTGCTCATCACCGAACAATTTGATCCGACCGCAGATCATTTGATTCAAGTTTTACGTCGGCGCGGATGTCCAGCGCTGCGATGGAATCTTGACCGATATCCGCAGGACTCGACGCTGACCTATCGCGCCGCGGCAGACGCGTTAGGCGGCTCGATCGCCACCGAGGGCCGTATCGCGCCATTCGATCTGATCGGCAGCGTCTGGTATCGCGCCTCGCATTGTCGCGGCTTTCCGCCCGGTCTCAAGCCGCAAGAGCGCGAGTTCGCCGCGCGCGAGGCCGAAAGCGCGCTGAATTCCTTGCCGCTGGTGACCGACTGGCGTTGGATGAACGAGCCGCGCCGTCATCGCGACGCCGCATGGAAGCCCGCCCAGCTCGCCGCCGCGCGCCGGCTGAAGCTGGCCATTCCACGCACGGTGATCACCAATGATCCCGGCGTCGTCACGGCTTTCCGCGAAGAAAGCGGCGGCGCGATCATCTTCAAGACGCTGTCCCAGACGCTCGATCTCGAACCAGGCAAGGCGGCCTTCACCGCCCTCGTGACGGAGGAGGCGTTATCGTCGCTCAGCCTGATCCGGCATGCGCCTGGAATATTCCAGGAGCTCGTCGCCAAGGATTACGAGGTTCGGTTGACCGTTGTCGGGGACAGGATGTTCGCTGCGAAAGTTCTGTCGCAGCGGAATGAACGGACAAAGCTCGACTGGCGAATCGCAGCCCACGAAATAAAATACGAACCCATCGAATTGCCCGCCGATATTCGCGACAAAGTGAGCGGCTTCATGGCCGAGGCCGGGCTGATCTACAGCTGCATCGATTTCATCGTCACGCCCGAAGGCCGTTACGTCTTCTTGGAAAGCAACCCCCGTGGTCAGTATCTGTGGATCGAGCATTACACCGGCATGCCGATCACCGAGGCCATCGCCGACGCGCTGATGACGTGACCTTCGTCTGTTTCTGGCGATGGCTCGGCGCTCGCGCCGAGCGTCTTCTCAGGCGAGGGGGCGCGCTTCAACGCACCTTGGCGCCTGGAAATGACGGCGGAGCGGAGGCGGCCTCACTCCCCGTAGGGCGTCCAGATGTTCTTCACTTGCGTCGCGCGGCGCAGGTAGTCGCGGCCCTGCTCGTCGGCCCAGTCGCGCGGCGGCAGGCGCGTCCAGGTCGCCTTGAGATTGGCGGCCGAGGCGGCCTCGATCGCTTTGGAAAGCTCGCGCGGGCCGACGCACCACACCGCGTCGACGCCGTCGTGTTCGGCGAGCGTCTTGGCCAGCGCCGCCGCCTCGCCGGTGACAATGTTGACCACGCCGGCCGGCGCGTCGGAGGTGTCGAGCAGCGAATAGAAGTCGGTCGCGCTGAGCGGATGCGAAGCCGAGGGGACGACGACCACGGCATTGCCCATCGCGATCGCCGGCAGGACGAGCGAGACGAAGCCGATCAGCGGCGCCTCGTCGGGGCAGACGATTCCCATCACGCCCCACGGCTCGTTCATCGCCAGGGTGACGAAGCGCGTCTTGGTCGCGTGCACCGCGCCGTCGTACTTGTCGGCGAAGCCGGCGTAGTAGAACGCGCGCCGCACGGCGGTCTCGACTTCGGCGCGCGCCTCGCGCGCTCCCGCTCCGGTCTGGGCGCCGAGCCGCGCGGCGAACTCCTCGCTGCGCGATTCGAGGTTCTCGGCGAGGTAATAGAGCACCTGGGCGCGGTTGTGGGCGGTCGCCGCGCCCCAGCTCGAAGCCTTCGCCGCCGCCTCGACCGCGTTGCGGATGTCCTTGCGATTCCCCAACCCCGCGAGGCCGACGACCTTGCCTTCCGGATCGAGCACGGAATAGCAAGAACCGGAATCGGGCCGCGCCTGCTTGCCGCCGATATAGAGCTTGGCGGTGCGGTCGATCGAATCGCCGTCGGGCGCCGGCGCGCCGCCGGGCAGCGCGTTTAGGGGCGCCTTGACCGCCTTGGCCGACTTCGTCGCCGCCGCCGGCGCTTCGAGGTATTCGGCCAATCCTTCGCGCCCGCCCTCGCGGCCGAAGCCGCTCTCGCGATAGCCGCCGAACCCGGAGGCGGCGTCGAACAGGTTGGTCGAATTGATCCACACCACGCCGGCCTTGATCTTCGCGGCGACTTCGAACGCGCGATTGACGTTCTCGGTCCACACCGAGGCGGCGAGGCCGTAGCGGGTGTTGTTGGCGAGCGCGACCGCTTCGTCGGGCGTGCGGAAGGTCATCGCCGCCAGCACCGGCCCGAAGATCTCCTCGCGCGCCAGGATCGAGGCCGGCTCGACTTCGGTGACCAGCGTCGGCGGATAGAAACAGCCGCGCTCGGGCAGCGGCCCGGGCGCGCGCCACACCTTCGCGCCCTCGCGTTCGCCCGCCTCGACCAGGCGCTTGATCCGTTCGAGTTGGACCGGCGCGACGATCGCGCCGACGTCGATCGACTTGTCGAGCGGGTCGCCGATTCTCAGCGTCTCCATCCGCGCCCGCAGCTTGGCGTACATCCGCTCGGCGATCGATTCGGCGACCAGCAGCCGCGAGCCGGCGCAGCACACCTGGCCCTGGTTGAACCAGATCGCGTCGACGACGCCCTCGACCGCGCTGTCGAGATCGGAATCCTCGAAGACGACGAACGGCGACTTGCCGCCGAGCTCGAGCGACAGCTTCTTGCCCGTGCCGGCGGTCGCCTGACGGATCGCCCGGCCGACCTCGGTCGAGCCGGTGAAGGCGATCTTGTCGACGTCGTCGTTTTCGACCAGCGCCGCGCCGGTCGCGCCGTCGCCGGTGACGATGTTGACGACGCCGGGCGGCAGCCCGACCTCGACGCAGATCTCGGCGAAGGCGAGCGCGGTCAGCGGCGTGAACTCCGCCGGCTTCAGCACGACGGTGTTTCCTGCGGCGAGCGCCGGCGCGATCTTCCACGCCAGCATCAGCAGCGGGAAGTTCCACGGAATGATCTGGCCGCAGACGCCGACCGGTCGATGGCCGGGAAACTCGTCGGCGATCAGCGAGGCCCAGCCGGCGTGGTGATAGAAATGGCGCGCGACCAGCGGCACGTCGACGTCGCGCGATTCGCGGATCGGCTTGCCGTTGTCGAGGCTCTCCAGCACGGCGAGCAGCCGCTCGCGCTTCTGGATATGGCGAGCGAGCGCGTAGAGCCAGCGCGCGCGCGCGTCGCCGCTCAAAGCCGACCAGGATTTCAGCGCCTTGCGCGCCGCCGCGACCGCCGCCGCGACGTCGGCTTCCGTCCCCTGGCTGACGCGGGCGATGCGCTCGCCGCGCGCCGGATTGAAGACGTCGAACAATTGCCCGGGCGGCGTGAACGCGCCGGCGATGAAATGGCCGAAGCCTGCGCTGTGCGCGGCGAGCCAGGCGCGCGCGTGCTCGTCGCTTTCGGGCGCGAGGCCGTAGTCCATGGTGCGCAGAATGTCTCTCACTGCCGTCATCGCGCGCTCTCCAAAGCCCACAATCCCCAACCGCCGTCATGGCCGGGCTTGACCCGGCCATCCACGATCTGGAGCTCGCAGAATTCGCGGCCTTGCGATCGCGGACAGAAAGACGTGGATGGCCGGGTCAGGCCCGGCCATGACCGGGCGAGTTCGGAACGCTTCATCGCTCGTCCTCACGCCATCGCGTGGCGGTATGTCGCGGAATAGCGTCCGGTCGCGTAGTGGCTGAGCTGGCGTTCGATGTCGCCGAGCAGCGAGCTCGCGCCGATGCGGAAGAGGTCGTTCTTCATCCACGCCAGGCCCAGCTCTTCCTTCATCAGGATCAGCCAGGTCAGCGCGTCCTTGGCGGTGCGCAGGCCGCCGGCCGGCTTGAAGCCGATCTCGAAGCCGGTGAGGTCGCGGTAGTCGCGCAGCGCCCTGAGCATCACCAGGCTGACCGGCAGCGTCGCGTTGACGTCCTCCTTGCCGGTCGAGGTCTTGATGAAGTCGGCGCCGGCCTGCATCGCCGCCATGCTGGCGGAATAGACGTTGCGCAGGGTCTTGAGGTCGCCGGTGGCGAGGATGGTCTTGAGATGCGCCGGCCCGCAGGCTTCGCGCATCGCCTGCACTTCGTCGTAGAGCGCGTTCCAGTCGCGGTTGAGCACGTGGGCGCGGGTGATGACGATGTCGATCTCGTCCGCCCCCTGGCCGACCGCGAATTCGATCTCGGCGAGCCGCATCTTCAGCGGCGTCAGGCCGGCGGGAAAGGCGGCGGCGACGGAAGCGACCGGAATGCCGGAGCCTTCGAGCGCCCGGACCGCCGGCTCGACCATCGTCGGATAGACGCAGACCGCGCCGACCGTCGGCGGGTCGTCGGCGAGGCCGAGCGCGGCGACGAGGTCGTCGTCGAGCGGCCGGCGCGCCTTGGCGCACAGGCGGCGCACGCGGCCCGGCGTGTCGTCGCCGGCAAGCGTCGTCAGGTCGAGGCAAGTCAGCGCGCGCACCAGCCACGCCGCCTGGTGGTCCTTCTTGACCGAGCGGCGGCCGGACAGACTCGCGGTGCGCCGCTCGACCGCGCTGGCGTTGACGGCGACCGACTCGAACCACGCCGGTTCGAGCGCGACGCCGGGGTTGCGCAGACGATTGTGACCCGCCGCGGCGCTCGGCGATGCGATCTGGCCCGCCTGGTTCACTTCATCCTCCCGCCCGCGCCGCGCACGGCTGCGCGTTTGCTAACATTCCGTCGCGGCGCCATCAAACCCGCGTCACGTCGTCGCCGGCGCGAACATTTCCGCGTCGAGCGTGATCTCCCGCTCGAACTCCACCGGCCCCGTCATCAGCACGTGATCGTCCCTCTCGCGCCATTCGATCGTCAGCGCGCCGCCCGGCAGGTCGATGCGCGCCGCGCGGCCGGCCAGCCCAAGGCGCGAGGCGGCGACCAGCGTCGCGCAGGCGGCCGAGCCGCAGCCGAGCGTGATTCCGACGCCGCGTTCCCACACGCGCAGCTTGATCAGGTCAGGCGCGAGAACTTCCGCGAAGGAGACATTCGCCTTCTCGGGAAACAACGGGTGGGTTTCGAATCGCGGCCCGACCGTCTCGAGCGGGATCGCCACGACGTCGGCGACCCAGAAAATCGCGTGCGGGTTGCCCATGTTGACGACGCTCGCCAGGCCATAGTCGGGCAGGCCGGGCAGCTTCAGCGAGACGGCGCGCTCGTCGAAGACCGGCTTCGCCAGCGGGATTTCGTCCCAGGCGAGGCGCGGGCTACCCATGTCGACGCGATAGGTCCATTCGTCGAGGCGCTCGCAGGCGATGATTCCGGCCGCGGTCTCGATGGCGAACGCGTGCGCGCCGCTGATGCGCGCCAGCCGGTCGGCGACGCAACGCGTGCCGTTGCCGCAGGCGCCCGCCTCGCCGCCGTCGTTGTTGTAGATGCGCACGAAGGCTTCGGTCCCGGGGCGGAGCGGATCGGAGAGGACCATCAACTGGTCGTAGTCGAGCCCCGGCGCGCGATGGATGGCGCGCGCTTCGGCCGGCGTCGGCAGCGCCGCGGTCCCGCGCAGGTCGAGGGTGAGGATCTTGTTGCCGACGCCGTTCATCCGCGTCACGCGGCGTCCGGCGAGCGGGCTCGAGGCGATTGAATCCGTCAGAGCGGTTCGCGCCTTCGGCGGCGCGCCTCCTTGTCGATGGCGCGCGCGCCGAGTTGCGCCAGCGCGATCCGCAATTCGTCGTCGGCGATCGGCGCGGCCAGCGCTGCAGCGCGCTGGCGCGCCGCTTCGCTCGGCGCCGGGGGGGCGCGATGCGGCTGACGGGTCGGAGCGAGCGGCCCTTGGCGGATCGCGACCCGGCCGACGCAGCGCCAGCCGAGATGAGCATTGACGCGCTGGACGATGATCGCGGCCGCGTGCTGGGCTTCGAGCGCGAACGCCGGATCGACCCGCAGCACCAGCGTCGCCGGCGCGACCGAACTCGGGTCCTGGCGCGCGCCGCGCGGCGGCCATTGGATCTGCGCCGGCTGGGCGTAGCGCGCGACGTCGGCGCCGACGATGTCGGGCCAGTCGGCGATCAGACTCATCTGGCCGAGCCCGCGCGCTGCGAGCGTCGGCGCGACGATGCCGGCGAGCAGCGACCCGACCTGCGCCGGTTGCGCGCGCGGCTTGCCGATCGCCGGTTTCTTCATCGCGCCGCCGCCGCTAGTCTATCAGCCATGGACGCCAGTCTAGCCCCTCGCCGCGCGGCTTTGAAGCAGCCGTCGCTCGCCCGCCGCCTGCTCGCCTGGTGGGACGTCCATCGCCGCGACCTGCCGTGGCGCGCCGCGCCGGGCGAGACGCCCGATCCCTATCGCGTCTGGCTGTCGGAAATCCTGCTGCAGCAGACGACCGCCGCCGCCGTCGCCCCCTATTACGCGCGCTTCCTCGCGCGCTGGCCGCGGGTCGAGGCGCTCGCCGCCGCCTCGCTCGACGAGGTGATCGAGACCTTCGCCGGGCTCGGCTATTACGCGCGGGCGCGCAACCTCCACGCCTGCGCCCAGGAGATTGCCCGGCGCGGCGGCCGGTTCCCCGCCGGCGAGGCGGCTTTACGGGCGCTGCCAGGCGTCGGCGCCTACACCGCGGCGGCGGTGGCGGCGATCGCCTTCGGCGAAAGGGCGGCCGCGGTCGACGGCAATGTCGCGCGCATCATGGCCCGGCTCGCCGCGCTGCCGACGCCGTGGCCGCAGGCGCGCGCGGCGATCGCCGCCGCGACGGCGGCGCTCGTCCCCGCCGACCGGCCGGGCGACTTCGCCCAGGCGCTGATGGACCTCGGCGCGACGGTCTGCCGGCCGCGCAATCCCGACTGCGCCGCCTGCCCGCTAAATGCCGATTGCGCGGCGGCGCTCGCCGACGAGCCCGAATCCTATCCGCGCCGCGCCGCCGCCAGGGCGCGGCCGGTCCGCTTCGGCGCGGCCTATTTCGCGTTTCGCCGCGACGGCGCGTTCCTCGCCCGCCGTCGCCCGCCCAAGGGCCTGCTCGGCGCGACGCTCGAACTCCCGGGGTCGGCATGGCGGACGGCCGAAGACGGCGGCGCGAGCGCGGCGGCGCCGTTCGCGGCGCGCTGGCGGCGCCTGCCGGGCGAAGTCGAACAGGTCTTCACCCATTTCACGCTGCGGCTCGCCGTCTATGTCGCGGAGGTCGACGCGGCGCCGGACGCAGCGGGCGCGCTGTTCTGGGTCGCGGGGAGCGACGCCGACAGCGCCGGCTTTTCCAGCGTCATGCTGAAGGCGATCGCCCACGCGAAAGCCGCATTGTAGACGCGCTTGATGAGCGCGTTCGGCGCGCCGCCGCTCAATAGGCCTTCTTGTCGCCGAGCAGGCCGAACGCCGTCGCCAGCACGATCTTGAGGTCGAGCCACAGCGACCAATGGTCGACGTAGTAGAGGTCGTGCTCGACGCGTCCCTGGATGTCCTCGTCGCTGCGGATCTCGCCGCGCAGGCCGTTGACCTGGGCCCAGCCGGTGATGCCGGGCTTGACGTTGTGGCGGCGCGCGTAGCGGGCGATGCGCTCGACGTAGAGCTGGTCGTGCGCCATCGCCTGCGGCCGCGGCCCGACGATCGACATGTCGCCGGCGACGACGTTGAGAAGCTGCGGCAGCTCGTCGGCGCTGGTGCGCCTGAGCAACGCGCCGATGCGGGTGACGCGCGGATCGTTGCGCGTCGCCGCCTTGACCGTCGCGCCGTCCTCGAGCGCGCGCATGGTGCGGAACTTGAAGATGCGGAACGGCTCCTGGTTGAAGCCGTAGCGCGTCTGGCGGAACAGCGCCGGCCCCGGACTTTCGAGCCGGATCGCCAGCGCGATCAGGACGAAGAACGGCGCCAGCAGGACCAAGCCGAGCGAAGCGACGACGAGATCGAACGCGCGCTTCTCCGCCTGCTGCAACCGGGTCAGCGGCGGCCGCGTCAGCGCCAGCCCGGCGCTCGGGCCGAGCGCGACGACGCGCGCGTCCTTGAACCGATCGAGCAGCGCCTCGCCGCCGAGATGGATTTCGGTCGGCGTCCGCAGGAACGCGTCGACGCAGGCCTCGACCAATTCGGCGCGCGCCCACGG
>Ga0302320_10029896_pt1 | contig 10404 bp, 9 predicted proteins | sample Bog_T0_3_FD_202130 | JGI IMG/M metagenome (GOLD analysis project Ga0302320, IMG submission 202130) | Peat permafrost microbial communities from Stordalen Mire near Abisko, Sweden - Bog_T0_3 | ecosystem: Environmental > Terrestrial > Soil > Wetlands > Peat | place: Sweden: Abisko, Stordalen Mire... | reverse complement strand
ATCGCAACATAAGCTTCGTGGGGAAAGCTGAAACGTCCTCCGCGTAGCGTCATCTCCACCACCGCCGCGCCACGCCCGTTTCCGGCAAGAATGTTCGCCATGGTGGAGGCGTAACGGTCCATAACCCCGGAGACCGGCATGCCAAAGGCGCGATAACCGATGCGCCCGTTGTCCTGAATGCTGCTCAAGATTCCTGGGTGCACTACTATGCACACGGGCAGGCCTCCGCTCGGGCCACGCAGCGTACCGAGGGCGCATAGCTTGCGGTGGCAACCTGATTCTTGATAGCGACAAACTCCTCTACTTCGATCGCGGCAAACTGAAGATAATCTCCGGCGGCGAAGAGAAACGGGGTTGGGCCGGAGGGATTGAATACGGTCAGCGGCGTACGTCCGATCAGTTGCCATCCTCCGGGACTTTCGATTGGATATATTCCGGTCTGTTTACCGGCAATGCCAACCGAACCAGTAGGAATCCTGACGCGCGGCGTCTTCAGCCTGGGTGCCGCAATCCGCTCCGACATTCCGCCGAGATAGGGAAAACCCGGGGTGAATCCAAGCATGTAGATCAGATACGGAACCGACGTATGAATGGCGATAACTTCCGATGGCGTGATGGCATTGTGGCTGGCGACGAATTCAAGATCAGGTCCGAAGTCGCCGCCATAGGCGACTGGAATCTTGATGATCCTGATTGTGTCGCTGGCTGCTGCGGTTTCGAGGCTGGCAAGAGAGTCTGCAATCTTCTCCTGTAACCTCTCGCGGGAGATCGTAAGCGGATCGAAATAGACCATCAAGGAACGGTAGGTTGGTACAACCTCCAGAATGAGCTCCGGCATTTCCAGCATGAGGACACTGGAAAGCCGATGAACTAGCGCATTCACACCGGGTTCGATTGCATCGCCGAATTCGACGACCACGCCCTGCTCACCGGCCTTCAGCATGCGCACCTGATACATTGCCACTCTCCTGTTCGAAGCCCTAGCGGAACATCAGGAAATACATGAGACCGATGTTGGCGGCCAGCAGTGGCAACGCCGTAAGCACCTGCGCCTTGATGACAGCATTCTTGTCCGGCAAATCAAGCAATGCAGCTGGCACAATATTGAAGTTCGCCGCCATGGGTGTCATGAGCGTACCGCAATAACCGGAGAACATTCCAATGGAGGCCATCACCGCCGCGTTACCGTGGAAGAGGCCGATTAGAACAGGAACGCCTACGCCGCCGGTAATGACCGGAAAGGCGGCAAACGCATTGCCCATGATCATGGTGAATATGGCCATGCCGATGCAATAGACCGCAACCGAAATCAAACGGGAATTCATCGGAAGATACGAGGTGGTCAGAAACGCAACGGCCTTCCCAACTCCGGCGGCAGTAAAAAGAAGGCCGAGGACAGCCAGAAGATGCGGCAGAAGCACGGCCCATCCCATCGAATCGATAAGACGGCGCGACTCGCGGATGGCCTGAACAGGGCTTCCGCCCGTCAGCCAGCAAGCGGCGATCAAGGCGAATACACATCCGAAGCCAAGGCTTACAAGCGTGAAGTTTTTTGGATCAAGGAGGAAGAAATTGCCGATCTTCAAATTCTTGAACACCAGTGACCCGATCATCGTCGTGATTGGGATGGTGAGGGCGGGTACGAATAGGCGGTTGCCGAGTTTCTTGGCGCTGTCGCGGCGTTCCTGCTCTGTGAAGGTTCCGTAATGCCCGACCTTGAGGCCACCCAGTCCGGCGATGAGAACCATCACAATGACGATGACGCCAGCCAGTACCGGCGGCAGACGCTCTCCAACCAGATAGACCACGGCATAGAGAGCCCAGAATGAGCCCGTCGTGAAACGGCGGTGATTCGCCCTGTCGCGAAATGACATACCGGCAACAATCGCAAGCACCAATCCCAGCAGAATATAAAAGTGGTTGAGTTTGAAGATCATCGGATCTCCTCTGTCACACCTGCGGAAGCAGGGGCCTTGGGGGCGCGCTGTCTGAACTCGCGCTCGATCCGGGCATCCATTCGACTTAGACGGAAGGCATGGATCACAAAAGCACAGGTTGCGGTTGGAATTCCCCACAGGGCCATGTGAACTGGGTTCACCTCGATCCCTTCGCCATGCAGAATGGTCTGCATCAGCACAATGGCCCCGAATGCGACGAAGATGTCCTCACCAAAAAAAAGTCCGACATTGTCGGTAGCGGCCGACATTGCACGTAGCCCGTATAGCACTCTGTCCGGGATGACGCCGTAGCGATTTTCCGTCGCGCCTTCCACCATGGGCGCGATCAGCGGTCGCACCATCTGCGGATGGCCGCCCAGACTGGTCAACCCAAAGGAAGCGGAGATTTCACGGATCAGAAGATAAACGATTAGCACCCGGCCAGCGGTGGACGATCTGATACGAGCAATGGAACTTTGCGCCAGTTCCTTAAGACCGTACCGCTCCAGCAGGCCAATAACGGCCAGCGGTAGAAGCAGGATCAGCGGAATGTTGCGAGTCGTGATGAAGCCATTTCCGAGCACGGTCAGGATTCGGTTCACGGGCATTGATGCCGTCAAACCGGTAATCACGGCAGCAACGACGACAACAAGGACCGGGTTGGCGCGAAAGAGGAATCCAACAACGATGATCGCTACGCCTATCAACGGCCAGAGATTCACATCGGCATGCATCGATGACACCTCTCACTTGCACTCTTCTCAAAAGAATGGCTAGTTCTGAACGCTAACGTATAGCAGGCATGCACCCCGTTGCTCGGCTCAGTATTTTCCTAGTATCAGGTCGTTATTCCAGAGCGCCAGGACGACATCCATTTGGCTGTTGTGCGTTTTCTCGGCTCCATTGGTCACGGCCCGCCACAATGCGCTCGTAGACCGCTGCTCAGTTCCTTCCGTCAAAAATGTCACTGCGCGGACTGCATAAGCCTTGTCATCTCGCGACGCCTTATAGGTACCAGCCGGAATACCTTGAACCAGCCCCTCTTCGCAGAGACCTAGAAAGGCGCCACGGGGAGAGCTTTTCTTTCGTGCTGCTGGGCTCGTGGGATAGAGCTTCTCCATAGCGCTCTCCCATCGAGCGATTGGACTGACTTTGACGGAAGTTCCCTGCCGGGCTGCCATGAGCGCTGCTTCACCGTATCTGTTTGCCATTGTTGATCCTCACGTTGCACAGCCTCGATTCTACTAGGATCGCGCGCTCAACTCCCTAAATCCCGTGCGATTAACCGCAAGAACATTCTTTCGCAGCGGGCCCGCTTTCCGCTGACCAAAGATGAAGCGGAAAAGGTCGTCGACGACATGGCTGATCAAGTCGCAAAGTGGCATGACACGCTTCGCGCCCGTGGCGTTCGTAGAGCCCGATGGTCCTTGTTGATTCATGTTGACCATCTGTTGCGCGACCTCGAACTTCCCGCCACTCTTCAGATAGGCAAAATCCACATTGACACTCTCCGCAGTTCCTGTTTTCTCTTGACTTCCGGTTAGGGATGAGTAGTAATTTCTCGACCGAGTTCCCCCTCTCGTTGCTCAGACCTGAATCGATATTCTTCGTTCGGAGGTGTTCTGTGGCCCCTCGATCCCCGCGTCAAAACCTCGCCTCTTGGTTCACTTACCTGCGCCAGTTTCAGCAAGCCTGCTCGTTCAACAAAGATGCTGCGAAGATGGATTTGCTGACCTTCGCCAACGCCAAGATCGCCCGCGTTTTGCCATCCGCCACGGAACAGGGGCAGTTCATGGTCGCGGTTGCCGACACGCCCGGCGATCCAGTCTCCAGCGCAGATCTCACAACGTATGCGACCTTTGAGGCGCTTCTCGATCACTTCAGTCCGCTGCCTACCTATGTTGGCGTGTATCTGCAGTCGCTTGCGGTAGCGCCGTACCCGGCAGGTGCCAGTGCGGACTTCTGGAAGGCGCGGGTGGTGGATGCGTTTCCGGGCGGAAGTAAAGGCGAACCGTGGACGACTGCGCTGGGGTGTCTGGTTGCGGCGATACCGGCGGTGTGCTTTACCGTTTCACTGCAGCAGAAGGTGGCGAAGACTGTGGACGCCGCGACAAGCAAAATGAGCGACGTGATCACGCAGATTGCAGGTCTTGGATGAAGATATTTCTCGCCTTTGCCCGGCTTTCGATCCTCGGATGTGCGACGCTCATGCCTGCTCTATTTCTGATGGGACAGACGGTGAGTCCGGCCACAGAGGAAAGCTATTTCCGCTATCCCTCGCTGGAACCAGTCAGCGCCGTCTCACTGCAACTGGCGGATGTGCCATCCGGACTGTTTGACGCGGTGGCCAAGGCGAGCCAAACCGGTTGGAACTGTTTGTCGCCCGCATCTTATCGGGTCGAAGTCGTCGATAAGTCCTCGAAGCCGACGCGGCAACTGGCGCTTGCGGTGGTAGAAGCTGCGCCTAAGAAAGATGCCTCTGGACACCTGTTCATCAGATGCGATGGCTCGGGAGATCCGGGAAGCGTGGAACTGGTTCTCAAATCACCGGTGAGTTCGAACGAGAATGTACAAATCTCGGTTCTGGATGCGGGCACGCCGCCGAACGTTCTTTGGAAGTCGGATGGCAAGCTGACACTAAAGAACGGCCGGGCCTTGAGTCTTCTTCTGACGCCGCAATCGGCTCCCGGAGAGGCGCTGAGCACGGGAAAGAAGCGCGACGTGGGGCAACTGAGTATCGCCCTGGCTGAGTCGAATCTATTCACCAATCGCGAACTGAACGTGTACGCCAAGTCGAGCGACTTGATCTCCACCGACGGCAAGGATGCCAAGAGTGCGGTCTCAGCTACGCTGGGCATGCAGCGCGGTTTGCTGCCGCGATGGTACACGCCGCTACGGTTGGAGCAAAGTGTGCAGGGAAATCAGACGGCGAGCAATCTGTCGGCGACGACATCGCTGGGAATTTCCATGATGCCGAAGTGGGCATGGCCGGGCGGAGCCTTTGATAAGTGGATCGCGCATGCGCCGCTTGCCCCGGATCTCGCGCTCTCCGCAACCTACACTCATCGCGTCGAGCAACTGGTTACGGCGAAGACTCCAAGGCTTGCGGGCAACGACTCGGCGATCAATCCCTCGCTTGCCTGGTCTTCCATTACGCTGCCGGGGACGAGGAAACTTTTCTTCTGGAGTAAGGACGAAGCGGCCTCCACAGGGAGTGCGGCAAGTCCTTATTGCCTCGGGCTGCAGATGAATCTTGGACTCTGGTATCTTCCGCAGGATTTGACCAAGTCCAGAAGTCAACGCGCCGAAGGGTATGGCGACGTCTCCATACTGATGCCGCTGCAGATGCTGAGCTTTGCATCCTCGACGTTCCCTTACTTCACCTCCAGCGATCCAGCAAAGATTCAGATCCGGATCAAGTACGCGGATTCGGTGAATCAGGCCAACAATTATGCACGGGCCAAGACCTGGACATACGGAATCGAAATGATCAAGTAGAGATGAGTCGCACGAGATAAATTCTCCGGCATAGAACACTATGAAGAACATCGAGCTTAGAGGTTCTAGAAAATTTGCAGGCGCGCCGCTGGCGCAGAAACTAGAACAGGCGAAGCGATACCAGGGCGCGGGAAACCTGATCGCGGCGGCGCGCGTGCTGATTCCGTTGCTAAAGCCTGGCAAGGTCTCACCGGCTGTCACCGCCGCGAGAGCGTCCCTTGCGAAGCAGATGTTCGCGGCCGCCTCGGAGAGCTTGCGGCTCCTCGATCTTCGCAACGCCGATGCGTTGGTGAGAATGTTGCTGAGTTTCGGTGGCTTGTTCCGCATCCGGGCGATGAAGTTGAAGGCGGACGTGCGGTTCGTGCGCGGGCGGCGGGCTCGCGGCAGTGGGGGTGGCGCGTTGCCGTCGAGCGCCGGGGAAGGAACTGCCGGAAAAGGAATTCCGGAGCCGAGTATGGCGCGTCGGAAGAGTCCTTCCGCCAAGAAGGTGGCAGTCAAGAAAGCGGCGGTCAAGAAGACAGCAGTCAAGAAAGTTTCGGTCAAACAGACCGCAGCAAAGGCCGTTGAACGGAAGCCGGTGAAGAAGCCAGCAGTAAAACGGGCGGCGGTAGGAAGGAAGGCAGCGCGGAAGCAGAGTGCCCCAAGGAGGATTGTGAGTGGGCGCAATCCGCGGACTGGAGAGCCCCTCAGAAATCCATCGCCCCCGGTATCGTCAGAGCCTCTCGATATTACGTTCAAGCAGAAAGATCAAGGGTTCTTAGCGATACAGCAGCCCTCGCATCATGGGGTCGAGACCGTGGTTCCGAACCGGATACTCGGAATTCAATCGCGCAGATTGAATCTGGGACTTTCCAAAGCGCACAGGCTTCGAGTGGATCGGGAGGGAGTTTCGGAGAAGAGCGCAACCAAGACGCAGTCCGTAGAGAAGCCGCGCCGCTCGTCCCGCGCCGCCGCGACGGCACAAGAGACAGCCCAGCGCGATGCGACAGTACAGCGCACTCCGCACATGGAATTCAGTTGCGACGAGCCGCTCGTGCCGGGCACCCGTTTCGATGTCTCGATCTTCGCCGACCAGCAGCAGCCGAAGGCCGGAGAAGAAAGTAGTGACATCGTACTGAGCGCACCTTTGCATGTTCAGAGCTTCAAGGTGGATGTGAAACTGCTGGTCTCGGAACATTTCGAAATCGACGCAGGCTCCGACGGACGGCGGCGCAAGAAAGTGGAGAGTCAGGTCTCGGGCATGCAGCAGCTGGTAATTCAGCGGCGTGCGGCGGAGTCCTCGCGGGCGGTGTTCACGCTTGCCGTGCGGGCGGCCAAAGACCTGGTGAAGACGCAGCCCGTCATTACCGCGCTCTTCCAGTACCGGGGTAGGCCGAGCGGCCGGATATCGCGCAAACCAGCCATCGCCGGGTTGGAGATTGTGGTTTCAACCCGCAGAAGTTCGACCACGGAAACGGCTACAACATTTGCCGCCAACGTAACTCCTCGCGTCGCGGATATTCCGCCGACCTTGCGAGTGCTGTACGAAGCAAACGCCGTCGATCTGACCATCAGCGTTCTGGAACTCCCGCAGATGGATGGCTGCAACTTCCACATGATTGCGGATGCTCCCGCATTTTCCGAGCACTGGGAGGGGCCGTGGACATTGCGCCGGAAGACAGAAGACCTCGTCAGCGGCGCGATGGCAACCTTCACCAGCACTCTGAACGCCGAGGCATCGGCCGACGCACGCATCTCCGCTTTGAAGGGCGCGGGCCAGGAGATGTTCAAGGCAACGCCCAAGGAATTCCAAAAGTTGTTCTGGCGGATTCTGGATTCAGGCAAGCCGCTGCGCAGCATATTGATCGTCTCCGAGGAGCCATTCATTCCCTGGGAGATTATGGTTCCGCTGCGGCCTAAGATGGGCGGGGTGCTGGAGACACGCGGCGCTCTCGGAGCCGAATTCGCTGTGGGGCGCTGGGTGACCTCGAATTACGTTTCTCCGCCGCAGAAGATTGCGATCTCGCGGACCTACATTGTGGCTCCCAATTACCCGCCGAAGAAGCAATTGACGAACGCGGCGCTGGAAGCGAGCATGTTGCAGAAACTCTTCTCACCCTCGGCGATCATTACTCCAGCACTGGTGAAGAACATCGACAAAGTGCTGGCCGCGGGTGGGACCACGCTGCTTCACTTTGTGTGTCACGGCAAGTCAGGCTTCCCGCAGTCGATCTCACTCGAACAAGCGAAAGAGGAATTGAATTGCTGGCAGATCGCGGCGCTGCCCGGTTTCACCAGCTCGTTTCCAACGGCGCGCACCCTCGTCTTTCTGAACGCATGCGAGGTCGGCAGGCTGGTTCCGGCATTGGTTGGGATAGGCGGCTTTGGCAACTCTTTTGTGGAGATAGGTTCCAGCGGAGTCATTGCTCCGCTCTGGTCGGTGGATGACGGCATCGCACACCAGGTGGCGGAAGCCTTTTACAGGGCAGTGATCGATTCGCCTGCCGTCCCGTTCGCTGAGATTCTGCGCGCCATCCGCAAGAATGCCTATGAAGGAAATGCGGAAGATACCTGGGCGGCCTATTGCTTCTATGGCGACCCGCTGGCGCACCGCGTCCTCACGGAGGCGTGATGAATAGCTGGCAGGCTGCCAGATTGGAATCCTTTAAGACGCAGCTTTCGGTTTGGCGGCGCTCACCAGCGAGTCCACGCCAATATCGGTGGTGAATCCCCAGAGGAATGCAGTGAGCATCTCCGGCGGCATACCGACGAACTTTTCGGCGAACAAAAGATAACCAATAATCGTCAGTCCGATAGCGGAGATTCCCCACTGTACCGACTTCGCGAAAAGTAACGTGCGGAAGCTGTGTATCTCAATGGCGGAGACCGGATCGAAAGTCTTTCTGGCGTAGAGGAATCCGCCATCTATGGTTACTCCCGGTTGAGACACAGGGGCGAATACCCACCCGAGGCCGGAGGAGCCAATCACCGAATCATCTACTTCCGAGTTCTCGTCCGATGCGCCTTCGACCTCTTCGATTCCCGCTCCACGGCGGCGCTGCGTACGAGGTGCTACCAGTGTGAGTGCCAATAGTTGCGCTACTTCTTCGTACTTCCCCTGATCAAACAGAGCCGACGCTGTCTGCGGATTTGCCTGGTCCAAGAGGGCGTTGCGCCATTCGCGCCGCAGAGCCACCGCGCTCTTCCGCATTCTCTCCGGACCATCTTGTAAATCGTCCAACGTATCGGGCAGGGCGGCGGCGAAGGTGCGCGTCGCCTCATTGGCATGGGCCCATTCCCGAGGCTTGGGCAGGGCCGTGCCAGCCAGGTACTCGTCCATTACGGCAAAAGTATGGACGACGGAATTGCTCAGCACTCCCAACAACGATGCGGCGGCGGAATTGGCCTGACTGATGGCGGCGAGTGCCGCGTGGCACTTGGCTATATCATCCTGCGGAGTCATCACGGGAACGTCGTCTCCGGCCTTGGTGAGCTGTTTGACGGCATCGTCGAAGCCGCTCTTTTGCCCGGCAACCAAGAGGCTTCCCACCTCTCCCAGGTCGAGCAGGAAGGCGTTGTAGGCTTGGCGGTAATAGCGGGAGGTCTCCGCCAAGGCAGTCACCAGGTCGCGGACCAGTGGGTCAAGGCTGCGGCTGGCTGCGGCAACATTGCCACGCTTGAGGACTTCCCGGGCGGTCACCAGTTGCGCTCGCGCTGTCTCCAGAGCGGCACTGCCGGGGGAGGGGATATCCCAGCTAGGACTCACCGCGGCCGCCACCTGCGTTAGCTGGGTGTTCGTCTCTTCCATCCGCTTTTGCAGATGGGCAGTGGCGTTAGTCAGCGCTGTTTCGGCGGCTTTCACTGCCTCTGGAAGCTCGTCGGCGTTGGCGCGGGAAGTGCTCGTTAGGTTGCGCTGCAGTATCTGAATCGCGCCGTTGACCTCCGCCTGAAACTCCTCATCGGCTGCCGCATCCCATTCACTGCGCAACTTCTTGATCTCTCGACTCGCCTGTTGCTGCGCTTCGTCGAACTGAATCTGCTGCTTGAGAACCGTCCGCAACAAGAATCCCAGAACCAGGCCTATGGCAATGAATGCAATCAGCAGCAGCGGAGTCCGGCGAGTGCGCACTTCCATGGCAACGCTCGCGGGAGCATCGAACTGATCGGACTTCAATGTGAGAGTGGCGGTGGTGGTTCCCAGGGGAAAATCGCCTTGCAGATCGTACTCCAAGGTCGCCAGGTCGCCTTTCGGCACCTGAAACGAACCTGTCCTGGTCACGATACTGCCGCCGGTTTCACCGCTGGCATTGGAAAACTGCGGGAAGTCCGCGATCCGGATCAGGGCTGGGGATTGTCCCCCATTCTCCTGTACCACCAGCTTTGGATGAACCTCTTGCCCGCCGATTCCCCAGACCGGGATGACATGCGTGACGACAAGTTTCGCGGGGGAGACCGTCGCCGCCGGAACGGTGAGCATCACCTGCTCCGTTTGCCGTGCTTTCCCACTGGTGAGTTCGAGTGCGACCGTGTAGATGCCGTGCGGCACATCGGCTCCGTCCACGGTTGCCATGTCGATGGCGGTGAAGCGCCCGACCTGCACGTTTATCTGAGGAGGGGCAAAAAGGGCATTGAGTTCGGGAGTAGAGCGCGTCCCATTCGCAATACCTTTGACGGTGACGCGAACGGCCTTCCCGGTAAATGCGTTTTCGGGTGTCACCAGAATTCGCGAGACCCAGTGCGTACCCGTGTAAGTCATCTGGTACGCGTGGCCCTGGTCGAGCGTCAGAATAGATTCTGCGTGGGCTGCGGCAACAGTGCAGGCCAGCAGCAGAAATAGGCATTTCAGCTTCATTGGGGCCTCCTGCTCATTCCGGCTGAGACCTCCGAAAACCCCGGAGCCAACCGCCGGAACGCATCCTCATCAACGACAAGAGGACCCAGTATCATCCACGAGCACACGAATGTCGAGTTTTGGGGTCATTTAGCGCCA
>Ga0302320_10029894_pt1 | contig 10404 bp, 12 predicted proteins | sample Bog_T0_3_FD_202130 | JGI IMG/M metagenome (GOLD analysis project Ga0302320, IMG submission 202130) | Peat permafrost microbial communities from Stordalen Mire near Abisko, Sweden - Bog_T0_3 | ecosystem: Environmental > Terrestrial > Soil > Wetlands > Peat | place: Sweden: Abisko, Stordalen Mire... | reverse complement strand
CGGCGTAACTCCGCGCCACTTCCGTGGAGCGTACCTCCTGATCGGCCTGAGCGAGCCGGGAGTCGAGTTGAGTGCGCCTGGCTCGCGCCATGTCGTAAGCCGCCTGGGCCGCCTTGAGTCTGGCCAAGGCTTCATCGAACTCCTGGCTCGAGATCGACTTCTTTTGATACATGTCCTGCATGCGGCCAAATGTCACCTGCGCCAGATCGAGATTCGCTTTGGCGGCTGCGACGGCACTGTCAGCCTCCGGTACTCCGGCGCGGACTTCCTCGCGGGCAGACTCGGCGCGCCGCGAACCGGCATCCAGAGCGCGTGGATCGAGAGTAACCAGCAATTGGCCTTCGCGGACGTGATCGCCGATCCGCACCTTCACATCGCGTACATCGCCCATCAGTCTCGCGGAGATGACAGCGGAAGTGCGGGCGCGAACCGTGCCCGTCGCCTCGTAGATCGAAGGCCACCTCTCGGTGGCTGCCGTGATGACGGATACGGCAACGGGCCTGGCTGAAGAGGCAACTGGCTTCGCTTTTGGAGAGTCGCTGCACGCTGCGAGCCACACGGCGACTGGCACTGCCAGAAACAATTGCTTCGTCATTTAGTTCAGGACCTCCGAAGATTCCGTCAGCGTCCCCGCTGCCAGTTCGAGCATCGCTGCGGCGATGCGCTGATCGTGAATCGCCGCCAGACGCCGGGTTCGCGCTTCGAGAACCGCCGTCTCCGTGCGAAGCAAGTCCGTGACATTACTCAGCCCGGTTTCGTAGCGGTTCTGGGTGATACGAAGACTCTCCTCTGCCTCCGCAACCGCTGTATCCGTCACTTCGATGCGCTGCGCAGCAGCACGCAGGTCGGCGTACGCCCGCCGCACCTGAAGCTGAATTGCGGAATTGGCATGCGCCCGGTCCGCCTCGCTCCGGCGCAGTGCGGACTTGCTTTCCTCGATGCGCGCTTTGTCACTGAAGCCGTTGAAAAGGTTCCAGCGCAGTCCGATGGAAACCAGCCAGTTGGCCCCGCCCTTGTCGTAAAAAGTCTGCCGGTCCGCCTCGAAAGCGGCGTGGAGGCCTACCTGCGGGATAAGATTGCTGCGTGCAGTGGCGCCTTGATTTTCGGCCAGATTGATCGCCAGCTTCACTTGGCGAGCCTCCGGTCTCTCATCGAGCGCATTCCTTTCGTAGTCCGCAAGCAAGCCATCCGGGAGTCGCAAGGGCTCGAAGCCGGTGGTCAAAGTGTGCGTGGTGTCGAGCGGCAGGCCCAGAGCATCGTTCAGAGCCGCGCGCGCCACATCGAGATCGGCCCCCCGGCGGATCTGTTGCTCGCGAACACCTGCGAGGTGGACGCGGATCGAGAGTACATCGACATCGGTGGACATTCCAGCCGAGCGCACCGACTCGGCGCGTTCAAGGTCCGCTTGCGCCGAACGCATTGCCTGGCTCGTCGCATTAAATTCCTCCGCGCCCAAGAGGGCATCGTAATAAGAACGGATCGCCCCGGCGATGACTTCCATACGGGTCCGCCGGCCGTCCTCAATGGCAATGTCTTTCATCAATTCGGCGGAGCGCACTGCGTGTCTGGTCTGACCTCCGTCGTACAGCGCTTGATCGGCTGTTACCTGAGATTGGAAGTTGTTCAGGAAATCGGGTCGATTCAGGGGACCGGTCTGAAAGTTCTGCTCGCCGAACTGGTGTTGCGTCAGTAGCGACGAGAACACAAAGACTGGGTTATCGCTGCGCGTCCAGGACTCCGAATAGTTTACTTTGGGTAAATTGCCGCCCCTCGCTTCCGCGATGCGGCTCTCTGCGGCCTTCCGGGACGCGTCGGACGCCTCCACCGACTTGTTCCTATTCAGCGCCAGGCGAACTGCGTCCTTTAACGACATTGAGTCTTGCGCCCAGCCCGTAAGCGGCCACCAGGCCAGCATCAGCAGTGTTTTCTTCATTGGTCCCGCTTTTGAAGATGCAATCGGTCGGCCGCGGTGACAGAGCGTCACCTTTTGGCGGCGTTTGCATCCTGATAAGCAGGAAGGCATCAATTATGGAAGTTTCAGCTCAATATCTGGGCGGTACGAAGTTCGAAGTCGCCGCCCGAGGCCATCGGGTTATCTGCGATCAACCGATTGAAAACGGTGGCGCCGATGAAGGCATGTCACCGCCGGAGTTCCTGTTGGCGTCGCTCGCGGCTTGCGCGGGTTACTATGCGGCGCAATACCTCAAGGCGCGCGGAATACCCACCGAAGATCTGAGCGTGCGGGTCACCGCTGAAAAGGCAGCTCCGCCAGCCCGGCTGGCATCATTCAAGATCGAAGTGACGGCGCTCGGCTTGGATGAACGCCAACAGACCGGCGTCTTGCGCGCAGCGAAAGCCTGTTTGATTCACAACACCCTATTGGGGCAACCGAGCATCGGGATCACGGTCAATGCCGGCGCACTCGCGCCGGCTTAGCTGGAAGCCCGTTACAATCGGAAGCGGTACGGACCATTGGAACGGGAAGCGGAGGTCGATCTCGCACGACGACTCATGACGGGAGACGCAAACGCGTTCGACCGCTTCGTGGAGCATTTCCGGGCAAAGATCTTCCATTACAGTTGGCTGATGTGCGGCCAGCGCGAGGATGCGGAAGACGTGGCGCAGGACACGTTGCTGAAGGTCTTCGAGAGCTTCGATCAACTTCGGGAGGCGGAACGAGTTCGGCCGTGGGTCTTTCGGATTGCTCGGAACGCTTGCTTGATGAAGCGGCGAAAGAGCGTTTTCGCTCCAGCGCGGGAACTGTCACTGGACGACTTTATGCCGGCAATGAGCCATCAGGGCGGCTACGCCAAACTCCAAATCGCGGATTGGTCCGGACTGCCCGATCGTCAGGTCATGCAATCGGAAATGAAATATGTGCTGGATCAGGCGATCGGCGAGCTGCCCGAAAACTATAAGTCGGTCCTTCTGATGAGGGATGTGGAGGAGTTGTCCACACTGGAGACCGCCCAGGTCCTCGACCTGACGGAGGATGTGGTCAAGACGCGGTTGCATCGGGCGCGTTTAGCCGTTCGCCAAAAGCTGGATGAATACTTGCGAAGCGGTGGCCACCTTCTATCCAGTCACACGGAGGGAGAATGAGATGGAGTCTCATGAGCGCACAGAGAAATGCAAGGAAGTGTTTTCGCTGCTGTCGGAGTATCTGAACCTGGAACTTCCGCCCGGCGCCTGCCACGAGATGGAGGCTCACATCGCTGGTTGCCCACCCTGCGTCGAGTTTGCAGAAAGCCTTCGCAAGACTGTGGAACTCTGTCGCCGTTACCAGCCGGCCGAACTGCCGGTGCCCCTGGGCAACGACGCACGGGAGCAACTCCTGGAAGCCTACCAGAAAATGCTCGGCGGGCGGAAAGCCCTCTCGTAGGAAGTGTGAAGACCGGCTGAGTATAGGTTCCAGGTTCTTGGATGTGCCGCAACAGCGCTAATTTCTTCAATATTTAGCTTAAGGTGTCTCCAACCCTTGGGACCGGACAGGCCACTGTCGGTTTAAACAACACGCCGTGGGGACAATCAATATTGGTTACGATTGAACCAGGGACTGAAATGGGCAGACGGGTAGCTATCGTGCTTTACGTGGTGGCGATGGCAGCCGTCATAGTCGGTGTAGATTTCGTGTTGTTCAGAAACCGATTCTGGGAACGGCTGACAGTGAATATTGGAATCGTCTTGGTGTTCGCAGCGTTCTACTTGAGATTCCTGAGGCGTCCATGAACAAGGGGCGACAGCGCCCTTTCGCTGAGATTGTGCGGGCGCACTTCGACGAAGCACACCGTTTAATAGGGCGTCGGTCAAACGCTTTCATGGCGCCGCGTGGACAACTCAACACAACTCCCTCCCGCACCCTCTATTCACCTTTTCGTGGACGATCCGTGAACAGGGCGTGGTATATCAGGTGCGTCGCCGAATCGATGCACTGATTCAATTCCGCCTTAGTTAATCGCCCGGCGCGCGCGAGCACACTCCAGAAGAAACTGTCCATCGCGCTGGCCAGTCCGGGTATATCTACGTTCTGGCGCGCGCCAGGCAATCCTTGCAGCAGTTGGAACACATTGATCGCGCGGCCCGTCGTCCACTTGTGAATTTGCTCTTGCTTATTCATCAATTCCGGGTCGGACAGCACGGCCTCCTGCCAGGCGCGGTATGCGCCCAAGTACCGCAGGTCGTGCGCGAATGCCCGGGACAATAACTCGCGGATGCCTGCCCGGATATAAGTAGCGGCTGTCGGCTGAAAACGAAGCTGGCTCAGTTTCTCCAGCAGTTCATCCATCAACGTAATCAGCAACTGGCGCTTGGAGCGAAAGTGCTGATAAAAGCTCCCCACTGCGAGTTTGGCCCGCACAGCGATCTCGCTGACGGATGTGTTTTCGTAACCCTTTTCACCGAACAAAGTCAGACCGGCCGTTTTCAGCCGCGCTCGCTTCGCCAGACTTCGCTCTTGAATCGGTCCGGCCGGAAAATCTTCCCCCAACAGCAGGTTGGGACGCCTTCTCGCCACTACCGCCATTTGCGAATGGTTCCGCCTACAAGCGCGCCCGCGCAGCACCACAGCATCCACCCTCCGAAGACTCCGGCTACTTCAGGGGACATATTTGGAAATACCGCTGGAAAAAATGCGCTGGTGAACGGGTCCAGCAGGAGCGTCGGCAGCGCCACGGAAACCGCACCTGGAACCCACTGCTCCCGCGGCACATTACGGCATAAACGCCTCACCATCCAAGCCATCAGCGGAAAGCTCACAGCGAACAGAATCAGAGTTCCCCTTAAATCACCGGGATGTAATAGCCGTTGTCCCGCCAACCGCAACGCCATAGTAGCGCCGATCCAGATTCCGAGACCATAGAGAAAGAGGCGAATATTCATAACATGAACCCGAGTTCATATTCTCATCTTAAGATGACCATTGTCAAGCCTCCACCCATGCCTACCTGTTTGCGCCTTGCACCGGGCGCGGATGATGAAGACCGGGGATTCCCGGTTCACCCTCGTGGCCGAACAATTCCGGATGCAGGTAGTGGCCAAGCTGTAGTTGTGCCACAATTGTCCAAGGCAATTGCCATCTCCCGCCCGTGTCCTGGACATCGGCACGTGGGACGGTTGGCGATGGAAATGGAGCGGCGTGGCGCTGATGTGGTCGCCATCGACCGCTGGCGGAATCCGCGCTTTTATGAAATACACCAACTCCTTGCCTCTCGCGTGGACTACCGCCAACTCAGGGTCTACGATCTCGATCCGCGTGACATTGGGCGCTTCGACATCGTGCTCTTCATTGGCGTGCTCTATCATCTCAAACACCCCGTGCTCGCGTTGGAGAGGGTGTGCGCGATTGCCAGGAACTTAGGGGCGTCGAATCGTTCGTCCTGCAGGACCGTCACCAGCCGGGATTGGGCGTGGAAGAACATGCTCTGATGGAGTTCTACGAAAACGAAGAAATTCGGCGGACAGTTCGATAACTGGACCGCCCCAACTGTCCCCTGCCTCCTGCCGCTCTGTCGCGCGGCGGCCTTTGTGCGCGTCGAACTGAACAATGTTCACGAGTATGGCGCCGCGGTAAGTTGCTATCGTACCTATCCTCCCACCTTTGTCACCGCGCAACCACCTCCGGCAACGCGGCGCCTCCTCATGGCTCGTAACTCGGATAACTCCGGCATCAATTTCCGCTCGCGATCGTCCGATGACTAATGTCGCCTGCCGGTTCCCCCTGGAAGCCCGGATTTGATCCAGGGCGAGGTGTGGCCGAATGCGCCTGGCAGTGTACGATAGCACCACTTGGGAGCCCAACCGAGTCTCTCTCCAGCATGGCTTCTTCTCCGTTTGGGTGGTCGGCCTGCTCCGGAACGCCGACATCGACAATGTAGACTTGCGCATGCCCCCGGCTCGGCGACAGGCATGCAACGACTCTACGTGAAATGTGCCGGCGTGCGCTCGGAATCCGTCGATTTTGAAGTTGCCGTTTAGCGGCCGCGGGGCCTCAGCCGCGCAGCGAGGTGTTCACGCCGTTCTCCCACTCCTGCAACATCCGTTGTCCAATCTCCACAAACCGCGGATGATCTTTCATATAGGACTGCACTTCTCCGGTGGCCGCGCCTATCGCTTCCGCGATACGTTCCAGCACCTGCCTGATCTTCGCGGGCGCACCGCCCGCCCGTGTTTCACCCAGCCTCCGCAGTTCCTTCGCCGTGGGCCATCGGGTCGACCCATTGAGGGTCAGCGCCAGGCTGTCTTTGGGAAGGTACACCGACGTGGTCACCAGATCGTAGACCGGCGCGAGCCGTGCCTCGCCCTGTACCTGGTCATAGACCATCCCAAAATTCTTCAAATGCGCGTCACCGTTGCGCAGCGCGCAGTTTAGCGCAATCAGGGTGAACAGCTTCTCCATGTCCTCGTTCACGTGGGTGGAGTTCGCGAACTGGGCGAATCGCTTCATCACCTGGGTCTCATAGCTCCCGCGATACTTCTCCTCGGTCCGGCGGGCATTGAGCGCGCAGAAATCCTCGAAGCCCCGATAGGTCCCATCCATGCGCAGGTCGAAGCGGTCGATGACCAGCGCCATGCCGTCTTCCGCCAGGCGATAGGCGGGCACTTCGAGTCCGCACTGGCGCGCCGCGGTCAGGCAGAAATATTCGTTGGCGGCCAGTTGCGGGTATTCGTTCGGCTCCCACAGCTTCACGATGTGAGTCGCGCCTCTATAGCTCTGCGAGAGCCGGTCGCCGGTATGCTCCATCTCAGCGAAGGCATTTTCGTCGCGCACCAGGATCTTGGGCTGCACCCCGCTAATACCGGAGAAGGAGGCGAACTTCTCCAGCAGGTAGCGGAACAGGTCGCCCCCGCGCTTGCGTTCCAGAATCTCATCGACCGACTGAAACGGCACGTCCTCGTGCAACTGCTCCTTGTCGCCTGTGTAGCGGATGCGCCCCACCTGCGAGCGGCCCACGATCGACAGCAGATCGAATTCGTCAAAAGTGCCGGTAGCTTTCGCAAAAGCAAGGCGCAGACGCTCGCGGAGGACCCCCTCAGGCAGATTCATCTCGAAGATGGGAGGCAGCCCAAAGGTCACACTACTGGAGGCCAAGCGCACCGGCATCGTCAGTGAGACGGCGCGCGCGTCCGGCGTGCCCGGCAGATAGGCGAACGTGCTGCCACGCTCGCCGGAACGATCCAGCAGCCCCGCCTCAGCCGCGTCGGTCCAGGCTTTTATCATCGCGGTCCTCCTGCATCAGTTCGTCGAGTGTGGGGCGCTGCGAGCTTGCCGTCTGAAGCTTCAGCTCCAGCCCAAGCACCGCCAACAGTCTGGTCACTTTGGAAAAGCCCAGTTCCCCGGCGCGTCCGTTTTCAAGCGCGTCCAGCGTGGCCCGGCTTAGCCCTGCCTTGCGCGATAGCTCCGTCTGGCTGAGTTTGAGCATTTTCCGGTGCTCGGCGATCTGCCCGCCTGTTGAGATCAGATCTAACATAATGCCTAGTATACTAGGCATAACATAAAATTACAAGCAATTTGCCTAATATTTTAGGCAAAACGGCACAACCATACGAAGGAGGCGCTTCCAAAACCTAACTCCTGTAAAATCTAATGATGCGCCAATGTGCGGCGAAAACTGTCCTCCTCGTTTCCACCCTGATCGCCGCCGGATGCGGCACGCCCGAACGCAATTTCTCGAAGCTCGCCGACGAGTTCGTTTACTCCACCCTCACCTTCTCGCCCGTCTCCGCAACCGCCGCCGGGCTGCATAATTACCAGGGGCAGAACCTCGACCGGCAACTCGACGATGTAAGCCCCGCGGCTCTCGACCACCAGCGCGAATACTACCAACGGTTTCGCGAGCGTTTGCAAAACGATGTGAAGCCCGATGCGCTATCGCCCGAATCCCGCGCCGATCTCCACATCATCCAAGACCAGCTAGCGCTCTCCCTGCTGGATCTCGAGGAAACCCAGAGTTCCCTGCACAACCCCACCATGTACGTCGAAATGGTGGGCAATGCCCTCTTCACTCCGCTGACCCTCGAATATGCGCCCCTGCCCGCGCGCATCCGGGATATCATCGCGCGGCTTCAAAAACTTCCCCTGCTGCTCGACCAGGCCCGCACCAACCTCACCTCCGCGCCGGCCCTCTGGACCAAAGTGGCGAGCCAGGAAAACGAGGGCAACATCGAACTGGTCGACAAGACCATCCGCGCGGCGGTGCCGGCGGACCAGCGCGCGGATTTCGATCGCGCCGCCCGTCCCGCCCTCGACGCGTTGCACACCTTTCAAGATTTCCTCGCCGGCAGCCTGACGGTGCGCGACGAGTCCGATTGGCGGCTGGGGCGCAGCCGCTACACCCGCAAATTTCGCTATGCGCTGTCCGCCGGTTCCGACCCTTCCGACGTGCTGGAAGCCGCCGCGCGCCGTTTGCAGGAGGTGCGCGTGCGCATGCTGGCGTTGTCGCTGCCGCTGCATGCACAGTTCTATCCCAAACATCCCGACCATGCGGACCTGCCCGGCCCCGCGCGCGAGAACCTGGTAATATCCGAGGTGCTCGAACACATCGCGGACCGGCACTCCACGCGCGCCGGCTTTGTCGACGATGCCAAACAGGATCTGGAAGAAGCCCGCCAGTTTGTCGCGCAAAAGCGCCTCGTCACGCTTCCGCCGCATGCCAACCTGCAGGTGATTCCCACGCCGGAGTTCATGCGCGGCATCTATGCGGTAGGCGGCTTCAACCCGGCGCCCGCGCTCGAACCGCAACTCGGCGCATTTTATTGGATCACCCCCATCCCGCCCGAATGGGATGGCGCGCGCGCCGACTCCAAGCTGCGCGAGTATAACTTCTACAAGCTGAAACTCCTCACCCTGCACGAAGCCATTCCCGGCCACTATGTGCAATTCGAATATGCCAATACCCTGCAACCCGCCACCCGCCGCTTGCTGCGCGGACTCTATGGCAACACCGCCTACATCGAAGGTTGGGCGCAATACGCCACCCAAACCATGCTCGACGAGGGCTTTCTCGACAACTCGCCCGAACTCCGTCTCACGTTTCTAAAAGAAGAACTGCGCGTGATCGCCAACGCTATTTTGGATATCCGCCTGCAAATGCTGAATATGACGGATGCGGAAGCCCTGGATCTGATGGAGAAGGAGACCTTTCAGGAAGCCGAGGAAGCCACCGCCAAACTCCAGCGCGCCAAGCTATCGTCGGCGCAGTTGCCCGCCTATTTTGTGGGATGGCGCGGCTGGCTCGCAGTCCGCGACCGCTACCAGCAATCCAAGGGCGCGGCCTTCCGGTTGCAGGATTTCCACGATGCGGCCTTGCAGCAGGGCGCCGTGCCCTTGACCGAGTTGGCGCCGCTGCTAAAGTAATAGGAAGGGAAACTCGCGCGGGATGCCAGACTCGCCTGAACAGACGCCTACCAGCCGCCCCAGCGGCTTCAACCCGATCTCCTGGATTCGCGACCTGTTATTGTCCGTCCTGATCGCCGTGGTCCTGATCGTCTTCATCTATCAGCCCGTCAAGGTCGAGGGAACCAGCATGATGCCCGGCCTGCGCGATCAGGAGCGCATCTTCATCAATAAGTTCACCTACCGCTTCGGCATGGGCAAGATCGAGCGAGGCGACACCGTGGTTTTCTGGTTTCCTGGGGACATCTCGAAGTCCTACATCAAGCGGGTTATCGGGTTGCCCGGCGATACCGTGGAAGTGGATCGTGGAGTGGTGAGCGTGAACGGCAAAACTCTGGCCGAAGACTACGTACCGGAGGAATACCGCGATTCCCAATCCCACCCTGCCCTGCGCTTGGGGCCGGCCGAGTATTACGTCTTAGGGGATCACCGTAGTTCGTCGAACGATAGCCGGGCCTGGGGTACGGTGCCACGCCAAAACATCTATGGGAAAGCAGTGTTTGTTTATTGGCCGCTCGATAAGATAGGACGGGTGCGGTAGAAATGCGGAAAAGTGGGAAAAACCCTTAAAACCCTACATATGTAGAAAGTTTAGAGGTAGAAATTCCTGGGTAAAAAGTACCCGATCGCGGTCGAACGGCGAAAAGGCCCACTTCGACCGTTACGCCGCCGAAGCCGCGTTCATCACCATGTTTTGGTGGACCTGCTCCCCTGATTTGCGCCCCGCCCAATACTTCCGCATCCGCTCGGAAACCTCGAGACGCTCCTGTGGGCTCATGAATTTACGTCCCCGCCGTTGGGCGGGCATGGCGACCATAAAGGGATCTTCCCCAAGCTGCTCGAGAGAGGCTATGGCTTTATCCAGCCGGATCTTCTCTTCGTAGAGGTCGGCGATTGTTTTGCTCAAATCCATGCCTTTTTTACAGCAATTCAAATGCCGCGAACGGCCCTTTTTCAGCGGCGGAAAACCCAGTGCGGGAAGAAGGGTACTAGGCTCAGCATTAAGCACGTCG
>Ga0302320_10029890_pt1 | contig 10405 bp, 8 predicted proteins | sample Bog_T0_3_FD_202130 | JGI IMG/M metagenome (GOLD analysis project Ga0302320, IMG submission 202130) | Peat permafrost microbial communities from Stordalen Mire near Abisko, Sweden - Bog_T0_3 | ecosystem: Environmental > Terrestrial > Soil > Wetlands > Peat | place: Sweden: Abisko, Stordalen Mire... | reverse complement strand
CGACATTTGAGGACATAAGAATCCCAGCCCGGCGGTCTTTCTATCCCCCATTTCTCTGTCCGCTGTTCACTGTCCACTGTTCACTGCCCCCTGTTTCGATCCCGCCGCATGAATCGCCAGCAGCGTTTCCAGCAGCGGCTTAAGTAGCTTTAAATCCAGCGCATTGGGTCCGTCCGACTTGGCGCTCGCCGGCTCGTCGTGAACCTCCAGAAACAGCCCATCGATCCCCGCCGCCACCGCCGCCCGCGCCAGCAGCGGTATAAACTCCGGCTGCCCGCCGCTCACCCCGCCGGCCGCCGAAGGCTGCTGCACCGAGTGCGTCCCGTCAAACACCACCGGCGCTAACCCCTTCATTATCAACAGAGAACGGTAGTCCACCACCAGGTTGTTATAGCCAAAGCACGAACCCCGCTCGGTCAGAAACACCCGCTCATTTCCCGTCGACCGCACCTTCTCCACCGCATGGGTCATGTCCCATGGCGCCACGAACTGCCCTTTTTTGATACTGATAGCGCGTCCAGTCTTCCCCGCGGCCACGAGTAAATCGGTTTGCCGGCAAAGAAACGCGGGAATCTGCAACACGTCCACCGCCTCCGCCGCCACCTCGCAATGGCCCGGCTCGTGCACATCTGTCAGCACCGGGAGCCCTGTTTCCCTTGCCAGGCGACCTAGAATGCGCGTCCCCTCGACCAGGCCGGGACCCCGAAAGCTCTTCACGCTGGTACGGTTAGCCTTGTCGTAGCTGGCCTTTAAAATCAATGGGATGCCCACGTCCGACGCGATCCGCTGAAGCGCATCGGCCATGGCCCGCACATGGGCCTCGCTCTCAATCACGCAGGGGCCGGCAATCAGAAAAAGCTGCCCCGCACCCACCTGTACCGGCCCGATTTCAAAAGAGTTACTCACGAAGGCGATTTTACCCCGCCGGACAGTCCATTGCTCCGCTCAATCTACCGCGACGCCAACTCTTCCGCATGGGTTCGTGACCATTCCCACAGCGCCCGCTCCAGTGCATGGAGTGCCGTCGGGGCGGGAAGGCCGTCTTGCGGCTTCACCATTCCGCACTCGGCCAACCGCTTAAGAGCTGAATTGTATTCAGAATAAAAATAAACGTCGTGCCGCGCATGCCCCAGTGCCTCCAGGGCACGATAGTCCAGCACCGCATAGTGTTCCGGGTAAATCGCGGCCAGAATCGCGGAGGCGATGGAAATGTCCACGCCGCGTAGTGCGATCAGCGCGTTGACCGCATCCTCTGCCGAGGCCTCCGGCGAGGCGGCCACTGCAAGAGCGGCGCGGATGTTCTCGCTGCTGTTGCCGATCAGGTAATGGACCATTCTCTCCGACTTCCAGCGAACGATCATTTCCAAATTGGGCAGTGTATGCTCTCCGCTGCGAATCGCTTCCCCGGCTCCGTATGCGGCCGCCTCAAGCTGCCGCTCTCTTTCGCCTGCCTCCTGCCAATATTTCTCTGCCAGTTGCTGAAGCTCTAATTCCGCGGGCTGAAGCTGAAAATAAGCCATATCGTCGAGTCCTCCATCCAAAACCAACAAACAATAGGCCCGGCGCAAGGCATTGTCAATAGCAGCGCGCACACTCCATACACAGGCCAACAGCAGCACACCTGGCTGCGTTCAGTTGAGCCTCGAAAGTTCCCCTGATTACAATCGACCGTGCAGCGGCCGGAAAGCCGATGGGGCAGTGCTGCTGGGGAAGCTACCCATACCTCATGACTTATGTTGAGAGGAGTAGTCTTGGGCGGCAAAAGCGCTTGTATCGTTGTCTCCGCGAAGCCAACGTTGCTCCACAGCCTCAATTCCCAAAAGTCCAAGAATTCCGAAGAAGGTGAGTCCGAAGTAAGGCCTGCCCGTGTCCTCGGTCGTGAGGATATAGGGAAGATATGGTCTGACGATCATGCAGAGCCAAACCCATCCAGAGACCACTGCAAGAAATGTCAGATGGGTGAGAATCATGGCCGAAGCGGGCTTGGGTCTCTCAGTGGGGGAATTGGCTCGAGTTGCATTGATGCGTCGCAGGCCAAAGACAAGAACGGTATAGCCTGTGCAAGCTCCCGCGTAGATGGACCACGCCTGGCGCTGGAACGGAAGAAAGATAATCACGGTTACCAGCGTGGCCATAAGGTACACGAATCTTTTCCTGGATTTCACCGGTATGCCTCCGGACCGAAGAAACCTCCGCGACCAACGAGTTCATTCAGATTATTGAATCACCTGTTCTGCGAGAGGTGATTCCGATTGTAGCCGCCCAAGGCGGTTTTTGTAACTCGCCCTCACAAACTCCCTGAACAACGGATGCGGCTCCAAGGGCTTGGACTTGAACTCGGGGTGGAACTGGCACCCGAGGAAGAAGGGATGGCCGGGAATCTCGACGATCTCGACATAGGTTGCATCGGGAGTTGTCCCGCTGAGACGGAGTCCGCCGCCGGTCAGCAAAGCTTCGTATTCGCGATTGAATTCGTAGCGATGCCGATGGCGCTCGCTGATCTCGGTTGCGCCACCATATGCTCTCGCGGCCAGTGAATCCTCTTGCAAGATGCATGTCCAGGCGCCCAAACGCATGGTGCCGCCCATCTCTTCCACGCCCAGCAACTCACGCAGCTTGTAAATGATGCGGTGCTGGCTGGCGGGATCGAACTCGCTGGAATTGGCGTCCTTCAGCCCGCAGACATTGCGCGCAAACTCGATGCACGCCGTCTGCATCCCAAGGCAGATACCAAAGTAAGGTACTTTCTTCTCGCGGGCATAGCGGATGGCATTCAACATCCCCTCGATGCCGCGCTTGCCGAACCCGCCGGGAACGAGAATGCCGTCGAATCCCTCTAACTGGGACTCATAACTCCGGTCCTCGGGAGTTTTCGATTCAAGGCCCTCCGCCTCGATCCAGGTGACCCCGAGTTTAAGATGCTCCGAAATGGCTCCGTGGGTCAGAGCCTCCTTCAGCGATTTATAACTATCTTCGTATTCCACATACTTGCCGACAATGGCGATGGAAACCTCATCTTTCGGGTGGTAACAGCGGTCCACCAGCTCTTTCCACTTACAAAGGTCGGCCTCCGGTGCTTCCCTGTGCAGATATTTGAGGATCAGCGCGTCCAGACCTTCCTCGGCAAAGCGGAGTGGAACCTCATAGATGAAGGGTACCGTCGTGGCCCCGATCACGGCTTTCTCTTCGACGTTGCAGAAGGCGGCGATCTTCTGCTTCATTTCCCGGCCGAGATTGCGGTCCGAGCGGCAGAGCAATACATCGGCCTGGATGCCGATGGAGAGCAACTCCTTGACGGAGTGCTGTGTCGGCTTGGTCTTTAGCTCCTGCGCAGCCGCAATCCACGGCACCAGCGTGAGGTGGACAAATACCGTATTCTCGCGGCCCAGATCCTGGCGCATCTGGCGGATCGCCTCAAGAAACGGCAACGACTCAATGTCGCCCACCGTGCCGCCGATCTCGACGATGGTTACGTCCGCCCCATTCGCCGAGACCTTGCGCATCGCATTCTTGATCTCATTGGTCACGTGCGGAATGACCTGCACGGTCTTACCCAAATAGTCGCCACGCCGTTCCTTGAGAATGATTTGCTCGTAGATGCGGCCGGTGGTCAAGTTGTTGTCACGGGAGAGCGGCGCGTGCGTGAAGCGCTCATAGTGGCCCAAGTCCAGATCTGTCTCCGCGCCGTCGTCGGTGACAAACACCTCGCCGTGCTGGAAGGGCGACATGGTTCCCGGGTCGACGTTGAGATACGGGTCGAACTTCATCAAGTTCACGCGCAATCCGCGGCTTTCGAGCAGGCAGCCTATCGAAGCTGCGGCAAGTCCCTTGCCTAAACTGGACACAACTCCGCCCGTCACAAAGACATACTTTGCAGACATCGATGCAACCTCAAAATTGGATTGTTGGGATTGGACGTACCTGGTGGGCACAATCAAGTATGGCAGAGATGGAATGCGGAAGAAAGTGGAAAAGATGCCGCGAGCAACCGCCGATGGGCGTCAGTGTGACTCAAGTATAATTAAATCCGCGACTTAGCTCGATGGAAGACTGCTGTGATTTAAGGTACCCCGCCCGTTCCGCAAACAGCGCGGAAAGAGCGAGGAACTCGGCAAGTGATTGCCAGCTAGAAATTCAGCGTGATTTTCGCCGTCAACGCGCGCGGCGTTACATAGTGCGTTCCGCTGAACGTGGAGAGGAAGTTGTACAGAGCGTACTTGTTTGTCACGTTGATTGCAGTTAGGTCGAGATCCACCTTGTAGTGTTCAGCGTGGAACAGATTCTGCTGGCCGACGGTGGCGTCGAACAGGTTGCGCGGCGCGATGCGCGGCGGATTCTTGTCATCGTTCTCGGTTCCCGGCGCCGGAATACTGACCAGCGATGACGAGTATTTTGAAGAAGCGCACGACAGGAAGCCTGCTGTGAGCGTAGCGGCTACGCCGTTGCAGGTAATGCCTGCCTCCGCCTGCTGATCGAAGGTGAGACCGCTCAGGTCTACGGGCGTTGCGTTGTCGGTAGCGAAGGGAACCGAACCGGCTACCAAGCCTGAATCATAACGCCAGTTCCAGCCGGCCCAAGGCCCGCGCTTGCCGATCTGGTATTGCACATGGGTCGTCTGATTGAATTTCTCGTCGTGATCGATGCGAAAGGGCGCGCCGCTCTGGCCAACGGTGGCTCCCGCACCGGCAGACTGGGGCGGGAAGAAGCGGGCAGCCACTGAAGACGCAACAAAATAGGCGCTGAAGTTGTGGATCTGGGGTATGTCGACATGGAGAGCATAACCTGGAATCTTCGAGTTGTGCCAGTCGATGGGGAAGAAGATAGGGGTGTTGCCCAGGATGCTGAAGTCGAAGGCATTGTGGGTGTACTTCCAGATGTACTCGCCGCTGAATACTGCAAACTTGCCGAGGGCTTGCTGCAGGCCGGCATGGAACTCGTTTCGATAGCCGGGCTGCAGCGTCCCGGATACGCCCGGTGTGCATGCCAAAAGCGGGGACAGAACGTCGTTCGTGCATCCACTGCTGGACAGGACCAGGTTTTCATTGAAAGGCGTTTCCAGAGTGCGCGCATAGGAGATGCGAAACACGGTCGTGGTCGGCTTTATGTTGTACGCGATGCCTACGCGAGGCTCCGTCTGATTGGCATCGGTGAGGCCGTTGTAAATGTCCTCGCGCACGCCCAGATTGAAGTCCCAGTTTCCCGCCTTGATCTCGTCTTCGGCAAAAAGTGCAAGCTCTTTTACGTCGGTATGGCCGAAGTAGCTATACAGCATACCGCTGCGGGTAAGGTCGTAGGGAGCAAGGATGGTGAGGTAGTTGGGATTCTGGCCCGCCGTGCCGCCGGGACATTGAGACTGATTCGAGTACCCGGGCAGGGCGTTGCCGCTGCTGTCCACGCAGGGCGCGTTGTAGCGGGGATCGATCACACCCAATCCGTCGTTCTCGCGCAGGAAAGTCTGTTCGTATTGCGCACCCACTTTGATGTTATGGATTCCTTTAACGTAGGAGAAATCCGAGTGGACCGCCGAATTGGTCAGGGTGCGGTCCTGAACGATGGATGAGGTTTGTATCGGCCCCAAGTCGGCCAGCGGATTGTGGCTGGGAAAGTAGTTGTAGTCATCCCTGCGGACGAAGGCGCCGAAGTTAAAGACCATGTCGTTGCCGATGATGTGGGTGTAGGTCGGCGAGACGTTATAGGTCCCGATCTTGGAGCGCTGATCCGTGTTGCCAATATTGCCAAAGACGGGATTGGCGCTGGCGCCGCCACTCACCACGTTCTGCACACCCAGGTTGTCATAGGTGTTGGGCGTCTGAAACCAGGAGCGGCTGTAATTCAAATCCAGGTGAATGGAATCCGCCGGCGAAAAGCTGTAGTCCACGCGGTCAAAGATGTTCTGCTCGTTGCCCTTATCGTGAAAGACCGAGAACTCCGGGGGATCGAGAAAACGTCCGGTGTTGAGGCCATCAACCTCGATAAAGTTGCCCCAGTTCTTGCCGCCGTAGGACAGATCTACACCGCCCGAAGCCGAACCGAAAGACCCGTAGGAACTGCTGATAGAGCCGGTCGGCTTGGTAATGCCCTGACCGGAGCGCGTAGTGGCCACGATCACCAGGCTGGTTTTGTCACCGTATTCAGCGGGCGGCGCACCGGAGATGACCTCGATGGATTGAATTGAGTCGGATGGCAACTGATTGGAAAAGATTTTGCTCTGCTGGTCGGTGATCGACTGGCCGTCCACTGAAAACGAGTTGGACGCGTGATCGCCCAGTCCGTGAAACAGCCCGTTTGAATCGGCGGCCACTCCGGGCGTGGTGAGAGTAACCAGTGAGCTGAGTGTGGAAGACTGGCTCTCCAAGGGCACCTTGATAAACAGGTCGCGGTCTACGTCGGTATGGAAGGTGGGGTCGTTCTCAACCAAGTCGCCCGAGGACTCGACGGTGACAGTCTGGGTGGCGCCGGCAATTTGGAGCACGATTTTGAGGCTGGTTCCCACGCTCGAACGGATCTCAACGCTTTGGCTCAATGGAGCAAAGCCGTTGGCGGAAATGTTGATGCGATAGGCGTTGAAAGGGACGTTGGAGAAGATGAACTGGCCTAGCGAATCGGTAGATGCGGTCCGGTCAAATCCGCTAACGCTGTTTGTCAGATGGATCGCAGCGTTGGGAATAACGGCGCCGGTGGAATCGGTAACGGTTCCTTGCACGGTGCCGGCATTTCCGCCCTGAGCCGCATGGGCCGAGAGCGCCACGAATGCCAGGGCGGCCAGGGGAAGAATACGAAGAATCGAACAGCGATTGAACGGCATAGATAGGTCTCCTCATGATGGCTAAAAAATGGGGAAGCAGGCCGCGGCTTATGCAATCGCGACATTTTTTGTGCATGCAGAGCACGCTCTCCGATTCAGCAAGGCTGCAAGTTTGAGTTCTCAACAGCTTTCCCCCGCTTCGGGGAGGCAAGACGCTGCGAATCTGGCAGAATTGGAGAATCTGAACGGTGCCCTAGAAGCCCGCGGGCGGTGGACGCGTGAAGAGCTTGGGATGCCAGTTCCGGACCGCCGCTCGCACTCTTATGAGCGGCGCTGGAGCTCCGACCTGAACCAGCACGACCGCGGCGGCAGCCACCGCAACCGGGGCCGCGGAGTGCATGCAAATGCACAACGGGCATCGGTCGGCGGCATTTTCGTCCGAGTGGGTATGCGCCACCTGTACCACGGCCAGCAGCGCCAGCAGTATAAGACACAAGACAGCCACGACCGGCAAAGTACGTGACTTTGCGCGGCATTCCTTGCGGAATTGTGACTGGAATCCTGTCAAGTAATCAGCCCTTGCCTTAAGGATACACAAAATTGGACGCGCTGGTGCTGGAGAAGGTTGCGTTTCCTCCCTGGCCCTGCGACGCTGCCCAGCCGCCAACCCCTGTCGGTCTGGTTCGTCTAAACTGAGTGCGATGAACCAATTTATACATTTGCGCAGCGTACCGGCTGCTTTGCTGGCGTTCTTCTTGCTGACGCAAGGGGTGGGCGCGGCGCAGCAGGCCCCAAGTGCGCATACGGAAAAACCGCTCGCGATGAAGCCCGACGCGCCTGGCCTCGCCAAAAACCATCGCCTCATCCTCAAGGACGGCTCCTACCAGTTGGTCCGCCAGTACCAGATCGTGGGCGACCGTGTGCGCTACCTTTCGCTTGAGCGCGGCGACTGGGAGGAGATTCCCGTCGACCTGGTCGATTGGAATGCCACGCGCAAGTGGGAACAGGACCATGCCAGCCCAGCCGGAGAAGAGCCATCATCGGCCATGAAGGAAGCCGCAGACATCGACAAGGAAGAGGCCGACGAGCGCAACGATCAAAAGGCCCGCATGCCCGAAGTTGCCACCGGCCTGGAACTGCCCGATGAAGATGGCGTCTTTGCGCTCGATACGTTTCAGGGCACACCGGAACTGGTCGAACTGACACCCACTGACCTGGACATGAATGCAAAGACCCGCCACGGTATAAGCACGCTGAACCCGCTGGCCGCCTCCAAGGCCAGCCTCGAACTCGAGGGCGCGCACGCCAAGGTTCACCTGCACGTCAATGATCCGGCAATCTATTTGTCCCTGAATGCCAACGACGAATCCGAGCCTGTTCTTACCCACGCCATCACCGTCAACACCGGCGGCGCAAAAGATGCCAAAAACGGCAAGCATGGCGCTCACTCTGACAAGTCGGGATTCGCTATTGTTCGGGTGGACGAACGCAAAGCAGTGCGCATTGTCGGCGCTATCCAGGTGAGCCCTACGGGCAAAGTAACTCAGGATGAGAACGTAATCCCAGCCAAAGCAGAAGTGCTGCCGGGGAAGCACTGGCTCCGCATTCAGCCCGAGCAGAAACTGACCATTGGCGAATATGCGCTGGTTGAGATTCTTTCCGGCTCCGATATTAACCAGTCGGTCTGGGATTTCTGCGTGAATCCGATGCTGGGAGATAACCCCAACTCACTGGGACCGATCCTCAAGTAGAGAATTAGCGGAAACACCCCTTTGCAGCCGGCCTAAGCCGTGCTGTGCGATTTCGGTTTTGACTGTCTTCGTTGCCTGCTGATGACAAAATGCGCAAGCAAGAGCGTGGCTCCGGCGGCACTCAGGGCAGCATCCGCGAGCGGCATGGCGCGAGGGCCCCAATGCGCATAGCTTCTGCCATCGAGATACTCCATATAAGCGACAGGAAGGTTGCCAAGCGAGTTGATGATAGCGTAGCGCGAGCTGCCGCTCTTGCCTGAGCCGCCCAGGAATTCCAGCGCCACTGCCGTGAACAGGGTGTAGCAGGACCCGATGGTGAAGAGGTACAGCACCGTGCTGGTGAAGTAGACCGCAGGGCGCAGGGGCCCCAAAGCGAGCACGGTCAGCGTGGCCGCATTCACCAGGCCAGCCACCAGGAATGCGATCGGGGCGCGCACGCGGACAGGAATCAACGATGCCGATATCGCGCCCGCGGCCATCAATAGCGCTCCGGCCAGGCCGTTCATCCATGCAACCTGGCGGCCGCTGACGCCGTAATCGGCCGCCAGGCCCGGCAGCAAGCCGATCATCGCGCCGCTGCACATGGGAAAGGTGATCAGCAGTGTGTAAGGAATCGCTTCCCAGCGCAGAAAGGTGGAGCGGAACTCCCGCCCGATGCGCGAAGCCGCTTCTCGCGCGGTGTGCTCGCTGAGCATAGGCTGGCTTGGCGCGGCCAAGGCAGCAAGCGAAGGCAAGAGGATCATGGCCGCGACGATCCAGCCCAACGAACCAAGCCTAAGCCGCTCGGCAAGCGATACCAGCAAGAAGACAGCGAGACCACCGAAAGCCAGCGAACCGCTCTGGTAGAAACTGCCGGCAAGCCGGCGACTCTTCTCGCTGCGCAGTGTGCCCATGATGCCGCCACAGGCAGCCACGACGAGCCCGCCGAAGCAGACGCCCAGAAACATCAACCCAACAGCCAGGGACGACGCAAGGCGGGGCTGGTGGAATGCAGCCAACAGCAAAGCCGCAGCCACCGCGGCCGCCAGCATGAGCCAGGTTCCGCGGCGCATCCAAAAGTCCGTAATGGGGCCCCAGAGGAAGTAGATTGCATGCGGGAGAGTGACCAGCGCAACAATGCTGGCGCCGCGCGCGGGATCGACGCCCTCAAGCCGAAGCAAATAGGAGAGCGCGCCGCCGGCCAGGCCGATCGACATCACAGCCATGGGCGCGATGAGGAAGTTGAAGAGCCAGGGACGGTCGTGCGAAGCGGCCTGCGATGCGCATGGAGACAGGCCCTCAGCTTCAACCGGGGAAGCAGGTTGCATGTGCCCTAGCGTAGCATGGGCGTATCCTCAAAATACGCGGAGGCCAGTTGAATTGAGGGCCGTTTCGGGCGACGGTCAAGACGAATGACCCGGCGAGAGTTCTCGACACGCGGCGCGAATCTCCGCTATGATTCGCGTGTCAAGGCCAGCGGAGACGCGCACCTTACGAATCGTCGCACTCTCCTCACTGCTGTTCAGGAGGCATCGCCCATGGGAACCGAAGATTCCACCGTAGATTTCTGGTCACTCAGTTCGTCTCAACTGGCTGCGCAAATCAGCCTGCTTGCCAAGGGTGATTCTCCGGGGATCAATGACGGAACGCGCGCCGAGGCCAGCCAGTTGGCCCAAGAATGGCAAGAAGCGCTCGGCCTGCCCAATGCGACTTTCGAAGAGCAAGAGCAGAGGGTTGCCCTGTTGGATGCACTACAGAAACGCAGCATCGAGATTCTGGTTAGTGTAAGCCAGAGTTCGTGAGCGATTCAAAAGGTATGGCAGGCGAGACCTGGGGCATCCGACTCCTGGTTTACTGCCAGGGCATGCAGGCGGGTATTGCCTGGGAAGGCCGTCGGGGGTACCCCCCCACCCCAAGGACCCTGAAAACA
>Ga0302320_10029889_pt1 | contig 10405 bp, 6 predicted proteins | sample Bog_T0_3_FD_202130 | JGI IMG/M metagenome (GOLD analysis project Ga0302320, IMG submission 202130) | Peat permafrost microbial communities from Stordalen Mire near Abisko, Sweden - Bog_T0_3 | ecosystem: Environmental > Terrestrial > Soil > Wetlands > Peat | place: Sweden: Abisko, Stordalen Mire... | reverse complement strand
CCGGCCACGTTCAGCTGGGCCGAATCCACGGCCCAGACCGATTCCTGGAACCCCAGCGTGGCGGTGAGCGTTTCGGACAAGGTCCAGTCGGCCTGGAGGTAGGAGCTGCTGACCCGGTGCCGCACCTGGGTGGCCACCAGGGCCGGGGCGATGCCGGCGGTGCTGCCGTAGTGCTGCCAGCTCTGCTCCTGGCCGGCGGTGAGCAGCACGGCCGGGCCCAGGCGGATCCGGGCCTGCAGCTCCAGCCCCAGGCTCCAGTTGGGGTCGGTCTCGCTGTAGCTGCCCACGGTCCCGGGCTGGCGCACCCCGTCGTAGGCGAACCCGCTGGAGAATTCGTTACGGTCGCCGTAGACCCGGAACAGGGTCTCCACCGGCCCGATGGCGGGGCTGTAGCGCCCGTCCAGGAAACTCAGGCGGTTCCGGTAGCGGTTCTGGTCCGAGCCCACCACCGAGTTGAAGGGCGCCGAGGCCAGCAGCTGGGTGCGGTCCATGGTGTAGCCGGCCACGCTCCATGCCGGACCGGAAAAGCGCAGGTAGGCGCTCTGCCGCTCCTCCCGGTCCAGGTCGCCGGGCTGGACCGCCGGGCCCAGTTCGGGGTACTGGGTGGGCGAGCCCCGCCGCTGCATGCCCGAGAGGGTGGCCTGCCACCGGCCGGCGCCCGCGCTCCCGCCCACGGTCCCGTCCAGCCCGGACAGGGCCCGGCTGTCCTGGGTGAGCAGCGCCGCGCCGCCCGCGGTGCGCTGCGCCGGCTCCCGGGTCACCACGTTGACCATGCCCAGGAAGGCGTTGTTGCCGTAGAGGCTGGAGGCCGGCCCGCGGATGATCTCGATGCGCTCCACCATGTCCATGGGAATGCCGAAATCCTCGCCGATCTTGCTGCTGCCCACCTCGGCGGCGCTGTTGAGGGCGTGCCCGTCCAGCAGGATGAGCACCCGGGTGTTCTGGTCGCCCAGCACGTAGAGCCCGCGCACGCCCAGTCCGGTGTAGGCGCGGTCCTGGTTGGTGCGCATGCCCAGCACCCCGCCCAGGGCGTCGCCCAGGGTGCGGTAGCCCAGGTCCGCCAGGTCCTCGGCGCGCAGCACGGTCACATCGGCCGGGGCCTCCTTCAGCCGCTGGGTGCGCTTGCTGGCTGCCTGGATGGGCTGTTCCAGGGTCTTCTGGAGGTCCTGGAGATCCTCCGCGGTGGGCTCCTGCCCCGCCAGGGGCAGGACCATGGCCGCCACCAGCAGGGACCGCCAACCGCACCTCATCATTGGAAACTCCAAGAATCGCCCTAAGATCCTAGCAGCCCTTAGGGGGCTTGCCCCCTCAGGGCTGCTTGTGCCCGGCACGGGCGTCCCGGCAAGCCTGGATTGCCGGTGGAAAAGTGCCGTCGTCACAGTAAGATGGACCATGCGCCAGCAACCTATGAACCTACAATCAGAGGCCCCGGCCGGTTTCGACCGGCGCTGGGCCCTGTTGGCCCTCACCTGCGTGGGCGCCTTCATGGCGCCCCTGGACGGCTCCATCGTGGCGGTGGCGCTGCCCAGCATGGGCCCGGAATTGCACCTGAGCTTCGCCGCCAGCATGTGGGTCCAGGCCGCCTACCTCCTGGCCATGGCCATCCTGCTCATCCCCTTGGGCCGGCTGGCCGACCAGGGGGACCGGCTGCGCTACTACATGGCCGGCATCGCCATCTTCACCGTGGGCTCGCTCACCGCCGCGCTGAGCGGCAGCGCCGCTTCGCTGGTGCTGAGCCGGGTGGTCCAGGGCGCCGGCGGAGCGCTGCTGAGCGCCACCTCCGCCGCCATCGTCACCGCGGTGTTCCCGGGCGAGGAGCGCGGCCGGGCGCTGGGGATCAATGTCATGGCCGTATACCTGGGCCTGAGCGTGGGCCCGCCCCTGGGCGGCCTGCTGGTGGACCACCTGGGCTGGCCCTGGATCTTCCTGGTCAACCTGCCGGTGGGAGCGGCGGCCTTCGTCTGGGGCTGGACTCTCCTGCGGCCCCGGGAGCAGGCCCGCGCCCAGGCGCCCAAGGCCGACCTGATGGGCGCGGCCCTGCTGGGGGCCTTCCTGGTCTGCCTCATCGTCCCGCTCACCTTCTCCGCCGATTGGGGCTGGCGGGCGCCGGCGGTATGGATCCTGCTGGGCCTGGCGCCTCTGGCCCTGGCGGCCTTCCTCCGGGTCGAGTCCCGGGCCCCGGCCCCGCTGGTGGACCTGGACCTGCTCCGGCGCAACCGGCTGTTCGCCGCCGCCAACCTGGCGGCCCTGCTCAACTACTGCGCCCTGTACGCCATCAGCGTGCTCACCGCGGTGCATCTGCAGCTGGTCCTGGGCCATCCGGCCCGGGTCGCCGGCTGGGTCATGCTCGGGCAACCGCTCATGCAGGCCGGCCTGAGCCCGCTCAGCGGCCGTCTCAGCGACCGCATGGGCTCCCGGACCCTGGCCACGGCGGGCATGGTCATCGTGGCCGCCGGCATGGTCCTGCTGGGCCTGATGGGGCGGGACGCGAGCATTCTCCGGGTGGTGGCGGCGCTGGCCCTGGTGGGCCTGGGCATGGCCGCCTTCAGCGCGCCCAACACGAGCGCCATCATGGGCAGCGTGGAGCGGCGCCAGCTGAGCGTGGCCAGCGCCTTCCTGGGCACCATGCGGGTCACCGGCCAGGCCCTGAGCGTGGGCGTGCTGGGCAGCATCGCCGCCAGCCGGCTGGGCCCCGGCGGCTGGGGCCTGCTCCTGCGCCACGCCGGCGGCAATGCTGCCGCCGACGCTTATGCCTGGGGCTACAGCGCCGCCATGTTCACCGGCGCCTTCCTGGCGCTCATGGGCGCATGGGCGTCCCTGGCCCGCGGAGCGGGCAGGGCGCGATGACTGACGGCAAGAGAACGGATGTCAGCGACTGGGCTGGTTATTTGGCCCAGCGTCCCTCTTCATAGCGATAGCCGGCTTTATCGTGGTGATACTGGGGCTTGACCCAATGGGCACCCGCCTCGGTCGGCTGTTCCCAGCGTCCGGCAGACCAGGCCCACTGGTCGTTCTGGCGTTCGTAGTAGCCGGCAACCCATTGGTGCTGCGGGCTGGGACGGGGGGGTCTCTTTTCCATCCGCGCGCGGGGAGGGGCATCGTGGGTATAGCTCGCGCCGGCCCGGGCCTGGGCATATGCCGGCGACCCGGCAAAGACCGCAAGCAGGGCGGGAAGGAGGAAAATTGCCAAATTCTTTTTCATATGGGCTCCTTGTCCATGAATGGATGAAGCACATCGCATGCCTGATCGGTAATTACAGTCATTAGGCATTCTTACCACATGGGCTGGATGGACCTTTGGCGTCGACCACGATCAAGAAGATGGAGCACCTGCTTCACCATCCTGACCCGCCCGCCCCCATGTTCCGGTCCTTCGGGGTCCTGCGGGGTGAGGGTAGACTGGTGGGAATGTTGGAGATTTCATGAACCTGAACCCCGTCACTCGTCTGTTCCCGAAGGGGACCGTGAAGGCTCGACTCAGCGCCCTCTCCCTCTGCCTCCTGGCGCCGTCGCTGCTGGTGGCGGGCCTTGCCCTGGTCCGGCTGTCTGAGCTCCAGGGCCAGGTGGCGGCCCTGGGCGTCCCGGCCGAGGCGGTCCAGTCCGGGATCAGAGGCGCCCGCACGGAAATCGCCGTCCTCACCGTCCTGGGCCTGGGGGCGGGGTTCTGGCTATCGTCCCTGTTCAGCGCCATGGTGGTCGCCCCGCTCAAGGTGTACGGCGGCGTGCTGGGCGCGGTGGTCAAGGGCGACCTCACCGTCAAGGCCCCCGAGGCCCCGCCCTACGGCATCCTCGGCCGGGCCCTGAACCAGACCGTCACCCGCCTGCGCGAGCAGATCCAGCTGGTGGCCCAGATCAGCGAGCGGGCCGCGTCCGCCTCCACCCAGCTCTCCGCCGCCTCGGTGCAGGTGGGCTCGGCCACCACCGAGATCAGCTCCGGCGCCGAGCGGCAGCAGCGGGAGGCCCGCGGCTCCTCCGCCACCCTGGGCGAACTGGCCAGGTCCCTGGAAGGACTGGCCCAATCCGCCTTCCAGTCCGTGGAGGTCTCCGAGAAGGCCATCGGCACCAGCCGCACCGGCAAGCTCAACGCCGAGGTGGCGGTGACCGCCATGGACGCCATCCATGAAAGTTCCCAGCGGGTGGGCAAGGTCACCACGGTGATCGCCGACATCGCCAGGCAGACCAACCTGCTCTCCCTCAATGCCGCCATCGAGGCGGCCAAGGCCGGGCACCAGGGCAAGGGCTTCGCCGTGGTGGCCGAGGAGATCCGCAAGCTGGCCGAGCGCAGCGCCGGCGCCGCCAAGGAGATCACCGCCCTGATCCTGGAGAGCCAGGAGCGGGTGCAGGCCGGGGAGACCGCAGTGGCCTCGGTGGGCCGCAGCCTGGAGGCCATCGAGGCGGACATGGGCAGCCAGGCCCAGGGGGCGAAGGCCGCGGCCCAGGCCATGGAGCAGCTTGCCCACTCCAGCGCCGCGGTGCTGACGGCCATGGGCGGCCTGCTCCAGGTGGCCGACCGAAACGCTTCGTCCAGCATGGAACTGGCCGCGTCCATCGGCGAGACCAACCGGACCATCGACGAACTGAGCCGGCTGGCGGTGCAGCTGCGCGACCTGACCCACGCCTTCAGGCTGGCCTAGCCGCCATGCACTTCCGGAATTCCACCAGCCCGTCGGCGAACCTGGCCCAGGCGGCTTCCGCGCCCTCCCGGTCACCGTCCCGGAGGCACGCCTCCAACGCTTCCGCGGCGGCGATCACCTGGGTCAGGCCCAGCATGCCCACCAGGCCACGGGTGGAATGGACGATCTCCCTCGCCTCCGCCAGATCGCCCCGGTCCATGGCGGCGCGCACCTCGTCCTCGCTGTGGACCGGCGCCAGATAGAGCTTGTTCAGGTACTTGTCCAGGAGATCGGCATTGCCCTCCAGGTGCTCCAGGGCCTGGTCGACGGCGATCACCTGCTCCAGTCCCCGGAACCTGGGATCGCCTGACGCCGCCGGAGGATGGGCTTCGGACGGCCCGTGGGCGGGAATCCACTCCAGGAGCACCCGGAACAGCTGCGGGAGGTCGAACGGCTTGGCGATGTAGTCGTTCATGCCGGCGACCAGGCATTTTTCCCGGAAGCCGGCCAGCGCGTGGGCGGTCAGGGCGATCACCGGGGTGTGGCCGTCGTCCGGCCGCGACCGGATCCGGGCCGTGGTCTCCCAGCCGTCCATGCCGGGCATCTCCAGGTCCATGAGCACCGCGTCGAACCGGCCTGCGTCCATGCGCTCCAGGGCCTCGGCGCCGCCGGACACCGCGGTCACGTCGATGCCGGCGATGGCCAGGAGATCGGTGCCGAGCTCCAGGTTGATGAGGTTGTCGTCCACCAGCAGCACCCGCGCTCCGGCCAGTTCGCGCATGACTTCGGGGGAGCCGAACCAGATGCGGCCGGTGGACTGTTCGCTCAACGACGGCCCCTGGGCGGCGCGGACCATGGCCTCGCCGGTGGGTCCCGGCAGGGCCGGCAGGGTCAGCAGGACTTTGATGCCTTCGCGCTCGGCCTGGGCCTCCACCTCCTGGTTCGCCGCGGAGCTGACCAGGAGCACGATGGGCAGGGCCTTGAGCCAGGGATCCTGGCGGATCTCCCGGGCGGTGCGCAGGCCGTCCAGCCCTTCGGCGCGCAGGTTCAGGAACACCAGGTCGAAGGGCTGCTCGCTGGGCCGGGGGCGGAGCGCCGCCATGGCCTCGGCCCCGGTGGCGACGCTCTGCACCTGGATCTCCCGGGCTGCCATGATGCCCTGGAGGGCGGCGCGGGTCAGGTCGGGCGCGCCCGCCACGAGGGCCCTGGCGCCCGCCCTCAGCCGGGGGCCGGCCTGGGCAGGGCCCGGACGGGGCGGCAGTTCCAGCGAAAACGAGAAGGTGGTGCCTTCGCCCAGCCGGCTGCGAAGTTCCAGGCTGCCCCCCATCAGCTCCACCAGGTTCCGGGAGATGGCCAGGCCGAGCCCGGTGCCGCCGAACCTCCTGGCGGTGGCGGGGCCGCCCTGGGCGAACGCCTGGAACACATGGGACTGCTGGTCGGCCCCGATGCCGATGCCCGAGTCCTCCACGTCGAACCGGACCGCGTCCTTCCGGCCGGGGTCCGCGGCCACCCGGACCAGAACGTGGCCCGCCGGGGTGAACTTGACGGCGTTGGTGACCAGGTTGGTGAGCACCTGGCCCAGCCGCAGCGGGTCGCCCCAGCGGGAATCCGCCACGGTTTCCAGGCCGGCCACGACGAATTCCAGCCCCTTCTCCGCGGCCATGAGCGCGGTCACGTTCACCACCTTGGCCAGCACCTCCTGGAGCTGGAACTCGACCCGGTCCACCTTCATCATGTCCGCTTCGATCTTGGACAGGTCCAGCACGTTGTTGATGATGTCCCGGATGTCCTCCGCGGCCTTGCCGATGCGCTTCATGTAGTGCTGGGTCTTGGGCGGGAGGTCCATGCGCCGGGCCAGGGAGGAGAAGCCGAGGATGGCGTTGATGGGGGTGCGGAGATCATGGCTCAGGTTGGCCAGGTAGGCGTTCTTGGCGGCGACCGAGGCGTCGGCCTGCTGCCGGGTCCGCTCCTGCTCGGAACGGCTGGCGCGCAGCTCCTCCTTGAGGCGAACCACCTGCCCGGCCAAGGCTTGCCGTGTGTGAAACCACTCGAGGAACGGAACCATGGAAGTGTTTTACCATCCTTCCATCGGTATTATGAATCATAGTTTCAGTTATCCTTTGCGAAAGGACTTCCGGAACCCCTGGGAGTAGATTGGCCCAACCTCATGAGTGATTCCGCAGACCCCTCGTTCGACCGCCGCCGCCCCTTCCTGGCGCATCGGTTGCGGGATCGCTACGAGTTCATCAACCTGCTGGGCCGCGGCGGGACCGGCGCCGTCTACGAGGTGCGCAACCTGCGCCTGGACCGCATGGAGGCCCTCAAAGTCCTGGGCGAGTCCCTGGAGGGGGAGGCGGCGGAGCGCTTCGCCCACGAGGCCCGGGTGGCGGCTTCCCTGAACCATCCGCGCATCGTCAAGATCCATGATTTCGGAACGGAGGGCGGCGTCCACTGGTATTCCATGGACCTGGTGGACGGGCCCACCCTCGAAGGCCTCCTCAAGGCGCACGGCCCGTTCGACCTGCCCACCTTCGCCCGGGCCGTGCTGCCGGTCCTGGACGCCCTGGAGCAGGCCCACGGCCTGGGCATCATCCACCGGGATCTGAAGCCCGCCAACATCCTCCTCAACCGCGAAGGCCGGCCCCACCTCGCGGACTTCGGCGTTGCCAAGTCCAAGGAGAGCCTGCTCAAGACCCAGACCGGCCTGTTCCTGGGGACGCCCGCCTACATCGCGCCGGAGCAGGCCCTGACCGGAGGCGCGGACCCGCGGGCCGACATCTACTCCATGGGCGCGCTGATCTACCACCTCCTCTGCGGGCAGATGCCGTTCCAGGGCGATTCGCCCCTGCAGATCGTGGTCGCCCGGCTGGACAACGACCCGGTCCCCATCCAGCGGATCCGGCCCGATCTGCCCGACCCGCTGGCGGCCATCGTGGCCACCGCCATGGCCAGGGACCGGGACCTGCGCTACGACTCGGCCGGCCGGATGCGCGACGCGATCCGCGCCTTCTGCCAGGAGGCCGGCGTGGCCTGGGAAGGCCCCATCACCGGCCTCCCGCTCCCGCCCTGCCAGCGGATCCCATTGCCGCCCCTGCCGCCCGTGGAGCCAGGGCCGGCCGCGGCCGCTCCGGCCCGGAAGGCGCGCCGCCCCTGGTTCTGGGCCCTGGGCCTCGCGGCCGTCCTGCTGGCGGCCGGGTTCGCGCTGCGGCGCAAGCCCGCGCCTGCGGCCCCCGTGGCCGTGGCGCTCCCGGCCGCGCCCGCGCCGAAGGCGCCGCCCCCCAGGCCCAGCGCGCCGGCCAGGACCCCGGCGCCCGCCAGGGAGCCGGTCCTGGCGCCGGCCACCTACCCGCAGCTGGAGCAGTCCTTCCCGCCGGAGGGCGCCACCGGCGCGGAGTGCGCCGGCAAGAGGGTCATCCTCACCCTCACCGTGGGCGAGGACGGCTCGGTGCTGGCCTGCCAGATCCTCGCCGGCGCCGCCCCGCCCTGCGCCCAGGCCGCCCGCAGGGCGGCCATGCGCTACCGGTTCAAGCCGGCCCTGGATGTGCAGGGCCGCCCGGTCAAGGCCGCCACCACCGTGGCCATCGAATTCCCGGAGAGCCCATGAAGAGGCTCCTGGCCATCTGCCTTCTGGCCCTCGGCTGCGCGCCCAGGCCGGTGCCGGCGCCGCCGCTCCCGCCGCCGCCGCCGGCGGCCCAACCCCGGATGGAGGCGTCCCTGATCTCCCAGCCCGGCCCCGCCCAGGTGAGCCTGGACGGGCAGCCCCTGGGCCAGACCCCCCGGGTGGTGAGGGTGGAATCCCTCGACGAGGTGTTCCGGATCACCGCGGCCCAGGATAAGGAGCAGCCTTCCGAGACGCGGATCCGGGTGATCTCGGAAACCTCCATGGAGGTGACCTTCCTGTTCCGGGGCAGCGTCTCGCCCATGGCCAAGGCGCTGGGCCTGCCGCGGATCCTGGTGTTCGACTACGGGTCGGCCCTGACCTTCCAGGTGAACCACCATGATCTGGCCCCGTCCTTCACCCCCATGCTGGACAGCCAGGCGGCCCTGCTGACCAGCCACTTCCCGGGCATCCCGGTGTTCGTCTGCGGCCACACCGACCCCAGCGGCAGCGCCAGCCACAACGCCATTCTCGCCTTCCAGCGGGCGGAGGTGGTGGCGGCCTACCTGGTCCAGCACGGGGTCGACCGCAAGCTCATCAAGACCCAAGGCTTCGGCAGCACCTACCCGGTGGCCGGCAACGACACCCCGGAGGGGCGGGCGCTCAACCGGCGGACCGAGATCATCCTGCCCCGTTGACTTGAACCATACAAGCAAGGACACTGAGCGATCGGTATAAGAGGCTTTTATCCAAACCAGGAGACACACATGAGCGAAGGCAAAGCCAAGATCATCTGGACCGGCATCGATGAAGCCCCCGCCCTGGCGACCTTCTCTCTGCTGCCCATCGTCAACGCCTTCACCCGGGCCGCCGGGGTCGTGGTGGAGACCCGGGACATCTCGGTGGCCGGGCGGATCATCGCCGCCTTCCCGGAATGCCTGGCAGAAAGCCAGCGGCGCCCCGACGAGCTGGCCTACCTGGGCGCGCTCACCCAGCAGCCCGACGCCAACATCATCAAGCTGCCCAACATCAGCGCCTCCATCCCGCAGCTGAAGGCCGCGGTCAAGGAACTGCAGGCCCAGGGCTACCCGCTGCCCGACTATCCCGAAGAGCCCAGGAGCGACGCCGAGAAGGAGATCCAGGCCCGCTACGCCAAGATCCTGGGCAGCGCGGTCAACCCGGTGCTGCGCGAAGGCAACTCGGACCGCCGGGTGGCCGCATCGGTGAAGCAGTACGCCCGCAAGCACCCGCACAAGATGGGCGCCTGGAGCCCGGACTGCAAGACCCACGTGGCGCACATGGAGGCCGGCGACTTCTACGGGAGCGAGCAGTCGGTCACGGTGGACCAGGCCGGGCCGGTGCGCATCGAGTTCGTGGACCCGGCCGGCACGGTCAAGGTCCTGAAAGACAAGCTGAACCTGCAGGCCGGCGAAGTGCTGGACGGGACGTTCATGAGCGTGCGCGCCCTGCGCGCGTTCATCGCCCAGCAGCTGGAGGACGCCCGCAGGCAGGGCGTGCTGTTCTCGGTGCACCTCAAGGCCACCATGATGAAGATCTCCGACCCGGTGATCTTCGGCCACTTCGTCTCGGTGTTCTTCGAGGACGTGTTCACGAAGCATGCGGCCGTGTTCAAGGAACTGGGCGTCAACCCGGACCTGGGCCTGGGCGACCTCTACGCCAAGCTGAAGAAGCTGCCGGAGGGCCAGCGCGCCGGGATCGAGGCGGACATCCAGGCTGAGTACCGCAAGCGGCCGGCCCTGGCCATGGTCGACTCGGCCAAGGGCATCACCAACCTGCACGCCAGCAACGACATCATCATCGACGCGTCCATGCCCGTGGTCATCCGCGACTCCGGCGGGATGTGGGGCGCCGACGGCCAGCTGCACGACACCAAGTGCGTGATCCCCGACCGCTGCTACGCCACCTTCTACCAGGAGGCCATCGACTTCTGCAGGGCCAACGGCCAGTTCGACCCCGCCACCATGGGCTGCGTGGCCAACGTGGGCCTCATGGCGCAGAAGGCCGAGGAGTACGGCTCCCACGACAAGACCTTCAAGGCCCCCGGCGACGGCATCATCCGGGTGGTGGACGGCTCCGGCAAGGTGCTGATCCAGCACCAGGTGGAGGCCGGCGACATCTGGCGCGGCTGCCAGACCAAGGACCTGCCCATCCGCGACTGGGTGAAGCTGGCCGT
>Ga0302320_10029888_pt1 | contig 10405 bp, 8 predicted proteins | sample Bog_T0_3_FD_202130 | JGI IMG/M metagenome (GOLD analysis project Ga0302320, IMG submission 202130) | Peat permafrost microbial communities from Stordalen Mire near Abisko, Sweden - Bog_T0_3 | ecosystem: Environmental > Terrestrial > Soil > Wetlands > Peat | place: Sweden: Abisko, Stordalen Mire... | reverse complement strand
CGCGAGCCATCCACTTTGGCAATTCGATCTGCCGAGAGTATGATCACCCATCGATGAAAGCAAACCCCGCGGCATTTGGCAGACCCTCCGACCCGGACCCGGCGGCACCCTCGTTGAACGATCCGATGAAAGCTGCGCGCCAGGTCATCCGGTCGCAGGGGGCTCGGGACTATGCGGAACGTGAGCTGGTCCATGCTGAGGCAACCATCCAGGAACTCCGCACCAAGCTGCATCACGCGCTTCGGGAAAGAGATGCAGCCCTGGAAGCGGCACGCCTCGCGACGGCGGCAAAACTTGCGGCTCAGCGCAGCATGCTTGAAGCCGAAGCGTCTCGTGATCGTAGCGATCGGGTGCTGCGAGCAGGCTCTTGCGACCAACCGCGATCTGCAAGCGAAATTAGATGCCTTTGCCCGCGGTTTCGAAACCGCAAAGGCCGAACCGGCGGCTGAGCGTCAGGCCCGGCTGAAGGCTGACGATTCACGGCAAGAGGCGCCATTAGTAACGGCACGGGAGGCAGTTCTTCCCGCCAGCCACGATGACGCCGTCATTCAAACGATCCGGCGACCAGTCGGAAGGCCACGCAAGACGGCGGCGACGGCCCCTGCCCGGCAGCAACCGACGGGAAGGCCATGGCTTCTGATGAGATCATCGCCGAGACGGCAGGCAACCTCCAAAAGAAGGCCCGAAACCGAGAGGCCGCCGGACAAGAACCGGTTCAGTGGTGGGTTAAGGGCTGGAACAGCCGCGGGTCATAGGCAGCCTGTCTGGGGTAAGCCATAGAACGCCGGGGACGACCTGGTTCGGCCGATAACGGAATGGCAGGTCCGGAGCGGGCGAGGCCAAGAAGCTGCCGTTCGTTTCAACTCGGCTTCTGCATGGTTCCAACAATCGATCGGCGGGGGCTTACTTTATCAGGATCTTTGTTCACCACGTGCAGGACGGTAGCGAAGCGCCTCAACCAGCACCGCGAAGGCGGCCGAGGGCTGTCGGCGGCTCGGATAGTAGAGGTGGTATCCCGCAAAGGGCGGGCACCAGCCTGCCAGCACCCGGACCAGGGCGCCGTGCTCGAGATGCTCGCTCACCTGCTGTTCAGTGAAGTAGGCGAGCCCGAATCCTTCGAGTGCGGCCTTCAGCATCAGCGAGGCGGTATTGAACACCAGCCGTCCATCCACCCGCACGTTGAGTTCGCGACCGTTGCGCTCGAACTCCCAAGTATATATCCCGCGCTTAGCCGGAAGGCGCAGATTGATGCACTCGTGCTCGGTCAGATCACGGGGGGTGCGCGGCGCGGGGTGTCGCGCGAGATAATCCGGCGAGCCGACGACGGACATCCGCATCGGGGGACCAATCCGCACCGCGATCATGTCCTTCGCGACGGTCTCGCCGAACCGCACGCCGGCATCGACCTGTTCGGCTACGATATCCGTCAGCCCGTAGTCGATGATCACCTCGACCTTGATGTCCGGATATTCGGGCAGCAGCTTGCGGATCGCCGGCCAGATGACAGCCTCCGCCGCGTTCTCGGTCGCGGTCAGGCGGATCAGGCCCGCGGGCTTCTGGCGAAGCTCGCTCGTCGCCGCAAGCGCCGCACCAATTTCCTTGATGCGCGGCGCCACGGTCTGGAGCAGGCGCTCGCCCGCCGGCGTCGGCGACACGCTGCGTGTCGTTCGGTTCAGCAGGCGGATGCCGAGCCGCGTCTCCAAGCCCCGGATCGTTTGGCTTAGCGCCGACTGCGATACGCCCAGCCTGGTCGCGGCGCGGGTGAAGCTGCGCTCTTCCGCGACGGCGATCAGCGCCGTCAGGTCATTGAGGTTGTCGCCGGTCATTCATAAGCCTGCCTAATGGCTCCTTCCGGATACTAGGGCCTAATCGTCGGGCAATGCAGTGGCCAAATCAGCGTCGTGAGGCGGGCACTCTTCGCCCGGGTTTCAGAGGATGGAAGCAGCATGGACATCATTCGCGCGGGTTCGCGGCAGTCGGGAAAAGGCCCGGCCGAGTACTTCACCGGCACCGTCCGCATCGACCCCTTGAACGCGCCGCCGGAGCCGGCCCGCGTTTCGATGGCGCTCGTCACCTTCGAGCCGGGCGCCCGTACCGCATGGCATACCCATCCGCTCGGGCAGACGCTCATCGTGACCGCCGGATGCGGCCGGGTGCAGCGCGAGGGTGGCCCGATCGAGGACATCCGCCCCGGCGACGTCGTGTGGTTCCCACCCGGGGTGAAGCACTGGCATGGGGCCGGGCAGGCCACGGCAATGAGCCACATCGCTGTCCAGGAAAAGCTGAACGGCTCGCCGGTCGACTGGATGGAGCAGGTGACCGACGCGCAATTCCTGGGCCGGCCCATCACGGAGGCGCAGTGACATGCCGCACGTCATCGTCAAGCTCTGGCCCAAACCAGAGGCGCAAAAGCGGGCATTGGCCGATGCCATCACGCAGGCCGTGATGCAGCAGTTCGGTTACGGCAACGACGCGGTCTCGGTCAGCTTCGAAGAGATCGCGCCGGCGGACTGGACCGAGAAGGTCTACAAGCCCGACATCCTGAATGGCGCCGGCACGCTCTACAAGAAACCGGGCTACGGCCTGTCATGAGGGCCGACGCAACCGTCGCCTGATCGATACGACCCGGGCCTGTCTCAAGCAGGAGCAGGTCGGTCAACACATCCGGAACAGCGAAAGGTATTTACGATGATCTTGGAAGAGACCTTCACCCTGTCGAACGGCGTGAACATCCCGAAACTGGGACTGGGGACTTGGCTGATTGAGGACGCTGCCGTCACGCAGGTGATCCGCGATGCCGTCAAGATCGGCTACCGCCATTTCGATACCGCCCAGGCCTATGCAAACGAGCGCGGTGTGGGCGAAGGCCTGCGCGCCAGCGGCATCCCACGCAGCGACCTTTTTGTGACCACGAAGCTTGCCGCCGAATGCAAGACCTACGCGGAGGCAAAAGACCGCATTGACGGCTCGCTTAGCACGCTCGGCATGGATCATATCGACCTGATGCTGATCCACAGCCCGCAGCCGTGGTCCGAGTTTCGCGAAGGCGATCATTTCTACGAAGGTAATTTGGAGGCATGGCGCGCGCTCGAAGTGGCCTATGGCGCGGGCAAGCTGCGCGCAATCGGCGTCTCCAATTTCGAGCGGATGGACCTGGAAAACCTTCTCGACCACGGCGCCGTTAAGCCGATGGTCAACCAGATTCTTGCCCATGTCGGCAACACGCCATTCGACCTGATCGAGTACAGCCGCAGCAATGGCATGCTGGTCGAGGCCTATTCCCCTGTGGCCCACGGGGCAGTGCTGAACAACCCCGACCTTGCGGCGCTCGCTGGAAGATATGCCGTCAGCATCCCGCAGCTTTGCATTCGATACTGCCTCCAGCTCGGGCTACTGCCGCTGCCCAAGACCGCCAATCCCGAGCATTTGCGCAGCAATGCCGCAGTCGATTTCGTGATCTCTGACGCGGACATGGAGACGCTGAAGAACGTCAAGGCCATCGTAGACTATGGCGAGGCAGGCACATTCCCGGTGTTTGGCAAGACGCGGCAGATCGACGGCGCCTCCGGAGCGACGCCTCATGGGGTGGGAATACAGCGCGGCCACATCGGATAGCGCGTCGTTACCATCGTCCGTAAATCCAGGAGGTCGAACCTATGCACAACCCCCGTCGCTTCATTGGCTGCGGATTCCGACGAAGGCGGCCACCTATTCCAATCTGATCCCGGCCACCATTCCAACTTGATGGCGGCCAGGTAGATCATCTCCACAGGTCGGTTTCGGTGATGTCATAGGGAGGCAATCGGGGTCAAGCGGCATTACCCGCAATCGGCGCGGACCGCACACTGATCCAGATCAAAATCGGTCGCCCGCAATGGCTGAGCAGTGATCTTTTAGCTGCGGCCTTTCGAAATGCGCAAGATCGCCCCGGCAGGGGGTCGCGGGATGCTGGCGCTGGTGGAAACGGGGGGAAGTCCAGGGTCCGCTCTACGCGCCCGTGAGGCACTCCCGGCGACCGTTCTGCATGCAAAGTTCTCGGAGGAGGCAGACATCTTCCACGAGTGCGCCAATCATTCGGTCCGCCACATGTTCGAGCCACATCGCGTGCATCAGAGTGGGGCGTCGCTCGAACGGCGAGCCTTGGCCATCACGTATCGCTCGCGCCTGCCGCAGCAGGCATTCCTGTGCTGTCAGTTCGTTTGCCATAGTTCGTGAACCATACTGCAACTTTTGGCCTCTCCCAAAGCGGCTTTTCGTCTAGCAGCAGATTTTTCGGTCTGAGGCTCTCACCGAGCCGGGAGCAGACACGAAAGCGCCACCCCGCTTACCCAGAGCCATGTGTCAGACCAGGATAGAGGCGGAACGGCTGCAGGTGTTGTGAATATCACCGCGGCGGGGTCGGGGTCGGCGAGACGGCCGCTCAATTCGCGTCCGCAACTCCCACCGGCACCCACCCCGTTTGCTTGCCGTCGCACGTCGGGCACGGCGCGTCGGCTGTGAGGAACGGCAGCGAGAGATGGTCGTCGGTCACACTCCAACCCATGGCGGTCACGGGACGGCGGCGAATCGCCGGCCGGGGTTCGGGAATCGAGGGGCCAGTATAGAGTTCGTGAAATGTTCGCGCGTTAGATCATCCGTCGGGCCAGGCAGATCGCCGATTCGACAGCGCGCCGTCGCTCCGCCAGTAGGTCCCGCGTCATCCGCCTCCATCCTCGTCCAAGTTGTCCGGGCCGATGCCGCCATGCTCCATTCTTGGCGCGACAACGCAAGGGCTAAGCGACCTTCTTACGCCTCGCTAACAGGGCCCGGATCCGGTCATCAAGCTCATGGATGCGGATCGGCTTGCGCAGCAGCGAGAAGGACCCGGTGATTGCTCCCCCCATCGCAAGGGTGGTGCTGTCCTTGGCATAGCCGGTCAGCAAAACCGCCGGCAACCCCGGGTGGCCCTCCTGCGCGGCACGAATAAGACCGAGGCCGTCCATGCCAGGCATGGAGAGATCGGTGACAAGGATATCCACCTCCACCCCCGCGGCGGCTAGCAGGCCGAGAGCGCGCGTGCCGCCCTCAGCGACCAGCACGTCGTAGCCGGCATCTTGCAGACTTTCCGTGAGCGTCTCCCGCACCAGCCTCTCGTCGTCCACCAGCAAGACCTTGGTAAGTGCCGGTGCCTGGCTTGTCTCGTCTGCTGTTGCACCGGCAGCATCGTGCGACGCAGCCGTTGCGGTGCTCTGGATAGGCGCGGCCGCAGGCAGCCAAAGCGTGACCGTCGTGCCTTTACCGGGAATGCTCTCGACCCGCAGCGCCCCGCCGGATTGTTCGGCAAATCCCTTCGCCATCGGTAGACCGAGCCCGGTTCCAACGCCGACGCCCTTGGTGGTAAAGAATGGCTCTCCCAGGCGCGCCAGCGTGGCTGGCTCCATACCGACGCCGGTGTCGGTCACACTGAGTCGGACGTAGCGACCGGATGCAAGCCCGAACGGGTGCGCCAAACCGCTCGGCGGCACGAATTCGGTGTCGGCGGACAGCGTCAGCCGACCACCTTCGGGCATGGCGTCGCGGCCGTTCGTGGCGAGATTGACCAGCACGGTCTCAACCTGCCCCTTGTCGGCGAAGACCGGCGGTAGACCCGCTCCCAGCTTGATACCCACTTCGATGGCAGCCCCCAGCGTATGGGCAAGAATTTCGTGCATGCCGGTCAACAGGGCGACTACATCCTGCGCTTCGGCGTGCAGGTCACCGCGGCGGCCGAACGCGAGCAGACGGCGAGTGATCGAGGCGCCGCGCTCGGACGCGTCCAGGACGATCCGTACCAGGCGGCGCACATCGGTTTCGCTTCGCATGCGGCGCTCGATGAGCGCTGCGGCGCCCTCGACTGCCTGCAGCACATTGTTGAAGTCATGAGCGATGCCGCCGGCAAGCTGGCCAAGCGCCTGCACGCGCTCGGCGTGGGCTGCGCGCGCCTGCGCCGCCTCGCGGGCCGCAACCTCCTCCTGCACACGCGCTTCAAGATTGTTGGTCAGGCGATGCAACGCGGCCTCGCGCTCGCCCAGCGCCGCCGCCATCTCATCGAAGCCGGCGGCAAGCCGTCCGAATTCACTGCTGTCCTTGCGCAAGCCGCTACGGGCTGCGAGATCGCCGATTCGCCAGCGGTCCGCGGTCATGAGCAGCCGGCGCACCGGACGGCCGATCAGGCGCGCTCCGAGAAAAGCCGTCGCAGCCAGGGCCAGCACGTCACCGAGGATGATCAGCGCAAATCCGATCTGGTTGGCCTGCGTCATCGCGGCGAAGGTGACGTCTCGTTCGACCGCGACGGATATGAGGAAGGCCGCCGGGTTAGCGCCGGGAGCCGAATACGCCACGATGTGCCGAGGGTCGTCCCGGACCACCAGCGAGGCGGCCCTGGACTCGTTTCCTTGACGGCTGAACCAGCCTTCCGCAAGCGCGGGTGTGCCCACAAGGCCTGCGCCGTCAGGGGCGCTGGCCAGAATGATGCCGTTACGGTCGGCGATGGATGCAGTAGCGCCCGGTGGCAAGGCGACACCGCCAAGCTGCTGCCCCAGCCAGGAAATGCTAAGCGCTACATCGACCACACCCGCAACCATCCCGGCCTGGTTCAAGAACGGTCTCGCCATGTGTATGGCTGCCGGCCCGGTGACATGGCCAATAGGATACGCGCCTACGACGAAGCCACCGGTTTGCAACGCGAGGCGATAAAGTCCGCGGTCGGATGCGTCGGTACTCGGGTCAAGGTGGCCAGACGCGCAGACAGGATGGCCATCACGGTCGATGACCGCGGCGGCCGTGTAGCGAGGCGACTGCCCCACGAGATTGAGCAACAGCAGTTGGCAGGCCTCGGGCACGATGGCCCGCACGGCCGGTGAAGCGCTGATCGTTTTCAGCGCCTCCTCGGCCCCTTCAACGATCCGGCGCTCTTCGGAGGCCACGAGATGAACAAGCCGCACAGCATCGTCCTCTACGACTTGCTGGCGGATACGGCGTACCTCGGTTTCGGTGTAGATTTGGAGTCCCAACGCCGGCACCAGGGCGACCGAGACGATGGCGAGCATGACAGTCAGCAGCCGCTCCGGACGCCTGATGCGACCATTGCGGGTCGAAATCGCATGCAATTGCTTTAGCACTGGTGCACTTCTTTTGATCTGTATCTATGCGATATGAGTTGGCTGCCGCCACCCTTGCGCCGAGAAAGCATAGCACATTGTTCGGGAAACGATGTGAGTTCTGTCGAGGTTTACGGCGTTTCCGCAACAACCCCAGCTGCCTCGCTGTCGAGGAGCAGAGACACAACCAGCCGCCACGCTCGACAGCAACGCAGATCATAAATCCACGCTGTCCGGAAAGGCCGTGAGGCCTCTTATGCCTTGATAACGCAGCAGATCGTTGTGCATAAGGCCATCGGAACAGGGCGGGGACATGCACGGCATCCGCACTGCACAGGATCGGGCTTTTCTCGCTCCGAACAACCGCTGGCTGATGGACAGCGTTTAATACTTCCGAATCGACATATTTAACTCTGGGGCTTCGCGCTTAGGTGGTGCAAAAAATCCGGTGTGGATGTCACATCACATCGAATATGGGCCGAAAAGTCGCGCGGGGCAGTGGTTGAGAGCGGAGACGTCGGATTCTAACGCTCAGGTCGTGATCCGCTCGACCTTGTCGAGGGTGATCTCGTCGTCGGTGCGGTCGTAAAGCTTGGTCGTGCGTGGGCTCTCGCGCCGCCATGGCCCGGGCCTTTTCAAAGGTGCCACCAGCCTGCGGATACGCCGTGATGCCGGTCGCGCGGAAGGTGCGGCAACCCATCTTGACGAGGGCCAAGGTCGGCGGCGCGGCGCTGGACCATGCGCCAGGCTTCCAACGGACGGTTACCGGGTCGACGCCGTTTGATGCACTATGATCGTATGCTGCCTGATCGCCAACTGGATCTGTTTGGTGTCGGAGGTGTCTCCGCCCCCGTTTCCGTCGCGGCACGGTCGCCCGTGGTTGCATCCGAGCTCGACGATCCCGCCCTGATCGCCGCGATACCCGGTGCCCGGGTCAACGACTACCGGGCCTTGATCGATGAAGCCGTAAAGCGACAACCCGCGGGAGCCATTCTGGCCCTTGAGGATCTGTGCCGGCGCTTTAAGGGGTTCGGCCTGGAGCATCCAGTCCCGGAACAGACCGCCGCGGTTGAGGCAATCGCCGCCATCGGAGGACGCGACGCAGCACAGGCGGTCAGCCGGATCATGGCCGATCGAGTGGTACAAGGCCCCGGGATCGCTGCCGCGCTGCATGCAGCCGCCCGGCTAGGCTGCGCGCTGCCCGATTCGATGGTGCTGGACTTCCTGCGCCATCCGGTCCCGGACATCAGGGCTGACGCGGCGGCCTGCGCCCACCGGCATCGCCAGGACATCGCCGCCGTGCTGGCGGACCTACTCGGCGACCTCAATCGGAGTGTCGCGACCGCGGCCGCCTGCGCTCTCGGACGCATGGGCCGAGCCGAGGCGCGCCCGATGCTGCTGCGCCTGCTCGCCGAACAACCGGCGGCCGAACTCATCCAGGCTGTGTCAGGGATCGCGGACGAATCCTGCATCGTGCTGCTGGGGCGTATCGCCCGAACCATGCCCGCCCTCGCCCCCGACGCCATCGAGGTACTGCGGGACATGGACAGCGAACGGGCCGCCGCAGTGGTTGCGTCAATCGAAAGCGCAGCAGCCAACGGGTCGTGACACACTGGACCTGCTGAGGCATAGAATGTCATTATCGGCAAAATCGGAACGGAGCCCGAGGTCATTGCCGCTGTCGTGCCATTCAGCCTGATGAACTGAAGGTCCCGCCCGACCTCAAGCTCCAGCTTCTCGGTCATGAAGCCGGTATCCAGGCGCGTATGACGTCTTCAACCAGTGTAGAGCGCCGCAACCTGGCGCCGCTCAAACTGGCAGCAACCGCAAGAGACAAGCGCAGACTGAGGTTCTCGACTGCGGTTTCCTTATCCATCATGTTGCCCGCGGCGAGAGCGATCATCTCAGCGAGCCGGTCACGATCCAGGCACGACACGCGCCGGCCGATGGTGGCCAATAGGTCACGAATCAGCGCCGCAACGTCTACTGCCGAGCCCTGAAATCGGCTAACGGCGCAGGCTCCATGGTAACGGGATGAGAACATACCTGCTGATCGCTGCCTCCATCCTGGTTGGCCCGGACAGTCCCCGTGCGGAAACGACCGTCAACACCTACGCCCGCATCTCAGCGCACATCCCGGCTTGCAGGCTGCTATCGAGCCCGCTCGATGCAGCTCTTCAGCGACCTCACCCGGTTCTGAACCCGGTTCGTCCATTAAGGCAATCAAGACGCCTTCCCGACAATCGTTGCCGCGACGGCGTCATCCACCGTCTCAAGCCACACGAACTTAAGCCGATCCCGTGCGCTGGGTGGAATGTCGTCGTAATCTCGCCGGTTGCGCGCAGGCAGCATCACGGTATCGATGCCGGCGCGCGCCGCGGCGATGATTTTCTCGCGAATACCGCCCACGGGCAGCACCAACCCGCGCAGGCTGATTTCTCCGGTCATGGCCGTCGTTGGCGCAATGGTCCGTTCAGTCATCAGCGACAACATGGCCATGAACATCGCAACACCCGCCGATGGGCCGTCCTTGGGTGTGGCACCCGCCGGCACGTGCACATGCACGTCGTTGCGGGCAAACAGATCGAGGTCGATCCGCAGCCCGGCCGCGCGCGTCTTCAGCAGACTCCAGGCAGCCTGCGCACTTTCCTTCATGACGTCGCCAAGCTGCCCGGTCAGGACCAGCTTGCCTGTGCCCGGCACGCGGTTCGCCTCGATGAACAGGATGTCGCCGCCAAACGGCGTCCAGGCAAGGCCAGTGGCGACGCCCGGAATCGAAGCATGCTGTGCCACATCAGAATCGAAACGACGCACGCCAAGGATAGCGGAGACACCATCAGCATCGATATTAACATGTCCGGTTTTTCCTTCGGCCACGCCGACCGCAACATTGCGGAACAACGCCCCGATTTCTCGCTCGAGGTTGCGTACTCCCGCTTCGCGCGTGTACCCGTCGATGATCAGATTCAGCGCCGTATCGTCGATGTTAACCGCACCGTCCGAAAGTCCCTTCTGTTCAAGTTGCCTCGGGATGAGATGCCCGCGAGAGATGGCGACCTTTTCCTCGGCGGTGTAGCCCGACAGGCGAACGACCTCCATGCGGTCACGCAACGGGCCCGGAATCGCATCCAGATCGTTTGCCGTGGCGATGAAGAGCACCCGGCTCAGGTCGAACGGCACGCCGAGATAGGCATCCCGGAATGTGCTGTTCTGCTCGGGATCGAGCACTTCCAGCAGGGCCGATGACGGGTCGCCCTGGCCGCCGCCCCTGCCGAGCTTGTCAATCT